>JADMIO011406749.1_pt1 | contig 67183 bp, 65 predicted proteins | sample 8958161 | NCBI WGS metagenome assembly JADMIO01 (sample SAMN16585339, study PRJNA669376) | soil metagenome | isolation source: Crop rotation soil | place: USA: Cullars Rotation, Alabama | collected 2011 | reverse complement strand
GCCGCGACTTCAAGTCACGTGAATTCCAAGCTTCGGATCCCACTGTGCTGGAAAGGCCGCATCCTTCGCTGACGCTCGCGACGCGTCGAGAAGAGGTCATGGCGTGTCCGCAGGTACCCCGCCCAGAACCTCGTGAGATTGGCCACCGCCCGGTGGCCCTCGATCTGCTTGATCCGCTTGAGGTAGTCGCCCGCAAACTTCGACTCGATCGAACCATCACGAGTGAAGTGATAGGTGGGGTTGAGCGCGAGGAACCAGCCATCGTCGAGGTGGAGGAATTGGAACCGCAGGGCGTAGTGCCTGTAGTAGACGATCCGCGTTTGAGTTTCCTTGTCCATGTAGCGCTCGAACACCGTTCGCCCGCCGCCGGCTCTCGTCGTCTTGACCTTTCGGGGGGAGAGATCGTCTGTTGCCGGGAAGTACAGGTAATTCCGTGAGCGGTGCCAGCGCAGTTCGGTGCACAGCTCCCGCAATGTGTTGTTAAGGAGCCGAACGAGGAGGCGCTTGTCGTCGTCGGATTTCGAGTCAGCCAGCTCGTCGGTGGCGATTCGCTCCGGGGTGTCGTCGGAGAGAGCGTCCAAGGGCGGATTATCGAACTGGCGGAAGGAGAAGATCTGCTTGTCTCGCCAGACGACGTCGTCCACCGGCTCGTGGCCGGCCGTGCGAAGTCGCGCGTTGATGTCCTTCCACCCGCGGACCCCGCTCGGCGCCACATGCACGCTCTGGGCGATGTGCTCGACGCGCAGGAGGTTCGAGAGCAAGGTCTCGGCCCGGGGCGGAGGACGGAGGTAAATCCCCGAGGACGACGGGATGCCCCATTCGAGAAGGGTCCGCGCTGCAGTCTGATCGAAGCGGTCGGCGACCTTGTCGAAGTGAATGAGGCGACTGCGCCGCTGTTCGGGATGCTGAGCGAACCATCCGCCGACGTTCTTGAACCAGGCCTCCTTCTGCAGCGGGTGCGAGCAGACGAGTAGGACCGGGGCGCTAGCAGAGAGCCAGTAGCTCAGATCGTCTTCTGTGCAGCGAAACGAAAACGACTCATCCGTCTCATGTTCGAACGCCCCCGTCCGCGCCTTCGACTGGACCAGAAGGAGCCGGCCCAGTGCCCGTCGCGACGCAGGGTCCACGAACTCGATCTCGCCGTCGATGCCGACATCAGAGACGCTCTTCTCACGCCAGATGTGACCCATGTCGGCCACCACCGAGGCGCACAGCGCCACACCCTGGCGTTCGACCTGCGCACTCGATGCGAAGCGCTTCGGCATCGCCTTCCTCCACGTTTCGACGGCCGAGCCCAGTATGAGCCAGGGGTGTGACAGTTTCGGGGGAGGGTGGTCGCCCCTGGACCCGTCCCCGGGCGACGAGCGCCCTACGCTCCCGCAGATGGTCCCCCCACAGTGGCGCCGGGACGCCAGGTGGCGATGGTGACAGCGCGCTGGTCCGAGCTGGACGCTGAACCAGGGATGGTGGCCGCGCTCGACCACGCCGATGGCGAGACGCCCCGGCACTTCATCGAGGCTGAGGCGGCTCGCATCGCCGGGCTCGGGCTGACGAAGGAGGAGCGAAAGCGCCAACGCGAGCCTCTCCGTGACATGCGCAAGCGCTGGTCGGAACTGTTGGCGAACGGGTCGGCGACGATGTTGGCCAACGAAATCCGGAGGCACCGAGTGGTGTCACGAAGATTCACCGTCGCACCACTGGCAGATGGGAGTCGGCAGGAGACCTTCTGGCCGCTCGGGTACCGGAGCGGAAAGCGCATCGATGTCGTGGTGTACGGCGCTCTGGCGGGACTGCAGTTGGGAGCATCGCTGAAAGGTCTGAACTTCCGGGATGACGAGGGTGGGAACTTCGACAAGAACCTCACCGGGAGGCTGTACGAGCTCGCGGACGAGATGGCTACGGTGCACCGTCACCTCCCCCGGGCATTCATGGCGGCCCTCTTCTTCATGCCGATCGACGCCTGCTTCGACAAGGGATCTGGGCAGTCGTCCTTTGCACACGCCACCCTCGACCTCCGTCGGCGTTCCGGTCGGGACTCGAACGATGCCTCACACCTTTCGCGGTGCGAGTTTGCTGCGGTCGGGCTCTACGCGACGGAAGGCGAGACGTCATCGGTCCGCAGAATCGAGCGCGGCGTCGTCCGATTTTTTCCCGTCGATCGACCGCCCCCACGGCAGCGTCTTCCGCAGGTCGAGGAGACACTGGGGCTGGCGGAATTGGCCGATCAGATCCTCGACGGTGCAATTGCGGGGACGGCGGCCAGCGACGTCTACGGCGAGGCGGAGGATGAGCCCGCTGACGGTTCCGACGTGACACCTCTCGAGGATGTCGTCCAGGCCGAGGAGGCCGGCGAGATCGACGAAGTCGCCTTCGACGAGTGAACCAACCCATCGTCAATCGGGTTGAGCCCCCCTAAGCTGGATTCGAGTCCACCCGCTGGCGGCTGCCGGTGGGTGTCGGCCTGTCGGGTCGGACTCGGGCTGCCACGGCTCCTGGCCGCCCCACTGTGCGGTTCCTCCAGAGTGAGGCGACACCAAGTGGGGTGGATCGTGGCGAGACACGCACCGCAGCGCGAGTCGCTGTTTCCCGGGTTCGGCAGGGATGCCGTCGATGCCGAGTTTCATACATGTAATTTGGTCGCCGTGGGCACAGGCTCGCAGTTCACAGTGGCGGGTCTGTTCGCCGGCATAGGCGGGATCGAGCGCGGGTTGGCCGCCGCTGGGGGCCACGCGGAGCTGCTTTGTGAGAACTGGGAACCGGCGAAGGCCGTCCTCGCCGAGCGATTCCCCGACGTGCACCTCGTAGGCGACGTCCAGGATCTCAAGTCGCTGCCCAAGGTCGATGTCGTCGCAGCGGGATTCCCGTGTACCGACCTCTCGCAAGCTGGCCGAACCCGCGGGATTCAGGGCAAAGCGTCGGGGCTGGTGGCCGAGGTGTTCCGGCTCCTGCGGCGGCGCCGGGTCCCCGCGCTCGTCTTGGAAAACGTCCGGAACATGCTCGTGCTCGACGGGGGCGAGGCCATGCGTTACCTGGTCGCCGAACTCGAGGCGCTTGGGTACCGCTGGGCGTATCGCCTTGTCGATTCCCGTTTCACCGGCGTGGCCCAGCGCCGCCAACGCGTCATCTTCGTGGCCTCCCGTGAGATCGATCCACGGGCAGTGCTCTTCGCCGACGACGCTGGCGAGCCGGGCCTGACGCGCTACGCGGAGGACGCGTTCGGCTTCTACTGGACCGAGGGTTTGCGGGGGCTCGGCTGGGCAAGGGACGCTGTGCCGACTCTGAAAGGCGGCTCCACCATCGGTATCCCTTCACCGCCCGGGGTATGGGTGCCCAGGAACCGAAGTGGCCGCCGGCTCGTGGTCCCCGCTATCGAGGAGGCCGAAGAACTCCAGGGCTTCCCGCGCGACTGGACAGCGCCGGCAGAGACCGTGAGCGATCGAAAGGGAACCCGCTGGAAGCTCGTCGGCAACGCCGTGACCGTGGGAGTGTCCGAATGGATCGGACAGCGCCTTGCTGATCCGGGAGAACCCTTCCTAGAGGGAGCGGTCATCCAGCCCGGTGATCGCTGGCCCGCCGCTGCATTCGGCGCCAACGGCAAAGCGTGGGCGGTGGACGTCTCCATGTGGCCGACGCACGAGCCGTACCGCCACCTGACCGAGGTCGTCGACGTCCGGAAAGCTACGCCAGTATCGGCCCGAGGTGCGGCGGGCTTCCTCTCGAGGGCCGAGCGTGGGAACCTGCGTTTCATGAACGGCTTCCTGGAGGACGTGGCCGACCACGTTCGCTTCATGAACAAGGAGCGCTCGGTCGCCTAGGAGGCCGCGTGACGGCCGGCCGGCGGCGTCCTCTGACGAGATTCGCCGACGTATGCAGCGTCAGCTCCGGCGTGACACCAAACCCGAACTCGCCCTGCGTCGGGAGCTCTGGCGGCGAGGCCGGAGGTATCGCGTCGACGTGGCGGCGATTGCCGGCCGCCGTCGGGCCGACATCGTGTTCAGTCGGGAGCGCGTCGTCGTCTACGTCGACGGCTGCTACTGGCACAGCTGTCCGGAGCACGCCACCGTCCCGAAGGCCAATCGGGAATGGTGGGTGGCCAAGCTTCGAGCCAATGTCGAACGGGACCGGGACACGGATGTTCGCTTGGCGGCGGCCGGGTGGGAGGTAGTCCGCGTCTGGGAGCACGAAGTGACGACGGAGGCAGCAGATCGCATCGAAGCCACGCTGCGACGACGTGGCGTCGAACTCGAGCGGCGAACGACCCGCTGATCCCCAGCGGGCGTAACGGGCACCACTACGGTCGCGGTCGTGGAAGGACCGGCGATCCTTGCGCAGACTCTCACCGTCCCGGTCCTCACCCGGACAGCGTCGCCCCAGTCGTGGCAGTACCACTCACGGGGCGGCCGTCACTCGCTCACCGCGTGCTGGGGGGTGATGTTCGATCTGCTTGCCAACTCGTCCCTCATCCGTCAACACGTCGAGGACGGGAAAGTCGTGTTCGGTCTCGACCACAAAATGCACGACTACGCGGCGAACCGATCGAAGAACCTCGACCTCGTGGTGGCCCGGCCGCACGACAGCGGCTGGACGAGCAAGCGATCGCCTCGTCGGTTCTCGGAGCTTCCTGATCGCTTCGACATGGAGCTCTCGCCGGGGCAGCGCTCTGCGCTCGCCGAGCTTCCCGATCCGATCGAAGGAGCCGTAGGCGCGGTCCACCTGGCGCTCGAAGCCAAGGCCTGCATGACCGCGTTCAGCAAGTCGTATCCGAGGCTCTACGACGAGCTGAACTCCTCTCACGCCGTGATCCACGGTGCGTCGAACCGGGCCCTCGCGGTCGGCCTGGCCATCATCAACGTGGCAGACGAATTCCAATCGCCGGTCGGCAAGCTGAACCGCCACAATCAGCCGAAGGACGCCCTCGGCGCGATTGCCAAGGTCGAGCAGCTGCCACGTCGCTCGGGCGACGAGGGCGTGGGCTATGACGGGTTAGGCATCGTCCTCGTCGACCTGAAGAACGATGGGAGCCCCGTCCGGCTCTCCGATGAGCCGGCTGTTCCGATCAACTACGAGTACGAGCGGATGATCGTGCGCATCGCCAACGAGTACGACGTGCGGTTCCGCAACGCCTAACCGGCGCCAGATAGATGGCTCGTTGTCGATCAGGTGCCGGTAGAACCATCCAGTCTCGGAGCGAGGGCCGGCCTTCCCGTTGAGCCACTCCGCGGCGAACCCGGCGCGCGGCGGAGCGTGCCACAAGCGTGCCACTCGCGACGGAGATTCGCGCGCGATCGCGGTCACTGCCGGTCAGACTCGAAGTAACGCCCTTCGGGCCCTGACCTGCGGTTTCATCGAAACCGGCTGGTGGAGGTGATGGGACTTGAACCCACGACTTCTACGTTGCGAACGTAGCGCTCTACCGGGCTGAGCTACACCCCCTGGTGCAGGTGAGGATAGTGGAGCGCCTCTACGCCGATGCCATGGTCAGCGGCGTTGCAGTCGGCGAGGAGCTGTGGGGCATCAGACTGAATGGTGCCGCGGGTGCAGCGGCGTCGACGTGTTCTTCCGCGTCGGCCGGCACGGCTGGTTCCACATCCTGGCCGCCGAGCTAACGCCTGGTCGATGCCCGGACGGGTGGTCGGAACGTCCATGCCGACAGGCTCCGGCTGCTCGCCCGCGCGTTGCTGGAGGAGTCCCAGCGGATGGCCGACGCTCCTCTGCCCGCGCCGGTCACGCCATGCCTCGCCGGTGGCGCGACGCGCCGATGCGCTCGATCTCGCCAGTGCGCTGCTATCGCGGCAGCCACCGTAAGAGCGCCTGAACCGGCCCAGAACCCCCCAAATCCGGACGAAGGCCTTGTGACCGAGTCATTGGCACCTAGTCCCATGCGAATAGGCCTTTACTTGTCACTCTTTGTGACCGACCATTCGCCGTATGCGCGAACCGAGCTGTGGCGGATCGCTGCGGAGACGCCTTGGGCTGAAGACGCGGCTGGGAATTGGTGCGATGGCGGCGCTGGTTGCGAGCACCATCGGAGTCGGGGCGACGCCGGCGTCGGCAGGGCTGCTGGGCGGCCTGCTGTGCCCGGTGACCAACACGCTCGGCGTGACGTCGTCGGGGTGGGACGACGGTGCGACCAGGCCGCCGACGACGCTGACGCAGGCGGCACAGGCGATTGGCGCGTCGCAGTACTACTCGCGCGGCATCGACGGCTCCGGCGTCGGGGTGGCGCTGATCGACACCGGAGTCGTGCCTGTCCAGGGTCTGGCCGGTGGCGGCAAGGTCGTCAACGGTCCTGACCTCTCCTTCGAGTCCCAGGATGACGCCGCCCAGTACCTCGACACATTCGGACACGGCACGCACATGGCCGGCATCATCGCCGGCCGCGACGGTCCGGGCGGCGCCTTCCAGGGCGTGGCGCCCGGTGCCCGGCTCGTCTCGCTCAAGATGGCCACCCACGACGGTGCCGTGGACGCAAGCCAGATCGTGGCCGGCATCGACTGGGTCGTCCAACACCGCAACGACCCCGGCATGAACATCCGGGTGCTGAACCTGTCCTACGGCACCGACAGCGTGCAGGCATATCAGTTCGATCCGATTGCCTTCGCCGTCGAGAACGCGTGGCGCCACGGCATCGTGACCGTCGTGTCCGGCGGCAACAGCGGCAGCACGACCGGATCTCTGAACGACCCTGCGACCGACCCGTACGTGCTGTCGGTCGGCGCCGCCGACATCAATGGCTCGAACCTCCTCGGCTGCACCACCGTGGCGACGTTCTCGAGCCGAAGCTTCGCACGTCCGGTGGACCTCGTCGCCCCGGGCATCTCGATCGAGAGCCTCCGCAATCCGGGCTCGTCGATCGACCAGAACCACCCCGGCGCCGTCGTCGACAGCCGCTTCTTCCGCGGGTCGGGCACGTCGCAGGCCGCAGCCGTGGTTTCGGGTGCGGTGGCGCTCCTGCTCCAAGCGCGCCCGACGCTCTCGCCCGATCAAGTGAAGGCCGTGCTGAAGTCCACCGCCGGCTCCCTCGCCCTGCTGGACCGCTCGGCGGAGGGCTCGGGCATGCTCAACATCGGCGCAGCGCGGACCGCATTGGTGCCGTTCGGGTCGACGCAGACGTGGACGCCGGCGACGGGTACCGGGTCGCTCGAGCAGGCTCGTGGCAGCGACCACGTGGCGATGAACGGTGTCGAGCTCGTGGGTGAGCAAGACATCATGGGCCAGCCGTGGAGTGGCGCACGGTGGGCGCAAGCCTCGGCCGCGGCCGCGGCGTGGAACGGCGGCAGCTGGAACGGCAGCGTCTGGGCCGGCGCCTGCTGGTGCGGCACCAGTTGGGCCGGGACCACGTGGCAGGGTCAACGGTGGACGGGCTCGAGCTGGTCGGGCCAGCGGTGGACCGACGTCGCTTGGACGGGCCAGCGGTGGACCGACGTCGCTTGGACCGGCCAGCGGTGGACGGGCGGAACGTGGACCGGACAGCGGTGGACCGACGGCCAGTGGACCGGCCAGCGCTGGACTGGTCAGCGCTGGACATCGGGCTGAGCACGAGGGCTGGGGAGCTCGGTGGCGCAACCGACGGCTGAAGATCTCAACTCGTCGGACCGCGCGCCCGCGGTCGGATGGGTCGCCGTCCTCGCGGCGGGCGTCGCGGGTATCTCCATCGCCGCCGCCGGGGCGTGGCTCACGTCGTTCGGCCCGATCATGTCGCTGCCGGGCGTGACGCTGCTCACGCTCACGGCCGCATTCGCGCTCGCGGAAGCACTGCCAGCGCACTTTCAGCACCGTCGGGAGGCGGTGTCCTTCACGCTTACGACGATTCCGCTCGTGATCGGCCTGGTGGCGGTCGATCCGCTGACGCTCATCCTCGCCCGCGTCGGTGGCTCGGCGTTGGCGCTCGTCGTGCGCTACCGGCAGCAGCCGCTGAAACTGGCGACCAACTTGGCGTCGTTCCTCGTCCAGACGGTCGTGGCCATCGCCGTATTTCGAGGTCTGACGAGTGGGGCCGTCGGGCCCGGCCAGTGGCTGGGCATCTTGCTCGCAGTTCTGGCCGGCGACGCCGCGCAGACCTGTGTCCTGACGGCGGCAATCAGCCTCTACCAGCGGCGGTGGGAGCCTGGCCTGCGCGACTCGGCGATCATGAGCTCGATCGCAGTTTCCATCGAGGCGAGCGTCGGCATCGTCGCCGTGACCCTGTTGGCCCACGAACCCGCTGCGCTTGTGCCGCTCGGCGTCGTCGCTGCCCTCGTGCTGATCTCGCTGCGCACACACCGTTCGTTGAGCGAGCGGCACCGCGAGCTCGGCGAGCTCTACAAGCTCACGAGCACGGTTGGCGACGCCCTGGTGGACCGCAGCGCGCTGCTCGTCCTGCTCGACCACGCGCGCGACCTGTTGCGAGCCGAGCGCGCGTGGCTCTATCTCGACGGCGACGGGGGGCATCTTCAGCAGATCTCGATGTCGTCGGCGGGTACCTCAGCCGGCGATGCACCCGACGGGGCGACCGAGCTGCGCGATGCGGCCGGCGCCGCTGGTGAACCGCTCCACATCCGTGAGTCGGACGACGCCCACCGGCAGTTGTTGGCAGCGACCGGCGCGAGCGAACTATTGGTCGCTCCCCTCACCGGTCCCTCGGGATCGGTGGGGACGCTTGTGGTCGCTGACCGCAGCGGCGACGTGCGGGACTTCTTGAGCGCCGACGCCCAGCTCCTGGCGACCGTGGCCAACCACGTGAGCGCGCTCCTCGAGAACCTCCGCCTCGTCGACCGCCTCCGGCAGAGCGCGCGGGAAAGCGAGCACCAGTCGCTTCACGACCCGCTGACGGGGCTCCCGAACCGGATGCTCTTCATGCGCGAGCTCGAAACGGCCGTCGCCAGTGGCGCGCCGGCCGCGGTGCTGCTCCTCGACCTCGATCGATTCAAGGAGGTCAACGACACCCTCGGCCATCACAACGGCGACCTCCTCCTGCAACAGGTCGGGACCCGACTGCGCGGCGCCCTCCGCCGCGGTGACCTGGTCGCTCGGCTTGGCGGCGACGAGTTCGCCGTGTTGCTCCCCGACATCGAAGGCGCAACCGGCGCGGTGCACGTGGGCCGCGGGATCGTCGACCTCCTCGAGCAGCCGTTCTCTATCGGCGACATGCGGGTCGACGTCGGCGCCAGCATCGGCATCGCCGTTTCGCCGCGCGACGGCGACGACCCCGCGACACTCGTGCGGCGAGCCGACGTCGCCATGTACACGGCCAAGGCCGAGCAGAGTGGCGTCGAGGCCTACGCCCCCGAGCGTGACGGCTACAGCGCCGACCGCCTTGCGCTCGTCGCCGACCTGCGCCTGGCGATCCACGAAGGTGCCCTCGACGTTTACTACCAGCCCCAGGTCGACCTCGTGGACGGCTCACTGCTCGGCGTCGAGGCGCTCGTTCGCTGGCCGCACCCCACGAGAGGCATGGTGCAGCCGAACGACTTCATCGGCGTGGCCGAGCACACCGGCCTCATCCATCCGCTCACCCGGTTCGTGCTCGAAGAAGCGCTCAAGGCTTCGCGTCGCTGGCGGCGTGAGGGCCACGCGATGCGCATGTCGGTGAACCTCTCGGCGCGCAGCCTTCTGGACCCCGCGTTGGCGCAAGACGTCGCCCGTCTGCTGAAGGAGTACGACGTGCCGCGCGGCGGGCTCTGCCTCGAGGTGACCGAGAGCTCGATGATGGCCGACCCTCGCCGTACGATCGCCACTGTCGATGCGCTGGCCGCGCTCGGCGTGACGATTGCGCTCGACGACTTCGGCACTGGGCACTCGTCGCTCGCCTACGTGAAGGGCCTGCCCGTCGGCGAGATCAAGGTCGATTTTTCGTTCGTCTCGTCGATGATCGACGACCACACCGACGAGGCGATCGTGCGCACGGTCCTCGAGCTGGCTCGCAACCTCGACATCCCCGTTGTGGCCGAGGGTGTGGAGGACGTCGCGACGAGCAACCGGTTGCGGGCCATGGGCTGCCCGACGGCGCAGGGCTACCTGTTCGGCAAACCGATGCCCGTGGCTGAGTTGGAGAACTGGATCGCCGACCGCGCCCGCGAATCCCTAGCGGTCTGAGGCGGTCACATCGCGCCCGAGGGGTTCTTGTCGTCGATCAGTGCTGTCGGCAAACGAATTCGGCCGGTCGAGGAGCCAATGGGTGAGCATCTCAGCCGGCATCGGTTTGGCCAGGTGGTACCCCTGGACCTTGTGGCAACCCCACTCGCGCAATTGTGACCAGGTCTCGAACGACTCGACTCCCTCTGCGACGACGGTGAGTCCGAGATTGTGACCAAGGGAGATGACCGAGCGGACGATGGCCCGGTCGTCGTGGGTCATCTGCGTGACGAACCCCTTGTCGACCTTGATTTCCCGCACCGGCAGCTGGCGCAAGTGCGTCAACGACGAATAGCCGGTGCCAAAGTCGTCGACCGAGATACGAATTCCGGCCATCGCCATTGTGTTGATGCTGCGAAGTGCCCGTGACGAGTCGGACATGATGCTGCTTTCGGTGATCTCCACCGTCAGGGCGTCGACCGGCATGCCCTGCGCCCGCAAGAGCTCGCACAACCCCTCGGCAAACGCCGAGTCGTGGAGGTTGCGCATGCTGACGTTGATGGCGAGGGGGATCACCATGCCTGCCTCTTCCCACGCGCGCCATTGACGCACCGCGTGGCCGACCACGTATTCGGCCAAAGGCCCGATGAGGCCGGTCTGTTCGGCCACGGCGATGAAGTCGTCCGGCAGGACGATCCCGCGCCGGGGATCGCGCCAGCGCACCAGAGCTTCAGCTCCACACACCGCGCCGGTAATGGCATCGGCCTGCGGTTGGTACCAGACCTCCAGCTGCTGTTCGGCGACAGCCCGGCGAAGCTCGGCCGCGAGTCCGAGGTGACGACGGCTGTTCCCGTCGTGCTCGGGCGCGTACAGCGTGACCTGCGCCGACGCCTTCGCCGCGTACATGGCGATGTCCGCGCGCTGAAGGAGCGTCATCGGATCCTCACCGTGATCAGGCGCAACCGCGATCCCGATCGACGCGGGCGCCTCGACGACGAGGTCTCCGACCTCGAAACCGCGGCTGAGGATCTCGCCGATGGTGACCGCCTGTTGGTAGACGTCGTCGACGTCTTTCTGCGCCGGAAGCAGGACAGCGAACTCGTCGCCGCCGAGGCGGGCGACGGTCGAACCTCGCACGGCGGACGCGCGGAGACGCCGTCCAACCTCGATGAGCAACTGGTCACCACGGTGGTGTCCCAGGGTGTCGTTCACGTCCTTGAACCGGTCGAGGTCCATGAGGAGCACTGCCACCTTCTCGCCGACTCTCCGGCTGCGAACGGCGCTGTCGACGTCGTGCGTGAACAGCGCGCGGTTCGGAAGCGTGGTGAGCGCGTCGTGAAGCGCTTCGTACCGGAGGCGGCCCAGCAACTCGGAGTTGTCCAGTACGACCTCGGCATGCCTGGCGAGCGCGTTGAACAGGACCAGATCCTCGCGGTCGAAGGAGCCGACGTTGCTCACCCGGTCCGCAACTGCGATCAGCCAACGCGGAGCCCCGTCGCGATGGCACACCACCGACAGGCTGTCGCGCCAGCCCAACTCGGCCAAGGCGCTGCGCTCGGTCTGAGAACGCGAACTCGCCGACAGCGCCAAGCCGGTGCCGGCCGCGGCCGTCAGGGACCACAGCAGTCCGAGCTCGTCCACAGCTACGGTTCGCGGCACCGCCTGCGACTGGTCGGCGCCGATGTCAAAGACCAACGCCTCGGGGCGGCCATCCGTGAGGAGGACGAGCCTCGCCCGCTCCGTGTTCATGACAGTTCGAGCCGCATCCAGCAACGCTGCGATTGCATGATCGGCGTCGCCGCCTCGCTGGGTCAGCTCGGTGAACTCATAGAGCTTGGTGAGGTTTGCGTAGCGGGCACGAAGACCGACATAGCCGCGGTAGGCCATGACGATGACCGCCACGATGGCCCCCATGAGGACGACGCCCGCGGGCTCGTACCAGAGGAGAATCGTGATGCACAACGCCGTGCTGGTGTTGGCGACCGGCGCCAGCAGCGTCGTTTCGATCAACAACTGACGGATGCTCGAGGCAGTCACGCGGCCGCTCGTCGCGGCGATTGCGCTCGAGACCGCAATCGCACCGACCAGGTTGGCGACGATGCACGCGACGAAGGTGGCGGGCCAAGAGGCGGGGCCGATCGTCACATGTGCCCCGGCGATGGCGCGGAACGTCACAACGGCAACCGCGGTCTCCGTTGCGAAGAGGCTGAGGTTGAATGCCAGCTTGAGCGGCGCCTGACGGCGGTGGACCGCGAGGGCCACCCCGGCACCGACCAGGCGGCTGGAGAGCAGCTGCAGGGGGCTGGCCAGATACAGGCCGACGACCAACGGAATCTCGACCAACGAGAACGTGTGGGTCTGCCGGCCGCGCTCGAGATGGATGACGAACACCTCGGCCGCCGCGAACCCACACACCAGCGCCCACCACGGAACCGCGAACGGGGCGTGCACCGCGCTCATGTGGCGGAGCCAGCCCCACGTCATCGCTCCCGAGACAAGCGTGAAGGCGACCGTGAGGAGCACCACGAACAGTGGCCGGGCCTGTCGCGGCTCGTCACTGTTCGTGCCTGCGTCGCCATCGAGCGCAGCCCGTCCCGAATCCGGAGGCGGGCCGCTATGTCGTACGCGACCCCAATCCCCCATTGACACCCCCAGTCATTCAGGATGATTCTATGTCTATAAACGCAGGAGATGTCTCGTTTAGTCACGAGTGAGGCAACTCGTGCTGGGGGGAGTGGCTGGGTTGAGGGGCAAGGGGATCGCATTCGTCGCGTTCGCCGCGTTGCTACTCAGCGTGGCGGGCGCCAGCGCTTCGGCGACAGCGGCGTGGGCGGCACCGACGCCCCCATACTCGGCCAGCAAAGACACCGGCTCGCTCTTCAACGTCGTGCGCTCCATGGGCGTGAACCAGCTGTGGAACCAGCACTACAGCGGCCAGGGCATCGGCGTGGCGCTCATCGACTCCGGAGTGACGCCGGTTCCGGGCTTGACCGCGGGCAACGTCGTCAACGGTCCCGACCTCTCGCTTGACGCGGGCACACCGTCGCTCCGCTCCCTGGACGACTTCGGCCACGGGACCCACCTGGCGAGCATCATCGCGGGTCGCGATTCGTCGGCCCAGAACTACGGCGCATACAACGACCCGTCGAAATTCACCGGCGTCGCGCCCGACGCCACGTTGGTCAACGTCAAGGTGGGAGCCGCGGACGGCGCGGTGGATGTGTCACAGGTGATCGCTGCCCTCGACTGGGTCGTCGCCCACAAGGACGACCCCGGACTCAACATCCGAGTTGTCAACCTCTCGTTCGGGACCGACAGCGCGCAGGCGTACCAAGTCGATCCTCTCGTCTACGCAGCGGAGGCCGCGTGGCGCGCCGGGCTGGTCGTCGTCGCCGCGGCTGGCAACGAGGGCAACACGGTCTCGGCCCTCACCGATCCGGCGACCGATCCCTATGTCATCGCGGTCGGCGCCGACGGCCACTACGACAAGAACGGGAACAAGCAGTACATCTCCTCGTTCTCCAACGCCGGAAGCCCCGGCCGATCCCCGGACGTGGTCGCGCCCGGCCAATCGATCACCGCCCTCCGTGACCCGGGCTCGTTCGCAGACGCGTTGTATCCCGGCGGCCGCGTCGGCGACCCGGCTGGGCGGTTCTTCAGAGGTAGTGGCACGTCCCAGTCGGCCGCGGTGGTCACTGGCGTCGTCGCGGACCTGCTGTCGAAATACCCAGCGATGACGCCCGATCAGGTGAAGGGCACGCTCATGCAGTACGCCGTGCCGCTCAGTGGCGTGAGTCCGAGCCTGCAGGGAGCCGGCGAGGTCAATGCCGCCAAGCTCCCTGGGCTGACGACCGCTGGCATGCCGTCCTACGAGCAGAGCTGGCCGCCGTCCGACGGGTCGGGCTCGATCGAGTCTTCGCGGGGTTCGTCGCACCTCACCGGACCGGACGGCGCCGTGCTGTCGGGCGAGACGACGGTGTTCGGTGCTGCGTTCGATGGCCATTCCTGGACTGACAACGCGTGGGACGCGGCCAGCTGGGCGGGCGGGTCGTGGACTGGCCACAGCTGGACCGGGCACTCATGGACCGGCGACGCCTGGACGGGCCACAGCTGGACGACCGACGAATGGGCTGGACACTCGTGGACCGACGACAGTTGGGACGGCCACAGCTGGACGGGCGATTCCTGGTCCGGCCACTCCTGGACCGACGACACTTGGACAGGCCACAGCTGGACCGGCACGACGTGGGGTTGATCGACGCCGGGCTCATGAGTTCTTCATCCGAGTCGAATGGCACGGCCAGCGGGCGTCCTGCGGACGAAAGCTTCGTTGGTGATCCCGCAGACGTCCGGGAAGCGCTGGCGCTGCTGAGTGCCACGATCGAGGCGACCGCGGACGGACTCCTGGTCGTCGACGACCTCGGCCGTATTCGGATGTTCAACGCGCAGTTCGCCCAGATGTGGCGGATTCCCGACGACGTGCTCAGCGCCAAGGACGACGAAAAGGCGTTGAGCTTCGTTCTGGACCAACTCACGGACGCCGAAAGCTTCCTCGCCAAAGTGCACGAGCTCTACGACACGCCCGCGGCGGAGAGCTTCGATGTTCTGGAGTTCAAAGACGGCCGCGTCTTCGAACGCTTCTCGAAGCCGCAGTACGTGAACGGCCAGGTCGTCGGGCGCGTCTGGAGCTTCCGCGATGTCTCCGAGCGGAAGCAACTCGAAGACCAGCTACACCATCAGGCGTTCCACGACCCCCTGACCGGCCTCGCCAACAAGACGCTCTTCGTCGACCGCGTCGAACACGCGGTGGCGCGCTCCGGGCGGGCGACCGGACGGCTCGTCCTCCTCTACATGGATCTCGACAACTTCAAGGCCGTCAACGACACACTGGGCCATGCGGCCGGAGACAGCTTGCTGGTGGCCGTAACGGATCGGCTGCTCGAGTGCGTCCGTGAGGCTGACACCCTTGCAAGATTGGGAGGCGATGAATTCGCGCTCCTCATCGAGGATGCGGCTAGCGAAGGCGACGCGATCGACGTCGCTAACAGGATCTTGAATGCTCTGCGGGCGCCGTTCTCAATAGCGCAGCGGGACCTCAGCGCCGGCATCAGCATTGGGATTGCCTTCTGCACGGCTGGCCTGACCGCGGCGGAACTGCTCGCCAATGGCGACAGAGCCATGTACGCGGCAAAGCGCCGCGGCAGGGGCCGCTACGAGCTGTCGACGACTTCGTTTGAGAAATAACGAATGTTGCAGCGTGCCATGTGGGAGGCGCGCTGCGGTCGGCACCCCCAGCGTCTAATCCCTCGCGGCACGTCCGGGCCACACCGCGCCCGAGATCCGGGCAAGATGTGTTCCCGTCACATGCGGGTTGAGGCAAAAGGGGATTGGGATGGATGTAGTCGCGACCTTCGAGCGAGTGCTCGACCGAACGAACGAAGTAGTGGATCGGGTGGAACCTGATCAGTTGCAAAATCCGACACCGTGCGCGGAGTGGGATGTACGGGCGGTTATCAACCACATCACGGGCGGGGCGACGATGTTCGCCGAGTGCGTCGAGCAGGGGTCCGTGCCTGACGCGCGGCTCGGCGAGTTGATGGCTGGCGACAATCTCGGTGACGACTTCAAGGGTCGCTATCGGGCAGCGTCCGACCGTGCTCGGGCAACGTTCGCCGTGCCGGGGGCGCTGGACAAGATGGTGAAACTGCCGTTCGGGGAGATGCCTGCCGGCGCGGCGTTGAACATTGCGATCATGGATGTGATGACGCACGCCGTCGACATCGCCAAGGCGACCGGGCAGAACATCGATGACGAGGAGATCATCACCGTCGCGCTCGACGTCGGACGCCAGCTGATTTCGGACGACTTTCGGCAGCCCGGAGTCTTCGACGCGGAACAGCCTGCACCTCCAAACGCAACGGCCGCGGACCAGCTCCTGGCCTTCGCCGGCCGGAAGGTCTGACGTGACCTAGTGAGTTGACCGGCTCACGCGGCTAGCACAACGGCCATGAAGTTCGTCTACGCGCTCTGGGGTCAGGGCCTCGGCTCGAAGCTGTCGGCTCAGTCACTGCACGACGGTCTGCGGGCCGCGGGCGCGACAAGGCTGCACGTGAACCTCGATGACGCCGACGTCGCCCCGGCCAAGCTGCGGATCACGAGCTTCGATGAGCCGGTGGCTGCTGTCGTCACCGTGTGGGTCGATCAAGAACCGGCCGAGGTGTCCCGGCTCCTGACCGACATCTCCGAACGCTGTGCCGCTTGGGAGGTCGAGGAGCGAACGCCCCTGATCCCGCCCCAAACTGCGCCGGGGGAACGTACGCCGGGGCTGGCGCAGGTCGCGTTCCTACGCATCCCACCCGAGCTGGATGAGGCTGAGTGGCGGCATCGCTGGCAGGACCTCCACACCGCCGTTGCCATCGAGACCCAGGCCACCTTCGGCTACACCCAGAACCGCGTCCTGCGTTCCGTCTTGGGCAACGAGCGGGTTGACGCCATCGTCGAGGAGCTGTTCCCCATAGAGGCCATGACGAGCATGCACGCGTTCTACGGCAGCGACGGTGACGATGCCGAGTTGCAGCGGCGCCTCGAGCGAATGATGAAGAGCGTCAGCAGCTTTGGTGCCGACCGGAATCTCGACGCCGTACCTACGAGCCGCTACGTCTTCGATCTCTGAGCTCGCGTCGCGGCGTGGCTCCCTGCGCGCCGGCCGAAGAACGAGCCGTCGCCAAGGCTGATGCCACTGACGTAGTACCGGGCCGCCAGACTGGCCGCGGTCCTACCGACGGCATACAGGCCCGGGATTGGACTCCCAGTGCCATTCAGCGCGGCGCCGACGGCGTCGGTGGCGATTCCGCCGAGGGTGAACGTCGCGTAGATCGCACCGTGGTCGACGCGAAGGTCGACGGCGCCGATGCCGCTGGCGGGTGGCACACCGATGGGTCGCAGGAAAGGCGCCCGCTTGTGGAACACCGGGTCCTCGCCCCGAGCGGCGGCCTTGTTGTAGTCAGCGATGGTTCGAGCAAGGGCATCGGGCGGAACCTCGAGATCGACCGCCAGCTCCTCTGGCGTGGCTGCCGCGTATGCGACGCGGAGCCCAACGACATTCCGCTCATGGATCACATCATCGGTGATCATGTACACGAACCCGTCCTGCTCGAGCAGCGCGTCGAGCCCGATGCGCCCGGTGTAAGCATCCTCGTTGATGAAACGCTCGCCATGGCGGTTGACGAGGATCCCTCGTGCCAGCCGGTGGGGCGGCCCGAGGGGTAGCGCGCACTCGAAGGCGTCGAGCCTGGTCGCGATCGCGCCCACGCCGACGCCCATGCGGATTCCGCGGCCGTCGTCGTTCGGCGTGCCGATCCGCCAGACCGGGTCAGGCACGTGCGCCTGCGGACAGTGCTCAGCGACCATGGCGTCGTTGTGGATGAACCCGCCGGTCGCCAGGATCACACCGCCGCGGGCTCGAATCGCACGCGTGCCGTCGTCGCCCGCCACCTGTACGCCGATGACCTCCCCGTCGTCGACGATCAGTGCGTCAGCACGGACGTCTGATTCGACGCGAGCACCGCTGCCGGACACTGCGGCGCCGAGGCGCTCCATGAGAAAGCGGCCGGCGCTGTCCGTGTACTGCGGCTTGTGGGCGCGGGGCGCGGGGCGGGCGATCTCGTCGAAGGGGTAGGCATCTTCGCCGCCGCTGAAGAGCAACCCCGCGTCGTCCGCGGACTCACGGTTCGGTTCGTCGCAGAACGCAGCTCGGAACGGCACTCCAATCGAGACCAACCAATCGAAGTGGTCCGGCGAACCATCGCAGTAGGCCTCGATGCGGCCGTCATCCACGCCGGGCCCGAGGGCCGCTCGCAGGAACCTCGCCATGTTCTCCGGCGAGTCGTCGAACCCGCAGGCGTTCTGCAGGGCCGTGCCGCCACCGAGGTAGATGAGACCGCCAGAGTTGGCGGACGTCCCGCCCGGTCCACCGCTCCGCTCGAGGGCCAGGACATCCGCACCTGTCTGCCGCGCTGCGAACACGGCCGACGCCCCGGCGACACCCAGCCCGACCACAACCACGTCGACCGCCTGTTCGAAACGAACGTCGCGCGCTTCGAGCGCCGGAACCGAATCGACGTGCTTGCCCAATCGCCCCGGCTACTTGCCTTTGGCGTACGTCTGCGCGGCCGAGTTGTCGAACTCATAGCCGACGACAACCTCGTCGCCGACGACCCACGCATCATGTCCCGGCTCGATGACGTAGGCGTCCCCTGGACCGGCGTCGCTCTCGGTGCCGTCGTCGTGGACGACGTGGATCGTCCCGGACACGATCACGCCGACGTGGTGGGCCTGACAGCTATCGGTGCCGGCGACGGGCTTGATGCACTCCGACCACCGCCATCCGGGTTGGAACGTCACCCTCGCCGCCTTGCCGACGCCGAGATCGACGACCTCGACCTTCGTCTTGTCGGGCGAACGTACCTCGTCAGCGTTGTCGAAGCTCTTCTTCGTGATCCCAGCCATGCCCTCTCCCCTTCTCGAACGTCCAAGCATCGTCTCCGTTGGGACCGACACTGTTACACCAGATCTTGCGCCTCTGCTCGTGGCCTCAGGCCGCGGCGCCCGCACTCATGATCCGGCCGACGTTCTCCGGATCGAAAAAGGCGGCCGGCGACAGAGTCCCGGCGGTGATGCTTACGAACGCGTCCATGGCGGACTGGTTCCCCGCGATCGCCCCCATGAGCTGCTGCATCTCGGGCGGCGGCGGTTCGAGCGTGGCCATCTGGGTCGTGAACTCGTAGAGAGGGATGACACTGTCGTCGCGGCGTCGCTGGTACTCGCCCATCGCCTCGTCGAAGGAGCGTTCGCCGCTCAAGGCGTCGTGCAGCGCGCCGGCACACCAGTCAGCGGTGTGAAAGGCGTCCGAGATGCCCTGGCCAGTGATCGGATCCTTTGTGTACCCGGCGTCGCCGACCAGCGCCCAGCCCGGACCGAACGGCTTGCGGAAGAAGTTGGGCACGCCGCCACCGGCGAACCGCTCCTCCCGAGTGGCGCTCTTCACCCGCGACGCAAACGCGGGCTCGAGCTCGAGTCCGGCGAAGTAGTTGCCCTCGATGTCGCGCCGGAACTCGGTCGCCTGTGCGAACGGACACCCAACGAGCACGAGCGTGAGGTCGTCGTTGGTGGGAATGGCGGCGATCCCTCTGTCACCTCGGATGTACGTCGTGAAACTGTCGACGAGAAGTCCGCTCCAGTAGGTGTAGAAGGCGTTCTCCAGGACCGGCTTCTCCAGGTATCGGGGGGCGTCGACAGCGCGGGCCACCGGCCACGGTCGTGGGCATTCGCCAGCCCGGTGCCGTGCGGGCGATCGCCAACCACGCGGGCTACGACGTCTTCGATCCCGAAGCACCGTCGTTCGCCATGCTGCGCCAAGCGCTGGGCGGCAGCCCCGACGCCACGGAAGCTGACCCGGACGCAGCGGCGCGCTTCTTCTCCCAGAGTCCGGAGATGCAGGGCGCGTTCGAACTGATGAAGGCCGACGAGGATGGCGGCCAGGGCGACGGCCACTGGCGTGAGTACCTCCGCTTGGCCTTCCCCCGCACCACCCAGTCGCCCGGTTACACGATGGAGGACCTGACTGCCATCACGGCACCGACGCTCATCGTCGTCGGTGATCGAGATGACTTCTGCTCGGTCGAGGACGGCGTGCGCGCCTATCGAGCACTCACCGAGGGCGCCTTCGCCGTCCTTCCCAACACCGGTCACTTCATCACCCCGGCGCTCGTGGATCTCATGGTCGAGTTCCTCGAGTGCTGCAGCTGACAGGAAGGAATACCCCGATGCCGACCATCACGATCCCCCTCGACAGCACTCTGCCGCCCGAGCGTGTGCTCGCCGCTGCCATGGACTTCAGCGAGCGGCGGTCGAAGGTGTTCCCCGCGGTTGAGCCCGAACACTTCACCGTCCACAACCCGGCCGAGCCAAGCGCTGATGTCACCGAGGGCACCCACGCCGGGATCGGCGTGAACTGGGAACGCTGTCGCTACGAGTGGTCAGGGTCTGAAGAGGTCATCGCCACCGTGACGGATTCGACGTCTATGCACCCGGAAGTCAGTGGCAGATCACGGCCGTGCCGACAGACACGGGCAGCCACGTCGAGATGGCCTGGGTGCGGCGCTTCACGCACAGCCCTCGAGGCCTGCTCTTCGGTACTGCATTCCGGCTGATCGGGCGACCGATGTTCCGGAAGTACGCCACGCAGATCATGGCCAACATGGAGGACCTCAAGCCCTGACGTCTATTTGCGCTGCAGGCCGAAGAGCAGCTCACGGATCGTCCGGCCGACTGCCTTCCTCGTCCGCGCCGGATGCGGGGAGCTGGCGATCAGCGTCGCACCGCGTGTCAGCGCTCCGAGTAGGAGTCGACCGAGGATCTCGGGCTCCTCGACGTCGAGCTGGGCGGCGTCGTTGGCAGCTTGCAGCACGAAGGCGATCTCGACGAATGCGTCCCGCTCGTCGAGTTCCGTGAATCGCTCCAGACCGAGGACCGCAGGCGCGTCGATCACGACGATGCGTTGCACCTCCGGCTTCATCACCGCGTCGAGGAACGCTTCGAACCCGGCCGCAAGGATCTCGAGCAGATCCGACGAACCCTCGGCGGCCGACGTGGACGCGGCAAGCAGCTCACCGTGAACCTCGACGAACACGGTCTCGAACAGTGCCGTCTTCGTCGGGAAGTGGTGGTACAGGGCGCCCGTCGTCACGCGGGCCTCTTTCGCCAGATCCTCGACCGAGGTCGCCGCGAACCCCCGGCTACCGAAGAGCCGCCGTCCCGCGCCCACCAGCGCGGCTTTGGTCTGGAGCACTTGCTCAGCGCGGAGTGAGGGAGCGTCCCGGTCGGGCACTCCCCGTGTGTAGTTCGTACGCGCTCCCTCTTGCCGCCATCCTCCCGGTTGACATAGTATCACTATGCAACATAGAAGCACGATGTATGCATCATCCGCCGACCCGAGGGTGCCCTGATGAACAACCACCTGGAGACGCGCACAAGCCTGAGCGAGACGTGCGACGCGATCCTCGACGCCGCCGGCCGAGCTGCCGACGTCCTCCGAGGGAGCAACGACGGGTCGGTGCCGGTGCCCGGCCTCGACTGGACGCTCGGTGAAGCCGGCGCCCACCTGGCCGCCGAGACCCGCGAGTACGCCGAGACGCTGACGGGCGATCTCGACGTGGACGAGCACCTTCGGTCCGTACCGACCGCGACAACGCCGGCTGAGCGAAGCGCCGCGCTCAACGTGCAGCAGCTGGAGCGACACCGAGAGCGAGACCCTGTCGCCCTCGCCGCGGCGGTCCAGTCCGCGGCGCAAGCCTTCACGGCTGCAACTGCAGGCCGTCAGCCTGCCGAACAGGTGCGCGTGACCAACGGGCTCGAGATGACCGTCGACAACATGGCCAGGGTGATCCTGGGCGAGTACCTCATCCACGGCTTGGACCTCGCGCGAGCCACGAAGACGGCCTGGCCCATCTCACGGGAGGACGCGCTCCGCGTGGCCGACGGAGTCATGACGCTCGCTCCGAAGTATGTCGATCCCGAGGCCTCCCGGAACGTCACGGCGGCATACGAACTGCGATTTCGGGGCGGACCCGCCTACAAGCTCAGCATCGACCGCGGGTCGGCGGCCGTGGGCCCCGCGTCCGGCAAGGTCGACTGCACGATCAGCGCCGACCCCGTTGCCTTTCTGCTCGTGGGCTTCGGCCGCACCAGCCAGTGGAGCGCCCTCATGCGTGGGAAGTTGATCGCGTTCGGCCGCAAGCCCTGGCTCGGGTTCAAGTTCGGCAGCCTGCTGACCAGCGTCTGAACCAACTCAGTCGCCAGTCGTCGTCGGGCAACATAGAGCCCTGATGGTGCGCAGTGACGATCTCATCCTGATCAGCGTCGACGACCACATATGCGAGCCGGCCGGCATGTTCGACGCCCACGTTCCCGAGCGATACCGGCAGCTCGCACCGCGCGTCGTCGAGGACGACCGCGGGTCGCAGCAGTGGTGGTACGGCGACCTCCGTGGTCGTGACCTCGGGCTCAACGCCGTCGCCGGCAAGCCGCGCGAGCACTACAACATCGATGCCTCCCGGTACGACCAGATGCGCCCCGGCTGCTACGACGTCGACGAGCGGGTGCGGGACATGAACGCCGGTGGCCAGCTCGCCGGCCTCAACTTCCCGAACTTCACCGGTTTCTCGGGCCAGGTCCTCAACCAGGGGCCCGACCGCGACGTGAACGAGATCATGATCAAGGCGTACAACGACTGGCACGTCGACGAATGGTGCGGCGCCCACCCCGGCCGCTTCATCCCGTGCGGGATCCTGCCGTTGTTCGACGTCGAGCGAGCGGCCGCTGAAGTACGGCGACTCGCAAAGAAGGGGTGCCACGCCGTCACGTTCTCGGAGAACCCCGAGGCCCTGGACATGGCGTCGATCCACTCCGACTACTGGGATCCGCTGTTCGCGGCCTGCTGCGACGAAGGCACCGTGCTCTGCTGCCACGTCGGCTCGTCGAGCCGGTCGGCGCCGTCGTCGGCGGACGCCCCGCCCAGCGTTCGCATGACCCTGTCGTCGGTGATGTCGACCTTCACGCTCGTCGAGCTGATGTGGGCGGGCTTCTGGGAGCGCTTCCCGACGCTCCGCTTCTCGCTCACCGAGGGCGACGTGGGCTGGATCCCCTACTTCCTCTGGCGGGCCGAGCACGTGCAGGAACGGCACTCGGGCTGGACCAAGCACCGCTTCCCGCGCGGCGGCGGTCCGTCGACTGTGTTTCGCGAGCACATCCTGTGCTGCTTCATCAACGACCCGATCGGCGTCAAGCTCATCGACGAGTTCAACGTCGACAACCTGTGCTGGGAGTCGGACTACCCGCACTCGGATGGGACGTGGCCCAACGCCCCCGAGGAGGCGGCCAAGGTCATGGACGAACTGACCGACGCTCAGGTCGCCAAGATCACCCACGAGAACGCCATGCGCCACTACCGCTTCGATCCCTTCGCCCACCGTCCGAAGGAGCGGTGCACGGCGGCTGCGCTGCGGGCCGAGTCGCCCGACGTCGACACAGTCACGCACGTGGGGCGGGCGGCCGACGAGCGCGATCTCGAGGCCTGGGACCGGATCACCAACCGTCGCCGGTAGAAACAGCCGATGCTCGCATCGGATCGACGCGGCCGGGATGTGCCGCTCGCGCCGGAGGAGGCGCGACAGCTCGCCGCCGCGCTCGTACATGCCGCGAGCGGCTGAACGTACGATTCCGTCACCGGACCCTGCGAGGTGTCATGACGACCACCAAGACCAGTACGTGTCGGCTGTGCACGGCGCTGTGCCCAATCGTCGTGACCCTCGAGGACGGGCGGGCCGTCGAGGTGCACGGCGACCGGGAGGCTCCGCTGTACGAGGGCTACACCTGTCCGAAGGGCCGCGCCCTGCCCGAGGTGCACGCCAACCCCAACCGGCTGCTGCACAGTCTGCGCCGACGCGCTGACGGGTCGCACGAGCAGATCTCCAGCGCCGAAGCCGTCGACGAGATCGCCGACCGGCTGCGCGACGTCGTCGACCGCCACGGTCCGAGCTCGGTCGCGATCTACATCGGCACCGCGGCGTCCTTCTATCCGGCGCTGGGCTCGGTCGCCGCCGGGCTGCTCACGGCGCTCGGCAGCAAGATGATCTTCTCGGCCGCGTCGATCGACCAGCCCGGCACGCGTATCGCCGACGCCTTCCACGGCATGTGGCTGGGCGGGCGCACGTCCTTCGACGAGTGCGATGCGTTCCTGTTCGCGGGGACCAATCCCGTCATCTCCAAGCAGTTCCTCGCCGAGAACCCGGCCAAGCGCCTCTCTCGCGCGGTGGAGCGGGGCACCAAGGTCGTCGTCATCGACCCCCGCCGCACGGAGACGGCCCGCCGGGCCCACGTGCACCTGCAGGCCCGCCCCGGCCAGGACGCGGTCGTGATGGCCGGGCTCATCCACGTCCTCCTGCGCGAAGGCCTCGTGGACCAAGGCTTCATCGCGCAGCACGTCGACGGCGTCGACGCACTCCGCGACGCGGTCGCGCCGTTCACGCCGGAACTCGTGGCCCAACTCGCCGACATCCCCGTCGACGACCTCCTCGAAGCGGCTCGCACCCTCGGCACTGCGCGCCGCGGCGGTGCAGGCGGCGGTACCGGCATCAGCATGACCAGCTGCACGAGCGTCGTCTCCTACCTCCTGCTCTGCCTGATGTCACTGCGCGGCTGGTGGGCGCGCGAGGGCGAGCGGATCGAGCGGCCGAACGTGTTGATGCCCCCCAACCACGCCAAGGCCCAGGCCCGCGGGCCGTACCGAGCCGTGGGCGGGCACAAGATGCGCGTGCGCGGGCTCGTGCAGAACATCGGCGGGCTCCCCACCGCGGCCCTCGCCGAGGAGATCCTCCTTCCCGGCGAGGGGCAGATCCGCGCCCTCTTCAACGTCGGCGGCAGCCCGATGATGGCGTGGCCTGACCAACGCAAGACCCGCGAGGCCCTCGAGTCGCTCGAACTGTTCGTCACGACCGACGTCGAGTACTCCCCCACGGCGCGCATGGCGGACTACGTCGTCGCCACCAAGATGACGCTCGAGACGCCGTGCATGACGCAGGTCACCGAATACATCAAATATTTCCACCCGGGTTACGGCTTCCGTGCGCCGTACGCGCAATACACGCCGGCCCTGGTCGACCCACCGGCGGACTCGGACCTCATGGAGGACTGGCAGCTGTACTACCGCGTCGCCCAGCGGCTCGGTCTCGCACTCAATACGGTCAACGTCTTCGGTCGAGTCGGCGCTCACCTCGAGGCGCCGATCGAGGTGATTCCGATCGACATGGAACACGAGCCGACCACCGACGACCTCTACGAGATCATGTGCCGAGGCTCGCAGATCCCCCTCGACGAGGTGAAGCGCTACCCGCACGGCCACGTGTTCGAGGAGCTACTCGAACAAAAGGTCGGGCCGAGCGACCCCGAGTGCGAAGATCGCCTCGACGTTGGCAACGCCGAGATGCTCGCCGAGCTGAACGAGATCCGCGAGCGCGCCGTCGCCGCCGCACCAGACGACGACCGGCCGTTCCTCTTCGTTCCCCGTCGGGAGAACCGGGTGATCAACTCGACCGGCCGTACGCTTCCCGGTCTCATGCGCGGCCGCAGCTACAACCCGGCGTTCATGCATCCCGACGACCTGGCCCGGCTCGGCCTCGCGCCCGGTGACGTGGTCGAGATCCGTTCCGAGTACGACGCCGTCACCGGCATCGTCGAGCCCGACGCCGACCTACGGCCCGGGGTGGTGTCGATGAGCCACGGCTTCGGTGGCATCCCGGGAGCCGACGAGGATCCCCGCGTCGACGGCGCGAACACCAACCGTCTCCTGCGCACCGACGTCGAGTACGACCGCTACACCGGCATTCCGCGCATGGGTGCCCTGCCCGTGGCGGTGGTCCCGGTGGAGGTCAGTGCCCCAACGCCTGCTTGACAGCCGCGACGGCGCCGGCCAACACCAGCGCGACGGCTGCGATCCCGAGGGCGCGGGCGCGGCTGCCCCCCAGAGCGCGGATCTCGCCATAGGTGATGAGCCCCACGCACGCCGCCACCGTGAATCGGGCCCCCTCCCACTCGAGATGCGTGGGGAGCACGATGACGGCGAGCGTGGCGACAACCGCCACGCCCGCGGCCCCCGCCATCTCCGCGAGTAGCTCCTTCTCGGCGCTCACCGGGCCGTCGATCGGTCCGACGAGGCGCGACGCCAGCGTGAACGCGAACCAGTGAGCAAGTGCGAGTCCGACCGTCGTACCCCAGATCAGGGCGAGGACGTTCAAGTGAGGGTCGTTCCTGTCGGTCGCCGTCAATGCCGCCAGCAGGGTGATCGACACGTACAGGGCCATCGTGAGGCCCTCGCGCCGCAGGTGGCGGGCGTCGTCGCTCTGATCGCGTCTCCTGGTGACCGGCGCAGCTATACGCCGGTCATAGCACGTCGGCTAGCAGCCGTTGCAGTTGTCCAGGAGAGACAAATCGGACGCCTCTCAGGAAGCTCCACGGCTGCCCAAGGGGACGTCCCACGTTGGGTTGCCAGACTGCCGAGCCGTGAGGACCGTTGCCGACCACGAACGGGCACGGCTGCGTGCCCTGCTCGATCGGGCGACGTCGCAGATGGGCCAAGCCCTCGCGGACGCGCGGCGCGCCCACGACGAACTGACGCACCTGCTCGTCATCAGCCAGAGCCGGCACCTTTCCGGACCCGAGCGCGCTCACTACGCGGCGCTTCAACACAGCGAGCGTGACGCGGCCAAGCGCTACTTGGCTTCGCGCCACTGGCGCGACGCCGTCGTCGAGCGCATGCGCGATCTACGCCTCCGCGACGAGGACGCCGCGGGTCCTGCGGCCTAGCCCGAACTACTCGGGGAGGCGAGTCTCGATCGCCTGCTGTAGGCGCTGTTGCAGGATCGTCGTCGTCAGGTCACCACGCGTGCGCTCGAGCACCGGGCGAAGTGCGTCGGTCGTGCGGCGCAGGCCCCCGGTCAGGGCATCGGGATAGTCGACGGTGACAAGCAACGCGTAGACGTCGTCCATCGCCGACAGCAGCTCTTCGCTCTTGTCGACGTCACCGGCGCGCAACCGATCGAGGATGTGGCGCCGCAACTCACTCGCTGCTTCGGCGAGGCCGTTGAGCCAGGACGCGTCACCGATGCCGAGTTCCTCGGCCGACGGCAACGGTCTGTCCGTGGCGAGCGCGAGCGTCAACCGGGCCTCGGCGTACTCCTTCGCCGCGTCGTGCAACGGTCCTGACGCGGCGAGCTGCGGGAACGGCTTCAGCGCGTCCTGCGCTTCGCGCAAGGACTCGGCAGCGGTGTCTGCAAGCTGCGCGGCCTGGTCCCACTCCAGTCGGTGCGTGGCGCGGATCGACTGGCTGCAGGACTGGATCGTGCGGCGGGCCGATGCCAGGCCCTTCTCGCGCGCCCCGTTGGCGGCGTCGAGCCGCTTGCGCGCCGGCTCAGCGAGCGACGCGAGTTCGTCGCGGCGCGCCGCCGTCAATCAGATCAGTGCGCCTAGCGGTTTCAATGAGCCGTGCGGCGCACGAGCAGCGTGGCCGGCTCGGGTGCCCGCGTGCCCAGGTGCTGCGGCAGGAAGCGGACCTTCATCTCGCGCTCGGCGGCCTGGTTGCGCATGTGCACGAGGAGCGCCACGTACGTGACGAACAGGGCGTCGACGAGCAGGTGCACGACCCACAGGATCCGCAGCGAGGGGATGAAGCCCAGTACGAGCGACGTCACCATCGCCGCCAGCATGCCGACGAAGATGTCGCGGCGACGGCGCTGGGTGCGGCCCCGCGAGCTCATGGCTGCCATCTGGCTGGCACGCGGACCGGCCTCGCGGGCGATGGGCACGAAGCCCCTCACCTCGGGACGGTGCCGCATCATCGGGACCCGCCGGGTGCCGACCGGGCCCGTGCGCTCGAGCACGGTGAGGCGATGACGGAATGCACTGATCGAGTCCGCTGGCCGCGAATCGGCCCGACTCCGTAGCCAGGGCGGGACGAGTACTACTGCCCACACAACGGCGAGGATCAGCAACAACACAGTCAAGCTCCTCGACCTACCTTTGCGACTCGGGGACCGTAACGCGACGTCAAAGAACCAAGGTGGATGGTTCGGATTCCGCCGCCGCAGTCCAGGGTATTTCGCCGACTGCCGGGTCCATTCCTACTACGGCAACGGTGCGCGCCGTCAAACCGACATGCTAACTCAAGCTAGCATGTGCTGGCAAGAGGCTAAACCTCGCTCTCGTTCGTAGCTACCTTCCGGCGATAGGTCCCCGAGCGGCCGCCGGTCTTCTCCCAGAGGGTCAGCTCCCCGATCACCATCGAGCGGTCGACCGACTTGCACATGTCATAGACGGTCAGGGCGGCCACGCTGCAGGCCGTCATGGCCTCCATCTCGACGCCCGTGCGGTCGATCGTCTCAACCTGGGCCTCGACCTCGACGCAGTCGTCGCCGATCTGGAAGTTCACGAACACCGACCCGACGAGCAACGGGTGGCAGAGCGGAATGAGGTTGGGCGTCTGCTTGGCCGCCTGGATGCCCGCCACCCTGGCGACCGACAGCACGTCGCCCTTGGAGATGCTGTTGGAGGCGATGAGGCCGGTGGTCTCGGGCTTCATCAGCACCTTGCAGCGGGCGATCGCCCGCCGGTGGGTCGCCTCCTTGGGCGTGACATCGACCATCCGCGCCCGGCCTAGAGGGTCCAGGTGGGTGAAATGGCGGTCAGACATTGGGGGCGAGTCTAGAGGTGAACGAGGGAGGTCAGCTTGGGGTGTCGTCCGACAGCACCATCACCTTGACCGTGGTTCCCTCGGCCAGACCGTCACCGTCGGGGACCAGGGCAAGGGCATTGGCCGCCGCCGCAGCCGCCAGTTGGTGGGATCCCTGGCCGGCGACGGGCCGGACGCGCCAGCGACCATCGTCGCCCATGGTTGCGACCACGCGAGCCAGGTGAAGCTTGCCGTCGGGCCGACGGCGGATGGGCTCGGCCACGACGGCCTCGACCTGGCGACGGAATGTCCGCCGGTGTCCCCCCATCTGACGGAGGGCGGGCCGGGCGAACAGCTCGAAGGACACCATCGACGACACGGGGTTGCCGGGGAGCCCGAACACGGGCTTGCCCTCGACGGTGCCGAAGGCGAGCGGCTTAGCCGGTTTGATGGCGACCTGCCACCAGCGCATCGAGCCCAGGCGGTCGAGTACGGCCTTGACGTAGTCGAAGTCGCCGACGCTCACACCGCCACTGGTCACCAACGCGTCGCACGTCGCTAGGCCGTGCTCGATCGCGCTGGTGATCGTCGCTTCGTCGTCGCGCGCCAGCCCGAGGTCGACCGCAGTGAACCTGGATTGACGCACGAGGGCGAGAAGCGTCGGCCGGTTGGAGTCGCGGATCTGCCCCGGGCGCAGCTCGGCCGCGCCCTCGACCAGCTCGTCGCCCGTCGACAGCACGCCGACGCGCGGACGCGGGAACACCGGCACACGCGCGTACCCGAGACTGGCGAGGACGCCGAGATGGGCGGGCGTCAACACGGTGCCGGCGTCGACGACGACGTCGCCGGGCTTCAGGTCGTCGCCGGCGCGGCGCACGTGCTCGCCCGGTTCCGCGTGGTGCTCGATGACGGCGACGTCGCCCTCGGTGCGCGTGCGTTCGACCATCACCACCGCGTCCGCGCCGGGCGGCATCGGCGCGCCGGTCATGATGCGCACGGCCTCGCCCGTGCCGACGGCGACGCCAGTGGGGTCGGCGCCCGCGGCGAGCGTGCTGACGACTTTGAGCTCGACGGGCGGGTCGGTCGTGTCGACAGCGCGCACCGCGAACCCGTCCATCGCCGTGTTGTCGAAGGGCGGTACGAGCTCCTCGGCCTCGAGCGGTGCGGACGTGACGCACCCGAGCGCGTCCTGCAGGTCGACGGCGCGCGGCGTCAGTGGCAGACACTCCCGCAGCACGGCGGCCTGCACGTCCTCCAGAGGCGTGAGGTCCATGGGCCTAGCGACTCGCTCCGGCGCCGCGCGGCGCTCTCCGGCCGCCGGCCTCGGCTTCCTCCACCCGGTTGCGACCGTTCTCCTTGGCCCGGTACAGCGCTGCGTCGGCTGCGGCAAGGAGGTCGGGGACGGACAGTCCGTGATCGGGATAGCCCGCGGCGCCGACGGAGACCGTGACGGGAATCGACGCATTGCCGGCCACGAACGGTTCGTTGGCCACGACCTCTCGCACCTTCTCGCCCAGCCGGACCGTGCCCTGCACCGGCGTCTTCGGGAGGATGAGAGCGAACTCCTCACCCCCGAAGCGCGTGACGACGTCGACCTCGCGAGTTGCGTCGGTGAGACGGCGGGACAGCTCGACGAGCACGGCGTCACCCGCCTGGTGTCCGAAGCGATCGTTGACGGTCTTGAAGTGATCGAGGTCGACGAGCAGGAGACCGAACGGCTCCTGGAATCGGATCGCCCGCTGCAGTTCTTCGCTCATGCGCAGGTCGAACAGCCGCCGGTTCCACAACCCGGTGAGGCCGTCCGTGATCGACAGGCGGGTGGCCTCCTCATAGAGGAAGGTGTTCTCGATGGCCGTCTCGGCTTGACGCACGAGGCTCTGCAGCAGATGCACGTCGTCCTCGCTGAACGTCTCCGCGGGCCCGCGCCCGTACAACGCGAGGACGCCGATGGCGTGGTTGCCGCGGCGCAGTGGGACGCCGACCGCGGCGTCGGCGATGGGCTCGTTGGGCGCGAGCTTGGCGTCGCCGGGGACGTGCATGACCTCGTCGCGCGCCACCGCCGCGCCGGCGACGCCTTCACCAGGCTTCAGCTGGTTGCCCTCGATCTCGCAGCCGTAGCTCGTCATGGCCCGCAGGTTGCCGCTGGCGGGAACCACCGCGTAGAACGCGCCGCAGCGGGCGCCGACCGAGATCGCGCTCGTCTCGAGGACGGCGGAGATGATCCCCGCACGGTCGTGGGTGACGGTCAGGGCGTCGCCCAGGCGATTCAGGGCCGAGCGGAAGGCGGCGTCGCGCTCCTCCAGCTCCTTCTTCTGTTCGCGGATGCGGGCGAGCATCTGGTTGAAGGCGTCCGCCAGCTTCGCCAGCTCGGCGTCGTCGGCGGGCGGCTCGAGGGCGACATCCTCGGGTGCGGCACCGCTCGCGGCGATCGTCTCGGCAGCAGCCGCCAGCTGGCGGAGGAACCCGGCGTGTTGGTCGTCGCCGGTCATCGTGCGCCGCCTTCGGCGGCGCATGCTTGCTCACGATCGAGCGAGGCCTCTTCGCCCCGGGCCAGCCGCACGAGGTTGCCGGCGTGGCGTCCCACGACGATGGCGGCCAGGCCGACCATCCCCGCCTTCTCCCAACCCGGTCGGTCGAGGGCGAAGACGACGACGGGCGTGGCGCCGATCACCACGAGGGAGGCCACCGACGCCTTGCCCGTGAGGCGGGCGATCAGGAGCCAGGCGGCCACGAAGGGGAGGGCAACGACCGGCTCGAGGACGGCCACGGTGCCCGCGGCCGTCGCCACGCCGCGGCCGCCCCGGAAGCCCCGGAAGACCGGGAAGACGTGGCCGACCACCGACGCCAGACCGCAGGCGAGGGCGAGAGGCGGGCCGCCGACGGCCCGGCCGACGCCGGCGGCGAGCGCTCCCTTGGCGGCGTCGCCGAGGAACACCGCCAGGCCCGCCCTGGCTCCCGCCAGCCGGTAGACGTTCGAGGCGCCCGGATTGCCCGATCCTTCCTTGGTCGGGTCGTGACCGGCGAGGCGGGCGACGATCAGGGCGGTCGGGAACGTCCCGAGAAGATAGGAAAGGGCCAGGAGCCCAGCGACACCGACACCCACTACGACAATGGTACGGAGGAATGCCCCCTGCGGTCATAGCGTTGGGCGTTGTGGCGGCCACCGCTTGTCGTTTGCCAAGCTGGTCTCCGGAGGAAGCGATCAGAGATGCCGACTTACGAATACGCGTGCAAGGACTGCAGCGAGCACGTCGAGGTGGTGCAGTCCTTCAAGGACGACCCGCTCACCGAGTGCCCGGCCTGCGGAGGGCCCCTGAGGAAGGTGTTCGCACCCGTCGGCATCGTGCTCAAGGGCAGCGGCTTCTACAAGACCGACAACCGTTCGGGCGGGTCGAAGACGAAGTCCAGCAGCGAGTCCAAGTCGGAGTCGACGTCGACCTCGTCGTCCTCGTCGTCCGACACGAAGTCGGAGTCGAAGTCCGAGAGCAAGACCAAGGACAAGAAGACCGAGTCCAAGTCGGCCTAGATCTGGTCCCCGGAGCCGCTTAGGCTTCGGGCGCGCGCTTCCCCCTCGCACTTTCCTCTGTGAAGGAGCGCGCCCGTGCGCTTGCGTGTCGTCTCCCGCTCGCCACTGACGTACTGGGTGGCGGTCGGCGGCCTGGCCGTCGTCACCACCCTCGCCATCTCCGGCCTGTTGGGCCGGGCCCGGGTCGAGGCGGCGCGGTACGGATCACCGCGACCGGTACTGGTGGCCACCCGGGATCTGCGGGCCGGCGACCAGGTCGGCGGCAGGGACGTGGAAGTGCGGACGTTGCCTGCTGCGTTGGCGCCGGCTGATGCAGTCGGCGACGTGAGCCAGGCCCGGGGGCGAGTCGTCGTGGCGTCCGTGTTCGAGGGCCAGGCCATTGTCCGTCGCGAGCTCGCCCCGTGGGGGCTCACCGGCGCGGCCGCACTCTTGCCGGCCGGCAAGCGCGGCATCTCGGTCGCCGCCGGGCCGGCGGCGACCAAGCTCGGCAAGGGTGACACCGTCGATGTCCTGGCCACGTTCGACCCGGCGACGCCGGAGATGGCCGGCAGGGAGCCGACGTTCCCAGTCGCCGTCAACGCGTCGGTGATCGACGTGGGCGGCGAAGCGGTCACGATCGCCGTCGACCCCGAGGAAGCGAAACGGGTCGCGTTCGCCACCGCCCACGGGGCGGTGACGGTTGTGTTGTCCTCCCCGACCGCGGCCGCGGCTAGCTCGCCGGCCGGAACCCCGTCGCGATGATCAAGAGCACCGACACGCCGAGCGCCACGCGGTAGATCACGAACGGCGTGTACGAGTGCGTCTTCACGACGCGGAACACGACGTAGATCGCGAAGAAACCGAACGCCGCCGACGTCAGCACCCCCCAGAAGAAGGCAGGGCCCATGCCGGGCGGAATGCCGTCGCTCGCGAGCTTGGCACCCTTGTAGAGCGCGGCGCCGCCGATGATCGGGATGCTCATCAGGAACGACAGGCGGGCAACGTCGTCGCGCTCGAAGCCCAGGAATCGGCCGGCGCTGATCGTGACGCCCGAACGCGAGACGCCCGGCTGAAGGGCAACGGCCTGGGCGGCGCCCATGATCACCGCGTGCCGGGTCTGGAAGTCCTCGTACTTCAACCGCTGCACGGCGTGGTCGGCGACGTAGAGCACGATGGCGAAGACGATCAGCATCACGCCGATGAGCCACGGCTGGCCGAGGTTCTCCTCGATGGTCTTCTCGAAGAGCGCGCCGACGATGGCGCCGGGGACGGCCGACAGCAGCAGGAGCCAGGCCAAGCGCTCCTCGGTGGTCTGGATGCTGCGCCGGACGAGCGCCCGTAGGCCGGCGGGAATGAGCTGGGACAGGTCGCGCCAGAAGTAGGCGACAGCGGCGATGAACGTGCCGGCGTGCAGGGCGACGTCGAAGGTCTTGTTCAGATCCTTGAAGTTGTCGAGCTCGTGCCAGTTGAAGAGCCAGGGCACGAGGATGAGGTGGCCGCTGGACGAGATCGGAAAGAACTCCGAGAGCCCCTGGGTGATGCCCAGCACGATGGCGTGCAGGATCGGGATATGAGGTTGGGCGGGAGCCGCCGCCGCGGCCGTGGCGAGCACGGGCCGGGAAGCTAGGTCAGTTGCCGCTGAGACTGACGTCAGCGATGACGACAGTCACACCGGCCGCGCCGCCGGGGAGCCACTCGAGGTCGGAGCCGACGGCGGTGACGTCCTTCAGCATGCGCTGCAACGTCGAAGCCACGGTGGCCTCGCGCACCGGCTCTGCAACGGCCCCGTTACGGATCAGCAGGCCTTCGACGCCGACAGAGAAGTCGCCGCTCACCGGGTTGGCGCCGGAGTGGAGGCCGATGGCCGAGCGCACGAGGAGACCGTCGCCGACCTCGGCCAGCAGCTGCTCCTGTGTCTTGTCGCCGGGCACGAGGCTGAGGGCCCGCGGGCCGACGCCTGGTGTCGACTTGAACCCCGCGCGCACAGCAGACCCCGTCGAGGCGGTGCCCGACCGCCGGCCGCTGTAGGTGTTCTGCAGGAAGCCGCCGAGCACGCCGTTCTGGATGAGCGCCGTGCTTCGTGTCGCCAGGCCTTCGGAGTCGTACTGGGCGGCACCGAAGGCATCGGGGTTGGTGGGGTCGTCGGTCAAGGTGAACCGCTCGGCGGCGACCAGTTCGCCGACGCGCTCGGCGAACATCGACCGGCCCTTCAGCACCGCTTCGCCCGAGAGTGCCGACGACAGCACGCCGAGGAACGAGGCCGTCACCAACGGGTCGAGGACCACGGTGATCTTGCGGCTGGCGGGCTGCTTGGCCCCGAGCATCTGGGTGGCCCGCTCGGCGGCCATGTTGGCGGCCTTGGCCACGTCGAGCTCGTCGGGGTGCCGGCCGACCGAGTAGCCGTACCCGGTCTGGGTCTCCGCGCCTTCGCCGGCGAGGGCATAGGCGTACACGGAGCACACCGTGCGGCGGACGTGGGCCCGTATGCCGGTGCTCGACGCCACCGCCGCCTCCACCGCGGCGTCGCCGTACTCGGCGGTCTCGACGCCTCGGATGCGACTGTCGGCCGATCGCGTTGCCCGCTCGACTTCGAGGGCGAGCGACACCTTGTCGTCGGCGGCGACATCGGCCAGGTCGGCGCGGAAGAGGTCGAGGTCGACGGGTGTGATGCCGTCGGGGTCGGGTAGGCCGAGATACTCGTCCTCGGTGCCGAAGCCGGCGTTGTCACGCGCTTCCGCCAGTGCCTCGGCGACCGCTTCGCTGTCGAGCGAGCCCGCGTAGGCGAATCCCTGGCGGCTGTCCTTCACGACGCGCACTCCGACGCCCTCGGTCTCCGCAGACGAGAGGGACTCGACCTCGCCGTCGAACACCTTCACGTCGGTGTCGCGCGTGCGGGCGACGTAGGCCTCTATTTGTTCGCCGTCGGTGGCCTGGGCGGCGACTCGCTCGGCGATGGCCAGAAGTTCGTCGGGCATCGCCGCTACGCCGCGGTCCCGCCGATGGTGATGGCACCGACCCGGAGGGTCGGCTGGCCGGACGACACGGGCACACCCTGCCCGTCCTTGCCGCAGGTCCCGGCCCAGGTGTCGAAGTCGTTGCCGACGGCGTCGATCAGCTGCAGCGTCTCGGGGCCGTTGCCGATGAGGTTCGCCGACCGGATGGGGTCGGTGATCTCGCCGTTCTCGATCATGTAGGCCTCGGTGATGCCGAACACGAAGTCACCGGTCGCGGTGTTGACCTGTCCGCCGCCGAGCTGCACGCAGTACACGCCGTGCGGTGTCTGGCGGATGATCTCGTCGGGGTCGTCCTCGCCCTCGAGCACGTACGTGTTGGTCATGCGAACCATCGGCAGGTGCTGGTAGCTCTGCCGGCGACCGTTGCCGGACGAGGCACGGCCCTCCTTGCGGGCGCGAAGGAAGTCCCACATGTAGTCGGTGAGGACGCCGTTCTCGATGAGGGTGTTGCGCCTCGCCGGATTGCCCTCGTCGTCGACTGCGTACGTGCCCCACTCACGGGCGTAGGTGCCGTCGTCGACGAGAGTGACGAGAGGGCTGGCGACCTGCTCACCGACACGGCCACGGAAGACGCTGGCGTCCTTGCCGACGAGGTCGGCCTCGAGGCCGTGGCCGCAAGCCTCGTGGAAGAGCACGCCGCCGGCGCCCTTCTTGAGGACGACCGGCAGCTTGCCGCTCGGCGCGGGCCGGGCTTTGAGCATGTCGAGGGAACGACGGGCGGCGGTGCGGGCGACCTCTTCGACGTCGATCTCGTCGTAGAGCTCGAAGCCGATCGTGCGGCCGGGTCCCTCGTAGCCGGTCTGCATGCCGGTGTCGCCGACGGCCACGCACTGAACCATGAACCGCGTGCGGACCTGATCGTCTTCAACCAACACGCCGTCGCTGTTGGCGATGAGGATGCGGCGCCGGCTGTCGGCGGTGAGGGCGCTCACCTGGCGCACCGAGTCACCTTCGGCGCGCGCAGCCTGTTCGGCTCGCTGGAGCAGCTCGACCTTGGCCGCCTTGGGCACGTCCTCGGGCATGACCTGCACCTCGTGCGACCGGTCGACCTGCTGGCGCGTGACGGAGACTTCCTTGACGCCGCCTCCGCCGCCTCGCGCCGCCGCCGCGGCCGCTTCCGCAGCGCTGCGCAGGCCGTTCTCAGAAAGATCAGAGGTGTGCGCGAAGCCGGTCGTGTCCCCGCGAACGACGCGAATGCCGGCGCCCCGGTCGAGGCCGGACGTCAGCTCTTCGACCTTGCCGTCGTCGAGGCGAGCCGACGAGTTGCGCTTGTCCTCGGCGAAGACCTCGGCGAACTCGCCGCCGCTGCGCAGCGCCGTGCCGAGGACGCGCTGGAGGACCGATTCTTCGATCACTGGACCACCTCCCTACCCCGGTTCGCCGGGGCGATGGGGCGCTCCTTATCCTAACGACGTGGGTGTACTACCCGGCTTGGGTGCGACGGTCGAACTGACGGTCAAAGAGGGGGACACGGCGGAGGCGTTGCGATCGGGCGACGTGCCGATGCTGGCCACGCCGCGCGTCGTCGCACTGTGCGAAGAAGCAACCGTCGCCGCGCTCGCTAGCCAGCTCGACGAGAAGGCCACCACCGTCGGTCAGCGCGTCCAACTCGATCACCTGCTGCCGATCCCCGTCGGCCAGTCAGTGCGCGCCGAGGCCAAGCTCGAAAGCGTCGAAGGCCGCCGCCTCGTGTTCACCGTCTCGGTCACATCCGACCGGGGCCTCGTCGCCGCCGGCAAGATCCACCGCGTGATCGTCAACCGCGACCGCTTCCTCGAGAAGGCCAACGAGTAACCACTCCGTTCTTTGCGCGTTTGCCGTTGTCAGACAACAGAGGACGCGCAAAGAACGAGGGGGTTAGGCGAGGTTCGACGACCTCGGGTAGGCGATGGCCGGGTCGGTGAGGACGTTGACCAGGTAGGGGACGCCGGCGGCGAAGGCCCGGTCCAGTGCGGGGCCGAGCTCCTTGGGAGAGGACACGGTTTCGCCCGCACCGCCCAAGGCCTTCACCACGTCGTCGTAGCGGAGGCCGGGTTGGAGTTCGGCAGCCACGTCGTATCCATAGATGGCCTGCATCGGATGCTTCTCCAGGCCCCAGATGCCGTTGTTGCCGACGATGGCGACGACCGGGAGTCCATGCCGGACCAGCGAGTCGAAGTCCATGCCGTTGAAGCCGATGGCGCCGTCGCCGAGCATGAGCACGACCTGGCGGGCCGGATCCGGATGGGCGACGCGCGCCGCGATCGCGTACCCAAGCCCGGTGCCGAGGCAGCCGTAGGGGCCGGGGTCCATCCAGCACCCGGGCTCGTAGGAATCGATGAGCTTGCCGGCGTATGAGACGAAGTCGCCGCCGTCACCGATCACGATGGCGTCGCGCGCCAGGCGCTTCCGCAGCTCGCCGTAGACACGCGCGGGGTGGATCGGGTCGGCGTCCGACTCGAGCTCGGCCTTCTCGGCCTCGCGAGCGGCGTCCTCCTCGGAGCGCAGCTGGGCGATCCACGGCTCGTGGTCGGCGCGCTGACCGGCGTAACCGGCGAAGCCATCGAGGATCGCGTTGAAGTCGCCGACAGGTGACGCTGCTGTCTGCACGTGTGCCGCCTTCTGGTCGGCGCTGTCGACGACGTGCACGACCTGGGCCGAACCGAAGGAGCCGAACGACAGACGGAAGTCGAGCGGCGTGCCGACGACGACGACGACGTCGGCCTGCTTGAGGAAGCGGCGCGTCCGCGCGAACGCCAGCTCGTGGTCGGCGGGCAAACAACCACGGCCCATGCCGTTGACGAACGTGGGCACGCGCAGCGACTCGACGCAGCGGCGCAGGGCGTCCCACGCCCCGTTCCACCAAACGTCGCTCCCGGCGACGAGGACGGGCTGCGACGCACCGGCGATCAGCGCCGCCGCCTTGGCCACCTCTCTCTCGTCGGGCGCTACCGCCGTCGGGCTCACTGCGGGCACCACGTCCGCCGAGCCGTGCGCGAACACGACGTCCAACGGGAAGTCGAGGAAGACCGGACCGCGATGGGGCGTCAGTGCCGTGGCCACCGCCTCCCCGACTTCCTTCGGGATGTCGCCCGGCGCCGTAACGGTGCGGGCCAACTTGGTGATCGACGCCACGATCGGCACGTGGTCGAGCTCCTGCAGCGAGCCCGCGCCCCAACGCCCCTGTGGCGCCCGCCCGCCGAGGACGACGAGCGGCGAACCGTTGAAGTGAGCGGTGGTCATGGCGCTCACACCGTTGGTGATGCCGGGTCCCGCGGTCAGCACCGCGACCCCGGGCTTTCGCGTGAGCTTGGCCATCCCTTCGGCGGCCCACGTCGCCGTCTGCTCGTGGCGCACGTCGACGATGCGCCACTTCGCCTTCACCGCTCCGTCGTAGATCGAAAAGATGTGCCCGCCCGAGAGCGTGAAGATCTCGCGCACGCCGTACCCCTCGAGCGTCGAGACGAGCAGTTCTCCGCCGTGACCTTCCATCGTCAGACCTCCTGAAGGAATGAGGACAACGCGTCCCACCACGCGTCGGTGTTCTCGAACTGGGGCGAGTGGCCGGCGTCGGGGATGACGACGAGCCGAGCTGTCGGGATGGCCTTGGCCATGCGCTGCGAGTGGCCGATGAACGGAGCGTCCTGCTCACCGACGACAACGAGCACCGGCACCTGCAGCGTGGCGACGCCATCGAGGCGGTCGGCCTGGTTGAGCATCTTGGGCGCCATCGCCGCCCACATGGCTGCGGACGACGAGAGGAACTTGCGCCGCTCGAAGTCCTCCCACCCAGGACGCTCAGCGCGGAGCCGGACCGCGGCCGGGGTCTCGAGCACCCCCTCGCGCGCGTCCATCAGCTCGAGCAGCGTCTCCATGCCGTGCTCGCGCACGACGGACTGACCGAGTTGAAGCTCCGTCGCGTCGATGCCCTCGAGCGGTCCGTGCGCGGTGTCCATCAACACCAATCCCCGCAGCCGCGACGGATCGCGCAGAGCTGCGACCTGGGCGACCATCCCACCCATGGAATGGCCGAGCAGCACGAACGGGTCGTGCCATCCGATGGCGTCGACCAGCGCCCACAGATCGTCGGCGAACAGCTCGAGGTCGTAGTCGTCCTCCGTCGGTGGCTGGGAGCTGTTGCCGTGACCACGCAGATCGGGCGCGACCGCGTGCCAACCGGCATCGGCCAGCTGGTCGACGGCGTCGACGAAGTCCTCCTTCGCACCGGTGAACCCGTGCACGAGCAGCATGCGCCGGCCATTGGTTGCGCCTGCTTCGGCAATCTCGAACGTGAGGCCACCGGCGTCGACCTTGCGCAGCTGCATCATTTGCCTCCGGCAGCCGTCAGCTCGTTGATGTCGACGACCTGATCGGCGGGCGGAACCTGGGTCTGCACGGGAACGCCGAAGTCGAACAGCTCGAGGGTGTATGTCGCCGAACCACCTTGAGTCGGCGTCGTCGTCGCCGTCTTCGACTGGCTGAGGTCGACCGTGTACTTCATCCGTCGCACGCGACCCTGGGCGTCGAGCCACACGTCCACCGGCTGGGTCGCCGATCCGGTGAGCTTGACGCCGGCCTCGATCCCCTTCCGCGCATTCGGAGACAGCGCAGCAGCTTTCTTGAGATCAACGACCGTCTTGTAGTGCGTCGTCTGCGTGCCACGCACATCCTCGGTGCCGACGCGGGTGATGTGGTCGGAGGCGCCTCGGAGGTAGTCGAGCGGTTGGCTGGGGTCGGCGACCTGCGTCTGGCCCAGTCCGGGGGCGCCGCGGTCGGCCAGGTCGACCTTGACCCAGGACTTCCCCGGCGGAAGGGCGCCAGGGATCTGGGGAAACTTTTCATAGACGACAGCGTTGTCGAAGTACGCGTCGAGTGGCGGCCCCGGGAGGCCAAATTGCGAGAGGTCGATGAGCATGTGGCCGCTGTGGCTCCTGTAGTCGGCCTCGCCCGCCTCCTTGACCATGCCGGCCTGGTCGCTGGGTCGCTCGATGACGACCTCCCAGCGCGACGTACCGGCGTCGGTGGTCTTTTTGGGCGCATCGCGCACAAGGGCCGCCGAGGCGGAGGTTCCACCGCCTCCACAGGCCGCTACCAGGAGGGCAATCGCCCCCGCTGCAGCCAGCCTGCGCATCACCTCTCCCCTTCCGGATTCGGCTCTCGCGTGCCACCCTGGTTCCGTACCCAGGAAGCGGTCGGCAACATAGGCTACGAGTCGGGAGGAGGGACGTGAATCGGCGGCACCTGCTGACAGCGGCGCGGCTCATCGCCAGCTTCGGGATGCTCGCGTTCCTCCTGACGAAGTTCACGAACTTCAACCTCGATGAGCTGCTGCCGGAATGGCACGCGAGTACGTTCGCCTGGCTGCTCTCCTGCCTGGCCCTCACGATCTTCGCGGTCGGTCTGGCCGCGGTTCGGTGGCAGCGGGTCGCCGACGTTCTGCACCTGCACGCCCGGCTTCGCACCTTCTTCTCGCAGTACCTCGCCGGCATGTTCGTCAGCAGCGTGCTGCCGTCGACGATCGGCGGCGACGTCGTGCGCGTCAGCCGTTTGTCGGCCACCACGGGCGACACGCCCGGCTCGTTCGCGTCGGTCATCCTCGAGCGCGTCAGCGGATGGGTTGTCCTGCCGCTGCTGACGTTCGTCGGCCTCGCCATCCATCCGTCGCTGCTGCAACTCGGCTACGCGAGCCGGTTGGCACTCCTGCTCGCCGTCGGCGCGCTGGTCGTGCTCGCGGTCCTGGTCGTTGCCGGCATCAGCCCCAAGCTCGGCGGGCGACTCGCCCACAACGAGGGCTGGACGCGGTTCATCGGTGCCGTGCACCTCGGCATGGAGCAGTTCCGCAAGGCGCCGGCCGCCATGTTCGCCGTCCTCGGCGTCAGCCTGGCGTACCAACTCACGCTGGTCGTGGCCGCCTGGATGATCGGCCACGCCCTCGGCCTCAACATCGGCATCACCGTCCTGCTGGCATTCATGCCGGCGGTCGCCATGGCCCAGGTCCTCCCCATCTCGATCGGGGGCCTCGGTCTGCGCGAGGGTGCTCTGGTGCTGTTCCTGCATCCTCTCGGCGTCTCGTACGAGCACGCCATCGCCTTCGGGCTGCTGATCTACGGCATGAACCTGCTCGTCAGCCTGCTCGGGGCGCCTGCCTTCGCTGTGGGAAGCGGCAGACGTCCGGTGCAGGCGGCTGCGTGAGCGTCACTGCGGCGAACGCCCAGTCTGAAGAGCTCCTTCCGGCGCCGGTGCGGCGCCGTCAGCGCGGGCTGCGCTGGTGGAAGGAGGTGCTGTACGTCCTCGCCTTCTACCTGGTCTACAGCGCCATCCGAAACACGCAGGGCTCGGCCGCCGTCTCGGCCCAGCACGCGCTGAACAACGCGCTCGACATCATCCGCATCGAGAAGGCAGTCGGCATCTTCCACGAGCAGGCGATCCAGAACGCGGCCATCTCGGTCGGCCGCTTCTTCATCGAGTTCTGGAACATCTTCTACGGCACCTTCCACTTCATCGTCACCGCGTTCGCGCTGATCTACATCTTCCGGCGCTTCCCCGAGCGCTACGCCCGCTGGCGCAACACGCTGGCGTTCACAACTGCGCTCGCCCTCGTCGGCTTCGCCCTCTATCCGCTGATGCCGCCCCGCCTGCTCGACCTGCACGGCCTGCACTACGGCTTCGTCGACACCCTCGAGCGCTTCGAGACCATCTGGTCGTTCGACTCGGGCACCATGCAGAAGATCTCCAACCAGTACGCAGCGATGCCGAGCCTGCACTTCGCCTGGTCGCTGTGGTGCGCACTGGCTCTGTTCCCCGTGCTGCGCCGCTGGTGGACGAAGGCGATCGCCGTGCTCTATCCAGCGTGCACGCTGTTCGCCATCGTGGTGACCGCCAACCATTACTTCCTCGACGCGGCCGGCGGCGCCGTCTGCCTCGGCGTCGGTTACTTCCTCGGTGGCCTCGTCACTCGCCGCTGGGAAAAGCGCCCGGCGGCTGAGGCCGCGGCGGCAGCGACGGCCTAGCTCTCCCGCTCGGCGCGGCAGACCAGCACCTTTTCGTCGAGGCCCTTGAAGCTCTTGCCGCGCGCCCGGCCGAACTTCACTCCGCGAATGTCGCGAGCCGCGTCGCGCACCTCGGCGGTGACCAGCACTTCGCCGCCCTTGGCCGACTCGGTGACGCGCGCCGCCACGTTGACGACGTGGCCGACGATGTCGTCGCCGGTGACGACGACGTCGCCCATGTGGATGCCGGCGCGCAGCCGAAGCGGCTCGGGTTCGGCCTCCACCATCTCCAGGCAGGCGAGGACACCGGCCTCCGGCGAGGGAAACGTCAGCAGAAGACCGTCACCCAGACGCTTGCTGATGTGGCCGCCCCGGCTGCGGACGACCGGCCCGACCCGGCGGTAGTGCTCGGCGAGCAGTTGGCTCGCGGCTTCGTCGCCCTCCCGGGCAGTGAAGGCGGTGAAGCCTTCGATGTCGGTGAAGGCCACGGCCAGGCGGGACGGCATCCCGCCCTCCTGGTCGGTATCGCTCGACGAGGACAGCTGCTGGATCGCGCTGAGGCCGAGCTTGCTCAACAGCGACGGGCGTTGCTCGACCGAACGTTCGAGCCAGCGCTCGGCGACCTCCACCGGGCCGGCCGTCGACATCTGCTCAGCCTTGGGGTCGTCCAGCCACTCTCGGCGCACGAGCCCCAGCTCCACCATCTCCGACAGCAGCTCGGGATCCTTCTGCAGCATCCCGGCAATGCGCTGGGCCAGGGTTCCTTTGAGTCCGCTGAGAGCCTGGCGCCCCGCCTTCTTGGCGTCATCGCGTGACGGCACCATTTGAACTTAGCCACGTAGCGACTGCGTACCGGCCCGTCGCGAGGGGTAGTTTCGGTCACAGATGTTGCTCGAGAAGATCTCCAGTCCTGCGGACATCAGAGACCTCAGCTACGAGCAGCTGGCCACCCTCGCAAGCGAGATCCGCACCTTCATCGTCAACGCGGTCTCGGTCACCGGCGGACACCTCGGGTCCAACCTCGGTGTGGTCGAGCTGACGTTCGCCCTCCATCGCGTCTTCGACTCGCCGCGCGACATCCTGCTGTGGGACACCGGCCACCAGGCCTACGTGCACAAGATCCTGACCGGGCGCCGCGACCGATTCACCGAGCTGCGCCAGCCGGGCGGCCTGTCCGGCTATCCGTCACGGCGTGAGTCCGAGCACGACTGGGTCGAGAACAGCCACGCGTCGACGATCCTCAGCTACGCCCACGGTGTCGCCACGTCGCTGCACCTGTCCGGTGCCGAAGACGACCGGCGGGTGATCGCGGTCATCGGCGACGGCTCGATGACCGGTGGCATGGCGTACGAAGCGCTGAACAACCTCGGCCACAGCGGCCGGAAGGTGCTGATCGTCCTCAACGACAACGGGCGCTCGTACGCGCCGACGGTCTCGAGGCTCTCGACCAGCGTCACCCGCTTGCGTTCGAACCCGTCCTATGTGCGCCGCCGGGCGATGGCCGAGAGCGCCATCGGCGAGATCCCTGTCGTCGGCGAATATCTCCAGGCGGGTGTCCAGGGTTTGCGGGCCGCGTTCCGTGAGGTGCTCGAGCCCCGCAACTTCTTCGAGGCCCTCGGCGTGCGCTACGTCGGTCCCGTCAACGGCCACGACGTCGCCGAGATGGAGTTCGTCCTCCGCCAGGCGGCGGCCTTCGACGGCCCCATCGTCGTGCACATGGTCACGCGCAAGGGCAAGGGCTATCCGTTCGCCGAGGACGACGAGGAGAAGTGCCTCCACGACGCGCCGGTGTTCGACCCCGCGACGGGACCGCCGGAAGGATGGTCGGCGCCGTCCGGGTACACGCAGGCCTTCTCCGAGGCCCTGCTGGCGTGCGCCGAGCGCGACCCGCGTGTCGTCGCCATCACCGCAGCGATGCCCGGACCCACCGGCCTGCTCCCGTTCCAAGCGCGGTTCCCCGACCGCTTCTTCGACGTCGGCATCGCCGAGCAGCACGCGGTCACCGCCGCGGCGGGGATGGCCATGGGCGGCCTGCGCCCGGTCGTCGCCGTGTACTCCACGTTCCTCACCAGGGCGATGGACCAGGTCACCTACGACGTCGGCATGCACAAGCTCCCGGTCCTGTTCTGCATCGACCGGGCCGGCATCACCGGTCCCGACGGTGCGTCGCACCACGGGCTCCTCGACTTGGCGCTGCTGACCAAGGTGCCGGGCATGACGGTGTTCGCCCCCTCGTCGGCGCAGGACCTGCGGGTGATGGTGGCCGACGCCCTCCGCATCACCGACGGCCCCGTCGCCATTCGGTACGCGCGCGGCGCCGCCCGCCAGGTGCCGCCCGAACAGGTCGGCTCCGGACTGCACGCTCGCCGCGTTCGCCAGGGTCCGGACGTGTGCATCGTCGCCGTGGGCCGCATGGTGGAGGCCGCCGAAGATGCCGCGCTGCTGTTGGAGGACCAAGGCGTGCGGGCGACGGTGTGGGACGCCCGGGTGGTCAAGCCGCTCGACCCGAACATGATTTGCGATGCCGCAGGCCATCCGTTGGTCGTCACCGTGGAGGACGGGATCCGGCTCGGCGGTGCCGGCACGGCCATCGCCGACGCGGTGGCTGCCCTCGACCCGTCGACCGTCGCGCCGCCCGTGCTGGTGCTCGGCACGCCGGACTCCTACATCGCCCACGGCAACCCGGCCCAGATCCTGGCCGAGCTCGGCCTCGACGGTCGAGGAATCGCGGCTTCTGTCCTTTCTGCCCTACGCTCAGGAGTGGAGTCCCCGGCGGACAGGTAGTCGAGTAGACGGAGTAGTTGGGAAATGAAGCGGGCGGTGGTCCTGGCTGCGGTTGCAGCGGTCCTCTTGGCGGCGTGTGGCGGTGGCGGCAGCAAGAAGACGTCGGCCAGCGGATCGACGACGAGCTCGGTCGAGACGAGCACGACGGTCGCAGGCGACACGACGACGACGGCCAAGGCGGGCACGGCCACGACGACCAAGACGACGGTCAAGGGCGCAGCCGCGGGCGGCGCAACCGTCAACGGCAAGCCGGCCAACAACTACACCCCGCCCGCGGGCGCCACGCCCGCCAAGCCGTCGATCCCCGGCACCTACACATACGACAACCAGGGGAACAGCGGGTTCGGGGCGGCACCGGCGACGTCGCCGCTTGTCGTCGACCCGCCGCAGGGCACACGGCAGCACTCCACGAACGACCAGGGATCGAGCGGCAAGACCGAGACCACGCTCGACTACCTGAACGACGGCGTCCACATCGTGGAGATCAAGATCACGAGCGGGTCGACCAACTTCGACTTCGTCGGGAACCCGCCGCCCCTCGCGGCGCCGACCGGCGTGCAGCCCGGTCAGAAGGTCGACTTCGCGCTTTCGGACGCCGCCCAGAACACCACGATCCAGGTGCACATCGACTTCGTGCGCATGGAGACGATCACCATCGGCGGTCAGCCGGTCAACACGATGGTCATCCACCAGGTCGGCACGCTCTCGGGCAAGCTCACCGGGACTCAGACGCAGGACGCGTGGGTGGCGCCGCAGTACGACCTCTTCGTGAAGTCACACGGGGTCGCCGACGTGAAGTACGGGGCGTTCTCGATCCACAGCGACGTGACCTCGACGCTCGAGAAGCTGACACCGAACTAATTTCGCCCTCACTTCGCTTCGCTCCGTTCGGACGAGCACAACGGAGTTCCGGGCGGCCGGCAAAGCCGGCCCGCCCTCCACCGTTTCCTTTCTGCCGCCAGCAGAGGGGGGCGCCTGCGGCGCCGACTACTGCCAGCGGCACTTGCCGCCGGCCACACTCGCCGAAGGCCACACTGGATGGCGGCCGCACGCCGCGCGAAGCGCGGCCCCCGGGGGGAGGTCGAGGGGGGACCTGTCCCCCCTCGAGGGGTCAGCTGGCGGCGCGGCCGAGCAGCGCCGACTCGGCGAGCAGCCTCTCCATCTCCTGGGGCGGCTGAGGACGGGCGTACAAGTAGCCCTGGCCGCTGATGCAGCCCAGGTTCACCAGTTCGGTCGCCTGCTCGTAGGTCTCGATGCCTTCGGCGGTCACGGTGACATCGAGGCAGTCGGCCATCGTCAGCACGGACTGGGCGATGGCCCGGTCGGCGGGGTCGACGCCGAGGCCTTGCACGAACGACTTGTCGAGCTTCAGCGTGGAGATCGGGAAGTGCTTGAGCCAGCTGAGCGACGAGTACCCGGTGCCGAAGTCGTCGATGGCGAGGGCGACGCCCATCTTGCGCAGTGCTTCGAAGGTCACGATGGCGGCCTCGGGATCCTCCATCACCACGCTCTCGGTGATCTCGAGGACGAGCATGCGGGGGTCGAGGCCTGTGCGGCCGAGGGCGTGAGCGACGTCGCGCACCAGCGTCGGCAGCTGACGGCCCGACACGTTCACGCTCACGCGTGTCGGAGCGCCCATGCCGAAGCGGTTCTGCCACTCGAGCGCCTGGGCGCACGCCTTCTGCAGGACGTAGCGGCCGAGTGGCTGGATGAGGCCCGTCTCCTCGGCCATCGGAATGAACTGGTCGGGCATCATGAGCCCGCGCTCGGGATGGTGCCAGCGCACGAGGGCCTCGGCCCCGATGATGCGCCCGCTGCGCAGCGAGACCTCGGGCTGGAAGTGCAGAACGAGCTCGTCGTTCTCGAGGGCTTGGCGCAGCTCACTCTCCAAGTCGAGACGGAGACGGGCCCGAGCGCCCATCGCCACCTCGAAGGTCTCGTACCGGGAACGGCCTCGCTCCTTGGCCCGGTACATGGCCAAGTCGGCGTCACGCAGGAGATCCTCGGCCCTGTCCTCGCCGTTGTGACTCAGGGCGATGCCGACGCTCGCCCCGACAAACACCTGATGGCCGTCCAGGTCGATGGCCTGACGCACGTCGTCGATGATGCGCTGGGCGACGTTGGCCGCTTCCCCGTCGTCCTCGACTTCCTCGAGCAGCACGGTGAACTCGTCCCCGCTGAGACGGGCGACCGTGTCCTCGTCGCGCACCGCTTCGCGAATGCGGCCGGCGACGGCAACCAGGAGGTCGTCGCCGATCTCGTGGCCGAGGCTGTCGTTGATGACCTTGAAGTTGTCGAGGTCGATGAACAGCACGGCGATCGACCGCTGGCGGCGGGCGGCGCGCGCCAGCGCCACCTCCAGGCGGCTCTGGAACAGAGAGCGGTTGGGCAGGCCGGTCAGCGCGTCGTGGTACGCCTGACGGGTCAGCTGCTCCTGGAAGGCGCGCCGCTCGGTGATGTCGCGCTGGTTGGCGACGATGCCCCCCACCGACGGGTCGTCCAGCAGGTTGGTGACCCACACCTCGAGCCAGCGCCATTCACCGTCGCTGCGCCGACCCCGAATCTCGAGCTGCATGGGCTCGCCCGGCGTCTCGAAGGTGCGCTGCAAGATGTCGACCGTGCGCGCCTGGTCGTCGGGATGGATGTAGTCGAGGCCCTTGTGACCTAGGCGCGAGTCGACGGCATAGCCGAGAACCCGTTCGAGGGCCGGACTCTCGTACTGGATCAGTCCCTTGGCGTCGGTCACCGTCACCAGCTCGAAGGCGTTGCGGGCGAGCGACTGGAAGCGCTCCTCGCTGCGACGCACGGCGATGTGCCGGCGGTACGTGACGATGGCGAGGCCGAGAGCGGCGACGGCCAGAACGGCGACGATCGAATAGTCGATGAGGTTGCGGCTGCTGTTGAGCGATCCGTAGAACTCCGACGACGACTGCTCGGTCATCGACGTCCAGCCACCGATGCCGAGCGGCGAGTGCGACACCGCCATGCGCTTCCCGTTGATGACGGTCTCGAGGAACCCCGAACGCTGCGTGTCGATGGCGTGGAGAAGCGCAGGGTTGTGCAGCTGTTGGCCGATCATCGACGGATCGCCGGAGGCCACGACATTGCCCATCGAGTCGACGAGCAGGCCGCTCCCGGTCTTGCCGTACCGGAGCTGCTGGACGTACGTCTGCAGCGAACCTCTGTCGGCGCGGAAGAAGCCGATGAGCACGGCCCTTGGTGCTCCGTTCACGACAACAGGCACGCCGAGGGCGACGACTGGGATGTTCTTGCCGACGTGCATCACCGACGCCAGACCCGGCTGCTGTGACAACAGGCCTTGCACCAGCGGCGTGTAGCCGGCGTCGGACGCGGGCGGCAGACCCGCGGGATCGGTGATGTAGGAGTTGATCGGCGTCTTGTCGGGAATCGAGACGAGGGCCGCGCCGTAGTTCAGGACCGCGGAGCGCCCGACGTAGCCCTGGAGCCGGGCCTGGTCGGCCTTGTCGCCGGGCTTCAACGACCACGGGGCGGTGGACGCGAAGTCCATCTCCTCCTTGAACGCGAACAGTGCGTACTGGCGGCCGAGACCGGCGAGCGTCTTCTGCAGCGCCTCGCGGTCGCGCCGGTGCATCGCCTCGGCCTTGCTGTTGGCGCCTGCGCTTGCCCGCAGTCCCACAGCGCCGAGCGCACCCACCACAGCCACGCTGACCAGCAGCGGAGCGAAGCGCCTCAGCAACGACATGCCTGTCCCCCTCCTCACCTGTGGATATCGGCAGGTCAGGGGCGGTCTTGAAGGCTGTTCGTCGGGAATCGCCCACCCCACCGGGAGGAGAGACCGTCTACGGTCCTGGCTGATGACCTTGTTCGTGCACGAGACCCATCACGTGAGAGGCCGGTCCGAGGAGGAGTTCGAGGCCGCCTACCGCGACCAGTGGATGCCGGCACTGGCCGGCGACGACGACGCCCGGCTCCTCTGGTACACGCACCACGCCCACGGGAGCGGCGTCGCGTACAACGTCGTGACGATCACGGCCGTGCGCGACGGCGCGGCGTGGGAGCGCCTGGCCCGGCGGTTGCAGGACGGCGACCTGGCGCAGTGGGCAGCGCGTGTCGACGGGATGCGGCACTCGCTCGACAGCAAGATCGTGGTGCCCGTCGCTTGGTCGCCGCTCCAGGAGGTCGACCTCGGGACCGTGCCCACCGAGCCCGCGTCCCACGAGCTGAGCCTCTATATGGAGGACACCGGTTGGCCCCACGACAACAATCTCGACGCGTACATGGAGAAGGCGGGCCGGGAGTACGCGCCGCTGCTTCCCAACTCAGGGTTCCTGAAGATGGAGGCGTCGTTCCGTCCCGTGTTCGGCACCCACCGCCGGGCCGAAATGATCCTCATGCAGAAGGTCCTCGACTACGAGCGCCTGGCCGGCCTGCTCACCACCGAGGTGGCACCGTCGCACCGCGCCCCGGGCACGTGGATGCACGACGCTCTCGACGTCAGGGACAAATGGGAGAGCCGCCTCCTGCGCACGACCGCCTGGTCGCCCTGGCACTGAGTCCCCTTCGTTCTCGCGCTGGATGTGCCCGTATACGGGCGACATCCACCCCGAGAACGCGCTTCTAGGAGGTGCGCTTGCCGAAGGGCCACCACTTGCGGCGGCCCTTGGGCTCGAATTCGCGCAGGATGTCGGGGCCGACGGCGTTGACAACGTCCTCGGCCTCGTCGAGCAGCTCGGCGACGCCCTCCATGTCCTCGGGTTCGTCGGGCGTGGGTGGCGCCACCATGTCCTTGTGCACCCAGTTCACGTCGGCGAGGCGCGGCTCGTAGCCGCGGCACGGGTTCGGGCACCGCCACGGCGCCTCGGGGGCAAGGTCGAGGTTGCACTTACGCACGGTCTCGCCGTCGTCGTAGGTGCGGCTCTCGTAGTTCTTGCAGTCCTCGCGCATCGGCACGGCGACATTGTCGCGCCTACGTTCTACCTAATGGATGGCGATCGGATCAGAGAACTGCTCGACGGCGGCACCACCGTCCTGATGCCCGGAGTCTGGGACGCGCTGTCGGCGCGGCTGACCGCTGAGGCCGGGTTCGAGGTGTGCTTTGTCTCGGGGTACGCGAGTGCGGCAACGCTCCTGGGACTGCCCGACTTCGGCTATTTGACCCAGACGGAGATCGCCGAGATCGCGCGCCGGGTGTGCACGGCTGTGCCGGGGATGGCGGTCATCGTCGACGGCGACACCGGCCATGGCAACCCGCTCAACACCATCCGCACCGTCGACCTGTTCGAGCGCGCGGGCGCAGGCGGGATCTTCCTCGAGGACCAGGTGTGGCCGAAGAAGTGCGGCCACATGGCCGGCAAGCGCGTCGTGCCACGCGAGGAGTGGCTGGCCAAGCTCAAGGCCGCCGTCGACCATCGGGACAAGCTCTTCATCGTCGCCCGCACCGACGCGCGCGCGGCGGTCGGGATCGAAGAGGCCTGCGAGCGCGCCCGGGCCGCCCGCGACCTTGGCGTCGACGCCATCTTCGTCGAGGCGCCCGAGTCCATCGCCGAGCTCGAACAGGTCGCAGCCGCGGTGCCCGACACCGTGCGCGTGGCGAACATGATCGAGGCCGGCAAGACGCCGCTGCTGACGCCTAAGGAGTTGCACGACCTCGGCTACGACCTCATCGTGTCGCCGCTGACGGCGTTGTTCGCGGCCACGCGCGCGATGACGGCTGCCCTTCAGACGCTGCGCGAGGAGGGCTCGCTCCGCGACCACCCCGACCTCGTGCTGACGTTCGACGACTTCAACCGCGTCGTCGACCTCGACCGCCACTACGGCCTCGAAGCGAAGTACGTCGAGGACGAGTAGCGCGCGTTACTGGGCGCGGGGCCGACGCCGCGGCAGTGCCGAGCGGGCGGCGGGCGGTAGCTCGGGCGGCTCGGGACGCGCCGCCTCATGTACGGCCAGTTGACGCTCGATGTGATTGACGAACTCGCCGACGGTGCCGCCGTAGTGCGCCAGCGCCAATGCCAAACGGAAGTGGATCTCTTCGGCGGCGCCGCGCTCGTAGAGCAGTCCTGACACCTTCTCGCGGTTGGCCACCTGGAACAGCGTCAGCGGCACCCGGCCGTCGTTGTGGTAGCCGAGCAGGTTGTCGAAGGCCCACTCGCGCGTGCGTCTCGACCCCACGAACACGACCCGCCGGTCGGTGACTGCGGCCGCGCCCGTGTCCACCGCGGCGGGCGGTTCTTCACCGGGCTCCTTCCTGCCATTCGCTGCCACCGCGCGGTAGCGGAGGCCGCGCGCCAGCCGAAACGAGAAACCCGTGTATCCCACCGCCCACCGCTCGGGTGCTTTCCGTGGCTCGACGAGGCTCACCCGCTCGAGCACCGAGAACACGCGCTCCCCCGGCGCCAGCTGCATCGGCACGCTCGGCTCGTCGGCCGCGGTGGCTCCCGAGAAGCTGATGGCCACGCCGAGGTCGGCGCGCAACGCGTCGGCCTCCTCCTGCCACGGCTGGAGGGCCCGCCGGTAATCCGCGGCGGCGCGCCGGTATCGCCGTAACGCCCGCCCGGTGCCCAAACCCCACAAGGGCATGGCTCGAAGCTAACGCGCGATGTTCAAGCGTTGTGCCCGGTGCACTCGGGGTGCCCCTGCGTGTGGAACGAGAAGCTCTGGAGCCCTGTCGTGTGCACGGGCCGCTGGCCGGTGTTGAGGGCGACGCTGTAGTTGTTGCTGACGCCGGGCTGGAGAACGGCGCCCACCGCGCTGTTGAACACCACGTCCTGGGTCCCACCGTCCTCGTAGAACAGCCGGATGGACAGGCTGTCGATCTGGATGGGTTTGTCGACGCCGTTGTGCACGGTGGCGGTCGCGTCGGTCTCGTAGTCGGTGCCTGCGGTCTTGCTCTTCGGGAAGGTCTGGGACGCCACGCTCGCCGTCGCCGTGCCATTGCCGCAGTCGGCGTTGGTGAGAATGACGGTTCTCGTCACGGGGGGCGACGTCGTCTGGGTCTGCGTGACCGTCACCGTCTGGGTCCCAGCCGCGGGCTGGGTCGCCGGCTTGGTGGTGGGTGTGGCGGTCGCGTGCGTCCCCGGGGCGACCGTGGACGGTGTCTCGGCGGTCGTGGTGGTGGAGGTGTCGGGGTTCTTGGCGAAGACCTGGCCGAGCACCTGGGGCTTGTCGGCCGCGTTGGACGAGCCCGAGTCGTCGGTGACGAAGTGCCCGACCGCGACCCCAACAGCGAACACGCCGATGGCGATGCAGCCTGCAGCGATGGCCGTAGGCGCCTTCATTTGTCCCCCTTTGCGTCTCACGCCAGTATGGCGGCCTTGGGGGTATTTGTCACGCGGAGTGGCGGCTGTGTCATTCCTTCCCGCTCTCCGCGGCAGTCTGTGTAGGTGCGGAGAGGGGGAAGAATGGACCCCATGGAGCCGTCGCTGGGCCGCATGGTGTGGCGGGGAATGCTGAAGCACTGCCCCCGGTGCGGCGCCGGCAAGCTCTTCACCCGGTGGTTCCGCATGGTCGAGCGCTGCCCACGCTGCGGCTACCGCTTCGAACGCGAGGAGGGCTTTCAGCTCGGCGGCTACGTCATCAACTTCGGCGTCACCGAGGGACTGGTCTGCCTCGTCGTCGCCGGCTACATCCTGGCCGCCTCCGCCAACCCCGACGCGTCCATCTGGCCGGTCATCGTCTTCGGCATCCTCGCCGCCGTCGTCACGCCGATCGTGTTCTATCCCTACTCGCGCACGATCTGGGCCGCCTTCGACCTGGCCCTCACGCCGCTGACGGTTGTCGAACAGGCCGAGGCGGACACCGCGGTGGCCGCACGTGAGGCGGCTATGCGCTCCGGCGTTCCAGAGCGCGAAGGTCCACGACCCTGATCTCCCGCCGGGCGGTCTCGATCCATCCCCGCGTCCGCATCTGACGCAGCGCCTTCACCACTGCCTCCCGCGACGCACCCGTCCACCCGGCCAACTCCTCCTGGCTGAGTGGCAGGCGGATGCTGATCACACCGTCGGCCTCCTCGCCGTAACGCCCGGCCAGTTCGACGAGCAGGCGGGCGACGCGCCCGACGGTGTCGAGGGCACCGAACTCCATCCGCCGCTTGTCGGAGTCACGCAGCCGACCGATCACCGAGCGCAGGATGCCGAGCGTGGCGTTCGGGTCCTGCTCGAGCCGGGCGACGAACTCGTCGGATGTCAGCACGTGCACCTCGAGCGGCTCGAGCGCAGTCGCCGTAGCCGACCGCGGCTCACCGTCGATGGCCGAGAGCTCGCCGAGCAGCTCGCCCGGCCCGATGACGGCGACCAAGCGTTCGCGTCCGTCGGCGCCGTAACACGAGATCTTCACCCGGCCCTTGATGACCAGGCCGATCCAGTCGGAGTGGTCGCCTTCGTGGAACAGCGTGGCCCCGGTACGGAAGCGCCGAGGCCGGCCTTCCTCACGAAGAAGCGCCGCCGCGCCGCTCTCGACCCGCACTTCGCGGAGTGTAGAAGCGACACCGTTCTTTGTGTATCTGCCCGCGTTATACGCGGGCAGATAGACGAAGAAGCTCAGGCAGCGGCGTGGGCGTCGGCCTCTTGAATGCGGCCGGCCATCCCCGTGAGGAGCTTGCGGGCGAACAGCGGCACGTCGCTGATCAGGATGGCCAACTCGCGTGGCGTCACGATCAGCACTTCCATGTCGGTGATCGCCGTCACCGTGGCGGTACGCGGCGCCGGCGAGAGCACGGCGAGCTCGCCGAAATAGTCACCGGCCTTGAGGGTCGCGACCGTCGTTCCGTCGTGATCGACCTGGGCCTCGCCGCTAACGATCACGAACAGCTCGTTCCCGCGGCGTCCCTCCTGCACGAGCACGTCGCCCGCACGGCACGTGTCGGAGTCGGCGAGTCGAGCGATGAGACGCAGGTCCTGCTTGGAACACGCCCTGAACAGGGGGACGTTGGCCAGTCGGGCTTCGTAGTGATCGAGTCGTCGCATACCCGCACTCTGCGGGAAAAGTGACGCCGCGAGGAGGTCGGTCAGCCCACCCCGTCTGAGTAATTGGACTCAGACAGCAGTGCGAGTTACGAGGCGGCAGTGTCGACGAGGCCCCAGCGATGGCGGATGGACCGCTCGAGGCGGCCGAAGAAGACCGAGTCGACGACGATCCCGATGACCAGGATCACGACCATCGTCGCGATCAGTGCCGGGGCGTCGCTGTTGGTACGGGCGAACTCGAGACGCACACCGAGCGACGGCTTCTTGGCGATGATGACAAGGAGCTCACCGGCCATGAGGCTGCGCCATGCGAACGCCCATCCCTGCTTGAGCCCCGCGACGTAGCCAGGAAGGGACGCGGGCACGATCACGTGCCGGTACAGCGAAAGTCCGCGGGCGCCGAGCACCCGTCCGGCCCGCAGCTGCAGCGGCGGGATGTGGTCCACGCCGGCGATGACGCCGTTGGCGATGGCCGGGCCCGCCCCGAGTACGACGACGAACAGGATCGCGGTTTCGGTGAGGCCGAAGAGCAGGATGGCGAGCGGGAACCAGGCGATGGTGGGCATCGTCTGGAGACCCGTGATGAGCGAGCCGACGGCGGCCCGCAGCACCTTCGAGCGCGCCACGGCGATACCCAAGATCGATCCGAGGACGATGGCGATGGCGTAGCCGACGACGGCCCGCTGCATGGTGTTGTACGCCGCCTTCTGCAGCACGCCGCTGTCGAGGTCCTTGAGCAACTGCTTGAAGACCGGCACCGGCCCCGGCAGCACGTAGCTGGGCTTGAGCTCCAGCCAGACGACAACCTGCCACAGGAGAAGGAAGATGCCGGCGGCGAGCAGCTTCGGCCACGCCGCCGACCAGATGCGGCGACCGCGAGAGGGCGCCGCCGCGATAGGGACGTCGAGGGCATCGATGCCCGCCAGCTCGACGTCGAGGGTGTCAGGCGTCGTCGGCGTCGTCGTCTGCATGGCGGCGCACCTCCTTGCGAAGACGTTCGGTGATTTCGGCGGCGATCGACGCCACCTCGGGTGACTCGAGGCGTCGGGGTCGAGCGATGTCGACGGGGAACTCGTCGACCACGCGGCCGGGACGGCTGGACAGCACGAGCACGCGGTCGCCGAGGCGCACCGCCTCCCGCACGTTGTGGGTCACGAACACGATCGTGATGCCGGTCTCGGTCCAGACCCGTTCGATCTCATCGTGCAGCAGATCCCTCGTGATGGCGTCGAGGGCGCCGAAGGGCTCGTCCATCAGCAGGACCTGCGTCTCCTGGGCCAGCGCCCGTGCCAGGGCGACGCGCTGGCGCATGCCGCCCGACAGCTCATGAGGGCGGCGGTCCCCGAAGCCGTCGAGACGGACGGTGTGGAGCAGTTCGGTCACGCGCTTCGAGCGTTCCGACCGGGACACCTTGCGCAGCTTCAGCGCCAGCTCCACGTTCTTCTCGGCCGTGAGCCACGGGAACAGGCCGGCGTCCTGGAAGAGCAGGGCGGGCTTGCCGTCTACTTCGATCTCCCCCGCGCCCGGCCGGTCGAGCCCGGCGACGAGGTTCAGCAGCGTGGTCTTGCCGCAGCCCGACGCGCCGACGAGACACACGAACTCGCCCTTGTTGACGTCGAGGGTGATGCGGTCAAGGGCGAAGGTGTGGGCGCCCGCAGGGCCGTACACCTTCGAAACGCCTCGGATGTCGACGGCTTTCTCCACCAACGCTGCATCCTCGACTAGATCGGTGGAGATAATCGTATTCGTCATGAGCTGACCGTGGGTTTCTTGTCGGCCTTGAGGACGGTGTTGAGGGGACCGACGTCGACGAGACCCTTGAGGTTGGTGTTCTGCAAGAGGCCCACGGCCTTGGCGTCGTCGGCCTCCTTCTGAAGCGTGGAGGCCAGTGGATCCCAGGTGAAGAGGAGGTTCTTCCACGCCGCCGAGATGACGGCCGGGCTCAGGCCCTTGCCGGTCACCTGGGCGATGGCCTGATTGGCCGCCTGCTGCGCGGCGTCCGGGTTCTGGTTGACGTAGTCGGTCGCCTCGACGTGGCCCTTCAGGAAGTTCTCGACGACGTCGGGGTGGTCCTTCAGGAAGGCGGTGCGGACGATGATCGACGTCGTCAGGAACTTGCCGCCCGGCCAGAGGTCGGCCTCGTTGACGAGCAGCTTGCCCTTCCCGTCCTGGATCAGGCGCGTCGTCCACGGCTCAGGGACCCACCCGCCATCGATCTGGCCGGACTTGAACGTGTCGAGCGTCTGGGAGTTGTCCTGCGGCAGGATCTGCACGTCGCCGCCGCCCTCGGGCGTGGTGTTCAGGCCGTTCTTCTTCAGCCAGTTGCGTAGGGCGACGTCCTGGGTGTTGCCCAGCTGCGGCGACGCCAGCTTCTTGCCCTTGAGGTCGGCGGGACCGTTGATGGTCGGCTTCACCACGAGCCCGGCACCGCCCGACGTGGCGCCGGCGATGAGGCGCACGGCCTGGCCGTTGGACTTCTGGAAGGCGTTGATCGCCGGGTTGGGGCCGACGTAGCTGATGTCCAGCGAGTTGGCGAACAGGGCCTCGACCGCCGCGGGCCCGGCATTGAACGTCTTGGTCTGGAGGGTGACGTTCGGGCCCAGGTCCTTGGCGAAGATGCCGTTGGCCACGCCCACCAACGCGGTGGCGTGGGTCAGATTGGGGAAGTAGCCGAGGCGAAGGTCGACGTGACCCGACGTCTTGGCCGTCGAGCCCGACGCCGTTCCGCCGCCACCACCCCCGCCGCACGCTGCTGCCACCAGGCCCAGGGCCACGATGACAGGCGCAAGCCGGCGCAAGAAAGATCCCCCCACGGTGAAGTCCCCTTTGTCGATAGTCCGAAGAATGTTGACCGAGACAGTAGAGATTCTCGACAAAGTATTCAAGCTAGGGGGAAGATTTTCCTGCTCCCTAGCGCCTTCTTGCGCGCTGGCGGCGTTCTTCGGCCTGGTAGGTGGAGGCCAGCTCCTTGACCTCGTCAGGGAGGTCGCCGGCTGCCAGGTCGGCAAGGGTGGTGGTCTCGAGCACGCCCCGCAGGCTGGCCCGGACTGCCATCCACACCTCGCGGAGGCGCTTCGCCGGTCCCGCGTACGACAGGTCCGAGAGGCTGAGGTCGTGGACGTTGGCCAAAGGGCCGTCGATGACCCGGATGACGTCGGCCAGCGTGATCTCGTCGGCCGGCCGTGCGAGGGCGTAGCCGCCGTCGGCACCCCGCTGGCTGCGCACCAGGTAAGCCCGCTTCAGGTCGTTGAGGATGCCGAGGAGGAACTTGAGGGGAATGTCCTGGGCCCGGGCGATGTCCTCGGCCTTGACCGGCTCGTCCGGGGGCTCGGCTGCCAGCTGGGCCATGGCCCGGACGGCGTAGTCGACCTTCGCCGAGATCCTCACGTCAGGACCCCTCGGCGTCTCGTTGCAGGTACAGCGCAGCGCCGACCAGCACCAACGCGCCGAGGGCGTCGCCGTTCTCGGGCTCCTCGTGGAGGACCCCGGCCCAGTGGCGCTGGGCCTCACGGAGGGCCTCGCCGTCCCCATCGGCGGCGTCGGTGAGCTCGGCCGCGGCCTTGCGCAGGTCGCTCTCATCTCTGGCCAGCGCCCCGGCCTTCTCGGCGAGTCGATCGCCAAGCTCGGACACGCCCCCGTTCTAGCTCCGACCAGGGCCTCGGGCAGGGGATTTGCCCGGTTGAGGGGTGAAGTGCAAGCTAAATGTCCGATGCGCCGCGGCCTGATTTTGTTGGTCCCCGCGGTGGTGCTGGCCGTGGTTACCGCCACCGCCCCTGCAAAGGGTGCCCCCAGCCCCGCCGTTTGGAGCCCGCCCCTGAAGCTCGCTCCGTGGTCGGGCAGCGAGCCGTCGATCGCCATCGACCCCAACGATCCCAACGCCGTCTACGTCACGGCGCCCCAGCACATCCCCGCCGCCCTCAACGGGGCGGCCGGCAACACGGGCTCGGGAAGCAACGGCGTCGGCTTCTGGGCGTCCCACGACAGGGGCAAGACCTTCCCCATCAACTCGAACATCGGGTCCACCAACGGGGGCGGCGACTCCGACGTGGAGGTCGGCCTCGACCACACGGTGTACATGGCCGACCTCGAGGCCATCACCACCGACCTGTGCACGTCCACCGACGGGGGCAAGACGTTCACGGCGCCCACCCTCATCGGACCCACGCCTTGCGGTCCGGTGAGCGGCAGCCATCAGGGGCCGGAGACCGACCGTGAGTGGATCACCCGGGGCAACAACGGCGAGCTGTACCTGACCTACCACGACTTCGCCGGCGGGCTGCCGATCATCATGAAGTCCACCGACAAGGCCAAGTCGTTCCTGCCGTGCGGCTCGATCCTCGATCCTGGCGGCGCGGCCGGGAAAAACTACAACCCCGTCGCCGGCACCCTCGTGCCCAAGCCGGTGATCGGCAAGGACGGTTCGGTCTACGTCGAGGTCAGCGAACCCGACCAGCTGTCCCCGCCGGTGGGCGCCAACCTCACCCACCTGTTCATGACCGTGGGCCAGGGTGGCTGCAACGGCGTCTTCGCCAACCACCTCATCTACACCGACCCGGGTGCCGCCCTCGGCAAGATCTTCGACAACCAGGCAATCGACGGCGGCGACGTGCTGTATCTGGCGTCCGCCGGCAAGACGAAGGCCGGGCAGACCAACACCAACCTGTGGTTGTTCACGTCCCACGACCACGGGGTGACGTGGTCGGCGCCCATCCAGGTCAACACGCCGGACCTCAAGGCCAACGTCATGCCCGCCATCGCAGGCGGCCTCGGCAAGGACCAGGTCGTGCTCGGGTGGTTCGGGTCGAGCAACGCGAGCGATCCAAACGACACCAAGGCCCAGTGGCGGTACTACGCGGCGACCAGCTTCGACGGCGGCAAGACGTTCAGCCAGAGCGTGGTGACGCCCGACGTCATCCACTACGGCGACATCTGCACGCAGGGCATCTTCTGCGGCCTGATCCCGAACCAACCGGGCAACCGCAACCTGGCCGACTTCTCGTCGGCCGCCGTCGACCCCGTCACCGGCTGCGCCATCTTCGCCATCCCCGGCGACCCCTACAACCGCCCGGACCAGCCCAACGGCCCGAACTCCTTCGACTCCTCGGCGTACGTCTCTCGGCAGGTCGGCGGCGCGTGCCTCGCGGCGTCGACGACCGCGGCAAGTGCGAACCCGGCGGCCGTGAACGCCGGGCGGGCCGCAGCGCCCGCGCCTGCAGCGAGCGGACCCCTGCCGGCCACGGGCAACACAACTCCGGTGTGGTTCGCGTTGGGGTTGGCCGGCGTTGGCTTGGCCGTCATCGCGGTCCGACGTCGCACGTTGCATGGCTGACGCCAACGGCGATCGCATCCACGACGAGGCTGCCCTTCGGCTCGCGGCGCTCGACCAGCGCTACACGTCGAACCGCCGGGAGATCGTGCAGGTACTCGCGGCCGCCGACCGCCCGCTGACGCTTCCCGAGATCGTCGACGTCGCCCCGTCAGTCCCGGTGAGCTCCGCGTACCGGTCGCTCACGGTCCTGGCCGACGCCCAAGTCGTGCGCCGCGTCGCGGGCACCGACGACACCGGCCGCTTCGAGCTGGCCGAGGACCTCAGCGGCCAGCACCACCACCACCTCATCTGCAGCAACTGCGGCACCGTCGTCGACGTCGCCGCCTCGCCGCGCCTCGAGCGGGCCCTGGAAGAGGCGGCCAAGGCAGCAGCCGAAGAGTCGGACTTCGAGGTCCACGAACACCGCATCGACCTCGTCGGCCGCTGCACGAACTGCCGCTGAAGAGCCGCTCTGAAGGAGGCGACTCCCGGTTTGGCAGCACATTTCTGTCGTGATCTCGTCCGATTTGCCCGGTTTCCACGACAGTTTCGTGCGGCCAAACGCGTGAACCGGCGCACGAGTCGCTGAAGGGCACATCCAGGCGAGGCAACAGAGCGTCGCCCCCGTAGTTGCCGCAGTTGACGACCGTGCCGAGTTGTAATGGGAATCGTTCTCAGTTAGCTTGCGGGGCGTGCGGTTTGCCGCTCTTGTCCTTGGCGTCGCCCTCGTGAGCGGGGGCTGCTCGCTGGGGTCGTCGGCGGCGACGGGTGGGCGGCTGCAGGTGGTGGCGGCCGAGAACTTCTGGGGGAGCATCGCTGCGCAACTGGGCGGCGACCGGGTGACGGTGAAGAGCATCATCGACAACCCCGACACCGATCCCCACGACTACGAGCCGACGGCGGCCGACGGGCGGGCGATGGCGGCGGCCAAGTACGCGGTCGTCAACGGCGTGGGTTACGACCCGTGGGCGACGAAGCTGCTCGCTGCCAACCCTGTCGACGGGCGCATCGTGTTGAACGTCGGCGACCTCGTCGGCGTGAAGGCGGGCGGGAACCCGCACCGTTGGTACTCGCCGCCCGACGTGCACGAGGTGATCGACCGGATCGCCGCCGACTACAAGCGGCTCGCGCCCCACGACGCCGCCTACTTCGAACAGCAGAAGACGAAGTTCACCACGACAGCGCTCGCGCGCTACGACGCCCTCGTCGCCGGCATCAAAGCGAAGGACAGCGGCGTTCCCGTCGGCGCGTCGGAGAGCATCTTCACTCCCCTCGCCGACGCGCTCGGCCTCGAGCTTCTGACGCCCGAGTCCTTTCTCGACGCCGTCAGCGAAGGCGCGGAGACGACGGCGGCCGACAAGGCGACGAGCGAGGCACAGATCACGCAGCACCAGATCAAGGCGTACGTGTTCAACCGGCAGAACTCGACACCCGACGTGCAGGTGCAGGTCAACGCGGCCAGAGGCGCCGGCATCCCGGTCGTGCCGATCACCGAGACACTGACGCCCGCGGGTTCGTCGTTCCAGGATTGGCAGGCCGCGCAGCTTCAGCTCTTGCAGACGGCGTTGAACTCATGAGCGCCGAGGCCATCGAGGCCCGCGACGCGGCGGTCCGCCTCGGCGGACGATTGGTGTGGGAACACCTCAACCTGTCGGTGGGCACCGGCCAATTCGTCGCCGTGCTCGGCCCCAACGGCGCCGGCAAGTCGACGCTCGTCAACGCCGTCCTCGGCCTCCTGCCGCTGGCCGCCGGCAGGATCGAAGTGCTGGGCGCCCGACCTGGTGAGCGCAGGTCCGACATCGGCTACCTGCCCCAGCGCCGGAGCTTCGACGCCGGTCTCCGGGTGCGCGGCGTCGACGTCGTACGCCTCGGCCTCGACGGCGACAAGTGGGGCATCCCCCGGCCGGGCCGTCGCCACCAGGCCGAGCCGCGACGGCGCGTGGCCGAGGTGATCGACCTCGTCGACGCCACCGCCTACGCCGACCGGCCCGTCGGTGAGGTCTCCGGCGGCGAGCAGCAGCGCATCCTCATCGCCCAGGCCCTTGTCCGCCGGCCGGCGATGCTGCTCCTCGACGAGCCCCTCGACAGCCTCGACCTCCCCAATCAAGCAGCGGTCGCCGCGCTCGTGGCGCGCATCTGCCGCGACGAGGACGTGACCGTCGTGATGGTGGCCCACGACGTCAATCCCATCCTCCCCTACCTCGATCAGGTGGTGTACCTCGGACGCGGCGGCGCCGTGTCGGGCAAGCCGGACGAGGTGATCACGTCCGAGACGCTGACCGACCTGTTCAGCACGCCGATCGAAGTGCTGCAAGCGTCCGACGGCCGGCTGGTCGTCGTCGGACAGCCCGAGCCGCCGGCGTACCACGCGGACAGGCACGAACATTGACCGCGCACTTCAGCTGGAACCTGGTCGACGACGTTCGGCAGCTGTTCGAGTTCCAGTTCATGGTCAACGCCTTTCGGGCGGGGACGATCGTCGCCGTCGTCGCCGGGGCCATCGGATGGTTCATGGTCATCCGCCGTCAGGCCTTCGCCGGTCACACCCTTGCGCTCGTCGGCTTTCCGGGTGCGGCAGGAGCCATCTGGCTCGGCATCAGCGCCACGTGGGGTTTCTTCGGCTTCTGCGTCGGCGCCGCGTTCGTCATCGCGTGGCTGCGGCCTGAGCGCGGCGAGGGCTACAGCGAAGAGTCGGCCGGCATCGGCGTGGTGCAGGCCTTCGCGCTGGCGTGCGGGTTCCTGTTCGTCAGTCTCTACCGGGGCTTCCTGAACGGCATCAACGCTCTGCTCTTCGGCAGCTTCCTCGGCATCACGGGCGGTCAGGTGCTCGTGCTGTTCGTCGTCGCCGTGGCGGCACTGGTGACCCTCGTCCTCGTGGGTCGACCACTGCTGTTCGCGTCAGTCGATCCCGACGTCGCCGCGGCGCGCGGCGTCCGTGTGCGCGCCCTGTCGGTGCTGTTTCTCGTCCTCCTCGGTCTCACCGTCGCCGAGGTCAGCCAGATCACCGGGACCTTGCTCGTGTTCGCCCTTTTGGTGATGCCGGCCGCCACCGCTCAGCTGATCACCGTGCGTCCCGCCACCAGCCTGGCGATCACGGTCGCGATCGGGCTCGTCGTGACGTGGCTCGGCCTGGCCGTCGCCTACTTCACCCCGTACCCCATCGGGTTCTTCGTCACGTCGTTCGCGTTCGCCGGGTATCTCGGCGCCGCTCTCGCCCGGCGAATGCGATGGCAACTGGCATGACCAACGCCCTCATCGCCGGCTCGGCCATCGCTGTCGCGACCGGACTGGTCGGTTACTTCATCGTGCTGCGCGGCCAGGTGTTCACGGGCGACGCCCTCAGCCATGTGTCGGTCACCGGCGCGCTGGCGGCCCTGGCGTTCGGCGTCGATGCCCGTCTCGGGCTGTTCGCGGCCACGATCGCCGTCGGTGTCGGCATCGGTCTCCTCGGGCTGCGGGGTCGAGCCGACGACGTCGTCATCGGCAGCGTTTTCGCGTGGGTGCTCGGGCTCGGCGTGCTGTTCCTGTCGCTGTACACGACGTCGCGGAGCGCGGGGAACGGCGCTGGTGGCGTGTCGGTGCTGTTCGGATCGATCCTCGCGATCAGCGGTGATCGAGCGCGCGTGGCGGTCGCGGTCGCCGTCGTGATCGCCGCCGGGATTCTCGTCATCGCCCGGCCGCTCCTGTTCGCGAGCGTCGACGAGACCGTGGCCGCGGCGCGAGGCGTACGAGTCCGAGCGTTGGGCGTCGTCTTCCTCGCCCTCGCGGGCGCGTGCGCGGCCGAGGCCACGCAGGTTGTCGGCGCCCTTCTGCTGCTCGGCCTGCTCGCCGCCCCCGCGGGGGCCGCCCTGCGCCTGACGGCGCGGCCCTACCGCGCCCTGGCGGTGTCGGTCGCGCTCGCGCTCGCCTCGGTGTGGGGCGGGCTGGGCCTGAACCACGTGGCGCGCCGGCTGCCGCCGAGCTTCGCCATCATCGCTGTGGCCACCGCCTTCTACGCGGTGACCTTCTTGCTGCTGCCCCGACGCAGCGGTTCGAGCGCTTCGATGTAGGCACCGAGCCGCTCGGCAGCCTCGACCGCCGCGTCGTCGGTGAGGCCTTCGCCGTCCCAGACCTCCGACACCCGACGCCAGCTCTTCTGGCGGCCGAGGAAGGGCCCCATCTCCGGCGCCTTGCCCAGCGTCTTCCGCCACCGCTTCTCGCCGTCGACGAGACGGGCGAGGACCTCTTCGTTGCGCGCCGCGTCCTTGTGCTCGGCGTGGAAGCCGACCTCGAGCGCCGGACCAGACACGAGCTGCACTTCGTAGTGCTCGCGCCCCTCCTCGTACCAGACCTTGAGGTTCATACCGGTGCGGTGGGAGTCGAAGTCGCGCAGCGACGGCGGTAGAAAGCCGTGCAGGGCGTCGTCAACGGTCTCGAAAAACGCGCGACTCACGCCGCGCAAGCTAACGCCGGTGAGCGTGACGCGTTACGGGGTGGTTGGGCAGCGCCGAGACCAGGTCTTGCCGGCGTCGGCCGAACACAGCAGGCCTCCGGCGGCGGGCGCCGCGAGCACGCGGTCGTGACCGAGCGACGACATCGAGGTGGCGCCCTTGGCGAGCGGCGTGTCCTTGCCGACCTGCGTCCACGTCTTGCCCGCGTCATGCGTGACCCAGACGCCCCCGGTCGGCGGGTGCTTCCCGTCCGCGCTCAGCAGCGACACGTAGACGGCGCCATCGGGATCCTCGGCCACGGCGTTGACGTCGCCCTTGGCCGGCAGCGTCACCGACTTGAACGAATCACCGCCGTCACTGGAGCGGTAGAAGTTGTCGCCCGTCCACGCGTAGACGACGTTGGCGTCCGAAGCGCGCGACGGCAACACGGTCGGGAGCCCGTCAGCATCGGACAGCACAGCGGGATCGCCACACTTGCCCAAGGTGCACACCGTGACCGCGGAGACCGGGTTCGTCGGGTCGCTGGCGCTCGGCGCCTGCGAGCCAACGAAGAGGTGGCCGTCCTTGGCGTAGGTGGGAGCGAATGCAAACGACAGGGTCTGGCCGTTCGGCCTGCGGTCGAGTTGCAGCGGCTTCGTCGTGCCGGCGTCGTCGCGGTATTCCCACCCGGGCACGGCGCCGATGAGGATGCGGTGGTCCACCGCGAAGGCGGGTGAGAACGCCGTCGGACCGGCGAGGGGAACGGCCGTCGAGAACGTTGCCGCTCCGTCACGGGACACCTGCAGGCCACTGGGCCCGCTGACGAAGATGCGATTGTCGACCGGATAGTTCGGTGCGAGCAGCACGGTGCCTCCCGCGAAGCCGGTCGCCTTCAGGTGCACCCAGGTCAGGCCGCCGTCGGGCGAGTGGTAGAGCACGGGGCAAGGTGCGTTCGACTTGCTGGGCGGGCACCCGTCGGTGGACGTGCCTGTCGCAAAGATTGCTCGGCTGTTGCTGCCGGCCGGGGCCGTCGTGAACTCGGTGACGTTGACGTTGTCAGGCGCCCCGGCGATCACGGCGCCGATAGCGGGCGTCGCCGCGGCAGTGGGCGCCGCGCTCTTGGCGGCCGCCGAAGGCTTGTTCTTGTCGGCTGCCGCTGCCGTCGGTGAGACAACACCGGCGAGGCCAGCCGTCGCGTCGCGCGGCTGCGCGGCGACGACGGGCGCCGGACGGTCGGGGACGGTCGCCTGCGGCAAGGGGTTGACGACGGGCGCGCCGCTGACGACGGCGATGGCGACGATCGCCGCGACCGCGTCGCTGGCGTGGGTGACAAAGGCGGGGCTCGTCGACGCGGCCTGCCCCGAGTAGTGGGCCCAGAGTCCGAAGCGCCGGCGCATGCCCTGGAGCGGGAAGTAGGCGAGGCCGGAGAGAGCGCCCGCGGCGACCCGGTTGTACGCGTCGCGCAGCCGCTGGCGGGCACGGTAGAGAGCGGCGGTGGCGGCCTCGGGGCTGGTGCCGTCGGCGGCGGCGATGTCGTCAGCCGACCAGCCCTCGATCTCGCGCAGATTGAGGATGCGCTGGTGGCTGGGGCAGAGCTCGGCCAGCGCCTGGCGCGCCCACTCGTACTGCTCGTCCTGCTCCAGGAACTCCTCGGGCGTGGCGCCCGCGGTCGACGACAGCTCGCCGGCCCGCTGCTCGAGCACGGTGCTCACCACCCGCTCGTGGCGGTGGTGGTCCATGCAGAGGTTGCGGGCGATGGTGGCGACGAGAGCCCAGAACGGCCGATTGCTGGAGTAGCGGTCCCAGCGCATCCACGCCCGGAGGAACGCCTCCTGGGCGACTTCTTCGGGATCGGCCCCGTTGCCGAGCAGGCCCCGGCAGTACTTCACGAGCGAGGGATAGCTGGCCTCGTAGAGCTCAGCGAAGGCCTCGTCGCGCGACCGCTCCTCTGCGCCCTCCCAGCGATCGAGCTTTACGGCCATGGCGCCACTTTCTGACGTTCCTGCGGCCACGCAGGGTCCCAGCTAGAGAATACGACCACTTTGCGTGGCTTTCCTGCCCAGGAGTACCGGTCTACCCCGGTTTTCCTGACCTGTATCCCCCCATAGGGCCCGCATTGATCAGGCCATTGCCGCCAACCCCCGCTTCGTGACGGTGGGTAGAAGAATGCATGTGCCGCCCGACGTGCTGGGGCCGGCGAGGGCGCCCCCGGCAGGATTCGAACCTGCGACGCACGGTTTAGGAAACCGACGCTCTATCCCCTGAGCTACGGGGGCGACACAAGAAAGCTATTGAGTTCGGCAGCGCTCCACGATGTGAGTGTGCGCTCACTCACTCGTATACTCGCCGAATGGCCGCGACGAAGACCCATGGTGGGCGGGCGACTGCTCTTCCGGTCGAAGAGCGCCGCTCGATGATCGTCGCAGCAACGCTGCCGTTGCTTCTCGAGTTTGGCGATCGCGTCACGACCCGACAGATCGCGGAGGCCGCGGGCATCGCTGAGGGCACGATCTTCCGCGCCTTCCGAGACAAGGACGAGCTTGTCGCCGCGGTCGTCGACGCGGCGCTCGACCAGCGGGCGCTGGAAGACGCGCTCGACCGGGTGGATGGAGCGTTGGCGTTCGAGGACGCGATCTCCGCCGTGGTCGCCGTGTTGCAGCAACGGCTGATCGACATCTGGCGCTTGCTCTCGAGCGTCGGTACCAAGTTCCACGAGCAAGCCCGTCACCCGATGACCGACAGCCACGCCCTCGTCCGCTTGTTTGAAGCGCACCGTGAGCGTCTCAGCGTCGATCCGATCGTCGCCGCCCGCCTGCTCCGGGCCCTCACGCTGTCGACGACCCACCCGCTGATCGCCGCCGAGCCGATGTCACCGGAAGAGATCCGCGAGCTGTTCCTGCACGGGGTGGCGGCATGCTGAGGAAGCTGCTCGGCGCGCACGTCCGCCCGTACAAGAAGGTTCTGCTCCTCGTCGTCGCGCTGCAGGCGGTGCAGGCGTCGGCGGCGCTCACCCTGCCGTCCATCAACGCCAACATCATCGACCACGGTGTTCTGCCGGGCAACGTCCACTACATCTGGACGCACGGCGCGGTCATGGTGCTCGTCGCCTTGGTCCAAGTGACGTTCCAGGTCGCGGCCGTGTTCTACGGCGCAAAGGTCGCCATGGGCTTCGGGCGTGACCTGCGCGGCGCCCTCTTCCACAAGGTGACCGACTTCTCCACCCGGGAGGTCGGTGCGTTCGGTGCGCCCTCGCTCATCACGCGCATCACCAACGACGTGCAGCAGGTGCAGCTGCTCGTCGTGCTCGGTACGACGATGGCGATCGCAGCGCCGATCACGATGGCGGCGGGCGTGTTCTTCGCCTTACGTGAAGACGTCGGCCTGTCGATCGTGCTCGTCGTCGCCATTCCGATTGCCGGCGTCATCCTTGGCCTGCTGGTGTCGCAGATGACCCCGGCCTTCCGGCTCATGCAGGACCGCATCGACCACATCAACCGCGTGCTGCGCGAGCAGATCACCGGCATCCGAGTGGTGCGGGCGTTCGTGCGCGAACCCGAGGAGACCGAGCGGTTCGAGACTGCCAATGACCGCTTGACCGTCGTGTCGCTGCGGGCCGGACGGTTGATGTCATCGATGTTCCCGACCGTCAACCTCCTGATCAACGCGTCCAGCGTCGCCGTGATCTGGATCGGGGCCAACCGCGTCGCCGCGGGCGACGTGCAGGTCGGCTCCCTCGTCGCCTACCTCTCGTATCTCATCCAGATCTTGATGTCCGTGATGATGGCGACGTTCATGGTGTCGATGATCCCCCGGGCCTCGGTGTCCGCCGGGCGACTCCAGGAGGTCCTCGACACCGACGTATCCGTCTTTCCAGCACATTGGGATCCTAAGCTTAGAATTCCACGTGGACAAGTTGTCGC
>JADMIO010806454.1_pt1 | contig 67186 bp, 85 predicted proteins | sample 8958161 | NCBI WGS metagenome assembly JADMIO01 (sample SAMN16585339, study PRJNA669376) | soil metagenome | isolation source: Crop rotation soil | place: USA: Cullars Rotation, Alabama | collected 2011 | reverse complement strand
CGACAACTTGTCCACGTGGAATTCTAAGCTTAGGATCCCAATGTGCTGGAAAGCAAGCTGCGGCAGGCCGATCCTCTCTATTACGCGACATATTTCGCTATCGACACGATCAATTACAGCGTGCCGAGCTGGGCCGGGGTGCCTAAGAAGATCGATGCTGCCTATTTGCCTATCGTCATCCAGCAGGCCGCCGGTCTGCCGCTCGATCCGACATTTGCCGAGCAAAGGCGCATCATGCAGCGCTGCGGCGGCGTATTCTATGCCTGCAACGGCGGCATCGAGGTGCGTCGCTTCAATCGGGCGCTGATGGATGCCGGCCTGATCAAGGGGCTCTAAAAAACTCAAATTCGAGATGCTATGGTCGCCCGGCGTCCGCCGGAGAATCCGCATTTGACTGAAAATATCCACATGGTGACCCGTCTCGAACTGCCGGTACGGCAGCAGCCCTGGCCGTTCGCCGCCGAAAACGCTGAGGACATCGCCAGCTACTTCTCGGAATTGCAGGTGACGACGCCGCAGATCTGGAATGGCGCGATGCTGATGGCGCGCAATCCGCGCGTCGAAGGAGACTGTTTCGGTGCTGAGTATTTTCCGACCGATTATGCGGACTATCTGGCGTGGCGCGGATGGGGCTTCCCCGACCGTTCCGTATTCACCGTCTTCGGCATGGGCGCGTTGCGCTCGGCCGATGGCGCTTTCGTGCTCGGCGAGATGGCGTCGACCACGGCCAATGCCGGCAAGGTGTATTTCCCCGCCGGCACGCCTGATCCGCAGGATGTCAGAGACGGCGTGCTCGATATGGCGGGCGGGATCGCGCGCGAGATGATCGAGGAGGTCGGTCTTGAGCCGACGGACTATGTCGCTGCTCCCGTCTGGACCTGCATTTTTTCGGACCAGCGCGTTGCGCTGATCCGCGAGCTGCGCTCGCCTCTGACGGCCAAAGAATTGCACGACCGAATCTCGGCGACGATCGCGGCGCAGAAAGATCCGGAGCTCGTCGCCATCCATCTGGTGCGCAGCGCATCGGATTTGACGCCGGCAATGCCGCCCTTCGTCGCGACCTATCTGCGCGGCGTGCTGTGAGCGCACTAGTGCCCGGTTTTCGACGTTCGTGATACAGCGCGGCACCCTCAGGCACGAACGTCGAAAACCAAGGGGCACCAGCAACTCTATGATTCCAGTGCCGCTTTGCGATCTGAAATTCCTGAGGGGGACTCGCGTTACCTGGTGCAGGAATTTCAGATCGGCGGCACTAGTGTCCCGAATCCGAAGTTCGCCCGCCTTTGCAGCACGGAATTAGCGAACTTCGGATTCGAAGGGACACTAGCAACCTATAGTTCCAGCGTGGTTTGGTTCAGAAGTCCGCCGCCGGACTCGCGGCCAAGACAGGGCGGCCTTCTGAACCACCACACTGGCGCGGCCCCATGCCGCGATGTAACGTCCATACATCGGGCGGGGCAGGGAGCGCGACCATGGCGAAGAAAGCCAAATCAAAAACCAGGAACAAGGTTTCCGGTGGCGCAAAGCCGCGCGACTTCGTCACGCCGTTCCGCGTCGCCGATCCGGACTCTTTCCGCCTCAAGGCGCACTCAACCGACGCCACCGGCGGTCTCGACAAGGACAAGGCGCAGAAGATCATCGAGAAGAATCGCGAACGTCTCGCGGAGCTGCAGGAGAAGCTCTATGCGCAGGACCTGTGGTCGGTGCTGGTCGTGTTCCAGGCGATGGATGCAGCCGGAAAGGACTCGGCGATCGAGCATGTGATGCATGGCGTCAATCCGCAGGGCTGCGATGTCGTCTCCTTCAAGACACCGACCTCGATGGAGCTCGATCACGACTACCTGTGGCGTCACCAGGTGGCGCTGCCGGAACGTGGGCGCATCGGCGTGTTCAACCGCTCGCACTACGAGGAGGCGCTCGTGGTGCGCGTGCACCCCGAATATCTCACCAAGCAGAAGGTGCCGCCGAAGCTTCTGACCAAGAATATCTGGCGCGAGCGCTTCGAGGACATCCGTGCCTGGGAGCGCTACATGGCGCGCAACGGCACGTTGATCCTGAAATTCTTCCTCAATGTCTCCAAGGAGGAGCAGCGCCAGCGTTTTCTCGACCGGCTCGAGGAGCCGGCCAAGCGCTGGAAATTCTCGATGGGCGACGTCGCCGAGCGCGCGCTTTGGGACAAATACATGGCCGCCTATCAGGACGTCGTGCGCCACACCTCGACGCCGGAAGCGCCGTGGCATGTCGTGCCGGCCGACCACAAATGGTTCGCCCGCGTCGTCATCGGCTCGACCATCGTTGCCGCGATGGAGAAGCTCGACCTGCAATTCCCCAAGGTAGACAAGGCGTCGCTGCGCGAATTCGATCGTGTTCGCGAGGCGCTGGAGCAGGAGGCCCCGGGGCGGTCGGGGAAGGCTAAAGGGAAGAAGGGCTGACCTTTCGCGCCCGGATTCCGGGCTTTTCTCAGGCCGCGAAACCGGTTATCAGAACCTCCGTCGGCGGCACGCAACCAACCGTCAATGGTTTGGCCGTAAAGCTTTCGGCATGAGACAGGCAATGACGATTCGCAGCGAACTCCGCGCGTTGTCCGGGACGGCCGGTTTGGCCGCAGCCGCTGCTGCTTTGTCTCCGCCGGGTCTGCCGCTTCTTGCCGGTCTCCTGCTTCTTAGCCGCCCCTGAGGGCCGGCCGGGCGTTGTCGCCTGGGCGCTCAGGGGTTGGACCGACAAAACCCGAGCGCCTCAATCTTCAAAACAGGTGATGGCGCTCTGAAGCAGCAGAGACCAGAAGGATTTTTCCGATGAGCATGTCCGAGAAGGACCGCGTCGTTATCTTCGACACCACCTTGCGCGACGGCGAGCAGTCGCCCGGCGCCACCATGACCCATGAAGAGAAGCTCGAAGTCGCCGAGCTCCTCGACCAGATGGGCGTCGACATCATCGAAGCGGGTTTTCCGATCGCCTCGGAAGGCGACTTCGCAGCCGTCAACGAGATCGCCAAGCGCACCAAAAAGGCGGTGGTCTGCGGTCTCGCCCGCGCCGGCCAGAAGGATATCGACCGTTGCGGCGAGGCGATCAAGCCGGCCGAGCGGCGGCGTATCCACACCTTCATCTCCACCTCGCCGGTGCACATGAAGCACAAGCTGCAGATGGAGCCCGAGAAGGTCTTCGAGATGGTGGTGTCGTCGGTCACCCGCGCGCGCGGCTATACCGACGATGTCGAGTGGTCGAGCGAGGACGGCACCCGCACCGAGCTCGATTTCCTGTGCCGCTGCGTCGAAGCAGCAATCAAGGCGGGCGCCACGACCATCAACATCCCCGACACCGTCGGTTATGCGACGCCGGAGGAGTATTTCCAGCTCTTCAAGACGGTGCGCGAGCGCGTGCCCAATTCCGACAAGGCGCGCTTCTCGGTGCATTGCCACGACGATCTCGGCATGGCGGTAGCGAATTCGCTGGCCGGCGTTCGCGGCGGCGCGCGTCAGATCGAATGCACCATCAACGGCATCGGCGAGCGCGCGGGCAATGCCGCGCTCGAGGAGGTCGTGATGGCGATGCGCGTTCGCAACGACAAGCTGCCGTATTTCACCAACATCGACGCGACGATGCTGACACGCGCCTCCAAGCTCGTCTCGGCGGCGACGTCTTTCCCGGTGCAGTACAACAAGGCGATCGTCGGGCGTAACGCCTTCGCGCATGAAAGCGGCATCCATCAGGACGGCATGCTGAAGAACGCGCAGACTTACGAGATCATGACGCCAGAAAGCGTTGGCGTGAAGCAGACCTCGCTGGTGATGGGCAAGCATTCCGGGCGCCACGCGTTTATCAACAAGCTGGAGGAGTTGGGCTACAAGCTCGGCGCCAACCAGCTCGAAGACGCCTTCGTGCGCTTCAAGGCGCTGGCCGATCGCAAGAAGCACGTCTACGACGAGGACATCGAGGCCCTTGTCGACGAGGAGATCGCGACCGCGCAGGACCGCATCAAGCTCGTCTCGTTGTCGGTGATCGCCGGCACGCGCGGGCCGCAGCGCGCCACCATGAAGCTCGACGTCGACGGCACGATGATGATCGAGGAGTGCGAAGGCAACGGCCCGGTGGATGCGGTGTTCAACTGCATCAAGGCGCTGGTGCCGCATGAGGCGGTGCTCGAGCTCTATCAGGTGCATGCGGTCACCGAAGGCACCGACGCCCAGGCCGAGGTTTCGGTGCGGCTGTCGGAGAATGGCAAGACCGTGACCGCCAAGGGCGCCGATCCCGATACGCTGGTCTCGTCGGCGAAGGCCTATCTCGGTGCGCTCAACAAGCTGATGGTCAAGCGCCTGCGCAACCGTCCCGAGGCGATGGCAGCGCAGTAGCTCTCGCGACCTAAGGCGATTTGCAGCGGCCGGGCCTTGCCCGGCCGTTTGCATTACATCGCGGTAATGCTGTCCAAGATTTAACTGGGATTTGCCTCGGGTTGCGGCACAGTTCAAGCGGGGCGACCATCCGTTCGAGGAGGGTTCGCATGTTGAAATATGCTCTCGCCGGCGTCGTTGCGCTCGGCATTGGCGGCACGACTCTGGTTTACGCGCAGCAGCGCGACGACGGTGCCCGTCACTCCCAGTTTCGCGGTGCGATGAATGCGCAGGATCGCGCCGCTTTCGTCGACGCTCGCATCGCCGCCGTCCGGGCGGGCCTGCGGCTGACGCCCGAGCAGGAGAAGAGCTGGCCGGCGGTGGAGAGCGCGGTGCGCGATCTCGTCAAGATCCGCGACGACCAGCGCGAGGTGCGCCGAACCGCCCGCAACAACGACCAGCGGCCCGACCCCGTCGAGCGCCTGCGTACCAGCGCCGACAGCATGGCGGCGCTTGCCGCCGGCATGAAGCGCGTCGCCGAGGCCGCCGATCCGCTCTACAAGTCGCTCGACGACGGCCAGAAGCGCCGTCTCGCTTTTCTGACCCGCGCCGGTATGGGGGACGGGATGCGCGGCGATCGCTGGATGGACCGGCGCGAGCGCATGATGGAGCGCTGGCATGACCGGCGCGACGATCGCCGTGACAACCGCCGGGGCGATCGTCAGAACCGCGATGACGGCCCGCATCGGCTCTGAGCCGGAACCGGCTCTGCCGCCGGATCAAGTCCGGTGGCGGGCCGTCGCTCCAAAACGCTATGGAATGGCAAAAAGCCGCCGGTTTCCGGCGGCTTTTTTGTTGGCCATTCAGGGCGTTGGAGAACGTCGGAATAGGGCGTCACTTTGCTTTACAGGCCGGTGTCGCTTTGCTACAGCACCCCGTCTTCAAGGACCCTTTCCGGAAGCCTCTCCGGGCGCATAGCTCAGTTGGTAGAGCAGCTGACTCTTAATCAGCGGGTCCCAGGTTCGAGCCCTGGTGCGCCCACCAATAAATCAAAGACTTAGCTGGCTTTGAGCGGTCCATTCCGACAAATCGCCCGAGGTCATTCCGACAACTCACCTGCTTTTGTTCGCTCGGTGCGGCGTTTCAATGCGCCGCTAACAAGCTGTTTCCTTGTGCGCTTCGCGTATGTCGGCAACTGGTGAGCTGACCTGTGCCTCCCAGCGGCACGCAGTTCGGCGTCGGTCAAATCGCTGTCGGCGCCTTCGGTGAAGCCGCCGTGGCGGAATGACGTGAACGATAACTCGCTACGTAAGCCGGCGGCATTCACGATGCTTTTCACCACGCCACGCATGTAGCGCAGGTCCTGCTTTTCCGTCATCCACGGCAGTGGAACCTTGCTTTTCCGGTGCGCATGATCACGGCGAAATACGAGGCCCGTGACGGTTACCGACTTGATCGCGTCAAGCTCTGCCATCAGCTCAGGAAATAAAGCAGCTCCGCGGCGGCCCCGCGCGTCTTCAACATAAAGCGGCCACCAGGCTTCCTCACCAGTCTTAGGGTGAACAATGCGGACGCTGTCGGGTCGCTCGCGCGGCCGGTAATGGACGATCTCGAAAGCACCAAAGATGTGGTCCTCGCGTTGCAACCATTCCCAGGCGACAAGGGCCGCTGTCGCAAGCGAGCAATATCCCATCTCAAGCGCCTTCGTCCTAAATGCGACGAGCTCATTCCAGGTTGCAGTCGGCGTTTCTCGCAGAGCTTCTTTTGGCCCTCGCTTTTTGAGGCCCATTTTTGCGAAAGGATTCAAGTTAGGGACGAGCTTTTCCTCAAGACGCTGACCTACAAACCAGGCTCGGCGGCAGGCAATCATTGCACCGTTAACGAAGCGTCGACGCGTACGCGTAAGGGGTTTTCCGTCTTCGCCGACGACTGGTTCGCCCGCATCGTCCACCAACGGAACGTGCAATAGTTTCTCGTAGATGCCGTCGACGAGGCCTCGGCTGAAATGAGCGAGCAGCTGAGAGCCAACGCGCGAGCCGTCTTTCAAGACGTAATCTGCAAAAAGCTGAAGCCCCTGGTCATACATCCGTTGCGTTTTGTGACCGATCTCGTCCTTGTAGGAACGATGTTCTTTGAAGATTCGAGCGAGCCAGTCGAACGTGCCGATGGATTGCCCAACTGGCACCAAATCGGACAGCCCGCGGGTGCGCCAGGAATCCAATGCCGGAAGAAGTATTTTCTCAACTCGGTTCACTGCCGTCGCGTAGTCGGTACCGAGCGCTTCCGATGGTAGCCGGCAGTGTTGATCTCGCGCCCATTTAGGGATTTCGAAAAAATAGGCCCACCGGCCACCGGAAAGTGGCTTTCGGCGCGTGTATCGAGGCAACGGTTGAACCGTTTTCGGTGGCTTCATAAGAGAGACCGCAGCCGCTCCTCGCCTCGTGCCTTGTCGCCCAATGCGTCCGTCATCGGGGCGATGTAGTCATCGAGGGAGACCTTCGCCCAAATGGGCTCACGCTTGCGCCCCGACCCGCGTAGCGCCGAAGGAGGGGGCGCTTCTCCCCGGCCGACCGCACGGGCTAGTTCCTTGGTATCGCGCAAATCAAGATAAGCGGCAGCCATGTCGGCACGCATTTGACCCGGCCAGACCCCACCAGGGGGATAACGCGCTGGCAAAGCGCAGCGGCTCATTTCGAAACTGCCGCAATTTCCCGGCCGACAGTGCCCGTACCGGGTGACAAGTCGAGAGAAGTTTCTGAAAAGCCAGCAGAAACAGCACTGGACTTGGGCTTCAAAGCACGCAGAAGGCCGGCTTCCAAAATCTGGGCAATTTCAGCCGGTCGGTGATCGGCCCTAAGATCAATAAAGCGAATCGATCGTTTCATCGATCCAAGTTGAGCGGTTAGGCCGGTAAGTCAGGGAGGCTACGTCTTGGTCAGCCGGGCAAGTACCCGACCTTCGAAGGAAAACGCGCGTTGGACAGCGACGGCGACCGAGGCCCAACTCAGCCCCCGGGGTGAACAGCGATTTTCTGAAGAGGCTGTATCGGCTTTGGGTCCCTTCGTTGATCAACGTGCAAAGATTGATGCAGAACACGAAGTGGAGAAGTTAGCTCGCTCTCTAAATCGTCATCTCGCACTTGAGCAGGGCGCTCCACGACGCGGCACGGTTATTTCGCGACTAGAGAAAGTGAGGAAAGTCGCGATTTCTCTCGAAAAGCATCTACAAGACCTCGATGACTTGACACTTTACATGTTGAGCACCGGAGCGATGGAAGCTCCCGGTTTTTACGAACTTCCGAAAAAAGCAGGATCTCAAAAGCGTGTCTCTGATCAAGACCCTCGAAAAAACGCAACTGCACGCTTAAGGAATTTCATTCACCGAGTCACCGTGACGCTGGAGATTTTTGAGGGTCGGTTTGCTCCAGATGTTGGCGGAAACACAAACATGTACAAGAAAATCATCGGTACGGCTCGATTGGATCTCATCCAGCAGGGGGTCTTCGTATTCGAAAAGTACAAGAGGGGCATGGCTAGCGGGCATGTCGGTGGGAAGTTTCATAGGTTTCTGCTGGCTGTTTTCGAATACGCTACAGGGAAAGAAGCCGAAACCAACGCCAGACTTGAATCCCACTTAAAGCCTATGCTGAAGGCATTTCGTGAAAGGCGGGAAGGAGACATTGAACTCGAAAAAATTTGGCTGGCCCTTCAAGCCGCCAAGTCAATGATGCCGCGCGATGAAGCGCGGATGAAGCGCTTAGAAGCCAAGTTTGCCAACAAGCTTGAATCGTTGGGTAAGATTTGGTCTCGTTTCGTACCCCAAATGCGCGACTAGGCTGCCTACTGGCACGATGAGGACCGAGGTAGCCGACGTGAACTAGCACTCGATGCCGGGTAACTCACCGGTTAACGCTGTCGGGAAGCTGGTTGTGCGCGCGATCACCACGCTTGAATTGCTCATAGCCTTTAAGGCAATCGGATTGGTCGACGATTTGCACGCGACCGAACGGCGCGTTTGCGCCGCACTTCTTGATCATTACAACAGAAAGACCGGCCAATGCGATCCCAGTCTCGGCACAATTGCAACTTTGTTGAACCTGGATAGGCGAACCATCATACGGTCCATTCAGAGCGTGGTTCGCAAGGGCTACTTCTTCAAAGACCGGCATGGCGGCAAGTTCCATCGGAACAGCTACGAGCCGAACTGGAATAAATTTCAGGCAGTGGAGTCCGCGTGGTGTTTGAGCCGTCAGAGAAGGGCTGAACAGAAACTGTCACCTTCGAGGTGTGTTTCGCGTCACCGTGATGGTGACGCGGGTGTCACCCAAACCTGTTCTAGTAATTTAACATTCGAAACCTTCACCGAACCGGTGACGCCACTGACACCGGATGTTTCGGAAACCGCGCAAACCTCCGACACCGCGAAAATTGAATTGGTCTTCAAGGCGCTAGCAAAGCGCATGCGCAACAATGACTACGCCACACTGATCGGTGGAATTAGCGTTCTAGAAGTTCATCCGCGCAAGATCGTCTTGGAGGCGCCGAGTGCATACGTGCGGTCGAAACTTCTTGGTTGGTATAACAACGACCTTACTGATTGCTTCCGAGCTTACTTTCCCAACGTGGAATTGGACATTAGGGTCCGGCAATAGTCACAAACCGTTGGTTATCCCCTGGGGGCGGGTGAAAAGTCTGGAGGCCCTGAGCGGATACCGGTGGCCAAACCTTCATACGCAAAATGTCGAAATTAAAAAGAAAAAGCCCATTCCGCCGCGAGCGTTCGACTGATCACATCCGACGCGGCGTGCGCGACCTAGGGGCTAAGAAGTACGAATCGCAGCATTGAGCCCTGGCTACTTCCTAGGCTAAACTTTCGCGATATGCGTTCAGCCGAGTCAATTCGGGTACAAATGACCTTATCAGAGCTCTAACTGGCCGGTTTTTGACCGTTTGGGTGTTAGCGCCTTCGGACGGTTCCGAGTTTAGCCCTTGCTGCCAGCAAGGGCTAAACTCGTAGCGACAAATGGCAAAAGTGGCCGCTTCTAAGTACCCGTCGATTTTTGATCAAGCATGAGTGCCACCTTGAACTTCGCTTTAGCTTTTTTCTCCGACGTTTGAGTTTCTGGCAAAATCTGCCAAAGCGGTCCCAAATCGTCATGTGGTCTCATCTACTCGCCTTTGTCTGCGCGCTGATCCTGCTGCCCGCCCAGGGCCTAGCCGGTGTTAAGGCGCTCGCTCCGTCAGCGCTAGTGCTGGTGATGGACGATAAGCGAAGTGAATCTGCCGCGTTCTTCTCGATAGCGAACGATTTCAGACCATGTCCGCGAAAGGGATCGATCGAATCCAGCTCGTCTGCAGTCGCGACGTTCAGATCGAACATCTACTTCTCTGTGAAGAAGGTAAGAAGCACTTTGCCTTTCTCACCAACGAGGCAAAGAAAAGTACGGCGGGTGTCGGATTTGCCCTTTTCCAGATAGGCTTCTCCAATAACCACCATGCGCACAGGCGTATCTTCAATTTTTGTATTTGCCTTGGCGATCGTTAGCCCATCTACATCTAGCCAAACGTCTTTAACATCTGGGCTTGTCTCTTTTAACGCAAGCAAACCGGTCGTTCGACATGCGTCAACCTCTACCGGGACTTGAGCCGACAAGGGAGTGCTTAAAAAAGCAGCGGCAATAATCGCGAAAATGGCGGTTTGGCGCATTGGGTCTCCTTTGCGCAAAAGGCCACGTGGATTTGCCACGTGACCTTTTGGTCGACCGCCCCCAGGGGGTTTGAGGGTCGTATCGTGGAGCTCAACGCTTCAACCTACAGAGTGTTCCTACCGGACGACAACATTTGCGAACGCGCTTGGTCCGCCTGAGAGATCAGCTCCTGCGCACCCGTTCAATCGGCGTACTCGGACAATCCCATCCGGTCCCTTACCAGCATTGCGAATTTACGGACTGATAGTATCGCGTGGATAGTGGTGATCGGCGGACGCGAGTACTTCTCGATATTTCTGCGAAGCGCTTTATGGGCGTGCGAGGGGTGGTATAAAATGGAATGACGACTTTCAGTGTGCATCACATAACCCGATATCGGTATAGGAGGCCGGTCGAACTAGGTCAGCACCAAATTCTTTTCCGGCCACGTGACAGCTTCGACCAGCGACTTTTGGAATGCAATGTGACCATCGAGCCCCGTCCTTCAATGGTTCGTTGGATCCATGACGTGTTCGGAAATTGCGTCACGCTCGTAGAGTTCGAAACGGCTACAGACAATTTGCTTTTCAGCAGCCACATTCGACTCGAACACACTCCGGAAAATGCCCCAGATTTTCGGATCGAAGAGTACGCAAAGCAGCATCCCTTCTCATATTTAGGCGAAGAGCAGCCGGACCTACAGAGCTATATTCGTCCGCATTATCCTTTAAGCGAAAAGGCTCTTTCGGATTGGCTGCATAGCTTCTTGGGATCTTCGCCAACGACGCCCACGGGGCAGCTTTTAATGACGCTAAACGAGGCGATCGCCGAGGGCTTCTCGTATGTCCGCCGAGCGGTGCCAGGCACGCAGACACCGAGCGAGACGTTGTCTACCGGCCGGGGGACTTGTCGCGACTTTGCGCTTCTAATGATGGAGGCCGCACGGCAGCTCGGCTTCGCAGCTCGCTTCGTTACCGGATACATCTACGTGCCCGATCGCGATGGGCCAAAGCTGTTGGGCGGCGGTTCAACCCATGCCTGGTGTCAAATTTATCTGCCTGGCTCCGGCTGGGTGGAATTTGACCCAACCAATGGAATTGTTGGCAATCGAGACCTCATCCGGGTTGCGGTAACCCGAACACCCGATCAGGCAATACCGCTTTTCGGGACCTTCTACGGCGAAAGTGCCGACGAATTAGGCATGGAAATCTCGGTGAATGTGAAGCGCGATCGACAATAGGAACTTTCTTGAACCATGCAGATTATCGCGACGACCAAGCCTTCTCGAACAAAGACTTACAGTCGACGGCGGTACATCTGTCGACAACGAGGTTTCCGTGAAAATACAAGCCGGCTTCGATATCGCTTACGATTTTGTGCAGCCTACACCAATTGTATTCATGCTGACGGTCCATCCGTCGCGGCAGCACGACCTTATTTCGCGCCATTACTTGGAGACTTCGCCCGACGTGGTCCGCAGCGAATATCGCGATGTGTTCGGCAATGTTTGTACTCGCGTACACGCGCCTGCGGGAAGGCTTGAAGTTAAGACCCAATTTCTAATTCGAGACAGCGGCGAGCCCGATGTTGTTGCTGTGTCCGCTTCGCAGTTCGATGTCTCTTCTCTGCCGAATGAGGCGCTGCAATTTCTCTTGCCAAGCCGCTATTGCGACACTGAGAAGTTATCCGATATTGCTTGGTCGCTGTTCGCCAATACCAAGACAGGCTGGGAACGGGTGCAGGCGATCTGCGACTATGTTCATGAACGTATCGTGTTTGGATACGAAAACGCTCGCGCTGACCGTACTGCGTCGGAGGGCCATAGCGAACAAGTGGGCGTTTGTCGCGACTTCGCCCACCTTGCAATTTCGCTTTGCCGTGCGATGAACATTCCCGCTCGTTATTGCACAGGCTATCTGGGAGATATTGGGGTGCCTAAAGACCCTGCTCCCATGGACTTCAGCGCGTGGTTTGAGGTTTTCTTAGGCGGACGATGGTTCACGTTTGATGCTCGGCATAATAGGCCACGCGTCGGACGTATTTTGATCGCGCGAGGTAGAGATGCGGCGGATGTCGCGATCTCGACAAGCTTCGGCCCGGCAAAGTTGGCGAAATTTGCCGTCATGACCGACGAGTTTGAGGAAGGCGTCCGCGTGAAGAGATTGAATCGAGAGATGCAGCAACAGGCAATTGCTTGACGCGTTTTGGGCTCACACTGACGCGGGCCGTTGTGAGGAGTCATGTTTTGGGCAAAACGCCGGTTTAGCGGAGCTGACGCTGCGCAGTACCAGAACAAGGTAGCGCTGTTGCAGACTGTTTTTCCTAACCACCACGACGAGTTTGTTTTTGTGTGCAAAAACACCGATACGCCCGGTAACGCAGATTATTACGTTGGCGTGCCTCTGAAAGACTTACTCGTAGCATTTGATGGCTTTGAAAATGTGGATGAAGGCGGACTGCCTCGCGAGATTGATGCGGTATTCGTTGCGGACGCAAACAGTAATGCCAGATTTTCAGTACGATCGACGTGAAGGGTTTCGCAGCTAGCCGCTGGAATGTCGCCCAAACTGGCTTGCCGACGATTAGAGAACTCAAGGACACGATTGCTGGAGTCCGTTGCTACTTCGGCCGAGACCCTTGAAGCGGTACCACCGTTCGCACCAGCCGTCCGTAAATGGGAACAAATGTTCCTGCTGTCGGTTGTCGATGCGTCAGCGATTCGCGTGTTTGCAGGAGGTCGAAATGCACAAACAAGGATCCCAGATTGCTGAGACGCCTGTCGAAGCGCGGCAAGGATTTCTAGACAGACCGGTGCTTGTCGTGTTGATCACTAGCGTCGCGCTTACGGTTTTAGCGCTTTTTGCCAGTTACGCCGGCGTGTTTTAGAGGGTGAATGTAGCTCTACAAAACCAAGAAGAGGCCCTTTGATAGGGCCTTTTTTGTTGGCTTGCAGCGCCTTGGCCTACGCAGGAGGCGTTCGGAGAATGGGTTGGCGCAGGACGATTACCGAGCACCCTTCCAAGTGCACGACGTCGAGCAGGTTGCTGTGTTTCCGGCCAAGCATGATTTGCAAACGTTGACCCATTGGCTCATCTGCTTCGAGTCATAGTTCTCGTACAGTTTCGCAATACACACCCGTTGCGGCCCTGTGTGTATCTGAACAGCCGACAAGCAACGTAAAGGTTAGCAAGTGCATGCCCAACGTGCGAATGGCAAGGCTCCTCATCGATTCGGAAACGATATGATGCCCGACTGTTCAGCCGTCCGACATCATGCGTTTTCGCTATCCGTGCACCGCCACGGAACCTCGCTTGCTCATGTGAAGATAAGCGGGATTGAATTCCCCCAGAGAGATGAGGCGATCCCAGTCCATCATCACCAGCTGACCGTCGATATGGTCGACGTATCCAGTCTGGCGAAGTTTCTGCAACGTCCGATTGGTTGTGACGATCGACATGCCAAGAGTATCCGCCAGGATGCCCTGCGTCAGCGGTAGATAACATGATCCGCGCTTGGCCAGATTGCGCGCGCGCGCGGTAATACTGCTCGCAAAAGAAATGGGACATCCGCGGCATCGGCATGCGCGCGCTGTTGTTGACCACCGCCTCTCGAAAAATCGAGGCATCGATCAGGGTCTCGCGCCAGAAGGCAAAGCCAACCGCAGGGCGATGTTCGAACAAATTGATAAGTTCACGATGGGGAATGAGCCCCACGTCCGCGGGCCCAACCGCGCACACTGCATGGTCCATCTCCTCAATGAACAGACTTTGGGCGTCTGGCATTTCTCCGGCAATGTGAAAAGAGATGTACTGCCGGCGACCATTCGGCAGCGTCTGGTAGCGGCCGACCATGCCCTTAACAACGACGACTGAGACATCCGGTTTGTCCCCCTGACGAACGATGTCTTGGTTGGGAGCGTAGGAGCGCGGCTCACAACTAAGCAGCCCAATTTGCCGCAAATCCTCTGCGGCAAGTTTGGAATGAGCCACTAGCTTCTGTTTCAGCAAGGCGTGCATGAATCAGCAACGCTGATGCGCCGCAAGAGCTCTTTTCAAAGTTAAGTCGTCGTAGCGGTATCATCTAAGCAGTGTGGGGGTTGCTATCGCCGGCAGTATACGTCGTCTTGACCGCTGTAGTTTCCCCAAAAGTCAAAGCCTGCGGTTGGAGTGCATCCTGCCGGAACTGGTCCGCAGCCGCCATAGCCACAAGCCACACCACCGTAGGACCCACGGGCGGGATGAGCGCGGCGTTCCGAATGTATGTGCGAACGACGATGCGCCTTGGCGTTTATCTGCTTTCGTGCCGCCGACCATTCGGTCACTGATGGCGAGATTTTGGAAGCCATTGCGGTAGTTACAGACATCATTGCCAAGATCGCGCCGGCGGCGACCGCTGTAAAAATTGACTTTTGCATAGCTTGCTCCATCGCTGAGTCTTTCGCTTAACATCACCTCGACGGTGTCGTTCCTAACGAGCCGACTGATAAAGTGCTTCGTAGAACCGCCGCCCCCAGCGACAGGAGCGGCGGCCCAACCGCAGATGCGCTAGACCAAAGGGGTCTCGGCCTAACGCCAGGTAAAACTAAGTGAGTCGCCTCCTGGTCGAATTTAAATTCGATAGGTTCGCCGTTTAGGAGCCATCTACATTTCCAGGCGTTATGCAGTGATGGTGACCAGCAACATCATCGATGTTTTTATTCGTTCAGCGGGCTCGGACGTTGAACTTTTGGGTTTCGAACCTATCCCCTTTGGTCTTTCGTTTCGAGTTCGCGTCAAAGGTGACGGCAAAGCAAAGCGCATTAATGTTTTTCGCGATGGTCGCGACCTGTCATCAAACGACTTGGCCCAAGAGGCAGGAAGCGGGGCCAAAATATGGGCTCAGGCTCGCTTGTCCAAGCAGGACGCTCGCCGCCGATCGGAAGGAAAGTCCGTCTGACCTGTAGCATTGCTGCTTTAGCCATACGAACGCCGAGGAATCCTCAGTCTCGTTGGTGTAGACGCGAACTGTCCTGCCAGCCACGCGCAGCCAACCAGAATAGCACCTGCCTTGCAAAGAGCAGCTGCTGGAACTGTTAGCGTGACGGCCCGTTGAATGCTCGGAGCCTCTGCTCGCCGTTACAAGACGGCGCCTGTAGCGGATAGCCAAAGGCCTTGGGCCCGGTGTTATTCTCTGCCAGCGCATGCACGGATAGCCAACGGCGGGCTCCCTGCCGGGCGGCTATTTTTTCCTGATGCCCGCCAAGGCACGCGCTATCCATCTTCCGGATACCAATATGTTATTTGCCCAGCCCCAACGTTTGAGCGCCACACAATAGCAACCGCCTCCGAAAAAACTCGCGGAGCCTTCCAAAGCCGCACGTTCATGACGAACTCAGCGGCTTCCTTAGCGCTGCTCGCGGCACACCTATTGGCGGCCCTGGCTCACCACAAACTTCTACGAAATAGGTGAACCCATTCCTCAACGCGGAATAACGTTTTCTGCAGCGCGATGTTCTTAAGGTTCGAGGACCAAGGAGTTGGGAACATGGGTGCTCAATCCTCCTGAATGCTGCTCGGTTCCTTCCACCCGTCTGTCAATTTGAAATGCAAAGAGCTGCGAGAGTACTAATCTGGCGTCACTGGTCTGACGGTTAAGGAACCAACAGAGGGTCCTGAGGTTTGCATCCGCTGCCCTGGGCCACTTAATCTCTCGATCATAATGGATGGCGATGATCATCTCCAAAATCATAATCGTGGTATCAGCCTTAGTGGTTTGCAGCGCGCCAGCTTTCTCGCAAGCCGCCGCGTCCAGCATTCTCAAATCGTTTGACGGCAAATCTCTGCAGCTCAGTTGTCGAGACGGGACCGTTGCACGTGGTTCTTACCGCGCCGGCAAGCTCACGGGCAGTTATCAAGGTCCAAACCAGCAACCGCGACGAGGAGTTGCGGCTTTGCGAGCCGAAGGGTCATTTTTATGCGTGACTTCTCGCCGTCTCAATAATGGAGCGGAGCGTTGTTTCGGTGTTGTTCAGATCAGTGAGAAAGTATTTGGATTTACAGTCGGAGTGGGGCTCATCAACGCTTGTGAAATCGCCGCGTCCTAACAAGAGCTCGTCAACTGATGAGCAAGCAATTGGTTACAATTGAGCACTGCACGCATATAGCAGCGCTAGGCTAAGCAACAGGCTTACCACTAGCGATCCTGCACATCCCATTCGATTGGAAAATAATAGAAACATCAACGCATATTGGTCGGCGACCGACCGGTGCTGTGATTGTCAGGTCCTTTCCGCTCGCGCCGAAGACCTTCAGGGAGACTTTTTGGACTCACCGTGACGCCCGGCGTTCTTATCTAGCGGACCTTTACGTTCCCGCCGAAGACCTTCGGGAAGGTTCGACTGGAGCGGGTCGGTTTCTGGTTGATCACCGCGAGGCATGCCATCCTTATTCACGGCGTCATAAACGCCATCGCAAACATCTCGCAGGTCGCTGTCGGGCTGCTTTTCTTTTTCCATGTCACGTCAGCTTGTTGATGCCTTCAATGGGGCCAGGGTCGCTTTCAGCATCCTTTTGTCGCTGCTCCTTGCCTTCCTCGCGCAGCTTTCCGTCCCCTGTTACTTCCGCAACCGCTTCTTTGATCTTTCCGGCGACTTTGTCTTTGGTCTTTGTCATCACAAACCCAGTTGTTCTTTGAGCTCATCGATTCGCTTTGACGCCTCGGCCTTTGACAGAGTGTCGTCAAAACTTTCCTCGTTATGTGCCTGCTCGCACAGCGTTTTGAGATAAGACTTCTGCGCGCCAGTCATCGGCTCATCGCCAGACACCCAGTCATCGGGGTCTTTCTCAGTGTTGGAACTCGAATCGGTCTTAGGATTCATATTGAGTGGTCCCTTTCCGCATAAATGCGCCGGTTCATGGATTGTTCCTGTGGCGAAGCGCACTCGATCCTGCATTCCGATCTGCGGCAGGCTTATGTGTTGCTCAAGTCTTGTGTGAAACGTTTCTCGCGCTTAAGGCGCGCATCCCAGCGTCCATCATTTTGAGGGCGTCCGTTTCCCCTTCGGAAGCGGCGCGCAAGATTGCGGAAGTCAGTGTGTCCCGAGCATCAGAAGGCACGCGAAGCGGCAGTTCGTTCAAGCATAGTTCCAACGCGGCCGCCATTGCCTTGACCCTTTCCGGGCCAAAACTCGCGGAAGCAGAACGAGAAGGGAAGGCCAGTACGTTGGATGGCGAAACCGAAAGTTCACGAGCCGCTTTCAAAGCTCTCATATAGATCAACGCAGCATCCGAAATCGCCTCGCCGTCATATTCGCCGCTCCGTTCGATGGTGACTATTCGGGCGGCTAAAAGCTTTCTGTTGTCTTCTGTCGCATTTTCCGTGCCTTCGATACGCAGAAACTCAGACCACGTGAGATCGAAAATCTGTGCGAGTTCGCGAGGGGTGTTTGACACAGAATACAATCCAGTTGGGGAGGTGCACGGAAGCGTGAAAGGCGTTCCGCATGGCGTAGGACCGATATCAGTGAACTGTTTGCTCAAAAGGCCAAGCGGGCTTTACACCGCCTGGCCTTTTGATCGACAGCCCCGTGTTGAGCAGGGCTGTCGTGAAAGGAAAATGCTCATGTGTTGGGGGCGTTCCGTGCCGCGAGAAAGAAAGGTTTGGCGCAGCCGACAAAAAAGCCCCGCCAGGGACGGGCCCGGCGGGGAGGTGCCTGATGAATGAACCAACTTCAGGCCGGAGTAGGACTCGATAACACTTGTCGTTATGAAAAGTTCTAGCTACTTGGCTGCTCCACCTGCGCTTCCACCACCGGCTCCAGCGCCAGCGCCCGACGCGCCGGCTGTGCCACTGCCGCTTTCTCCCGGTGCAGAACGAGAATTGGTTACATTACCTCCCGGACCGGAAGCGGACCCGGACGATCTTGTCGAGGCCTTCGCTTTGACCTTCTTCTTGCCCGCCACAAGAATGGGAGCTTCAGAGCTGTCATTTTGAATAGCCGCAGCCGGGTTGTTTACCGGTGACATCGCCTGGCTCAAAGAAGTCGACGCGAGAAATGCTCCCGCCGCGACTAAAACAAATGCTTTCTTCATCGGGGTCTCCTTCGTTCGCCCGACGATCAACGTTCCCGAGATTTGAGTGTTCCTAAAGCAAAGCTCGGCTCAGAAAGACGCCGCGCGTGAAGGCGTTCTGGATCGAGCCTAAGTTGACCGCGCAGGTTGAGTACTGCGACGTCAAGGCGGAAGGCCCTTTGCGGCACGCCTCCTTCGAGGGAACAGGAACTGGGAGGAACTTAATCTGTTACTGACCTCAACGAGGTAGCGAGGTTCTGCGATGGCAACGAACAAACCGACCGGTGATAAAGCGCGCAAGGGCGCCGTAAAGAAGCGTTCTCAGTTGAAAACGAAAACACAGGGCAAGGATAGCTGGACAAAGCGCTCAAATGAGTCGGGCAAGTTTATGGACATCAAGAAAAGCAAGAAGAAGTTCAAAGGCGTACGCCGCGAAAAAGCGGCGAGATCGGGGAGTTGAATTCTTATGGCCCTGCCGGAACGTTCGCAATATGCGGGCTCCCACAGCAAACTGAAGGAAGCCATCGCGCGCCTCGAAGATGTAAAGCGTTTGCTCAAGGAAATTCGAAAGTCGCCAATCATGTCCGATGCTGATGTTTCAGCGGGTATCGAGAAGACGTTGCGTCGAGCAAAGAGAACGCTTCGCGCAGCGCAACAACTGGATGCCCTTTGGCTCCGAACCTAACGCTTGGATCGCCGAAAAATTTGAAGATCCAAAGGTCTTTCTGATGCCCCTTAAAGAACAGCTGAAAAATTTTGCGAAGAAAGTTGTTGAGATAAAGCCGACACCGGACACTTTAAGGGCGGCGCTTCGCCACCGCAAACCGCTCGCGCTCAAATTCGTGGACGACGGCATTGTCCCTAACAATGCGCGCCGACCGCTGCTCGTTTATCGGGGTGTAATTCGATTTCCTGTCAAAGGTTTCGACTCCGCGGTTGTGATGGATAGTCTTTTCGAAGCCAATCGGTGGGGGAGGTCATGGCGAGACACCGTCTATGATTTCGTGCACTACCACTCAAGTGTTCACGAAGTTCTGGGTGTCGCGCGCGGAAGTGCGGTCATAGAGTTTGGCGGAATCCGCGGGCGCAAACTCCGAATGAAGGCAGGCGACATAGCAATACTGCCGGCGGGCACCGGACACCGTCTGATTGAAAGCAGTCGTAACTTCCTGGTCGTCGGTGCGTATCCCGCTGAAGGCAAGTACGACGAATGCACCGACACGCGGGATCGCGTAAAGGCCCTAGGCAGAATCGCGAGAACTCCGAAGCCAGAAGCCGATCCCGTCTTCGGAAGAAATGGTCCTTTGCTTCGGCTATGGCGTTAACGGCCAACTTTGGAACTTCAGCTCCCGCAAAATCGAATCCCTGCTTTGCAATGGAGGGGAATCTCAAAGGTCTAGGAGATTCCCAAATAGTGGGTCGCGAGGTGATGATGACACTGGTCAACGAACGCCCTTCATGGCGAATGATCGAGCGCTGGGCCATCCAAACACTGCTGGAGGCCGGGGCCATTAAAAAATGTCACCACCACGGCTATATGCAGTGCCGGGGCGATCCGAACGCCCACATCGTAGCGTTTGGCGCCGCACGCGATGACCCGCCTATTGGCCTTTCTCCTGAGCAGGCTGTTGCCGCCCTTCAAGACGTGCTTGGCGGTGTAGGTGATATTTGTCCGGATTGCTGAAAGAGCTCCGTCATCTTGCTGAGTTTGTCTGGGAACTCAAAAGCTAAGACGTCTGTTATCCTGGACGACGGAGTTGGCAGGAAATGGCACCGCGCGCGAACTGGAAGGGCTTTCTTCGGCTCTCGTTAGTGACGTGTCCCATTGCGCTGTTTCCAGCCACCTCGGAAGCCGAAAAAATTAGCTTCAACCAGATCAACCGTAAGACCGGCAATCGCATCAAGTACATCAAGGTCGACGCCGAAACTGGTGATGAAGTCGAAAGCTCTGACATAATAAAAGGCTACCAGGTTGATGAGGGCAATTACGTCACCATTGAAAAAGACGAGTTAGCAAACCTTGCGCTGGAGTCGACCCGCACGATCGACATCGAACACTTCGTGCCTAAAGCCGAAATAGACGAGCTCTATGTCGATCGTCCATACTACATAATTCCTGACGGTAAAATCGGGCACGATGCTTACACTGTTATTCGCGAAACAATCAAAGCAACAGACAAAGTCGCGCTTGGACGATTGGTTCTCACCAATCGTGAACATATCATCGCCCTTGAGCCCCGCGATAAAGGTCTGATGGGGTTGCTGTTGCGATATCCCTATGAAGTGCGGCAGTCCGGCGAATATTTTGATGAAATACAGGACGTAAAAATTACCAAAGACATGCTTGATCTCGCCAAGCACATCGTGGACTCAAAGTCTGGGCATTTCGACCCTTCCCAGTTCGAAGACCGCTACGAGGCCGCGTTGACTGAATTAATCGAACGAAAGCAAAAGGGATTGCCAATGCCGAAATCTAAACGCCCCACAGGCAGTAATGTCGTGGACTTGATGCAGGCGTTGAAAATGAGCATTGATGGCGGAGGGAAGACGCCAAAGGCGCAAGGTCAAGTCGCGAAAGACGGGAACGAAGCGCAGAGCCTCTTAAACTGGTTCTAAGGTTTATCGTTTAGGCATTCGGCCCACGTTTATTCTACTAGAAAATCTTCTTGCGTGATTTGTCGAATGACCAGCGCCAATACGGCCGGTCAGGATAACGTTTTTTCCTTGGCGTTTTAACAACCGGCCGGCGGACTTCTTCGCCGTCATCGTACGTCGTCACTAGGACTCGTTCATCGCCCTCTTCCACGACTTCAATCTTCACGGGCTTCTTCATTTGGAGGAGCTATTCTTAACGGCAGAGCAAGTCTCTACTCGGAAACGACGAAAAATTACCAGGTGAGGACTTAGCGCGTTATCTTGCATTTCCATTGCAGAGCCTCCGCCCGCCGTTAAACGACGGCGCCTGAAGCGGATAGTCAAAGGTCGCAAGGCCCGCTGTTATTCTCTGCCAGCGCATGCACGGATAGCCAATGGCGGAGGCTCCACTATCCTCACGCGCTTATATGGCGGAGCGAAGCGCCCAAAAGTGCCGGCTCTCTAACCAGCAGGACTGCTGTTATTTGGAGGCGACATTAGTCGCTTCATTTCTGCGAGCATTCGATAGTCGCAAGCTTCTTTGAGAGTAGCTGTCCGTGCGTTGCCCACCGGCATTCGCAGGGCGTCGGCAAACAACTCGCTAGCGCGAGCTTGCGCTTCTTCGAAAGACATCGGGGAGACATGCGTTCGGATTCGCGTTTTGAAAGGTGTCAACTGACCCATAATAAACTCCGACCAGAAAGTGGTCTGCCCTGTCTTAGTCTGACTCCGCTCGCCGCCAGCTGTCATTATCAATTTTTAATAGCAGCTAACTCAAGTCACGGCAGTTACTCAACTGCACCGTTCGGCGGTTCTGTCTTCGCGGTGGCAGCTTGCTAGCGACGAAGGCGTGATTTCGAGCCTGAGCCGAGATTTTCGCGCCATTCCTTTCGCCAAGTCGATCGAGGTAAGGTCGCGGCCCTCTCGCTGAACTTGGATACGTCTAGCGATTTCATCGCCTCTGACGAGCACGCGAAATGACAGTCCAAACGGAATTGGCTCGTAGCTCAACAGCTCGACGTCTGGGCCCGCCGAGCGAGTAAACGCATCCAGAACACCGTTCGTCACCATCAGCGATCAACGCTGATCGCCCAAGATCGCTCCGGAAGGTGGGGAAGAAAGCGCCTGATCGGCTGCTCAAACGCGCCCAAGGTATGGGTCCACCACCAGCAGTTAGGAACGTTTGGTTGTCTTCGTGGTTCTAGCGGCAGTTGCGTAGCGTTGAGTAAGTTTGATGCGCGATTATCGGTACACGTTCGATGAACGGGGAAGGCGTGTCCTTTCAGGCCTCAGCTTCGAGGAAACTCAAGAATTTGAGTTGCTGACCGCGGCGCTGCCGCTAGACCGGACAAGTCCGGGCATCGCGGATGGACCATTGCCCGAGGACCTTCGCTGGTGGGACCTTTTTAGCAAGTACGAGGCCTCATTGCGGCGGCCGCAACGTTACAAGGTTCGCTAATAGCGTAGGGCTGCAATGGCGTCTCTGGACGACTCGGGTTTTAATGCCGTTCATCTCTGCATCGATATGCAAGTTTTGTTTGCTGATGGCAGTCCGTGGGCAGTGCCCTGGATGCAGCGAACACTGCCCGTCATCACGCGACTCGTTGAACATGCGCCGGAGCGGACAATTTTTACCCGCTTTATTACGCCTCAAACCCCTGACCAAGCCCGCGGAATGTGGAGGCGTTATTACCAGAAATGGGAGGCACTCACGCGCGAGCGAGTAGATGCTTCGGCTTTTGAAATTCTTCCGCCGCTTCGAAAGTTCGTTCCGCCGGCGATGGTGATCAACCGCTTTGTCTATTCTGCTTTCGGCAGCGGCCAGCTTCACGCGCTGCTCAAGGACAAACGCGTTGATACCCTGATCTTCAGCGGCTCGGAGATTGATGTGTGTGTGCTGTCATCGATCTACAATGCCATAGATTTCGGCTATCGCGTTATCGTCGCAAAGGACGCTATCAGCTCTTCATCTGACAAGTCTCATGACACCATAGTGAGTTTGCTCGAACGACGTTTCGACATCCAGATTGAGGTTGCCACAACCGACGAGATAATTGGTCGCTGGTAGTAGGGCCTCAGATTCTCAGTCTCGCGTCAAAATTGTCGACTGGTCGCCGGGCTAATGGCGCGTCAGGTATAGGTTGAGTAGTAACGGACCGGTCAAGTCGTTGCGTTACCGGAACGGCGCCTTCGCAAGATCCAGTCCGCGCTATCCTGTTATCTTGGGCGTTGTGGCCGAAGGCGCGAGGAAAGCGATCGCGCAGCACGTAAAACAGGATTCCTAGCACCATCGCCAGGCTCACCGCGTTAGCAGCAATGATGACGTAATCGTGCTGCATGAAGCCGTAAGCCGCCCAAAGCGACAGTCCAACGCTCAAAATGATAAACATCTTCAGCGAAAGATCGCCGGCTTTACCGGTCGTCCAACATTTCTTAAGCTGCGGAAAGTTGGCAAGGGTGGTGCAGACTGCGGCTGCAGAGCCGATGAGCGTGTTCAGGTCCATCTTCAGAAAACGCTGTTGAACAAGGCGTGTTCCTACCTCCGGCGACACGCTTCTTCGTGGAAACATAAGAAACCCGCAGGCCATGCAGACTGCGGGTTTCCGGAGGGGCCGCTTGGGAGCGGCATTGGCCAAGGTAACGGCTGCTTGGCCAATCCGCTAACCTTCCACTCGCCGGTAGTGTTCCTAAAAAAGTGAGAGCCCCGGAGTGATCCGGGGCTCTGGCCTGTCAGAGTACATCCGTCTGTTCAGGCTGCTTCGCTAGTCTCCGCATGCATATTAACTTCGGCTTCCGCAAGTTGCGACAGCGCGGCATCGGTGTTCTTTTCTTCCTTCAAAGTGGCGTCGAGCAATTTAACGGCATCCTTGTAACCGAGCTCGTTCGCCCACGTCCGAAGTGTCCCGTAACGCGAGATCTCATAATGCTCGACCGCTTGCGCAGCCGCGAGCAGGCCAGCGTCAAGGGCAGGCATGCCCTTGAACTCGTCCATGATCTCTTTGCCCTCGTCGATGATCCCCATAATTGCCGGGCAGCTTTTGCCCTTCGGGGTTTCATCGATGGAAGCAAAAACCTGATCGAGACGCTCGACCTGAGTTTCAGTCTCGCCTTTATGCTTCTCAAAGGCGGCCTTCAGCTTGGGAGACTGCGCGGCTTTCGCCATCTTCGGCAGCGCGCCGAGAATTTTCTTCTCCGCGAAGTAAATGTCTTTCAAGGTATCGAGGAATAGGTCTTGCAGTGTCTTTGATTTGGCAGCCATGGGCACCCTCCAGAGTTAAAGCGGCGATTCAAACCGAATTGTCGCTTTTTGTTCCTATCCGCGCCGCCGTCTTCGAGACGCTTCATTTTTAATCCGCTGGTGTGCAGCTTCCAGCTCATCGTCGGTACGATCCTCGATAGCCGCAAAGTCATTATCAGCCTCTTTGAGCGCAACGATCAGCTCATCAAGTTTGACCTGTAATGCGAGTGTGTCCCGGTTTTGGGTGTTCTGAATCAGAAAAACCATCAAGAATGTTACGATCGTCGTGCCGGTGTTAATCACCAGCTGCCACGTGTCGCTATAGCCAAAGATCGGGCCCGTAATAGCCCACACTGCAACCGTACCGACCGCCAGCAGAAAAGCGGCAGGCCTGCCCGTCCAAGCCGCCGTCGCATTGGCTGCTTTCGAAAACCAGTTTCCCGAAGTGTGTTTGGTCGTTCGGGCCGGTGTTGGAAGACTGCCGCGCATTGAAGACTGCCGCGCATTGTAAAAACCTACCTCACGACAACTTGTCGCAGCGACGGGGGTTCCGTGGCACACCTCGAAACCGAAATCCGGCAACGACGTTATGCCGTGATGTCACAGGCAAAAACGCTGCATCCAGAGCCGTTTACCTACTTTGTTCAACGCTGTCCGGAAGATGGAAGCAGCAGACCGGTAGCCGTTAGCGCCAGCGATGCCGATGAGGCGGCTCAGGTTATTCTGGGTCAGCCGCTCTCGAGAGCAGGGAACGGGAATCCGGTTGCAGTGGTTTGGCGCGAAGGCCCAGGAGGCCAGAAGATATATTTCTACCGCGATGAATGATCGAGGGTTTGCCGCGTTCGATGCATTCGAGGTTTCGTTGCATCTTCCCAAGCCCGCAGACGGATAAGAATTTGCTTCTCCGCTTCGCTGTCTGAGATGTCTGCGGTGAGCGTTGCGAGTTCTGCTACCACAATTTGGCGGGAACGCTCCATTTCAGAACTCGTTCTTGGCGCCATTAATCGCCAGGTGCGAAGCACGTTTTGCAGCACAACATCTTTATGGCACGGCATGCCCGCGATATTTCATATCGCGAGCGTGTTGGCATTATCAAATTTAATGGTTGTTGAAGATCTCAGCAAGCCGATCAAGGTTTGATCCGCTCAGTAGCGGGGGAGCCTGTGTTAACGCTACCCCGCATCGCGTCGCCTCCCGCCCCACCGGCGCCGATAGTCGGGGCTTGTTGAGCGGGACCGCTCGACTGACTACTCGGAGGAATCGAGGTGCCAGCCGGACGATTGGCTGAATAGTCCTTTTCGGCGCTCGATTCCGAAAAGACCCACATCATAATCGCCGCCGCAAAGCAGACAGCGCCGATGATCCAGATAAACGGCCAGGGCTTATTCATCTCAATTACTCCCATCGAATAAATCGACGGACGCGATACTAGTTCCTTGGTACCTTCAATCACCAATCGAACTAATGCCGCTGACATACATGGCGTCACGAATAGGCAGTAAGCAAAGAAAGTAAAGCTAGCCGTCACGGCTGCCCTCTGCCTTCTGATCTTCAATTTCCTGGTGAATTGCTTGAGCCATCGCTCTATATTGCGATGCTAGACGGCCGAAAGCGGCACGCTTGCGGTGATCCACGCTTGCGGTGATCTGTGGTGAGATTGCTTATGATTTCACAGTCGGCGGCGTCGGCGATTAGTTTTTCCCAACGGGCCCGAAGATCCTGCATCGGCGTTTCTCCCGCAAATGCGCTCCAACTCCTTACATTCCTCTGCTATTCGGTTGTGTACGTACGCTCTTTCTAAATCCGTGAGATTTCCAGAAAGCAATCGACAGTACCGGTCGATGTTGCGCTGATGCGCCACTATCAACGCTACCTTCAATTGCAGAGGACGCTGAGCGGGGTCTGCGACGTCGGCTTGCGCCGACGCCGCATTGTCAAAGCGATATCTCCACCTGCCCGCGCTCGTTCCTCCCCGCGGCGGGGGATCATCGTCGTCCAGTTTGCGCAGAGCTGTCAGTATATCGCGCAAAACGACAAAGTCCGGCAAACTGGGAATGTCTCGCAGCCAAGGCTTTGAGGGAACGGCGTAACGGTCGGAACTCCACGCCGCCAAAATTTCTCGTTTTTCCGTCAGCGTAAGATTGTCGTCACGCAATACATCCTCAGGCGATTGGTAGCTGCCGACGCAAGGCGACGGACCGTCATGACCGAATGCGTTTTCAAGGTTCATGACGCGCCCCCCTTGCGGTCAGCCACCGTCGCCACTCCTAAAGGTGCGAGGTAGTCCTGGTACCAGCCGCGACTCGCTGGGGTGCAAACAGCATTACGCCACTCGAGCCAAGGCATAGTGCCTAATGCAGCAATTTGCGGCAGACGTAACTCAAACGATGAGGATGAGCTGCGAGGCAGAATGCTTCTCTGCTCTTCGCTGATTGCCGCAGAGCTACCGAGTGCGAAGGTTAAGGCAAAAATGGCCGTTGCGATCTTCATTATCATGCGGACCTCCCTTGGTTCTCCTTTCAAGCGGGAAACGCGCGTGCGAATGGATAAGGTCGGCGACGATCAAGTCGCCGCCGACTTTTTGTGATTGCTGTTAAGCTGCCTTTTTCTGGTCCAGCTGCGGAGCTTGCTTGACGCCGTTGATGGCAATACGGCGCGGCTTCATCGCTTCCGGCACCTCGCGGAGCAGTTCAACAGTCAAGATGCCGTCCTTGAGTTCGGCGTTCTTGACCTGAACGTAGTCTGCGAGGTTAAAGACCCGGCGAAAGGCACGCGTCGCGATTCCGCGATAAAGGAATTCGCGCTCGTCCTTCTCGGTCTTCTTTCCTTCGATGACGAGGGTATTCTGTTCAGCCGTGATGGCGATATCGTCTGGTCCAAAACCAGCCGTGGCCAGCGTAATGCGGTAGGCATCCTCTCCCGCACGTTCAATATTGTAAGGCGGATAATTGTCGTCGGCTGCTTGGTGCAAGCTCGCGTCCACAAGGTCGGCCAAATGATCAAAGCCGATGGTGGAGCGCCAAAGGGGGGCGAAGTCGATAGTCCTCATAGCCAAGTCCTCCAAAGAGCAAGTTGGATACGAAGGGCACCCGGACACCACGTCGGGGCGCCCAACCGGACCCTGTCAGGCGTCCGGCGCCGAAAAAACTAGAACGTCCGAAAAAGGTTTCAAGGGGTTCTGAATTTTTTTTGCCAATTAAACGGCCGGACCATGCTCCATAACCAGGGGGGGGGGACGGACTTGTATGCTGCACAAGCGAAATATCGCTTTCACCTTGGCGTCAGGCTATCTTGAAGACGATTAATGCGTTCTCCTAGCGCTCAACCTGCTCAGTTTCATGTGTTGGAGCCTACCCCCACCAGGCTTTGAGCGTCGAAGTTAGTAGCCACGCGAGCGTTATCGCTAGCGCGGCAATGACTATCTCATCGTCGAGGTCGAACTTTCCCATCTAGCCGCAAACCCGTTAGGAGCGCGCTCAGATGCGTTGCCGCGCCGGCGGAGCTAAGGGAATTTTCGCTCCCGAAACGCATCAGCAGCTGCCTGATAAGCTGCCGGGTAACACTCGCGGCCTGAAAGTTCACTCGCTGGGTTCTCACTCATAGTTCCGGCTTTGCTCACGCCTGAACCATTTTCAAGAAGATAGAAACTGAAGCGATGGCCCTGGGTGATGTGTTCGACGATGGCCGCACTCTCCGTAAATGAAACCCGAAAATCAGTCATCGAAGGCGTTCCTTCCCATTCCAAGTCGTCGCGCTTTCCGACGTATGCCTTACGCGAATTTTTGCTTCTTAAGTCTCAGGCTCGGATCTCTTGTCGTTGGAAGATGACATAGCTTGCGACGAACAGCGCAATTGTGCCACCGATCAGCCCGACGATCTGCGGCCATGCAATTAAGAGGCTTTGCGCGAGGGGCAATGGCGCTCCCATTACCGCACCCTGCAACTGCGACAAATAGATAGGTCCCAAAGTGCGAGTACTAGGATTGAGTATCGCGAGGACGACTTCAGCGAATAGCGTCGAAGGCGAAATACGCGCAAGATTTTGGCCTACGGAAGCTATTGTAACCGGATCACTTGCAGTAGAGACCATCTGGATTAAAGCCGGAGCCAGGACCGGCCAAATCAGAGTCAAAAATAGCCACGTCCCCAGAGCTGCAAGAGCTGCTGTCGCTGATGAACGAAACAATACCGAAAACATCATCGCCACGCCTAACCAGACGCCCGCGTAAAACACCGTGATAACCAAGAAGATCAGAGAACGCGCCATTTCCTCCCCTGATGGCGGAAGTCCCAGCACAACGAGCCCGAGACCGACGAGAATGAGCCAGAGCGCAACGAAGCTAACCATAAGCGTTGCGAGTCCTGCGAGGAATTTTCCAGCTAGTAAGGCATCGCGATAGATTGGTTGTGAAAGAATACGAGACAAGGTGCGACGGTTGTGTTCGCCGTTAATGGCATCAAATCCAAGCCCGATGGCAACGAGTGGTGCAAGAAAACTCAAGAATACGACCAATGAAGGCAGCGGCTCCCGCGACTTCGTGAACAAGCTTAAAAAGAGGAAGGCATCCTGGGAGGTCGTGTCGCGCACCTGCTGTGCCGCTGCATAGATCGCCGCGACCGCGGTCAATACCATCAGCGCCTCCAGCACTCGCATGCGGGCACTGGACAAGTTATCCGAAGTCTCCTTCAAGAAGACAGCGCCTAAACCCTGCCACGGGGATCCGCTACGCGGCATTCGCTTGCTCCTCGGTCTTTTCAAGCTTCTGGAAATAGCGGTTGTAGATTGTTTCAAGGCTCGCTTGCTCAAGAGCCAACCTTGTAAGGCGCCCGCCGGCAGCAACCACCGCCTCTGCCGCCTCCGGCCGAACATCGCGATCCGTGCGTAATCGGAAATGGTCCGGTGCCAACGTCTCGACGTCAACCACACCTGGCACGGTCTTAAGAGCTCCAGCGAGCTCGATACCCCGCGCCTCCACTTCGACGACCGCCTCGCCCCCCAGCACCTGACGTGCAAGTTCAGGCACTGTACCCATTAGGGCAATGCGCCCGCCGTTGAAGAGCGCTACCCGATCGCACACGCTCTGGACTTGGTCGAGCTGATGCGAGGATAATAACGTCGTCACACCATCTTCCTTTAGACTTCGGATGATCGCGATTAGCTCCGCGGTCGATTGAGGGTCAAGGCCTGAAGTGGGCTCGTCAAGGATCACAATCTCTGCGCGCTTCATTAACATTTCGGCGATCCCGAGCCGCTGCTTCATGCCCCGGGAAAATGTGCCTGTCTTTTTATCGGCGACGTTTTGCAGGCGAACCCGCTCCAGAGCTCTCGCGATACTGGGCCCGCGCTCATCGCGCGGAATTCCCATCAGCCGCGCCGTGTAAATGAGGTTCTCAGTAGCAGAGAGATGATCGTAGAAACCGACCGCGTCCGGTAAATAACCGACCCTCCGCTTAACGGCGAGCGGCTCGCGCGCGGGATCAAGACCCAGCACGCGAGCGGAGCCCTCAGTGATCTCCGTTAAGCCCAGCAACATCAGAATGGTAGTCGTCTTGCCGGCGCCGTTTGGGCCCAACAACCCAAAGGTTTCACCGCGCTCCACCGAAAAGCTGACGTCAGTTACCGCGGACGCGCCGCCATAACGGCGGGTCAGGTGTTCGACCTTAATGACGTCGTCCCGTAAGACCGCCTCGCTCATCGCCGCCCGAACCTCGCCACGGCGCCGACGAGAACCATCAGCGCCAGACCGATGATGCCGAAACCTGCCAGTCCGTACATGGTGGATGTGGTCACCGCGACACGGAAACTGGCGGAAGCATTCTCGCCTTTTGATTCCGCGCGCAGAGTGGCTGCATAGTCCCCAGCGATAGCTTTCGAAGCTGGCGTCACTAGCGCTTGCACCTCCTTCGTCTGCCCAGGCGCGATCGAGTCGATGATCTTCGGCTCGAAGGTCACCCTCCATCCATTCGGCGCGCTGCCGGAAAGCTCAATCTGGTCAGCAGGGGCAGTGCCGGTGTTCCCCACTATCACTGGAATGGATGTCTCGGTTCCAGCGACAGCGCTGGCGCTGAGCAGGCCTTCCCTGCCGCTTACTTCAAGCTTCGGCTGTCCACTTACTACAAGCGCTACATCAGTCTTTGCAGTCGCATCCTCGGCACGTGCGATCGCGGCTATCTCATATCGTCCTGCCCTGACGTTCCCAGGCGGACGAACCTTCATCTTCACGTCTTTAGATTGGCCAGCGTCGATCGGTATGGCGCTTAGTTCCTGCGCGCCGTACGCCTCGGTAAAGCTGGTGTCAAAATTATTTGGAGCCTGCGCCGCCAGGCTTACGATCACTCGCTTGCCGCTGTCGTTCTTAATCGAAAGCTGGTACTCAAAATTTGATCGTGTAGAGCCACGAAGTTCTGGCAGTTGGGACTGGATTGAGAGCTTCGCCGGGAGGTCCTTCGCAAGTGACACTGCGATTGGCAAAGTCAAACTGGCTCCACCGCCCTCTGCTCGGATGTTTAGCGTTTTGGTACCGGCAGGCGCATTTGCAGGAATGTCGAGCCGCAAGTCGAGGTTTACGCTCTGATTGGTGTTGGGCATCGCAGCCGCGACAGGCTGGCCACTGCCTTGAAGCGTAGCCGTCCATCCGTCCGGGATGTCCCCAACCGAAAGTGCAAGACGTTCGGGTGAGAGGCCGTAATTCTGCAGCTTGAGGGGAATAGAGCTTGTGGTACCCGGCCTGACTGTCACTGCCGGAAAGTCGGAGAGGAGAAATATCCCTTTGACCCCTGTAGGGGCTTCCTGAGCCTGCGCTTGGCTGATTGTTGCCGCGGCCAGGCTGGAAACCAAGACCAATGCGCGGAATGAAGGCTTCATCAATTTCCTCCAGTGTCTTAATTGGGCCTGATGTGATGTCGTATTGCGAGCTGCCTTATTGCAATGCAGTACCGCCCCGGCCGTCATCCGGCTTTCTCTTCCGAAATTTGGGAAGGCCCCGTTCAATCTCGAGCACCCGCCGATAGTTTTTTGCCGGCGTTGGTGCGGCGCGGGCCTGGCGGTCGAGCTCGCGCAAAGCTTCTACGATTTCATCGAACAGAATGATGTTTTTCCCGTTTGGAGCCTGACGGAGCGTAGGAACCGATTCAACGGCGCAGGCATCCGAGGCCCATGAGGCAAGGATCGCGCGTTTCTCATTCAGGGTAAGATCGGGATCGCCCAGCACATCCTTCGGATGATCGAAGGCGTTGGCGGGATGCAGGAGAGAATTGAGATCTAAGACGTCATCGCTTTTGTGAGCCATGCTGTCCTCCGGTCTTCCTAATTTCCTCACTTTCGTTGCTTAGGGACTCGGCATCCGCCGAGCGAAAATCCAGCTAGGCGCGGAACCAGACCGTTCAAGATGCCTTTAGAAAAAAATTTTGTCGGAGCAGGCCGCCGTGATTGTCGGGCTCGACGATCGGCCCCTTCACCACTTCCGTCTCCGTTAGGTCCGATCATTACCCTTGTCCGCGCCAATCTCGACGATGCCTGTCAGGTCGACCACCTGCGAAAAATCCACGAAAACGTTTGGCATGTCGGCAGCGAGCACAGCGAGTTTCGATGCCGTGGCCGTAAACCCTGACCAGCGGGGCCGGAGAGAGCATGCGGATAACAACATTGCTGATTCTTCTGTCCATGACTGCAGTTGAACGCCACCCAAAACTCGTCCGGCACCACGGCGGGGATATCGCTAGGCCGCGTCGAGTGACCGCCAGCTAGAAAGCTGATGCATTTCCTCCTTCGTGACCGCCAAGATGCGGAGCAATCTCTGTCGCTGGTCGTCGGATAGGTTTTCTTGAGCCAGCATCTTCTGACAGTGCCAAAGCACTCGCCGTTGACTTTCAATGAGAAACGAGCGCCCGGTTTCCGGAAGTGTTTGCTGTTTCCCGAGCGCTACTTCAGTCCAGGCCATCTTATGCTCCCGTCGGAAATAGGCTTAGCCATCCGATTGTAAGGAGGCTGAAAGCCAACATGAGCCAAAGCAACGTGTCCAAAAACCTGGACGATCGAGATATCTGACGGGCACTCACCTTTATCTCCCCGGGACTAGCTTCCTTTCTTAAGCCTGAAGAGAGCCTGGCTGCTATTGCCTGCAGCCGGGCCGCCTCGTTGTTAGAAATCCGCGATGTCGCAAAACACCGGACGTCGCGGAGCGAAAAGCGAGCTAGGGAGGCAAAAAAAGCACTTCAAGGGGTCCATTCTAGAAAATTTTAGCCTTGTACCAAGGAGCGCGCGCCCCCTTGAATCTCGAATTTTTCCCAACCAGCTACATCATGCGTCGGGCCAGCCGTGGTGAAGCAGCGTGAATCGCGGCCAGCGCTTTTCCTGAGGGCGCGTCTACAGCCCCAGCGAATATGGCCGCCCTCTCGCTACCAAGCTTGGGCAGCGTTAGTGGGCTGTAGGAGATGATTAACGAATGGGTTCTCCTAATCTTCGGCACAGTTTTGCTGTTGCTCGCAGTCTGGCTGTGGACCGAGTCCTAGACCTGGATCGGCGACAACACCCAACTCGATTTAAGGCGGAGGTATAGACGCGATAGCTGCCCTTCAAAAAGTTTTAGAGGAACTTTTTTACCAGTTTTGATTATTGGTGCCGCTCGTCCCCATTGCAGGAGGAGTTATGAGTCATCGGCATGAGTATTTCAGAGGCAAGGCGGCTGAGGCGATAAAAAATGCCGAGCGGTCGATCAACGGGACCGACAAGACCGCATGGCTTAACCTGGCTAACGGTTGGCTCAGCATGTTGCCTCAGACTACGGCGACGGCGGAGCAGCAATTCGATGCCCGGGTAAAGGCAGACGGCACCGGCCAAAGCGAGAACAAGTCGTCGAACTGAGCGATTTCCTGACATTGAGTAAGTCAGGGCTGGCAATTGCTGCATTCCTAATGCATGAAGCAGCATCACCGAGCGGCCAGTGGCGATTACCGGTGACTGAGAGATGCGACAGCGCTCCCGCCTAGACGCGGAGCATGTCGTGACCGATGAAAAGAGCCAGGAATATTTGTGGGAGCTGAGCGACGTTCCGTGCCCCTTCTGCCCGCGCAACATGCATCTTGTCGGCAGAGAGCGAGTTCAGGCGCAATCCGCCGCGGAATTACTCACCTTTCAATGCGATTGCGGCCAAGTGACATCCAGCACAACTGACAACTGAGGCTCTACTGATTTCGTACCTTTCGCCTCATTCAAGTTGCGTTCGCAGCGTGCTCCCGAGCACTTTGCAAAGAGGCCTCAAGCTCAGCAAGGCCATAGGGTTTCCGCAGTATTGCAAAGCCTTCGCAAATTGCCGATTGCGCGTTCTCGCTGTAGCCCGTTGCCAAGACGATGGGAATACCTGGCCCATAAGAATTTCTAACAGAACGAGCAAGATCAATACCGCTCTTTCCACCCGGCATTACGATGTCGCTCAGGAGCAAATCAATCTTTTCCTCATCAAGTATTCGCAACGCGGACACCACATCGGAGGCATACGAGACATAGTAGCCAAGCTCTTCAAGAAAGGCGCGAGTGACCTCCGCCACGTCGAGATTGTCTTCGACTAAAAGTACTCGGGCCTTGTGCTTCGTGCTGAATGGCGATTGAGGCGAACGGTCATCTTCGACTGTCTCAATTGAACGAGGCAAATAAAGGGTAACCCGAGTTCCCTTGCCGAGATTACTTTCGATATTCGCTGCACCGCCCGCTTGTGTTGCGAAACCATAAACTTGAGAAAGTCCCAGCCCAGTGCCCTTTCCGATTTCTTTAGTCGTAAAAAACGGCTCAAAAACTCGGCTGACGATCTCTGGCGGAATTCCTGCACCAGTATCGGTTACGCTAACCGCGACGAACTCGCCGCTCAGCTTATTTGCGTTAGGCTTTTCAAAGACCACATTGCTAGCAGTGATCAAAAGACTACCGCCACTGGACATGGCATCGCGTGCATTGACGGACAGATTAAGCAAAGCAAGTTCGAATTCGTTTTCATCCACCTTTATACACCATACATCGTCCGCAAGCTTAATTGAGACAGTGATATCGCTACGTAGGCTTGTTTGGAGCATCTCTTTAATAAGCGGCAAGCGCTGGGTTAAATCTATTACCTTCGCTTCATGAGTCTGTCGACGCGAGAACGATAGCAGCTGACGGGTGAGACCGGCACCTCGTCTAACCGCTATTTCGATCGCCTCAGCATGGCGACGCGCGATGTCCGGGGAGAGAAATTTTTTAATTCGTTGAATATTGCCGTCGACGACCATGAGCAGGTTGTTGAAATCATGCGCTACTCCGCCTGTCATTTGACCGATAGCCTCTAGACGCTGTGCTTGCTTAAGCGCTGCTTCGGCTAGCTCGCGGCGCGCTGTTTCTTCTTCAAAACGCTGCAGCCGACGAAGCGAATAGATTGCTAAGCCAAAAATTGCGAGCGCTGCGGGAAAGCCTAATGCGAATTGCAGAAGCGTCAGCCTCCAAAACTCTTGTCTAATGGCCGCCGTTTCAACGCCGGCCTGAACGAAAACTGGATAGCCGTGAACTTTCCGAAAGCCAATTCGCCGTTCAATTCCATCAAGCCCCGAAATCGACAGAAACCGGCCAGCGTCCGCCTGCGCTGGTCCTCTACCGATGACTGCGCTGCGAACCGCATAGTTTTCAAAGGACGTCTCCGGAATTCGGGCAAGCAACGTTCCGTCGGATCGGACCAAGGCGAAAGAGTCTCGGCCTCGGGATAGCTTTCTGTAAAACTCCGCAAAATGCTCAGGCATAACGGTTGCGCCAATGACGCCATCGAAGCTACCCGGCTGACTTCCTTCACGCCGTCCGCTGACCACGAAGAACCGCAGTGACCCAATTTTGGCTTGAACGACTTCGCCGATGTAAGTCCCTTGATCAGCTTCTTTCTGTGTCGCGAAATAGCTACGATCGGAATTATTGAGATCACGAGGAACGGGAAATATGGTGCTTGAAACTAGCGGCCGTCCGTCACGGTCAAAAGCCCAGATCGACTCGATTTGAGGGAGCGCTTGCTGAGTCCTCTTAAATCTAAGGAAAAGATCAGACTCAGACGCGCGAATTTCATCGTCTGTACGGCCGCGGAGTACTTCGTTAATTTCAGAAATGGCACGTTCGATAGTTTGAAAAGCCGTCAGGGCTTGCTCATTTAGAACGTCCAGCGCTCGCTCGATTCTCTCATCCGTTTGTGAGTCAATGGATTGCGCGTTCTGCCAAACCGCGTAACCAAAGATGATCGCCGGGGCAAGGAGGCTAAACGCCGCTATTAGCTGGAGGGGCCGACGGAAACTGGGACGGGAGGTGGTCACAGCGCGACATTATCCGGCAAAATCAAATATTCCAACAAAATCGCTCTCGATGTATCATCGTTGAGGGTAGGAGCATGCGGATGTTTGTTCGTTTCGCTGGCGCTTTTGTGGGAGTCCTGTTCGCGGGCATGACGGTGACGACTGCAGACCACGCCGGTTATCTGACGGCGCCGTTACCATTGACGCCCGTTGGTCAACCCGTTGGAGGCTTTCCCGATGGCGCTCCGGCGTCGCCACCTCCGGAATTCAAGCTAACCCAAGCCGAGACCTCCTTTCTGAAGCAGCGCGGGTTTACTGCCGGCATCGCCATGCAAGCTTTGGATACACCCTGGAATTCACTTCAGGTCGCCGCCATCACTTCGACTCTTGCGAGTCACGGCATTGAAGTTGTGATGGTTACAGACGCTTCTCAGAATCCTTCGCGTCAGGCCGATCATCTCGCGGCAATGATCAGCCGCAAGGTCAGCGTTATCTTCTCGGTCCCCATCGATCCAGCGAGTCAATCCGCAGCATACAAACGGGTGTCCGATGCCGGGATCAAGCTGATATTGATGGACAATGTCCCACAAAATCTGACGCCGGGCAGAGAGTACGCAACGGTTGTTGCTTCTGACAATGAAAAGAATGCTGTTTTTGCGACCGAAGAGCTAATCGCCGGAATTGGCGGTGAAGGCGACATCGGCTTAATTACCTACTTTTACGATTCCTACTATTCGATCGCCGCCCGCCGAATTGGTTTTGAGAAAACCGTCGCATCCCATCCGAAGGTGAGAGTCGTTGCTGTTGAGCGGTTTACGCAGCCCCGCGAGGTTTATCAAAAGACGCTCACGATGCTCAATGCCAACCCTTCAATCAAAGGCATATTTGCAGTTTGGGGAGATCCGGCTATGCAGGCGGTGGCGGCGGCCAAGGCGCTTGGACGCAGTGTGATCATAACGACCAACGATCTCGGACCAGACACGGCAATGTATGTCGCGCGCGGTGAAATTCGTGCACTTGGAGCACAGTTGCCATTTGACCTTGGGATCGCTGAAGCGCAGGCGGCCATTCTCGCGCTGCTCGGCAAACCGGTACCTCCCTACATTTCTTTGCCCGCCCTCCGCGTGAAAAAGGAGAATTTAATTTCGGCGTTGGAGCTGGTAACTAAGCAGATCGCGCCTCCTGGCCTGAAGGAAGCATGCGGTAGCAGTTGTCATTGATTGTCCAGAATATAAACGGCGGATAGTCAAAGATTGTCTTCCATCTGGCATTAGAGCCACCCCGTCGGCCGATTGAATCCGCCTTTACAGAGAATGTTGGATTGCAGTTCCTCTCGCTCCGCCAGCTTCAGCCGACAGAGCGCCATTGCTGGGAGACCCATTACTCCAAAAGCCCTGATTTCTTGGCCGTTTCAATTTGAGCTCTGAACTTTGGACTTGGGACGGAAGCTAATAGGGGCGACCAGAGAAGCAATTTTCTCCGCGTGCGACCTCGCGCAGTAGGGGATAACCCCATGCGGACTGATTGACATAGTACAATTCAAAACGAGTTGCAGAGGCAACAATATTCCATAACGTCCGATCAGCGAAAGTAGATCGGAATCCCGCAGGTTAGCCGGTCAGGATCGGCTTGAGCGTCGCTATCTCCTCGCTGATAAAATCGAAGAAGGCCGACACGGCGGGCGTCTTACGTGTGTCCGGATGTGCCAAAATTCGCCAGCTGCGCGTGAGCTCTGGAACGAGCTCGAACAATCGGACGAGTTCGGGCTCCGCGTCGCCTAACGCGATTGGCATTGGCACAACGGCAACACCGGACTTCGCAACTGATACCAGCCCCAACACGCTGTTAATGCGCGCTGCAATGGGAGCAGCAGGCGCGACCTCGTGCAACCATTTTGCAGCGCGGTTGCTCGCCATCGGGCCGTCAAAACCGACCGTCGTGTGGTGAGGAAGGTCGGCAATGCTCGCGGGTCGTCCGTTACGATCGATGTAAGCCTTGCTCGCATAGACGGACCAAACGGAGTCTGCAATTTTGCGCCCGACCAATACGTCGTCATCGGTATCGCCCGAACGCAACGCGACATCAGCATCGCCCCGCGCGAGATCCACATAGCTGTCGCTCATAACGAATTCGACTCTGAGTGTCGGGTGACGAGCGTGGAAGCGATCGAGTAGGGGCGACTTCATAATCCGAAAGACGATCGGTTCCGGGCACGCGACTCGGATCAGACCAGAATCGCCGCGCTCAATAGTTGCTTTGCGTTGCTCAAACGCAATTGCGGCCCGTTCGATCTGCTCGGCGTATGGCAGCATCTCCTGACCGAACTCGGTCAAGCTGTAGCCGGTTGCGGTGCGTTTTACGAGTTCACGCCCCAAGCGGCGCTCTAACTCCGCAATTCGCCGATGCACGGTCGACTGGCTGAGCTTTAGCGCCTTGCCTGCGGCGATCGTGCTGCCCTGGCGGGCAACAGCAAGGAAGTATTTGACATCGTCCCATTCGAACATAAGGCGATTATGCATTTTTGCTCGACGGACGGCAAACTTGCGGCTGCCGTGCGCCGGGAGGTCGGGGCAATTCTTAGAAGCCGGCGATGACGAGCCGGTCGAGGCGCAACATGGGAGTTCGGACGATGATCAAGATTGCAGGCGTAGCGGGATTGATGGCGTTTAGCTCGGTGGCGAATGCCCAGGATCCTGTCCATACCGACGGTGACAAGTACCGGGTCAAAATCGAGAACGAGCGCGTTCGGGTGCTCGAATACAAGGACCGGCCGGGCGAGAAGACCCACGAACATAGACATCCCGCCTTCGTCTTGGTGGCGTTAAGTGCCTTCAAACGCAAGCTTACGCTGCCCGACGGAAAATCCATGATCAGGGAGTTCAAAGCGGGCGACATGTTCTGGTCAGACGCCCAGACCCACATCGGGGAAAACATTGGTGATACCGAAACGCACGTCGTCATGATTGAGATGAAATAGGCGCTCTGCCCGGTAACAGTTCAGAAGCGTAACGTCCGTCAGGTATTTAGGCGTCGCTGCTGGCTATCCCAGTCTGCCGGCTGCGGCGCCAGCAAATCCAGTAGCCGAAGCCCAGCAGGCTGCTTGCCGTCAATTAGTATGGTCACAAGCGCAGGCGAGAGCAGCGTCAAGCGCAGAATTCGACAGACGTAGGATTCATTTTCTTTCTCGCTCTTCGCCAGTTCGCGGATAGAGCCGAACTGACCGCCTTCCAGCATCTCGCGCCATCGGTGTGCGCGCACGATCGCCTTGATCAGCGCCTCGTCGGTTCTCGCTGGTGGGAGCCATGGGTCAGCGTCAGTGGGTGTGACGATCTGCTTTCGGCCGCCCTGTTTGCGAAAGCTGACAGGGACACGAACCGTCAGCGTGTGACCGTCTTTGCTAAGTACCGGCCTGTTGGCAGTTGGTGTTGAAGCCAAGCTGGTCATGCGGCAGACCGGGCGTCGGATTGCGTGTTCAGATCGCGCACCAGGGATTTCAGGCCGGCGACATTGAGACGAACTTCGACGTGGTCGAGATGAAGTTCGACGCGGTCGACAAGTAGCCGAACCAATCGATGCTGTTCGGCGGGGAATAGCTCTCCCCACAGCGGCTCAAAAGCGGTCAAGGATTCGCGGACTTGAGCTTCGGTTAGGGTATCCAGCGTCTGGCGAGCGGCCTTGCAGGTTTGCACAATGATTTCTGGGGTGCGCAGCAGCGAACGAATCTGGTCGATGACGATGCGCTCGATCTCGGCCGCTGGCACTTGTTTGATTGCAGGTGCGCTGGAGCTCTTCAGGGTCCGCTGGCTAACATAGTACCGGTAGAGCTTGCCGCCCTTCCGCGTATGGGTCGGCGTCATCGCCTCGCCCATGGTGCCGAACAGCAACCCCTTCAGGATGGCCGGCGTCTGGGCCCGGGCGATGCCGGCGCGGCGACGAGGGCTTTCCTTCAGAATCGCTTCAACCTGGTCCCACAGGGCGCGATCAATGATCGGCTCGTGTTCGCCAGGATAGGAAACGCCTTTGTGGACGGCTTCGCCGATATAGGTGCGGTTTCTGAGGATCCGATACAGAACGCCTTTGTCAAGCAGTTGGCCGTATTTGTTGCGGGTGTTCTGCGCGACCAGCTCCCTCGCCAACAGCGTCGCCGAGCGCAGCTTGACGAACCGTCGGAAAATCGACCTTACCAGCTCGGCGTCCTTCTCGTTGACGATCAGCCTGCGATTCTTAACCTCATAACCGAGCGGCGCCCAGCCGCCCATCCACAGACCGCGTTTACGGGAAGCGGCGAACTTGTCGCGGATGCGCTCACCAATGACCTCACGCTCAAACTGGGCGAACGATAACAGGATGTTCAGGGTCAGGCGTCCCATGGAGGTCGTGGTGTTGAAGGATTGCGTCACCGAGACGAAGGTGACGCTGTGCCGGTCGAACACGTCGACCAACCGCGAGAAATCCATCAGCGAGCGGGAGAGGCGGTCGATCTTGTAGACGACCACAACGTCGACCTTGCCGGCCTGGATGTCGGCCATGAGGCGCTTCAGAGCAGGGCGCTCGAGGGTACCGCCCGAGAACCCGCCATCGTCGTAATGGTCCGGGACAAGGACCCAGCCCTCAGCGCGCTGGCTCGCCACGTAGGCCTCACAGGACTCGCGCTGCGCGTCGAGGGAGTTGAACTCCATGTCCAGGCCTTCCTCGCTGGACTTCCGCGTATACACCCCGCAGCGGAGCTTTCGGGAAGGTATCCCGGGCGTCGCATTGCCGAGCCCGGAGCTGGTCGCATTCGGCTTGTAACCGTCAATGGGAGGGGCGGCGCGCGGTCTTGCCATGGGCTTATCCCCGACTGCCTTTTAGGCCAAAGAAGACCCAGCCATTCCATCGCGTTCCGGTGATCTCGCGGGCGATTGAGGACAGGGATTTGAAGGGCCGGCCCAGGTACTCGAAATCATCCGCCCTGACCGTCACGCAGTGCTCTATCCCTTCCCATTCCCTGATCAGCTTGGTGCCAACAATCGGCCGATAGCCACGGCCGACTGGCTTGCTGTCCTTGCTTTCATATTTCTTCGCCATCGCCCTCAGGCGCTCGATGGTCGCCTGGCTGAGGCCGCCATAGGCCAGCTCCTGGATGCGGTAGGCGAGCCGGCTTTCCAGGAACCGGCGGTTATAGGGCGGCGGCTCGGTGTCGAACAATTCGCGCCACTTGGCCTTCAGCGCCGCGGTAGGAGTGGTTTTGAGGGCTGCCAGCTGAGCCAAAACCCTGTCTGTCATGGGCTGTCGTCCTTGGAGAAGCGGGCGACATGACGGCTTTTGGGTACCGATAAGTCGAGCGAACTTTCTCCAGCATTCGGCGAAACAGGACTGGACTTGGGCGTCAAAAGACGCAGAAGGCCGGCAGCCAGAATCTCGGCGATTTCGTTCACATGGTCTCGAACTTCCTCTCGCATGGCCGAGAGAAAACGACCGAAATTCTCCTTGGTCCAAAGATTTCGTTACAATCTGCAAGTCGGCGCAATGAGTCGCATTCGGTCGTACCGCGATCTCCATACGACAGCCAATTGACGGGTTGCCTTTCGTGCCTGATTCGAATTTTGCCCAGAATAGGTCGCTGAAGGATGCGTTTCACAACGATATCCTCAATGACTCCGAACTGCATCGGCTGGGAAAAATAGCCATTCAAGACATGCCGCAGCTCGCGGAAATTTTGCAGAATGGTGGCGATCGATACTGGCCCATGAATTCCTCCGACCTGCTTTGCACCGGTGAGATACAGATGAGTTTTTCTACGATCAGCTTCCTACTACTAGGACGGCTGAGTTCGATAAGCACTTGCGGCAGATCTATGATGCCTTCCTGCAACCGCTAAGGACGGGCGAGATAATTGCGGAGGGCGATCCGTCGCGTCCGAACGATCGGCGGGAAATTCTTCCTACGATTTGGTCGCACAAGCATTACTATTTCGACGTTCGCAACGGCGACGTCGTCGAATGGCGTGATTATGAGGAGGAAATTGAGGTCACGCGCTTTGAGGATGGCCGCGAGAATTATGAAGTCCGATGGCGGGCCGTGAGCCTACGACCGGCAAATCCTGGTCTTATCCTAACGCCGTTTTCCAACCGGCAGCTTCCCTCGAAGGCTGCCGTTAATGCGGATCGAACGATCTCGGCGCGAACAAAATGCCGAGAATGGCTGATCAATGAAATGCGAAAGTGTCCGGCCCAGCGACCCTTCCCAAAGCAGTACTACCGCGATGAGGCTTTTAGCCGCTTCAAGATCGGCCCCAAAGCTTTCGACACAGTTTGGCAGCAGGCAATCGACGCCGCGCCCGCGCCGGCCTGGTCCAAAGCCGGCAGGCCTAGAAAATTACCTCCTCAATAATCGTGCCATGAAATAAATCAGGCCGACTATTTCTGGCCCGCGGCCTGGCCAAGTTTGTCCTCATCGAAACCGATAGAGGACGATACCGATGCTCGTTACTTCAACTCAGCCCGATGCCGACGCGCTCTTGACCGAGCTCCAGGCATCGGAATTTCTCAATATCTCAACTCGAACGCTCCAGGCGTGGAGGCTGCGCCGTGCGGGCCCGGCTTTCGTTCAAGCCGGACGGTCGGTGCGTTACAGGCGCGGCGACCTGGTTCAATGGATCGAAGCGAACACCATCGGGGGAGATGCCCGATGAATACCCCGAACAAAGATCCCTTAGCTCCTTTCGATCTTTCTCGACAGCCGCTTCACCGCTTGGTGGCGCCGGCCAAAGCGCGCTGGTTCGAACGCGTTCGCCAACATCGGGAGCTCACGCCTCGGTCGAAGTGCATCGCACATACCGTTGCGAGCTTCCTCAACTGCGTGACGTTAGATTCGTGGCCGTCACAAATCACGATCGCGGAATCGGTCGGAATCTGTTCCCGAAAGACGATTCAGCGTTCCTTCAATGAACTGGAAACGCACGGGTTTGTCTCCGTGCGGCGCTTTCGAAGCTTGGCCCTTCAGAATCGCTCGAGCGTAATTTTCTCGTCTGTGGATACGGACAATCGTGGCCGTCAAAGCGGACGTTCTCGTCCAGCTGTGGCGGACGAAAGTGTCCCACAATCTTCTATAGTCATTCCATCTACATCTTCCTTAACTCCGCCTACCAACAAGTCGACGGTCACGGTGAGCGGAAATTTCGAGCACTACACGCGAGCGATTATGGAGCTGAAGCTCGTGGAGCTTCTGGGCGGCGACGGATACGACGTTCTGGGAAAGCTAAGCCTGCTGGATGACCGTATTGTCGAGCGGCTTTGCCGATCGTGCTTCTTCAACAAGATCACAGATCTCGAACTCGAAGCGGCGAGGCTGGCGGCACGCCATGTGAACATCAACATCGCGAACTCAAATCGGTGGTGATGTTTCACGTGAAGTCGCGGCCGATAGTCAGCGAAGGTAGAAGGTCGTAGACGTCGTTGTCGCCTCAGATGACCAAGATTGATGGATCACGCGTTGAGGCGGGTCGGGTACCGGTAGCCCTGGCTGTTAGCCAGGGCTAATTCGGGTGTCAGGTGGTGAGCAGGGCTCACTTTGGTGTCCCACGTCAGCTATTAAGGGCAGGGCCCGGTAAAATCGCTCATTTAGCCCTTGCTGCCAGCTAGGGCTAATCGAAGGCTGGCGGGCAGCCTGCGTCCGCGTCGTAGGGACTGCGCCCCGCGGCATAACCAGGCGCAAGGCGGCTGTGTTTTCCGAGAGACCCATACCGAGCGCATCGTCGGGGGTTTAGAGCTCGGCTTCTCGGGTCTTGTTGGAAACCTCTAAAGGCGCACGAAATTTGCGGGTCGGCGGTTGTTTCACACCTGCCGGATGGCCATTTAACTGGTCACGGTGGCCACCACCCCAGGAGCAGTTCCGAACTTCTATGACTGATCGTCTTTCCGATATTTCCGACCATCAATTGGCAGATGCTTGGACCGCCGCCTATCAGGCGTGGGCTGTCGACTATCGCGACCGCGAGGCTCGCGTGGCTCTCGATGCGCTGACCGACGAACATCGCCAGCGCGGCCTTGTTCCGCCGCGCGACCGCGTCACCGCAGAGATCGCCGCTGTCGCTGCTCAGATGCGCTCGGGCGATTTGTCTATCGTTCCCGAGCAGGCCGACCTCCTCGGCAAGAAGCTCGAGGACGACCTGATGGAATTCATCGACGAGGCGAAGCGCGGCTGAGACTTGCGGCGCCTAATGATGAGCCTTCCGCAAACCCGCCTCCTGCTGGGAGCAAAGCCAGCGTTCGCCAATAAGCCAGTTTAATCTAGTCGGCAGAATAAAATTCCGGCCGGGGTAGGGGCGGGTCAAAAGTCTGGAGGTGTTGAGCGGATACCGGTGGCCAATCCTTCAAATGCAAAAAGTCAAAATTCAATAGGAAAAGCCCACTGCCGGTCCGGCCAAAGCACCTGGCCTCAACAGCGGACACCAATGCCAGGCTCGTGTCGGCTTTGTGCCAACAGCAGGCACGCATAATCGGGAATGAGATGTCAGCTGGCGAAGCGGAGCACTCGCCCGGCTATTCCGGCAAGCCCACTAGCCGCGAGGCGTCGGTCACGCTCGATTGTCGTCGCGCTGGGTTGATAAGTGGCGCAGGGGCAGTCTGATCTTCTAGGCGGGGCAAAAGCGTTCCGGCGGCTCCTCGCCGGGCCCACGGGACCTAGCCCACGCCACCGAAAATTTTTTTGGCACCCCTTGAAACCAAGGAGGACCGAGCTAGTTTTTTCGGCGCCGGACGCCTGACAGGGTCCGGTTGGGCGCTCGGTTGGTGTCCGAGTGCCCTTCGTAACCAACTTGCTCTTTGGAGGACTTGGCTATGAGGACTATCGACTTTGCGCCGCTGTGGCGCTCTACCATCGGCTTTGATCACCTGGCCGATCTCGTCGACGCCAGCCTGCGGCAGGCCACCGACGACAACTACCCGCCTTACAACATTGAGCGCGCCGGCGAGGATGCCTACCGCATTACGATCGCTGTGGCTGGTTTTGGCGCCGAGGACGTCACCATCACGGCCGAGCAGAATTCGCTGACCGTTGAAGGCAAGAAGGCCGAAAAGGATGATCGCGAATTCCTTTACCGGGGTATCGCGACGCGTCCGTTCCGCCGCGTCTTCAATCTGGCCGATTACGTCCAGGTCAAGGCCGCCGACCTCAGCAACGGCGTACTGACGATCGATCTCGTCCGCGAGGTGCCGGAGGCGATGAAGCCGCGCCGTATCGCAGTTAACGGCGGCAAGTCGACGCTTCACCTCGACCAGAAGAAGGCAGCTTAGTACGCAACCACCGAAAGGGCGGCGGCCGACCCGGCCGCCGCACCAATTCAGGCGTGTTTTCCCCATCGAAAGGAGCTTGAAGGGAGGTCCGCATGAACAAGACGATCGCAACTGCAATTTCTATTGCAACACTCGCAATGCCGCCGGCCACCCCGCCAGCATTCAGCAAAGAGCAAAAAACCCTGGCTCTTCGCACCTCCGTTTCGTCCGACCAGCTTCGCCTGCCGTCCATTCCTTCGCTGGATACCATGCCGTGGCTTGGCGGCTGGCAAAACAGCACCTGCGCTCCGGCACCGGTCTGGCATCAGGAGTACCCTGCCGATCGCGGAACGGCTGGCCTTCTCGATCGGAAGGGCGGTGCGTCATGAGAGCGGTGCACGCCTCGGAAGGCGGTCGTGCGTCGCCGTCCATTCAAGTCTACCAATCACCGGACGACGTTCTGCGCGACCGCAATCTCACGGTGATCGAGAAGCGTGAAATACTCGCGGCATGGAGCTCCGATCGCTATGCCGTTCCGTCCAAACCTTGGCTTCGGGACGTGCCGGGCCTGGCAGAGTTGGTTCCGCTCGCGGAGATTTTGTCTGCATTGCGCAGGTTGGACAAGGACGATCCGCCACCCCGCGGCGGTGCCGCCGCGCGCAACTGGCTCTATCGCGTGAAGGAAGCGACGTCGGCGAAAGCCGGCGTCGTTCCCTCTGCCCCGAGCTCATTGGACCTCAAGACAGCGCTTATTGCAGCTCATCAGCGCAATATCGATCGCTATTGCCGATTGTTGGCGGGGCACCTCACGGACCTTGAGCGTGCCTACGTCCACAAGCGAATAGCCGAGGAATGCAAAGAACTGGAACGCATTTGCGGAGGACACGCGGATGCAGGGCCTTCAAGCACGCCGGGAAAAGCTACTCGCGGACGCCGCTGATTGCGAAACCATCAGTCCCGCCGCTCCTTAGGAAAGCCCTAAAAAACGGGAAGTGAAGGAGGTCAAAACCCACTGAACACTTGAGGACATTTCGAAGGCTGTTGACGCTCGCAGCGGACAAGTTCCAATGTGGCGGATGTCCCGAGGCTTGCTACGGCCCGAGTCTCATGTGCTCAAGCGATTGTTCATTCTTGAGGCTTTGGGTGAGGAAGCCTCGCTGCGCGGTTTAGATCAGGCTTAGGGTGCTTTAGGAGTGGTGATAGTGAGTGATCAATCGGACGATCTGCCGAAACACGTTATCCACGCTCGCGACTACTTGCCTCCTGAGAAGGCTAGAGCTTTCGAGGAGACCTATCGCCGAATGCGGTCCAAGGCGCGGAATTGGTCCACACCGCCATTGCCGGCCAATGGTGGAGCGACCGCTGAAATTGCCCCCTCTGATTCCGTGGTCTCAAAATGAGACTTAAGCTTGTTTTGTGTTGTACGGCTGAGCTCGCCTCTGAGCTGATCGACAAGAATTCAAAAGACGAGCATCGGGAGACTCATGCGAAAATGCGCCTGCTGAAAGGGCAGTCGATTTTCAGAGAAATGCGGAAGGACCGGGCGAAGGGTGAGTAACCTCCGACGCCGCGAGCCGCTGCTCACTGTTCGGCAACATGTGAGGTCGCAGTCTTTCCGATTTCTAACGACGATCCTCGGTTGGGCGGCGGTGATTGCCGCCTTTTACGAAAAGCCGGAATTGATCAAATGGAGCCTTAGAACCTCAACGCACGCCATAGAAGCGGTGGGAGATTCAATTCCTTATCCATGGGGTGACCGCGTCGAGATAATTTTGCGCGAGCTGGGCGGCTCTTTCTGGCTGCAGATCGCCACGGTAATTATCGTTATTCGATTGGCACTTTGGATTGTCGGCCGCTTGTGGAGATCGCTTCGTGACCCAAACTGAAGCGAAGATGCGCATTCTAGCCGAGTGGCGAACTTGGATCGGACATCGCCAGGCAGCCGATTTCGAACGCTCTGAGGAAGTTAGAGCATTTGTTACTGGGCTAGAGCAAAACCAGCCAGATTCGCTGTCGTTTGAAACAGACCAATCTAAGTTAGAGGTGGTAACGAACTGGTTGGATGGCGCAGGACTAATCAGATGATGGTGACCCGCGAAGAGCGACTCGCCGAATTCGAGACAGCAAATGCTCCCGAGGATGGGGCCGCCGTTGAAGTGCTTTGTGAGGATCACAGCGGGACGTATCTCTTGCCTTTCCATTGTAAGTTCGCCGCCGGCGAGTGGCGCAATTCCTCAAGCGGTGAATTGCTGGAAGCACAAGTCGTCGGATGGCGCCGCTTGTTGAGATCGAGCTGAAAGCGAAGAAATGACAGGCCCTAAACAAGCCCCCTTTCGCGCACAAGCGATCGGCTTGGATCGTAGCCCTATTCGTCGGCCTGATTCTCTCCGCAACCATTGCGACCTATATGAGTTATCTACCGCTTAGACCACGTAACGGACATAGTGAGATCGCTTCAGCGCTAGGCAACCAAATGAAGTTTCCGTGGGAAAACTTTGACCTCAACGACGACATGGTCATCGCTGCCCTCGCTGTAACTCTCGCTTGGCTTATCACTTCGGCGCTGCGAACATGGTGGGGCTAGCTGCGAGGTAAAAGCGGCGAGATGAGGCTGTTGTTGACTTTGGGCTTTGGAATGCTCGCGGCTTCTGAAGCTACCGCCTTCTGCAGCGAACCTCCGTTGCCATTCTGCAGGGCGCTACGTGAGCCATTCCAGGATCAAGATGAATACGACCGCTGCGGACATTGGCGAAAGTGCGCAGGAGACCGCCCCGTCGCGGATGGTCACAATGCTACTGATGCCGAAACCTTCTTCCGTGACTTGGAGATCGATAATCCTGATTTGCTAGACTTCGAGTGTCTCGGTATAAAATTGGAAGTGATTGAAGGTTGGCTGGTCGACGAAGGTTTAGTCTCTTGAACCGCCAATTGATCACGTCAGCGCCGAACACACTTTGATTGAATAAGGATCGCTAGCATGGACGCAACCGAAGCCTTGCAGCACATACGGATGTTGATCGATGTTGCCCGCAAGACCGAGGATCCAAAGCTGCTGCACAATCTGTTGAAGCAGATGAAATCGATCGCGAATAAGGCATCGTCTCCGCCAATCAAAGTCAAGCGCGCGAAAGCTAAAAAGCCGGCAGGCAAAGTAGTACTGTTCAGAAAGACAAAGGCCGAATGAAATCTCCTGGGTCGAGCGAACGCACCTTCGTCCTGAGCATCGATGAGTTTCCAATCGCGGCATTCCTTGCCAAGAATTATTCCGAGGCGCGCGAGCTCGTTCATGAGCAGTGGCTTCACGAAGACTTGGCTTCGAAAACGTTTCGCGGCCGGCCGCTTTGGATCGCAGATGCGACACTGTCAGTCCGAAGCGCGGATGAATTTGAGAGCAAAACTTATCACGAAGGTAAAGCAGCAGCCGAAACCGGTGATGGTTTAACGCTGGTCTTCCTGATCCCCATCGACACCCCGGGCAAGGAAGCATGAATCGGTTGCGGACGATCGCAGTTTGGACGATCATTCTCGCCATCACGGCGACGATCAGTTGGGTTTGACCGCGGAGATCGCACACCGTTTTCCAGGTATCGCCACCTGGCGCTAACCGGGGGCGCAATGAAACGTGCCTCGATGAATGATGGCCGCGATCGTATTCGCAAGGCGCTCGCGACATATTTAGTCTTGGTCGATCGCGTAAAGGACAGCGATCCCCAGGCGGCGGAGCGATTCAAGAAGCGGTGGACAGCCTATAGCCATCGTGTGGCGGGAAGGACCTGGCGGCGAAAAGATCTATTTCTACAGGGACGATGACAAATGATGGCTGTTATTTCGGCTTCGGGTTGGCGGCTCGCGTTCGATTGAGTCGAGGCCGCAGCGAATCCTCCATCGTTCGCAAATTTATCAAAATCGCTTTTTCGATCTCCTTGTCAGGCAAATCGTCCGACAGCCTTTGCGCCTCCGCCACCGCCGCCTTGCGAGCCTGCTCCATTTCAACGCTCGTCCGCGGCGCCATCAATCGCCAGGCTCGCAAGGCATGCTCGATGTTCAATTCTTTGTTTTTAGACACGAAGATGTCTGCCTTGCGCTAAATTGCGCTCTTGCCATCGCCGGCACGCGCGTCCAACGCTCCCAGTTCGATATTGATGGCTTGAGACATGGCGCGGTACTGCGCTGACCGGCGGCCAAACACTGCACATTTGTTGGGGTCCGTCGCGAGGTTGGAGATGATGTCGCAGTCAGCGGCGTCAGCGGTCAGCTTTTTAAAACGGGACTTCAAGTCATGCATGAAGTTCAGCCCATCGGGCTGCTGGCCTTTGGGACAGCCATGACGCGCTTCATTTCCGCCAACATGCGATAGTCACAAGCCTCACGAAGCGTGCTTTGGCGGGCGGTTCCGGGCGTCATCTCGTAAGCCCTAGCAAAGAGGTCGGCTGCATGCTGCGCACACTCGTCGGCGGTTAGATAAGTTCTCTTGGCGCGATCGCGTGTCTTGAACGGGCGAAATTCACCCATGATTTTCTCCATTCATGCTAGCAGGTACCAACTTATCGTTGCGACAACCGCGAAAAGCGCCGCGCCGACTATCGCGAGCGCCAAACAGACGCGGGCGGGAATAGAAAAGCTGTCGTAGTGCGGTTGATCAACCATGTGCTTCCTCCAGTTGACGGGAGCACAATGCGTCTCTCATTCGCCGAAATATGCCACGATCCGCTCGGCGATGTCTGAACGCTACCTCTAAACGGACTCTGCAGCCTTTAAAATTGACGTAGCGGGTCTTCGGAAATTGCAGAGCTGTAGTCGTGTTGCGGAAGCCGTCGTTGGCACCGGCGGCGCTACTTACTCAACAGGCTTCGTCCGCCTTTTAAAACTGATCGGCGAGGTGGGCGTTATGAGGCCGAGGTGTGCATGCCGCGTTTCTATTTCGATATTCGCAACGGAGCCGAGTTTTATCCCGACGAGGAAGGGATAGATTTCGCTGATCTGGACGCCGCGAAAGCTGAGGCAGCAATTCGCTAGCCGACCTCGCCAAGGAAGTTCACCCCGACGGCCACGACACGGCTGTCTCGATTGAGGTTCGGCAGGAAAACAAAATCGTGTTTCGTGCCGGCTTGAATTTCGAAGTTGAACAGACCGACGCAGCGAAGCGGAAGCATTAGCCGGCGGGACTGCTGCCCTTCGGAGATGTCATCAGCCGCTTCATTTCGGCCAGCATTCGAAAATCGCAGGCTTCTTTCAGAACGTCTGTTCGGGCATTGTCGACCGGCAGCAGTCTTGCACTCGCAAATAATTCATCGGCGCGAGCCTGTGCGTCTTCAACGGTCATGGGGGTTGTTTTGATGCGATTGCGGGTTTGGATTGGTGTTGATTGACCCATCACGATCTCCCTTCAGGGAAAAATACCAACTCACCCCGGCAACGACGCGCAAGCATGGTCCCCCCGATAACTGGGACAGCCGTGTCGCGATCTAGTAAGTGTATATATGCGTTTGTTGAACCATCTGCGTCACCGGTCTCCCTGCCTGAGGGTTTTGACGGAGCGCTACGGTCTTTCGCCACTGAGTTGCCAAGGCCGTTGATGGCGGTATCCCGCGCCTGTTGACGGCCCGATACCATCAAAAATCTTGGGAGCTATTTGCGGCGTCGCGAGAGCCAGACCGTCACCAGAAAGCCGATGGCAAACAAGGACGTGAGCGCCAGCATCATTTCCAGCATACCGATTAAAGCATGCTCGACCGCAATGTTCCTGTGAAACCGATGCTTTGGCCTAGCCACGTCGCGCGGAATGCCGGCGCTCAGTTCATCTGGCCTCTGGCCGGAACAGTTGTTGCCTCAGCGAGTTGCGCAAGTGGCTGTGCCGCAGCCCGGAAGGCCCAGCCAACGCGCCACTGACCGGGTCTTCCGCTCTGCAAGCCGGTGGTTACGCCAAGCTTGACTTCTTTACTGTCAGGCGCACTCGCCCGTTTGAGCGTTCATTTGAACGCGCCTTTTTGAATGAAGCAGAGCATGGCCGGGAAAGCGCGAGAACCGAAGCTCGATGATTTCTTTGATCGATTTGAGCGCCGTCTGCCTGATCGGCTCGGACGCTTTCTCAGATTCGTTCGGCAGCCTTCGGGTATATGGATTCGCATTCCGATTGCAATCGTGTTTATTGCGGGAGGTCTTGTCGGCTTTCTTCCGGTGGTCGGCTTCTGGATGGTGCCGCTTGGTCTTTTGCTGATCGCCGAGGACATCCCGTTCTTGCAACGTCCGCTCGTCAAGATGCTGGAGTGGATCGAGGCGCGGTGGCTGTGGGCTAGAAGCCTGGTTCAAAGGCGCGCTGGCAAATGATTCAAGCCGTCACGTTAACAGCGCCGCTGGTGCAACGGGGGCACATTGCCGCCGCTCTACGGCTTCGTTCTATCTGTACCCGTTGTCGGCCCCGGTGCCGCGCGCGTCGAGTCGGATGTGGCCCCGCCTGATCCCACCGTAGGTGCGGGTTTCGCTGGTCCTGACGATACGGGCGGAATGGCCGAGCCACCGGGCCGGTTGGCAGAGTAGTCCTTCTCCGCACTCGACTCCGAGAAAACCCAAAACATGATGGCGATGGCGAAGCATACCGCTCCGACAATCCAGAAAAGGGGATAGGGCTTGTTCATGAAGTGCTCCGTTCTGACCTTCAGTGTTTTCGCGTCGGCGCAGTTATTGTGTGGATTAGTCCTGGCAATCCCTGATTCCAGCCGGCCGCTGCGGGTTGTTGGGAGAAGGCCGGGTATCAGTGGAGACAGGGCCGGTGTTGGACGCTCCAGTTGTTCCGGGCGGGTTTGCCGTCGATTTGGCCCCGGCCACGTTTGAATCCGTTGGCGCGTTATTCGATCTTATGTCTCGTACCAACTTGGTTCTCGTATCCCAGCATTGGGTGCTGTGGCCGATTGCAGGATCGCTCTTTCGCGGCCGAGTCGGGTTCCAGTTTCAAAGACAACCTGAGTCGAGCAACGCCGTTCCTAAGTTCCTTTTCCGCCGCTGAAGGAACAACTGTGCGTTCGTCGCCTTGTTCTGGGTGGCACTATCAATCGTGGCGCGGGCCGTTCTTTCCAAGTTGATGGCGCGTCATCAACTGCAATATTACGCAACGCAATTTGGGACGACCGAGCTGAATGGTGTCTTCTACCGCACTCCGACCGAGGCCGCGGTGAAGAGCTGGCGAGACGAGACCCCGGACGATTTCCTGTTCGCCTGGAAGGCGTCGAAATTCATCACGCCCTGGAAGCGCCTGTCTGAAAATTCCGTCAACAGCCTCGACCTTCTCGAGAGCCGTTTGCGGATTCTTGGTCGCAAAGCCGGTCCTGTGTTGTTTCAACTTCCGCCTCGATTCGAGGCAAATGCGGAGCGCCTCAGCGGTTTTCTGAAATTGCTTTCTCGAAAACGCCGTTACACCTTTGAGTTTCGCCACCCGAGCTGGTACGAGAAACCCTTTCTCGACATGCTTCGCGACGCGAACATCTCGCTTTGCATTTCCGATCATCACGACGCGCCCTCGCCGTGGCTTCGCACCGCCGACTTTGTTTACATTCGTGGCCATGGCCCGACCGGCCGGTACAAAGGGCACTTTGGCCAGACCACCCTGGAAGACTGGGCCCAACGCATCAGGCGTTGGCGCCGACAGGGTTGCGATGTCTTCATCTACTTCGACAACGACCAAAAGAGCGCGGCGCCTTTTGACGCAGTAAGCTAGCGAAGCTGTGCGCCGGATCGCAGAAACGCCTCGCTGCTTGAACGTTTGGGTCACCGTAGCATGCTGCGATGCAACGCATTGAGGTGTGGATGTTTGATACCCTTACGTAAAAAGTCGCCTTGCGTTCAAAGGCAGCGCGAATAGCTTGCTGTCGGCGGGGTGAGGGAACCGACCTTCGAGTCGGCACAAAACCGCAGAGCCGTCCGGCCGCTTGGATCCCGGACGGCTTTTATTTTTGGTATCGAACGATTGCAGTTGGCAAAGATTCGAGCGCGTCCTTGATCGCAATCTGTTGCTTGATTCCCTCAAATCCCGCGGTTCCGATCTCAACCGTCGCATCGATCTCTTGAAACCGGGGCCATCGGGTTCCGCGATCTGTCAAAGGCGCAAATTGCTTGAGCGCAACGACTACAATGGCCTCATTGCGTTGGTGACGAGCGAAAGCAATGACATGTCCTGCATGCTCCCCCGTCACCCTCAAAGGTGAATACTGGCCATCCGTGAACAACGTCGCGGCTTGATTACGCATAGCCAGTAGATGCCGGGTCCAAGCCAGCTTGATGACTCCAGTTTTCCACTCGGTGGCGAGCGCAGTCCAGTTCGGCGTCTCATCTTGTTCCAGCGTTGCCTTTCGTCGCAAGAAATCAACCGGCCGGCGATTGTCGGGGTCGACCAGCGAAAGGTCCCACAGTTCCGTGCCCTGATAAAAGTCAGGCACACCCGGCATGGTGACCTTCAACGTAGTTTGGCTGAGTGAGTTGAGCGCGCCTATCAGAGCCGTGCGTTCAGCGAACTGCTGAACCTCGAGTAGGAATGCTTCCGATTCCTGCCGGTCCAGAATTTGTTGTATGAAACTTCGCAGGCCGCTCTCATAATGCTCGATGGGATTGAGCCAGCTCGTCTGCTCCTTGCCCTCCCGGGCAGCCTTGATGGCGAACGCTTCAATTCGTGCGACAAAATCGGGCGTTACGCCTTCGAAGGGCCAGACTCCGATCAGCGTTTGATAAAGCAGATACTCGTGCGCGGTGGTAATAGCGGTGCTGTGGCGCAATCCGGCGTTGAGAAACTGCCAGCGATCGACAGCCGCAGCCCATTCGTTCGCGAGCTCCGAGACAGCCAGGATACGGGTGCGCGCATCCTCAGCTCTCTTCGTGTCATGCGTCGATGTTGCCGTTAGCCCGTGCGGCCACCTGCGAACTCTGTCCGCCATGGCGGTATGAAATTGATCGATCGACAGTGGCGGCGCAGCCGGCTCGCCACCGACCTCGTTGAGCGCGATCAGCCGGTGATATCGATAGAAGGCGGTGTCTTCCAGGGACTTCGCCATCATCGGGCCGCTGAATTGCTGAAACTTCAACGCGAACTCGCGGACGCGGGATTTCGAATGATGAGGGCGTTCGCCGCGGATCAGATCCAAAGTGAGGACATCGCGAAGAAAAGTCAGGATGTCGGCGTCCGATCCGAACCACTCGTGTCGCGCCTTTTCGACCGTGGCGTCGATCAGGCTGCGATCGTCATCCGAGCCGCCCGCCGCCGTGACATAAGTCCGGTAGACGGGAAAGTGAAGGACGTAGAGTTCGAGTGCCTGACGGAGACGCTCAGTCGAATAGTCGCGTGTCGAATAATGACCTGCCGCGATCCGCGACAATAGGCGCACCAGCACCGTAAATTCGCTCGCCAGCAATGCCTGCATGGCACGCAGCTTTGAACGGCGCGTGATATCCAAAAACGACGACTCGCCCCCGATCCGTCGCCACACGTCATCGAGTTGGGCGAGTCCCGGGCCGTCGATGAACAATCGCGACAGGAGGTTGAGCCACTCGTAGCCGGTAGTTCCGGCGACGCCGACAAAACGCGGCAGCTTCTCATCCGGCCCCAGTATCTTTTCGATGATTGTGTAGATCGGCTTGCGGGTGCGCTCTTGAGCGCCAACAAGACGGTGAAGCCTGCGGAAGTATTGAGCCGGATCACGCAAGCCGTCGATGTGATCGAGCCTCAGTCCGTCGATCTGGCCGGCGGCCAACGCCCGTTTGACGAAAGCATGGATGATGTCGAAGGTTCGCTGATCTTCGATCCGAAGCCCGGCAAGATTGTTGATATCGAAAAAGCGGCGGTAGTTGATCTCCGTTGTTGAAAGACGCCAATGCGCCACACGATAATGCTGTCGCTCTAACAGGTGATGCAGCGCGAGCGTTTGCACCGGCTGTTCGCGTCCTGCACGATAGGCGTCGAGGCCAAGCCGTATTGTCTCGTGCGAGGACTTGAGCCCGGCCAGTTCGCCCTTCAGCGCCTCGGCGGCATCGCGACCGGAGCGACGAATGGCCGTGAAGTTCCTGGCGAGAACAACCAGTTGCGGGTCAGCGGCGAGCCCGCGGGCCTGGCTTTCGTTGGCAGCCGTCATGAGGACGTCACCATATCGGGCAGGTGCGACTGGCAGGCGATGCTCGTGGTACCAAATGGAAAACGTGCCCTCGGCGGCATCGAACTTCAGCTCAAGCTCGCCATTCTGGAGCGCGTCGCCATAAGACGCGCCGAGGATCGGCAGCAACACGCCGCGCATGCGTCGATGCGGTAGCGCATCCCAATCGATGTCGAACATGTGTGCGAAGGGGGATGCGTCGCCCCATTCCAGCACGTCGAGCCACCATGGGTTATCCGCGTAGTTGACGCCCATATGGTTGGGCACGAAATCCAGAATGAGGCCCAGATCGTTTTGCTTCAAAGCCGCGCTAAAGCGTTGAAAGGCCTCTTCGCCGCCAAGCTCGGGATTCACGGCCGATGGATCAACAACGTCGTAGCCATGCGTGCTGCCGGCGCGCGCCTTCAATAACGGTGATGCATAAACATGACTGATGCCGAACGATTTCAGATAAGGCAAAATCGCGGTTGCATCGTCGAGGCCGAACTGGGGTGTAAACTGTAGCCGATAGGTCGCGATCGGGACCGGGGGAGGCATGTCACTCTTCCACTGTCCAAATGACCGACCACGGTGTCAAGCTTGCTTCCCCGACCCCCCAAATTGTACGGCCTTTCGACGAAAAACCAGAAAGCGTATTGTCGGACAAGTTCGACTTGAGATGAAGACGGCGGCCAGCGAGTTGCCATGACGATGATAGAAGCGGCTTATCTGTTTCGCTGGTCAGAAACGAAGCTTGCGCAAGATGCGGCACGATTTCACGATCCCGGATTTCGAGAAGGCGTCGGACATGATCCAGTCGTCTTGCTTTTTCGGTGTCCGAATGTTCCGGCCAGTCGAGCTTAGCGAGGCGAAAGGTACTCTCATCGAGAGGATCAGGAACGTGCTCTCCGCTGGCATATGAGTCCTTGAACTCGTTGCGTCGTCCTCGTCGCACCGCTTCGGCCAGTTCGCCTGTAAAGTCGCAGAAGAACGGGAATGGACGGCGCGAACCCCACTCTTCACCCATGAACAGCATTGGAACCTGCGGCGCAAGCAACAGGATGGCGAGGGCGGCTTCTATACGCTTCGGACCGGCCAGCGCCTCAAGCCTTTCGCCGAGCGCGCGATTGCCTATCTGGTCGTGGTTCTGCAGGAAATTGACGAAGGCCAGCGGCGAAAGGTCTGCGCTCACCTCGCCGCGCTGACGCCCGTCGCGGTGTAGCGACGCTTCGCCCTGATAGGCAAATCCGCTGGATAACGTTCTCTCGATATGCTCGGGCGCCGCTTCGGCGTAGTCGACATAGTAGCCGTGGTGTTCCCCGGTCAGAAGCGCATGCCAGGCGTGGTGATAGTCATCGTTCCATTGCGCGCGGTAGCGTCCGTGCGGCGGCTCCTCTTGTGGCGCGAGGAGGCTGGCGCGGTTGTCGTCGTTCTCCAGCACGAGATGAATGTGGCGCCCCGTCGCTTTGGCCAATTCGCCAACTCTCTCACTCAACGCAGTCAGAAGATGAGGCTCGCCAGGCTCGACAATGGCATGAACGGCGTCGAGCCGCAGGCCGTCGAAGCGATAATTTGTCAGCCAGTGTAACGCGTTCTGTATGGCGAACTCTCTTACTTGTGGCACGCGATAATCGATGGCGCTGCCCCATGGCGTGTGGGCCTTGCAGAAGAACTGCGGCGCGTAACTGGGGAGGTAGTTTCCTTCCGGGCCGAAGTGATTGTAGACGACGTCGAGGAACATCATCAGGCCACGCGCATGCGCCTCATCGATCAGGCGCTTGAGATCGTCGGGACGGCCATAGACCGAGTCGGGCGCATAGAGCAGGACGCCGTCGTAGCCCCAATTGCGACGGCCGGCGAAATCGGCAAGCGGCATCAATTCAAGCGCAGTGACGCCAAGCGCAACGAGATCATCGAGCTTTTCGATCATCGCTTCATAGGTACCTTCGGGTGTGAACGTCCCTACATGAGCTTCGTAAAGCACCGTCTCGTGCCAGGGCCTGCCGCACCAGCTCTCGGCCTTCCATAAAAATGCGGAATGATCGACGACCTCGCTGGGTCCGAAAACGTCGTCGGGCTGGAAATGAGATGCAGGGTCCGGCACGTCGGTTCCGTCGATGCGAAATCTGTAACGCGTGCCCGCACCGGCAGCCGCTGCGGTCACCGTGTGCCATCCATCGCCCTCCGATTGCATCGGACGTGCGAGGTCCATCAATAAGTCGACCCTTTTTGCTGACGGCGCCCACAGCCGGAAGGTCGTGCCATCACCGTTTGAGATCGGACCGAACATAGGGTCCGTCATGGCCGACCTTCAAACACCAGCACGGATCGCGCCTGCGCCGTGTCGCTGCTTCCCGGCATGTGCTCGGTTGTGGCGACATCGTTTTCGGATGTGTCGAGCATCCGCCGCCAGACCTTGTAGTGAGCCAGTTGCGGCAATTTAAACTCGATCGGCTGCTCGGCGCCGTTCAGCACAATGAATAGCGCAGCATCGGCAGGCGGATCGGGGCTCAGCACATAGGCGAGAAAACTTCCGTCGGGAAAATTCCAGTCAGCTTCTGCCATTTCCTTCGCGTCGGGCCGGAGCCAGCGAACGCCATAGTGGCCGTCGGCCTCAAGACCCTGAACCCAATTTTGTGACCGCAGTTGCGGAAAGGCGCGTCGCAATGCGGTGAGCCGCGCGACGAAAGTCGACATATCATCATCGCGATCGCCCAACTTCGACCAATCGATCCATCCAATCTCGTTGTCTTGGCAATAGGCATTGTTGTTGCCGCTCTGGCTGTTGCCGACCTCGTCGCCGGCGAGTAGCAGCGGGACACCTTGAGCGAGAAAAAGGCAGGCGAGCTGGTTGCGGCGTGTCTGGCGACGAAGAGCGAGAATTTCGGGGTCGTCCGTGACACCCTCAACCCCAAAGTTGTTGCTCAAATTGTCGCTCGAGCCGTCGCGATTGTCCTCTCCGTTCGCCTCGTTGTGCTTCTCGTTGTAGGAAACCAGGTCGGCAAGTGTGAAGCCGTCGTGAACGGTGACGTGATTGATGGAGGCGCGTGTCGCACGGCCATCGTGGTTGAACACATCGGCCGACGCAGTCATGCGCGCCGAAAGATCGCCGATCAGACCGCCTTCGCCGCTCCAGAATCGGCGCAGTGTCGCTCTGTAGCGATCGTTCCATTCGGACCATTGCGGCGGATAAGCGCCGACCTGATAACCTCCAAGCCCGACATCCCACGGCTCGGCGATCAGCTTGATGTCCGCAAACGATGGCTCCTGCCGGATCGCCGCAAAGAACGGCGCGTTGCGATCGAACCCGTTGGGTCCACGCGCCAGCGTTGTAGCGAGATCGAAGCGGAATCCGTCGACGTGACACACTTCGACCCAGTATCGCAGTGAGTCCATCACCATCTGAAGCACGCGCGGATGCTGGAGGTTCAGCGCATTGCCGCAGCCCGTGAAGTCATCGTAGTAGCGGGGGTTGTCGGGTAGCAGCCAGTAATAGGCGGTGTTGTCGATTCCCTTGAACGACAGCGTCGGCCCGAGATGGTTGCCCTCCGCTGTATGGTTGTAGACGACATCGAGGATGACCTCGATGCCGGCATCATGAAGCCGCGCGACGGTTGCCCGGAACGCATCAGCGCCGGCGTCCGGCGCATAACGCGGCTCGCACGCGAAAAAGCCGATGGTGTTGTAGCCCCAGTAGTTGTTCAGCTTCCGCTCTACGAGATGCCGGTCGTCCACGAAGGCGTGGATCGGCAGAAGCTCTAGCGTCGTGACGCCGAGCGACTTGAGATGCCCGATAACGCCGGGAGCGGCGAGCCCGCGAAAATTTCCGCGCCAATGCGGCGGCACGTCCTCGCGCAGTTGCGTCATCCCCTTGACGTGGGCCTCATAGATAATTGTGTCGGCCCACGGAATCTGGGGTCGCACTTCGTGACGTCCCCAGTTGAAGCTCTCGTCGACCACCATCGCTTTTGGCATGCCGCGAGCGTTGTCGCGGCGATCGAACGACAGGTCTTCGCGTGACGACCCGGTGCGATAAGCAAAATGAGCGTCACTCCAGATTAGTCGCCCCGCGAGACGCCGCGCATACGGATCGATCAGAAGCTTATGCGCGTTGAAGCGCAAGCCGTTGGCCGGGTCATATGGACCGTAAACCCGATATCCATAAAGCTGCCCCGGCGACACGTCAGACAGATACCCGTGCCACACATGTTCAGTGCGTTCCGGCAGCGGCAGCCTTTCAAGCTCGCGGCGGCCCTGGCTGTCGAACAGGCACAGCTCGACCTTTTCCGCAGTCGAGGAGAACAGTGCGAAATTCGTGCCGCGCCCGTCCCAGACGGCGCCGAGACGATGGGGGGTGCCGGCGGAAAAGCGGTTCATTGAGCCTGCGGTGTCAGGAAGATCGCCGCCAGCGGCGGAAGCGTTACGGAAATTTCGGGCACGAGATCGCCAGTGGCGGTGACCCCCCCGCCATTGCCGATATTACTGCCGCCATAGATCGATGCGTCGGAGTTCAAAACCTCGCGCCAAAGCCCGAAGAATGGAACCTTGAGCCGATAGTTATAATGAGTTTCAGGCGTGAAATTGACGATCACAAGGCAGCGCGCATGAGGATCGCGGCCCTTTCGTATGAAGGCGAAAACGCTGCGGTCGCTATCGTCGGTCACCAGCCATTCAAAGCCAGCTCGGTCGCAATCGAACTCATGCAATGCGGGCTGCTCGCGATAGAGACGATTGAGATCACGGACGAGTCGCTGCACGCCTTGGTGCGGCGCGTGCTCAAGCAAATGCCAGTCGAGGGACTGATCGTGGTTCCATTCGCTTTGCTGCCCGAACTCGCAACCCATAAACATCAGCTTCTTTCCCGGATGCGCGAACATGAACGCATAGTAGGCGCGAAGATTGGCGAAACGCTGCCATTCATCACCTGGCATACGTCCTAAGATCGAGCGCTTGCCGTGCACCACTTCGTCGTGAGACAGCGGCAAGATGAAGTTTTCCGAAAAAGCGTAATGCAGGCCGAACAGAATCTGCCCGTGATGATGACGGCGGTAGATCGGATCGCGACCGATATAGTCGAGCGTGTCGTGCATCCAGCCCATGTTCCACTTGTAGCCGAAGCCGAGTCCACCCCATTCGATCGGGCGCGACACTTGGGGCCAGGCGGTCGATTCCTCGGCCGCGCTTGTCGCCTGCGGGAAGTGCTTGAACAGTTCGACATTGAACCGTCGCAGGAAGTCCACGGCCTCAAGATTTTCCCGGCCGCCATGCTTGTTGGCGATCCAGCCGCCTTGCGGCCGGCTATAGTCAAGGTAGAGCATCGAGGCGACGGCATCGACCCGCAGACCATCGACACCATAGCGGTCCAGCCAGAACAGCGCGTTCGCGAGGAGGAAGTTGCTGACTTCCGTGCGGCCGTAATTGTAAATCAGCGTTCCCCAGTCAGGATGACGGCCTTGCAGCGGATTCTCATGTTCATAAAGCGCTTGCCCGTCGAAACGCGCGAGGCCGTGCGGGTCATCGGGGAAATGCCCCGGCACCCAGTCGATCAGCACGCCGATGCCCTTGGCATGCAACGCCGCGACCAAGGCGGCGAAGTCCTGTGGCGTGCCGAAGCGGCTTGTTGGGGCGTAGAGGCCGGTCGGCTGATAGCCCCACGAACCGTCAAAGGGATGCTCGCTTACCGGCAGGAACTCAATATGGGTGAAGCCCATCTCATGGGCATATGCGGGCAGCTGCTCCGCGAGATCCCGATAGCTGAGCCAGCGGTTGTCGGGTGCGCGGCGCCATGAGCCGAGATGAACCTCGTAAATCGAAATCGGGCGGTCGCGGTCGTTCGCACGCTGGTCCGGGTTCTTCGATCGCGGTAGAGCGGCGATATCGGCGACCACCGAGGCAGACCGCGGCCGAAGCTCTGCATAGAAAGCCAGCGGATCGGATTTGAGGGGCAACCGCTGGCCGTTGCGTCCGATGATCTCGTACTTGTAGCGGTCGCCAGCTTTTACGCCGGGAATGAATATCTCCCAGTATCCGTTGCCGCGCACGCGCGCCGCATGCCGGCGCCCGTCCCAATAATTGAAATCGCCGACCACGCTGAGGCGCTGCGCGTCGGGCGCAAGAACGACGAAACCAACGCCGTCGACGCCGTCAAGCTGCATCGGATGCGCGCCGAGCTTTTCATAGAGTTTGAGATGCGTCCCTTCGCCAAGCAGGTAAAGGTCGAAGTCGGTGAGGATCGGCGGAAAGCGATAGGCATCCTCCAACTCGACGGTCGAATCGCCAAACCGCGCCTGCAGCCGGTAGGATTGCGCCGATTGCGGCAATTGTCCTTCGAACAGGCCCGTGTCGTGGATTCTGTCGAGCTGAATCGGCGCTTCGTCCTGAAGCAGTACGGCGACGTCCTGCGCGTCCGGCAGGTAGGTCCGCACGACGTTCCGTCCGTCCTCGACATGGCGGCCGAGATAACGGAATGGATCGGAATGACGCCCTTCAATGATGGCGTAGGCGTCAGGCGTAAGCCGGCTCATGCGAAATCATCCTAACATTGTCATCGAGCAATTTGAGGGCGCCGGCCAGCGGCACCCGCAGCCACTCCGGTCGGTGAGCGAGCTCGTACTCGATCTCGTAGAATACCTTCTCAAGCAGGAAGAAGGTCAGCAGTCGGTCGGCGGCGGCGATATCGGGGGGCCAGAGCGAGGTACTGCTCAGAGTCGAGAAGTAGGTATCGAGAAACGTCTTGGTCGATCGTTCGCGCCACGCGTTGAGCGCGGAGGCGAGTTTCCCGCTCTCGTCCGGCGCCACCTTCAGCGCACGCTCGAGCGCGGCAGTCGCGGAATAGTCTATCGAACGGATCAGGCCAGCGACGTCTCGCGCTGCCGGCGCGCGCTGGCGGCGCTGCGCAATCGAGCGCCGCGGCTCGCCTTCAAAATCGATGATGTAAATGTCGTCCTTGACGATTAGCGTCTGGCCGAGATGAAAATCTCCGTGATGACGTATTTTAAAGAAGTCCGACTTCCGAGGCATCAACTTGCCGAGACGGGTCTTTATTGAAGATTCGAACGCAAGAAGCTTATCGATTAGAGCGCGATCGTTCGCTCCAAGGCGCGATTGATCGCGCCTCAACTGGGCGAATACGCGATCCGCCCGCCTTGCAGCGCCGTCGATCCACGAGGCGAAATCTTCTTCGGAGGCGGCTAGCGGACGAAAGTCCTCGATGTCAGATCGGCTCGAAAGCGCCATTTGCATCTCTGCAACGCGGCGGCCGATATGTGCGACGATGCGTTGATAGGCGATTTGCTCGTCGCTTTCGCTTTCCGTCGCCAGGAGCTTCTGCTCCTCTACGAAGCGGTCGAGATAGCCGCCCGTCACCGTCCAGCCATCGCCCTGGTTTTCCACGAACTGATGGATGATGGCGACCGCGCTTGTTGTGTCTTCGCGATCGATTTCAACCGAACCGAGCACCGCCGGCGTATTTCTGAACCGTGCGGACTCGGTCAGGAAACGTCCGACCTCGATCTCGACGTTAATTCCGGGTTCTAGCTTTCGATAGAGCTTCACGACGTAGCGGCTATCGACCAGCGCCGTAGTGTTCGACTGCTCAGTCTCGACAGCCCGTACATTCGCGATCGGATCGTTTGCAATCGACGAGAGCGCTTGTGTTGCGGAGAAACGTAAGTTGTTTCCCTTCGATTTCACAGTGGCGCCGGCGTGCAAATTCCTGAGCAGGTTCGACATAAAATCGGCGTCGGTCGCAATGTCGAAGAGGGTGCCTTCGCGAGCGCCCTGTCTCACCGCGGCAAGCGCTTTGGAATGTGGCTGCTCGCGATTGAAGCGGGTCCATTTCACGTTCAGCGGTAGCGTGTAAATGCCTTTGCTGGAGCCGGATTTGACATCGATCAGGGTCAGCCATGGTGCAGAAGGCTCTTCCTTGTCGAGCGGAATCAGGTCCGCGATCGACGCCTCGATGCCGGCGGCTCGCTTGCTGGGAAACCATCGGCTGCGCGCAAGATAGGGCGGAAGAACGTCACGTTCGAAGGTCGATCGCGTTCGCGCCAAGCTGGTCCAGGTGGCGCCGGGCGGCATGACAAGCGTCTCGAACTCGGGAAGGAACTTGCTGACGTTGCGCTGCTCGCTCTTCTCGACCAGCTGGAACCAGTAGAATCCGTAAGGCGCGAGCGTGACCATGTAAGGCAATTCGCCGATGGCAGGAAACTCGCTGCGGCCGAGCATTTCGCGAGGCATCCGGTCTTTCCATCGTCCCAGATCGAGCTCGGTGGCCTGCGCGGAGCGCGACAGGTTGGCGACGCAGAGGATGACCTCTCCCTTGTATTCGCGAACATACGCAAGAACCGCGCGATTAGCCGGACGTATGAAGCTGATCGATCCGCGACCGAAAGCGTGCGATGATTTTCGCACCGCGATCAGCCGCTTTGTCCAGCTCAACAGCGAAGAAAGGCTTCTTGATTGCGCTTCGACATTGACAGCCTCATAGCCGTAGAGGGGGTCCATGATCATTGGCGCGAACAGCCTCGCCGGATCGCAGCGCGAGAAGCCGCCGTTGCGGTCGGGTGTCCACTGCATCGGCGTTCGGACGCCGTTGCGGTCGCCAAGATAGATGTTGTCGCCCATTCCGATCTCGTCGCCGTAATAGATGATCGGAGTGCCGGGGAACGACAGCAGCAGAGAGTTCATCAATTCGATCTTGCGGCGGTCGTTGTCCATCAGAGGCGCCAGCCGCCGGCGAATACCGAGATTGATGCGCGCGCGAGGGTCGTTGGCGTAGGTCGACCACAAATAGTCGCGTTCGACGTCGGTCACCATTTCCAGCGTCAATTCATCATGGTTGCGCAGGAACAGCGCCCATTGGCAGTTGTCGGGAATGTCAGGCGTCTGCCGGAGAATATCGGTAATCGGGAAGCGGTCTTCCTGCGCGATGGCCATGTAAATACGTGGCATCAGCGGAAAGTGGTAAGCCATGTGGCATTCGTCGCCGGCGCCGAAATAGGCGCTGACGTCTTCCGGCCATTGATTGGCTTCGGCGAGCAGCAGCTTGCCAGGCGCATGCTCGTCGAGCGCCTTGCGGATTTGCTTGATGACGTCGTGCGTCTCCGGAAGGTTCTCGTTGTTGGTGCCTTCCCGCTCACAGAGGTAGGGTATCGCGTCGAGACGGAAGCCGTCGACGCCCATGTCGAGCCAGCGCTTCATCACCTGCGTGACCGCCCACAAAACGCGTGGATTGCCGAAGTTGAGGTCGGGCTGATGCGAGAAGAAGCGGTGCCAGAAAAACGCGCCGGCTTCGGAATCCCATGTCCAGTTCGACTTTTCAGTGTCCTTAAAGATGATACGCGTGCCCGAATAAGCCTGATCCGTCTCGCTCCAGACATACCAGTTGCGCGCATCAGTGCCGGGTCGGCTGCGCCGCGCTTTTTTGAACCAGGGATGCTGGTCGGACGTGTGATTGATCACCAGCTCGGTGATCACCCGGAGGTTTCGGCGCTTGGCTTCATGGAGGAAGCGACGGAAGTCTCGCAGCGTTCCGAAATCGGGATTGATCTGACGGTAATCCGCGATGTCGTAGCCATCATCCTTGCCGGGGGAAGGATAGAATGGCAGCAGCCAGAGCGCGGTGACGCCCAGATCCTGCAGATAATCCAGCTTGCCGGTCAGCCCTTCAAAGTCGCCGATGCCGTCATTGTTGCTGTCGGCAAAGGCTTTGACGTGAAGCTGATAGATGAGCGCGTCCTTGTACCAATGCGGATCGTCGTCTTGAGTCGTCAGGGTCGCCGCGCGCGGCTGTTGCATGATATTCATGTCAGCCTCACGCCAGGCAACAAAAAAAGAGGGCAGGATCGTGTGACGAGTCGATGCGGAGTCTGATGCCGCTCCATTCGACGGCATGACGCTCGCCCGTGATCAGGTTTTCCAGCGCAGCAACTTTTCTGCGCTGGCTGCCGGTCCCGACATAGGCATCGCCGAGGGGCAGCCAGAACTCGTGCGCTCCGGGCGAAAGCGCGATCGCCACCGCGACGGTGCTGGTTTGATCGACAGACTCCTTGAAGAAACCGATGACATTGCCGTCGTCGACGTTGACGAAGGTCAGATTGCTGGTTTGCTGCAGCGCCTTGTTGCCGCGACGGATGCGATTGAGCTGGGTAATGTACGGCTTGATATTGCCGGGCGCATTCCAGTCGCGGACCTTGATTTCGTACTTCTCGGAGTTGAGATACTCCTCCTTGCCGGGGATCGGTTCGTGCTCCAGTAGTTCAAAGCCGCTGTAGATGCCGTAAACGCCTGAAAGCGTCGCGGCCAGAGCCACGCGCGATTTGAACATCCACGGCTCGCCGCCTTGAAGATGATAAGGAAGGATGTCCGGCGTGTTGACGAAGAAGTTGGGACGATAATAGTCGCGCTCCGGATAACCGGTCAGCTCGCGCAGATACGCCTCGATCTCGCCGCGCCGGGTTCGCCATGTGAAGTAGGTGTAGCTCTGCGTGAAGCCGAGCTTGGCGAGCCCCTTCATGACTTTCGGTCGCGTGAAAGCCTCGGCGAGGAAAAGGACGTCGGGATGCTGCGTCTGCACCTCGCGGATCAGCCACTCCCAGAATGGAAATGGCTTGGTGTGCGGATTGTCGACACGGAAGATCTTGACGCCTTGCTCGACCCAAAACAGCACGATTTCGAGCAACGCCTGCCGCAGCGCGGCGGCATCCTTGTTGTGAAAATCGGGATTGACGATATCCTCGTATTTCTTCGGCGGGTTCTCGGCGAATTTCATCGTGCCGTCCGGGCGGCGCTTGAACCACGCGGGATGCTCCTTGAGCCACGGATGATCCGGAGAGCATTGCACCGCGAAGTCGAGCGCGACCTCCATGCCCTGGCCATTGCAGGCCGCAACGAATGCACGAAAATCCTCGAGCGAGCCTAATTCGGGATGAACTGCATCGTGACCGCCTTCAGCGCTTCCGATAGCGTAGGGACTTCCCGGATCGTCGGGTCCCGCGGTCAATGCATTATTACGGCCCTTGCGATTGACGCGTCCGATCGGATGTATCGGCGTGAAATATACGACGTCGAATCCCATGGCTGCGACATCGGGCAACCTGTCGATGCAGTCCGCAAAGGTGCCGTGCTTTCCAGGAACCTTCCCCTGGCTTCGCGGCACCATCTCATACCAGGCCGACGCCCGTGCAGCTGGGCGGTCGACGACCAGCGGAAGCGGTTGCGACGTCGTCTTGTCATATCGAATCTGACTCGCGGCCATGGCTTCGGCGACGCGGTCGGACAGCAGAAGCTGCGCGTCGCCCGATTGCAGATAAGCATTGCAGGAATCCGCAATGACGCGAGCATTTTCTGCCGACGCGCCGCATTGCGCTTTGGTCATCAGCGCGGCGCCTTCCATGGCATCAGCCTCGGACGCGACGCCCGCTTTCGTCTTGAGCTCAAAGCCCCGTCGCCACGTAGCGAACTCGTCCGTCCACGCCGAGATGGCATATTGATGCCAGCCGATCTCGCTTGGGGTGAACGTTGCACGCCACCGGTCATTTTCGTGATGACGCATCGGCGCCCGGCGCCACTCGTTGCTTTTGATCGGTCGCCACACGACTTCGGCCGCAATGACATCATGACCGTCGCGAAACACGTCCGCCCAGATCTCGATCGGTTCGTCGACAATCCGTTTGACCGGAAACCGGCCGCCATCGACGACCGGAAAAACGTCCTCGATCAGGAAAGCGCCGCTATTAGCGGCAAACTCGACCTCTCGTCCCACTGTGATGCCTTGAGAATCAGACGGTTACGCGCTGCGGCTTGACGCAGATGGCTCCCAAGGATGACTCCAGCGGAAATGGATGGTTCCTTGGGAACCCGGGCGATTTCCGGGATTTGCCTCTCCGTCGATGAGTCCTTTGTCAAAAGCCCAATTGCTTGGTCTGGAAGCCGAATATCTCGACGCATTCGGAAAGGTGCGACGTGCGGACGAGCGTGTCTTGAGCGCAGCGATCGACGCGCTTGGTGAGCCGTCGCAAGCTCCGCCAAGCGGTGCGCCGAGACTGCCAGCATGGCAAGGGGCAGTAGAGCGCGGCTGGATTCTCGCCGTTCAACTCTACTCACTTCGTTCGAACCGCAGTTGGGGTATCGGCGATTTCGGCGATTTGAAGAGCCTGCTCAGGATCGCGGCGGAGGCGGGCGCCAGCGGAATCGGCCTCAATCCGCTACACGTTTTGTTTCACGAGGAGGCCGCTGACTGCAGCCCCTATTGGCCAAGCAGTCGTCAATTCCTCAATCCACTGTACATCGATCTGAACGACCTGCCCGAGCTGGTGTCCCTGCAAAAAGAGGCGCCGCGCGATGGGGTCGAGCAACTCAATGGGACAGATCTGGTGGACTATGCGGCCGTCGCGAGGCTGAAGCGTAGGGTGCTGCGACAAGCATTCGAGCAATTTCAAATTCGCGACGATCCGACAAGGCAGCGCGCCTTTGCCGAGTTTCGTGAAGAGCAGGGTATCAAGCTCGCGCGCTTCTGCGCATTTGAAACGCTACGCCGCACTTTCCAGCACAGTGGGATCCGAAGCTTGGAATTCACGTGACTTGAAGTCGCGG
>JADMIO011276549.1_pt1 | contig 67192 bp, 58 predicted proteins | sample 8958161 | NCBI WGS metagenome assembly JADMIO01 (sample SAMN16585339, study PRJNA669376) | soil metagenome | isolation source: Crop rotation soil | place: USA: Cullars Rotation, Alabama | collected 2011 | reverse complement strand
GCCGCGACTTCAAGTCACGTGAATTCCAAGCTTCGGATCCCACTGTGCTGGAAAGCATCGCAAGGGACCAGCGAGCCTGCTTTAGCGGATCGTATTTATCTGGTGCAGGTTGCTGCTCGAAGGGTTTTAGACCGAGCGCTCTCGCTTCGGCCTCTGCTTCCTCCGGAGTGATCTTCCCATAGCGTGCGCGGGACAAGATTTCGTCGCGACGGCCGGGCGGCAATCGTGCCATAAATACCTCGCATCGCGCGTGGGCAATGACAGAAGCTCAATGGGCCCGGCCACGATGCTATGCACGAGTCCGAATAGGGACAACCTTACCGGGATGCGCTTCGGCGAAGAGAAACTCTGACCAGGCATCCATCAGGCGCCTGCGCTTTTCAAAGAGGTCACCGCGCCGGTAAGCGGCTTCGACCTCGCTGCCGATTGCGTGCGCTAGCGCCATTTCGACGACTTCGCGCGAAAATTCGGTCCTTTCGGCGGCCCAGTCCCGGAACGTCGATCGGAAACCATGCACAGTGAAAGCACCGGCCCCGAGACGCTCAAGCACTTTTGCCATTGCCATGTTTGACATCGGTTGAGCGCGACGCCTTCCAGGAAACACGAATTCATCACCAGGCACCCGCCGCTCACAGAGCTTGTTCAATATCGCCATTGACGCTGCCGAAAGTGGCACGCGGTGTTCTTTGCCGGACTTCATGCGTGTTGCCGGAACAGTCCAAACTTTCTTGTCGAGATCGAACTCCGTCCACTTGGCACCGATGACTTCGGTGGTTCGCGATGCACAAAGGACCGTCAATTCAAGCGCGAGGGCGGCGATGCCGCCTTCAATTCGAAGCGTCGCCATGAACCTTGGAGTGCCATCGAACGGCATCGCCGCATGATGCCGCACTTGGCGAACCTTGCGTGGTGCGGGCAGGGCGGTGTCGAGATTGCCTCGCCATTGCGCCGGGTTCTCACCCTTGCGCAGCTTCCGCACTTCAAGTTGTTCGAGGATGACTTCGATGCGTCCGCGGATGCGGCTGGCCGTTTCAGGTTTCGCAGACCAGATCGGACGCAGAACCGACAGCACTTCCGTTTCTTCGATCAAATGCGCCGGGCGCTTGCCGATCATTGGATAGACATAGGTTTCGAGCGTCGAGGTCCATTGTGCACGATGCTTCGGATTCCGCCACGTCTCACAGTGTGCAGAGATGTACTGCTCGGCAGCTTTTTGAAACGACATCTTGTTCTGGTCTAGTCGCAGCGATGCCATTTCAGCGTTGCGCGTATCGATCGGATCGACCCCTTCGACGCGAAGCTTGCGCCGCCAGAAATCGCGCGCCTCCCGGGCTTGCTGTAGCGAAACATCCGCGAGAGATCCGAGTCCCATCTGTCGCGATTTGCCGTGGCGCATGTATCGCCAGATCCACGAACGCGCAGACGACGAAGCAACCTGCAAATACAGGCCGCCTCCGTCGGCCAACATGCCCGGTGTCCTGGCGGCGGAGACTTTGAGTGCAGTGAGCTTTGCCATTGTCCAACCCCCAAACGTACCCACAAGTTCGAGACGGATTCTGGCGATCGTTCGCGGCCGAGGCAAGACCTCGGCGCCATAAGCTACTGATTTATTTGAGTCAAAAGGACGCAGGCGAACGGCTGCGAACAGATGTTGGCGGAAGGGGTGAGATTCGAACTCACGGTACCCTTGCGGGCACGGCGGTTTTCAAGACCGCTGCCTTAAACCACTCGGCCACCCTTCCACCGCACGCTCAAATGAGCGAACCGCGGCGCGGTTGCAAGCGCGCCGCGGCGCCGATATGCCATCTGAACGCGTCATTTACCACGTCCGGTAACGTTCGTTCTCGCGATACCACCCTTGGAGTATGGTGAATGCGCGGGTTTGGACGCCGGGACAGGTCTATTTGAAGTCTTTCCCCAAAATTGACGCATCCGGGTGTAAGCTATCCGCCTGATATCGATGGTATTTTTGATTAGGTTGCGATTGGGGTCCTGATGGGCGGGCGAGGGGGCAAAGTCTTTGACGGCGCATGTTTGATGCCGCGCGCGGCCGCCCTGATCGCGTGCTTCGCGCTGGCCAATTGCGCCGCATCGGACAAATTCGCCCGCAAGGTCGATCCAAAGTATGGCGTCACCGCGAGCCCGCGCGTCGTGGACGCCGGACAGCCCGTTCCGAAAGGTGGCGGCACGTATCGTATCGGCAAGCCCTATATGGTCGCCGGCCGCACCTACACGCCGGTAGAGGATGAGGGCTATAGCGCGGAAGGGTTGGCGTCCTGGTACGGTGACGACTTCCACGGCCGCCTCACCGCCAACGGTGAAGTCTTCGACATGAACGGAATTAGCGCGGCACACCCGACCTTGCCGATGCCGTCTTATGTCCGCGTCACCAACATGAGCAACAGGCGCTCGATCATCGTGCGCGTCAACGATCGCGGCCCTTATCACGGCAACCGCGTCATCGATCTTTCGCACAAGACCGCTGACCTCCTCGGCTTCAAGGGCAACGGCGTCGCGCGCGTGCGCGTCGAATATGTCGGACGTGCCTCGCTCGACGGCTCCGACGACCGCAAGCTGGTTGCAACGCTGCGGGAAGGCGAGCCTGCACCGGCGCCGTCGGCCGTGCGTGTCGCCTCGGCACGCCCCTTTGTCGAGCTTGCCGACCGAGCACCCAGCCCGGTCCTCCGTGGATCGGTGCCGCTGCCGTCGGAGCGGCCTTATTCCCTCGGTCAGGACACGCAGCAAGCCGTCGCCGGCCGTGGCATGACCGACGTCACGGCGTCCCGCTTCCGGCCGCGTGAGCCGGCCGAGCTTGGTCCGAGCGTTTCCGCTTACGCGGCGGCGCGCGCCCCTGCCGATTTTGTCAGCGGCCGCGGCTTGTACTGACCGCCAGCCCGGACGGCCCGCCGGCCGTACCCCAACTTAGCGAAATAGTGCGAGGCACGATCCTGCCTCTATTGGCTTTCATTGTACGGCCTTGCTAAGAGTCGACAAATCCAACGGATTTGATTGGTTTCTCGCACGGAGCAAGGTGTGCTTTCGCTCAAGCGCGGTCTTTTCCTGTATGCGGCCGCCGCCGCCTATTTGCTCGTGGCGCAACCGGCTTGCGCCGCCGGGAGCATGGCGACCGCGACCAAGAAGGAGGATGGCGGGTTCCAGTCGAACGCGCCGACAGCGATCCTGATCGAAGCCCAAACCGGCACCATCCTCTACGACAAGAATGCCGATCAACTCGTCGCGCCGGCGAGCCTCGCAAAACTGATGACCGCCGAGGTCGTTTTCAACGAACTCAAGGACGGCAACATCAAGCTCGAGGACGAGTTCAACATCAGCGTCAACGCCTGGCGAAAAGGCGGCGCGCCGTCCGGCGGGTCGACCATGTTCGCGGTCTTGCACAGCAAGGTGAAGGTGGCGGACCTGATCCAGGCCGTCATCATCCAGTCCGCCAATGACGGGTGCATCGCGCTTGCGGAAGGGATCGCAGGGAACGAAAACGATTTCGTCCGCATGATGAACAGCCGCGCGCGCGAGATCGGCCTGACGAAATCGAACTTCAGCAACCCGACCGGTTTGCCCGACCCGGATATGCGTGTCACTGCGCGCGAACTGGCGAAGCTCGCGCAGCACATCATCACGACGTATCCGGAGTATTATCGTTGGTATGCGGAGCGTGAATTCACCTGGAACAAGATCCGCCAGCAGAACCGCAATCCGCTGCTCGCGATGAGCATCGGCGCGGACGGCATGAAAACCGGCTTCACGAACGAAGCGGGCTACGGATTGGTCGGCTCGGCGATGCAGAACGGCCTGCGTCTGATCGTTGTCGTCAACGGCCTGAAATCCGACAAGGAGCGCGCCGACGAGGCGAAGCGCCTGCTCGACTGGGGGTTTAGCGGGTTTGAATCGCGTATGCTGTTCAGCGAAGGGCAAACCGTCGGCCATGCGAAATTGTATGGCGGAGAGCGCGGCTCTGTGGCGCTGACCGGCGCGGACCAGAAGGCGATAAAGCTACTGACGCCACGCAATACGTCCGAGCGGATCATAGCGCGGATCGTCTATCGCGGGCCGGTCCAGGCGCCGATCGAAAAGGGCCAGAAAATCGGGGTGCTGAAAATCTGGCGCGGCGAGCGGATCGCGCTGGAGACGCCGCTCGAAGCGGCCGAAAGTATCGGGACGGGAACACTGACGCAGCGTGCCTTCGACGCCGCCACCGAATGGGTCGGCAGCTGGGTGCGCTCGGGCGTCAAGAAGCTTTAGACCGCTGCGAGAGCACGCAAGAACAGAGCATGCGCGGACATTTCATCACCTTTGAAGGCGGCGAGGGCACCGGAAAGTCGACGCAGGCTTCGATGCTCGCGGAACGCCTGAAGGCGTTCGGCATCAGCGTGCATTTGACGCGCGAACCCGGCGGCTCGCCGGGCGCAGAAGCGATCCGCCACGTCCTCTTGTCGGGCGCAGCCAAAGCGCTCGGCGCGGAAGCCGAAGCGATGCTGTTCGCCGCGGCGCGCGAAGACCACGTGATCAATACGATCGCGCCTGCGCTCGCGCGCGGACAATGGGTGATCTCCGATCGTTTTTCCGATTCCACGCGCGTCTATCAAGGCGCCCTCGGACAGGTCGATCCACGACTGATCCGCCGCCTGGAGAAGCTGACGATCGGCGACACCCGACCGGAACTGACGATCATTCTCGATCTGCCTGCCGAAGAAGGGCTGGCGCGCGCGAATGCGCGTCGCGGCGTCGCGACGGCCGACCGTTTCGAATCCGAGACGCTGGAATTTCATCAAAAGTTGCGCGACGCCTATCGTCAGCTTGCCACGGAAGAGCCCGAGCGCTGCGTGCTGATCGATGCCGCCGCTGCGAAGGAAGCCGTCGGCAAGGCGGTGTGGGACGCTATCGACAAACGCTTTGATCCGGCGACCGCGCCGCTCTTCGCCGATGGGGTCGTCACGTGAGCGACGCAGACGACGGCGGTCGCGATATCGAGACCGACGCGCCGCACCCGCGGCAAACGATATCGCTGTTCGGCCACCAGGATGCCGAGGCGGCGCTTCTCGATTCCTACCGAAGCGGGCGCGTGCCGCATGCATGGCTGATCGGCGGGATATCCGGGATCGGGAAGGCGACGCTGGCCTACCGTTTCGCGCGCTTCGTGCTGGCGCATCCCGATCCGGCAGATGCGGCCGTGCAAGCTGCCCGATCGCTTGCAGTCGATCCGGATCATCCGATCGCCCATCGCGTTGCCGCGCAGGGGCATCCCGACCTGCTCGCGCTGGAACGAACGATCGGCGACAACGGCAAGCTGCGAACCGTCATTACGGTCGATCAGGTGCGCAAGACCGTTCCGTTTTTCGGATCGACCGCCGGCGAGGGCGGCTGGCGCATCGTCGTTGTCGATGCGGTCGATGAGCTCAATGCCGAAGGCGAGAATGCGCTGCTGAAGCTGCTGGAGGAGCCGCCCGTCAAGTCGCTGCTTCTTCTCGTTACGCACACGCCCGGCCGGGTGCGCGCAACGCTGAAATCACGCTGCCGCAGGCTCACGCTGCGGCCGCTCGACCCGGCCGATGTCGCGCGCGCGGCCGCGGCCGCGATACAGGTGCCTGAGTCGGATTTGCAGGCAGCGGCGCAAGCCGCCGACGGCAGTGTTGCCCGGGCGATCGCGCTACTCGACGGCGATGCTCTCAAGTTTCGCGACCGGGTGATCGCGCTGCTGGACAAGCTCCCCGAAATCGATGCGCGGGCGCTGCATACGCTCGGTGACTCCATTGGGTTTGCGGATCAGAAAGCATTCGCCGGATTTGTCGACACGCTGAACGACTGGATGTCGGCGCGGCTGCGGAACGGCCCGCAAGACACCGCGCGGCTGACCCGGATCGCGGACGCATGGGACAGAATCAATCGCGCCGCCGCTGACGCGCAGGAATACAACCTCGAGCGCAAACCTGTCATTTTCGAAGCTTTTGGCGCGCTTGCCGAAGCGGCACGCGGTTGATAGCTATCTTTCGGCCATCATGATCGGTCATATCCGCCGCCGATCCACTCACCAACATAGTTTCCCAAACAGCGATTGAACGTGCCGTCCATGGCGAAAAAGACGAAATCAAAAAGCAGAAAACCCGCAAAGCCGGCGCGCTCCCGCAAAAAGGCGGCCGCCAAAAAGACGGTTGCGAAAAAGCGAAGCGCGAACAAAGTCGCCGCCAAAAAGAAGGCGAAGAAGACGGCGCCGACGAGAGCAAGGCCCAAGAAAACGGTAAAGAATGCGGCCAGCAACGCACCTAAGAAACCGGTCGCGAAGGCCACAAAGACCAAGCACGAAAGCACAGCGGCTCGCGTTACTGCCGCTCCGGCACGCCCGTCCGGAAAGCAGCCTTATTACATCACGACCGCGATCTCATATCCGAACGGCGTCCCGCATATCGGGCACGCCTATGAGGTGATTGCGACTGACGCCGTCGCGCGCTTTATGCGCCTCGACGGCTACGACGTTTACTTTTTGACCGGCACGGATGAGCACGGACAAAAGATCCAGCAGACCGCGGCGAAGGAGGGGATCATCGCGCGTGATCTCGTCGAGCGCAATGTGCCGCGCTTCCGGGCCATGGTCGAACGGCTGAACTGCTCGAACGACGATTTCATCCGTACGACGGAAAAACGCCATCATGAATCGTCCGCCGCCATCTGGGAGCGGATGCAGAAGAACGGCGACATCTATCTGTCGAAATATGCCGGCTGGTACTCGGTCCGCGATGAAGCCTTCTACGACGAAAAAGAAACGACGGTCGGCGAGGACAAGGTGCGGCGCAGCCCGCAAGGCACGCCTGTGGAGTGGGTCGAGGAAGAAAGCTATTTCTTCAAGCTGTCGGCCTATCAGCAGAAGCTGCTCAATCTCTATGCCAAGCACCCGGATTTCGTGCTCCCGAAGGAGCGGCTCAACGAAGTCGCGAGCTTCGTGCGCGGCGGTTTGCAGGATCTCTCGATTTCTCGCACGACCTTCGACTGGGGCATCCGCGTGCCGAGCGACGCCAAGCACATCATGTATGTGTGGGTCGACGCGCTGACGAATTACATCACCGGTCTTGGCTTTCCCGATACGCAGAGCGAGAAATTCAAGCGCTATTGGCCGGCTGCTTTGCACGTGATCGGCAAGGACATCGTGCGCTTCCATGCGGTTTATTGGCCAGCCTTCCTGATGTCGGCCGGCCTCGCCGTGCCGAAGCGCATCTTTAGCCACGGCTTCCTGTTCAACCGCGGTGAGAAGATGTCGAAGTCGGTCGGCAACGTGATCGATCCGTTCTCGCTGGCGGACACGTATGGCGTCGACCAGCTTCGCTATTTCTTCCTGCGCGAGGTGCCGTTCGGTCAGGACGGCAATTACAGCCACGAAGCGATCGTGAACCGGATCAATGCGGATCTCGCGAACGACCTCGGCAACCTTGCGCAGCGCTCGCTGTCGATGATCGCAAAGCAGCTCGGCGGCGTATTGCCGGCGCCGGGTGAATTCAGCCCAAATGACAAGACGATCCTGGCCGCTGCCGACGGCATGATCGCTGGCGCCCGTGGGGCCATGAAAACGCAGCAACTGCACCAGATGCTCAATGTCGTCTGGTCGGTCGTCGCCGATGCCAACCGCTATTTCGCGGGCGAAGCGCCATGGGCGCTGGCCAAGACCGACCCGAAGCGGCAGGGAACGGTGCTCTACGTCACGGCCGAAATCATCCGACAGGTCGCCATTCTGGCGCAGCCCGTGGTGCCTACCGCCGCCGGCAAGCTCCTCGATCTCCTCGCCGTGCCGGACAACGAGCGCGATTTTTCGATGCTGGGCGGCGAAAAGCGGCTCAAGGCGGGCTCGACGCTCCCGGCGCCGACCGGCGTTTTCCCGCGCTATGTCGAGCCGGAAGCGGCCGCGGCCACCTGAGCGCCATGCTGGTCGACAGCCATTGCCATCTCGATTTTCCGGACTTTGCCGAGGACCTCGATGGCATCGTGACGCGCGCGCGCGCGAAGGATATCGGGCGCATGGTGACGATATCGACCCGTGTGCGCCGGCTCGATAACCTGCTGGCGATCGCAAAGCGCTATCCGGATGTCTTTTGCTCGGTCGGCACGCATCCGCATAACGCTCACGAAGAACTCGATATATCGGCGGCGGATCTTGTTGCGCGCACGCACGATCCGAAGGTCGTCGCCATCGGCGAAGCTGGCCTCGACTATCACTACGACAATTCCCCGCGCGACGCGCAAGCCCAAGGCTTTCGCACCCATATCGCGGCCGCGCGCGACACCGGGCTGCCGCTGGTGATCCATTCGCGCGAGGCCGACGATGACATGGCCCGCATTCTCGAGGATGAAACAGGGAAGGGCGCCTTCCCGGCCGTGTTGCATTGCTTTACCGGCGGCCGCGACCTTGCGATGCGCGCGATCGCGCTCGGGCATTATGTGTCATTCACTGGCATCCTGACCTTCAAGAACTCGCAGGATTTGCGCGATATTGCGGCGGCCTTGCCGGCGGATCGGATCCTGGTCGAAACGGATGCGCCGTATCTTGCGCCCAATCCGTATCGCGGCAAGCGAAACGAGCCGTCCTACGTGACCGAAACCGCGAAGGTGCTGGCGCAGACGCGCGACGTCTCCGCGGACGAGATCGCGCGCCAGACGACGGAGAATTTCTTCTGCTTGTTCTCCAAGGTGCCGCGTCAGATACAAGGCGCGGCATGACGCTGACATTTACGATTTTGGGCTGCGGATCGTCCGGCGGCGTGCCGCGGCCGGCGCTCGGCTGGGGTCCGTGTGACCCGAACAACCCGAAGAACCGCCGGCGGCGCTGCTCGCTGTTGATCGAGCGCACCAACGACCGCGGCGGCAAAACGACTGTCCTGGTCGACACGTCGCCCGACCTGCGCGAGCAATTGCTCGACGCCGGCGTCGACTGGCTCGACGGCGTCCTCATCAGCCATGAGCACGCCGACCATACCCACGGTATCGACGATCTGCGGCCGCTTTTCATCGCCCGGCGGCGCCGGGTCGATGTCTACCTCGACGAGCCAACCTCGCGCGTGATGAACACCCGCTTCGGCTATTGCTTCAAAAGCCCACCCGGAAGCGAATATCCCCCGATCGTCAGCGAACACCGGCTGACCCCTGGCCACCCGGTGACGATCCAGGGCGAGGGCGGCCCCATCACGGCACTGCCGCTCGTGCACCACCACGGCGATATCGTGTCGCTGGGCTTCCGGGTCGGCAACGTGGCCTATTCGCCGGACCTCAATGGCATGCCCGACGACAGCGCCAAGGCTCTGGCCGGCCTCGATCTGTGGATCGTGGACGCGCTGCGCCATACGCCGCACCCGAGCCATTTCAGCTTGTCGGAGACTTTGAGCTGGATCGAGCGGATCAAGCCGTCCGAAGCGGTCCTGACCAACATGCATGTCGATCTCGATTACGAGGTCACGCGCAAGGCCGTGCCGGCGAACGTGCGTCCGGCTTACGATGGCCTAAAAATCTCGGTCGAGGACTGATCGATCTGATCTGAGGAATGCGGTCTATATCTTTGATTTTGCGCGTCGAAATACGCTCCGGCATCCTCATCTGATTTCTCTAAAATTCGCTCGATTATGCTTTGCGCGTCCAAAAATGGCATCTCGACTCGCCAGCTTCAGCGAACCTTGGGCTGCGGCATGAAGACCGCGTGGCACCTTGGTCATCGCATCCGCCATGCAATTGACCCTGGCTATAACGCTGGACCGCTCGGCGGCTCTGGCGTGACTGTGAGGCCGACGAAACCGAACTCGCGCCGTCGCGTAAGACGAAGCGCAAGCCCGGTCGTATCAATAACTGCGTGAGACGCGAAGCGACCGAGTAAACGCGGTAAGCGTAGTCGCGCGTAGGCGTCCGTTTGCGAGCAAGCCCCAGCCTCGCGGCTGGGGCGCTCGTGCCTCGGCGGAAAGAGCGCGGGGTGCGACCCTCACCTTGTCACGAAAGCGAATAGTCCGATCTTGAGCATCGTTTGTCTGGTCAAAACTGGACATGGGAGCATTAAACCGCATGGCAAAGGCCCGCAAACACAAGCCCCAATCGAAGCGGTTCATAGAATTCCCGTCGCGGATCTTCCTGATCGCTGTTCGAACGTAGTTCTCAAAATTTCAGTCAGATGCGGGTCTCGGCGCACCGTTCCTGCAAGCAGGTCCGCACATTGTAGCGGCACTGTACGTCGCCGATAAATATTCCATAATATGTCTTATGCGAATCGAGGATGTGCCACCGGGGAAATGTCCGCTCGGCCGGTCGCGCGCTCCGGGGCGCTTTGCTAAAGCCTCGGCCGTCTTTCCCGCATCCTTCCCAAGGCTCCGGACGTGAAACCCTCCCGCGACATCGTACGGCTCATCGAGATCATGGCGGCGCTGCGCACGCCCAAGACCGGCTGTCCGTGGGACCTCGAGCAGGATTTCGCGACCATCGCGCCATACACGATCGAGGAAGCCTACGAGGTCGCCGACGCGGTCACGCGCGGTGATCTGGACGATCTGCGCGACGAACTCGGCGACCTGCTCCTGCAGGTCGTTTTTCACGCCCGGATGGCCCAGGAGCAAGGCGCGTTCGATTTCGGCGACGTCGTCAACGCCATCACCGAAAAGCTGATCCGGCGCCATCCGCATGTCTTCGGTGACACGCGCCATCTGACGCCGGACCAGGTCAAAGGCCTCTGGTCGATCATCAAGGCCGAGGAAAAAGCCGAGCGTGCCGCGCGGCTCCGCAAAGCCGGCAAAGAACCGCCGCCGGCCGCGGGCGTGCTGTCCGACGTCTCGGCAGGCCTGCCGACGCTTGGGCGTGCGCTCAGGCTGCAGGCCAAGGCCGGCACCGTTGGTTTCGACTGGAACGACCCGAAAGCCGTCCTCGACAAGATCACTGAGGAAGCCAACGAGATTTCATCGGCGATCGAAAGCGGCAGCCAGGACGAAGCCGCCGAGGAAATCGGCGATCTCATGTTCGCCGTCGTTAACCTCGCCCGCCATCTCAAGGTCGACCCGGAGACGGCGCTACGTGCCGCGAACGCGAAATTCGAGCGGCGCTTCGCAAGCATCGAGCGCGCGCTGGCCCGGCAAGGCCGCAAGCCCGAGCAAGCGACGTTGGCTGAGATGGATGCGCTCTGGGACGAGGCCAAGGCTGGCGAGAAGGCACCGGGCTAACGCGAGGGCAGCGCCCTCTTTTCTTGGTCGCGTTTCCGGACGGCGAACCGGTTCCCGCTTCGCCTGGAATGCTCCTATCCGTCCGCGACCTCGAATTTGCGCCGGACCATATCCGCATGCGCCGGATCGGCGCGCACGGTCATCGCGATACGATCGTCCGGCGTGAGCGATTTCTCCAGCACCTCGGTATTGCGGTGGAGCCAGCTCGCGCCGGCGCCGTCTGAGGCGTCCAGTAGCAGATGCAGCACCGGGCGGCTCGCGGCTAGGCGTGCCTCGATCGCGTCAAACAGCGCGTCCGTTCCTTCGCCCGTGATCGCCGAAACGAGGATCGCCGGGTGTGTCGAGGATGATCGCTTCGACAGGTTGGCAACGCGCACACGCCCTGCCTCATCCAGCCGATCAATCTTGTTCCAGACCTCGATGATCCGCTCATCGTCAGCCTCGATGCCGAGCGACCGCAGCACATTCTCCACGTCATGCAGTTGCGCCTGCGTGTCGTCATGCGACACATCGCGCACATGCAGGATCACGTCTGCTTCGATCACTTCTTCTAGCGTGGCGCGGAATGCGGCGACGAGCATGGTCGGAAGATCGGAGATGAAGCCGACCGTGTCGGACAGGATCGCCTTGGTGCCGTGCGGCAGGTGAATCGCACGCAAGGTCGGATCGAGCGTCGCGAACAGCATGTCCGCTTCCAGCACCTTGGCGCGCGTCAGCCTGTTGAACAGCGTCGACTTGCCGGCATTGGTGTAGCCGACCAGGGCCACGATCGGATACGGCACGCGCTCGCGGCCGGCGCGATGCAGCGCGCGGCGTTTTTTCACCTTTTCCAGCTCGGCTTCGATCTTCCAGATGCGCTCGGAGATCACGCGACGGTCCGACTCGATCTGTGTCTCGCCCGGGCCGCCAAGGAAGCCGAAGCCGCCGCGCTGACGCTCAAGGTGCGTCCATGAGCGGACCAATCGGCTCTTCTGATAATTCAGATGCGCCAGTTCGACCTGCAGCACGCCTTCCTTCGTCTGCGCGCGCCGGCCGAAAATCTCCAGGATCAGCCCGGTGCGGTCGAGCACCTTCGCATTCCAGGCTTTCTCCAGATTGCGCTGTTGCACCGGCGACAATGCGCAATCCATCACCACAATGCCGGCTTCGAGCGTTTTCACGAGGCCAGCGATCTCGTCGGTTTTGCCCTTGCCGATAAAGGTCGCCGGACGAATCTCGTTCAGCGAAACGATCCCTGCGTTGACGACATTCAGGTCGATTGCGCGCGCGAGCCCCGCGATCTCGTCGAGCCGCGCGTCAGCCGAGCGATCTTCGGCGGACGCAGCAACACCCGCCGCGTCCCTTTGTGGGCGCGCGCGCAGATAAGGGCCGATGACAATCGCACGGCCGGTCTCCGAGCCCGAACCTTCGGCGCTCAGATGATCCGCGGATATGTTACGCCGGCGTTGCTCCAATCAGACTTTCTCTCCGGCTGCGGGCGCTGCGGCGCCCTCCTCGCCACCCTCGAACAACTGAATCGGGTGACCAGGCATGATGGTCGAGATCGCATGCTTATAAACAAGCTGCGAATGCCCATCGCGTCGCAACAGCACGCAGAAATTATCAAACCACGTGACAACGCCTTGCAGCTTCACTCCGTTCACGAGAAAGATCGTGAGCGGGATCTTCGCCTTACGAACATGATTGAGGAAGGTATCTTGAAGGTTTTGTGCTCTTTCGGCCATTGCCGTTATTTCCGTTTTTGGCCGCGAGCCCCTGATCTCGCGGCATTATTTGTCCAAGTCGCGTCGCCCCTCGCTTAACCCACGAGGACTTGGGGTGCCTCATTAGAGGGCACGCCAATCATACGCGCAAGCATAACCTCGGCCGCCCCGGCTATCGCCAAGCAATCCCTCAGGAAAACTCGGCATACCGATGAAAGTCCCGGCGCAATGCCGTGGCGACCAGGCCTGGTGCGCCGTTACCGACCGGCCGGTCATTGATTCTGACCACGGGCATGACGAGCTGGCTCGCCGACGTGACGAACGCTTCCCGCGCCGCATAGGCTTCTTCAACGGTAAAGGCGCGCTCCTCGAGTTCGAGACCGTGCGCGCGGAGCGTGTCGATGACTACGGCGCGCGTGATCCCTTTGAGGATCCCGTGATCGGCATGGCGAGTCACGACCTTGCCGTCGCGCGTGACGATCCAGGCATTGGACGACGACCCCTCGGTCACCTTGTCGTTCTTGTCTACGTACCAGGCTTCGCGCGCGCCCTGCTCCCGCGCCGTTTGCTTGGCGAGAACATTGGGTAGGAGCGCGACGGATTTGATATCAGCCCGAGGCCAGCGGTTTTCCGGGACGGTGATGACCGCGACGCCTTCGGCGGCCATCGCCTCGGACTTGGCGACGTCGAGCGCGTTCGCGGTGACGACAATCGCGGGCTTGATGGGCGATGGTGGAAATGGATGGTCGCGCCGCGCGACACCGCGGGTCACCTGAACATAGACGATGCCGTCCCTCACGCGGTTGCGGGCGACAACCTCGTGCAGGACGACGTTGAGTGCCGATAGCGGCATCGGGAGCTTGATCCGGAGTTCGCCGAGCGAGCGCACGAGCCGCTCCATATGGCGGCGCTGGTCGACCAGGCGGCCTCCCCGCACCTCGCAGACCTCGTAGACACCGTCGGCGAATTGGTAGCCGCGGTCTTCGATATGGACGGCGGCATGTTTGCGCGGCACGTAGCGGCCGTTGACGTAAGCGATGCGCGACATGATTACGACGTCAGCCCACGCCCAATGCTTTCAGCTTGCGATGCAAAGCGGAGCGCTCCATGCCGACAAATTCGGCGGTGCGCGAAATATTGCCACCGAAGCGGTTGATCTGCGCCATCAGATATTCGCGCTCGAACATCTCGCGTGCCTCGCGCAGCGGCAGGCTCATGAGCTGGTCGCCGCCATTGCCGTTCGGCATCGACGGGATCATCGAGCCGACGTCCTGCGGCAACATGCTGGCGCTAATTACGGCGCTCGAATCGCCGCCGGCGAGAATCATGAGGCGTTCGACGTTGTTGCGAAGCTGGCGGACATTGCCCGGCCAGTCGTGCGATTGCAAGACAGCCATCGCGTCCTCGCCGATCGCGCGTTTTGAAAGTCCGGTCGCCCCCGAAATCTGGTCCATGAAATAGTCGACGAGAACCGAAATATCCTCGCGCCGCTCCGCGAGCGGCGGGATGCGGATCGGAACAACCGACAGCCGGTGAAACAGGTCTTCGCGGAAATTGCCGGCCGATATCTCGGCTTCGAGATTGCGGCTCGTCGACGACACGATGCGCACGTCGACATTGACCTTGCCGCCGCCACCGACGCGCTCGAATGTCTGCTCGGTGAGGACGCGCAGGATCTTGTTTTGCGTCTCGCGCGGCATGTCGGCGATTTCGTCGATGAACAGCGTTCCACCATGCGCCTCCTCGAGCGCGCCCACCTTGCGGCTTTGCGACCCGTTGGTCTGCTCGACGCCGAAGAGCTCGGTTTCCATGCGCTCCGGGGTAATGGCGGCCGCGTTGATCACCACGAACGGGCCGGCGGCGCGCGCCGACATAGAGTGCAGCGTGCGCGCGCACAGCTCCTTGCCGGCGCCGGACGGACCGACGATGAGAATGCGGCTGTTGGTCGGCGCGACTTTTTCGATCGTCTGGCGCAGTTGATTGATCGCAGGCGACTTGCCGACGAGCGCGCTCGCCATCGGCGCGAGCTGCTTGAGCTCCTTCACTTCGCGCTTGAGCCGCGACGTCTCGAGGGCGCGATCGGCGATTAGAAGAAGCCGATCGGCCTTGAACGGTTTCTCGATGAAATCATAGGCGCCGTGCTTGATGGCGGCGACCGCGGTTTCGATATTGCCGTGTCCGGAAATCATGACGACCGGGAGATCCGGGTGCTGCGCCTTGACGGATTCCAGTAGCTGCAGCCCGTCGAGGCGGCTGCCCTGCAGCCAGATGTCCAGGAACACAAGGTTGGGACGACGCGACTGGATCGTGGCGAGAGCGGAATCGCTGTTATGGGCGACGCGCGTGGCATAGCCCTCGTCCTGCAGGATGCCCGAGACGAGCTCGCAAATGTCGGCTTCGTCGTCAACGATGAGAATATCGGCTGCCATGACGCTCACTGATCCGCTGTCTGAATTGTTTTTTCCGGTTTTGTATCGGGCGTGGCGGCCGGCTCCGCCGCGATGCGCAGCCGCATCCAGGCGCCGCGCTGGCCCGGATTCCTCTCGCTGGCATCGTGAAGTTCAATTCCGCCCCCATGGTCTTCCAGGATCTTGCCGACGATCGCCAATCCCAGCCCCGTACCTTTGTCGCGCGTCGTGACATAAGGTTCGAGCAGGCGGCTGCGATTGTCTTTGGGAAGTCCGATCCCGTTGTCGACGACGTCGATGACGATCTCGTGTCCGACCCTTTCGGCCGAAACCTCGATCCGGCCCTTCTCGGAACCTTCCGGCAGCGCCGAGATCGCTTCCGCGGCGTTCTTGATGATGTTGGTCAGTGCTTGTGAGATCAGCCGGCGGTCGAAGCGCGCCGGCATCGACTCGTCCGGAACCCTGGCCTCGATGTCGATATCGGCATGTCCCACGCGCATGAGGAACACTGCCTGCTTCACGGTGTCGGCGACGTCTTCAGACGCCATCACCGGCTTCGGCATGCGCGAGAAGCGCGAGAATTCATCGACCATGCGGCGGATATCGTCGACCTGACGGACGATCGTATCCGTGCATTGCTCAAAAATCGCGCGATCCTCGGTGATCACCTTGCCGTATTTGCGGCGCAGCCGTTCAGCCGAAAGCTGGATCGGCGTGAGCGGATTCTTGATTTCGTGCGCGATGCGACGCGCGACATCGGCCCAAGCCGACGTGCGCTGCGCGGTAACGAGGTCGGTGATGTCGTCGAGCGTCACCACATACCCGTGATCGACGTCGGCCGATTGCTCGCTGGTGACGCGCACGGACAGGATGCGTTCCCTGCCGGCGCGGCTGATCGTGATCTGTCCCTGCACGAGCCGCTGATTGGCCTCCTTCGACGCGTTGACCAGATCGGCGAGTTCTGGAACGACATCGGTGAGCGTCTGGCCGCTGATTTCCGTCTCGGTATGCCCGATCAGCTTTTCCGCGGAGCGATTGAGAATTTGGATGTGGCCGTCTGCGTCAGCGCCGATCACCCCTGCACTCGCGCCGGCAAGGACAGCCTCGGTGAATTGGCGCCGGCTGTCGATCAGGTCGCGCGCGCGCAGCAGATCGTCGCGCTGGGTGCGCAATTCCTGCGTCATCGTGTTGAAGGTTTCCGCGAGCTGAGCGAGATCGCCCTCGGAACGGCGCACCGGCACCTGCACATGCAGATTGCCGGTCGAGACGACATTGGCGGCGCCGATCAGGCGGCGAATGGGTGCGACCAGTCGATTGGCGAAGTTCAGGCCGATCCAGACGGCGGACAAAAGCACGATCAGCGCGATGACCGTGTACATCAATCCGAACGCGACCTGCACGCCGAGCCGGCGCGCTTCCAGCTGCGCGTATTCGCTCACGCTTGCGCGAGTCTCGCGCAACTGCGAAACGACCCGCGGATCAAGGCCTCGTGCGATGTAAAGGTAAGTGTCGGTGAAGTTGCGCAGCTTGATCACGCCTGCCACATAGTTCGCGTCGGGAATGAGCGCGATCTGCGGCTCGTTTTCGGTGATGTGTTGAAGCGCGGCTTTTGCCGGCGCGGTAACTTCCAGGTTGGTGCGGATGTTGCTTCGCTCGACCACTTCAAGATCTTTGTCGATCATGACCGCAACCGGCAGGCCGCGCAACGACGCTTGCGCCGTCAGGAACTGTCGAAAACGATCGCGATCCTGATCGAATAGCTGCTTGGCGCGCGCGATGTCCGTCGAGATGGTGATGATGTCGGCGCGCACGATCTGCGCGTGGTCGCGCAAATAGGCTTCCGACACGACCATCGAATTCTCGATCACCGCGCGAGTGCGGATGTTGAAGATGCGGTCGAGGCTGCGATCGAGCGTGATGCTCGCAACGATCGCGACGAGAATCGCGGGCACGGCGGCGATCACCGAAAACAGGGCGACGACGCTGACATGCAATTGCGCTCCGGCGCGCCCGCGTCGGCGTGCCTGGATAATCATCCAGACTTCCCGGCCGATGACGGCGATCAGGAACAAGGCCGCCAGCGCGTTGGCCAGCAGGAAGCCCACCACGACCTGATGGGTCGGGACGATGCGCGTAAACCCGCTGAGCACCACAAAGGTCAGCAGCGCTGAAAACAGCGCCACCGCGACCGCGATGGGACCAAGCCAGCGCATCCATGCCCTTGAGCCTTGCGCGGAACTCGCGAGCACTTCTGCCGAGATCGTCTTGTCGGCGCTCATCGTTGATTAGGTTTGAAATTGTTCAGGTAATCGCGACCCGCCCCGGAGCGGACGAGTTGATGTATTTATACAACATTGTTGCGAGATTGCGACAATTCGACGGCAGGCGCCTTTTCGGGCCCCCAAAACACCGAAGCCGGATATCAGCTCAACCGGTGGTGCGTATGACCTGGATATCCAGGTCCCTGATCTTCTTGCGCAGCGTATTGCGGTTGACACCGAGGAGGTCCGCAGCGCGGATCTGATTGCCGCGGGTCGCCGCTAACGCGGCCGATAGCAGCGGATACTCGATCTCCCGCAGGATCCGGTGGTAGAGGCCGGGCGGCGGCAGACTGTCCTGGAAGCTTGCGAAATACTTGGTGAGATTACGCTCGACCGCCGCCGAAAGATTGTCCGCCTCGGGGGTCGCCGGCTCGACCGGCGTTGCCGGCTGCGCCAATTCAGCTTCGATCACAGCGACCGTGATCGTGTCCTGCGGGTACAAGGCGGCAAGGCGGCGCGCCAGATTTTCAAGTTCGCGCACGTTGCCCGGCCACGGATATTTTTTCAGCCGATCGAGCGCCGCCTGATCGATCTGTTTGGGCGGCAAGCCCTCCTTCTCCGCTTGCAGGAAGAAATGCCGGATCAGGTCCGGAACGTCTTCGGTGCGCTCGCGCAAGGGCGGCAGCCGCAGCGGCACGACGTTGAGGCGGAAATACAGGTCTTCACGGAACAGGCCCTGCTGAATGAGGACACGCAGGTCCTTGTTGGTCGCGGCGATGATGCGCACGTCGGTCTTGATGGGCGAGCGACCGCCGACCGTCGTGTACTCACCCTGCTGCAGCACGCGCAGAAGCCGAGTCTGCGCTTCCATCGGCATGTCGCCGATTTCATCGAGGAAGAGTGTGCCGCCTTCGGCGAGCTCGAAACGGCCGGCGCTGCGTGAGTTCGCTCCGGTGAAGGCGCCCTTCTCGTGGCCGAACAATTCCGATTCGATCAGGTCGCGCGGGATCGCGGCCATATTGATCGCGATGAACGGCCCGGTGCGGCGCTTGCCGTAGTCATGCAGCGCGCGCGCGACGAGCTCCTTGCCGGTCCCGGATTCGCCGGCGATCATCACCGTCAGGTCGGTCTGCATCAGACGCGCCAGCAACCGGTAGATCTCCTGCATCGCAGGCGAGCGCCCGACGAGCGGAATGGAATCGAATTCATCCCCGCGCACCGGCGATTTCGGTTTTTCCTTCGGCTCGGACAAGGCGCGTCCGACAATGCCGATCAGCTCCTTGAGGTCGAACGGCTTCGGCAGATATTCATAGGCGCCGCGCTCCGAGGCGCGGATCGCAGTCATGAACGTGTTCTGCGCGCTCATGACGATGATCGGCAGTTCCGGGCGCAGCTTCTTGATGCGCGGGATCAGCTCGAATGCATTCTCGTCCGGCATGACGACGTCGGTGATGACGAGATCCCCCTCGCCCTGGCTCACCCAGCGCCACAACGTCGCGGCGTTGCTGGTCGATCGAACCTCATAGCCTGCGCGTGAGAGCGCCTGATTGAGAACGGTTCGGATTGCGCCGTCGTCGTCGGCGACCAATATGCTTCCAGCGGGCATCTTATCTCTCGTTCGCCTCCGCAAAAGTCATCGTCACGCGTCACCCACCAATTCCGGCGCATCCGCGCGCGCGGCACTATCGGCGCCGGCATATATCGGCATCAGCACACGGAATGTCGTATGCCGCGGTTGCGATTCACATTCGATGATGCCGCCGTGATCGCCGATGATCTTGGCGACGAGCGCCAAGCCAAGCCCGGTCCCGCTCGGCTTGGTTGTCACGAACGGATCGAACAGATGCGGCAGGAGATCGGGCGGAACGCCCGGCCCGTTGTCCTTGATGCAAAACTCGAGCGGAAGCGATACACGCGTCTTGCTGCCGGGCAGCGACAACCGCACGCCCGGACGGAATGCGGTTGTCATGACGATTTCGCCGTCGATCGCGTCCTGACCGATCGCTTCGGCCGCATTCTTCACGAGATTGAGAAACACCTGCACGAGCTGATCGCGGTTGGCGAGCACCGGCGGCAATGACGGATCGTATTCCTCGACGAACTTGATGTGTCGCGCGAAGCCCGATTGCGCGAGGCGCTTCACGTGCTCGAGCACGACATGGATGTTGACCGGCTCGCGTTCGACCGGCCGCTCGTCGGCGAAGACCTCCATACGGTCGACGAGCTTCACGATGCGGTCGGCTTCGTCGCATATGAGCCGCGTCAGCGTGCGGTCGTCGTCGGCCGCGGATTGCTCGAGGAGCTGCGCCGCCCCCCGGATGCCGGACAACGGATTCTTGATCTCGTGCGCGAGCATGGACGCCAGCGCAATCACCGAGCGCGCCGCGCCGCGATGGGTGAGCTGGCGGTCCATTTTGTCGGCGATGGTGCGCTCTTGGAGCATGACCACGACATGGCCGTGCCGTTCGGGCAGCGGCGCGACGTGCAAGTCAACGATGCGATCGCCCGGATTGCGCGGCGTCGACAAGTCGACGCGATATTCGTTGACTGGCGCGCCGCGATCGCGAACCTGATCGACCAGCGCCAGCAGCGGGCTGCCGAACGGCGCGAGGTCGCGCAGCAGCAGCCTACGCAGAAGCGGAGCCGAAACCTCGAAGAAGGCTTCGGCGGCGACATTGGCGTCAACGACCTGCCCCTCGGCGCCGATGACGATTACCGGCAGCGGCAAGGCGTTGATGACGGCGCCGCTCGGAAACGGATTATACGCAGCCACCGGTTTCATGCCGCGGCCTCGAGATTTTCGTCGAGCACGACGCCGGATTGCGCCATCTCTTCGAACGCGACGGCAAGCGTCGCCAGCGTTTGCGCCGGCATTTCCGATGTGAGCACGGCGGCGCGATGCTTCTTCAGCAACGCGTCGGGTGCGCGCGCCGTTTCGGCGGCCACGTCGAGCGCGGATGCAAGGTGCTTGCGCGCGTGCTTGCGGCCGATGGTGGCGCCGTGATGCGCGAGCATCTCTTCGTAGACCTGGGACACGATCGCGAGTTGCGTCATCAGATCAGGATTGTCTTCGCGGATGCCGGTGGCGAGATAGCGTCCGAGCTGGCCCGGAAACCATGGCCGTCCCTGCGCCGCGCGGCCGACCATCACCATGTCGGCGCCCGACTGCGCGAGCGCCGTTTCGGCGTCGCCGATCGTCTTGATATCGCCGTTGACGACGACGGGGATCGACACCGCATGCTTGACGGCGCGCACGGCGTTCCAGTCCGCCTGCCCTTTGTAAAACTGGCAGCGCGTACGGCCGTGGACGGTCACGAGCTTCACGCCGGCGGCCTCGGCGCGCCGCGCCAGCTCCGGTGCGTTGATCGAGCGGTCGTCCCATCCAAGCCGCATCTTGAGCGTCACCGGGACCGAGACAGCACCGACCGTTGCATCGATCAGCGTCAAAGCGTGGTCGAGGTCGCGCATCAGCGCGGATCCGGACTCGCCGTTGGTCACATGCTTGGCCGGGCAGCCCATGTTGATATCGATGATGTGCGCGCCGGCATCCGCGGCGATGCGTGCGCCCTCGGCCATCCAGCGCGCTTCGCAACCCGCCAACTGGACGACGTGCACGTCGATTCCCGCGCCCTCGGCGCGCAGGCAGGCGTCGCGGCGCCCCTCGATCAGCTTCGGGGTCGCGACCATCTCCGACACGACGAGGCCCGCACCAAGACGCGCTACAAGCCGCCTGAAGGGGCCGTCAGTGACGCCCGACATCGGAGCGAGCACAACCCGATTGCCTGGCGTAATCGGGCCAATGGAAGGGATGTTTTCGGCGGAAATCTCAGTCACGCGCGGTTGCACACCAATTAATCAGATGGCCGAACTGCATAGAGTTTAGCCACAAGACGGCCTATGCCACAAGTGCTGCATCGCAGCAATCAGCAGTTTTGTTAATTCGCTTCCCAAATCTGGCAGCCGCGATAAACCGTCCGGCATTGGATTTCTGAGGTCTGGGCGGATGGCAGCCAAAATAGCGGCAATCGTGTTGGCGGGCGGCCGCGGCACCCGGCTGGGTGGAGATTTACCCAAGCAATACAGAGAGTTGGGCGGAGAAGCTGTGATTCTGCCGAGCTTGCGGCTCTTCCTCGGCCACCCTCAAATCTCCCTTGTTCAGGCGGTGATCCATCCCGACGATGAGACCCGGTATTCGGCGGTCACGCGCGGGCTTGGATTGCGATCTCCCGCCTATGGCGGGGCGACGCGACAGGATTCGGTCCTGGCCGGCCTGAAGGCGCTTGCTCAGGACAAGCCGGAATTCGTGCTGGTGCACGATTCTGCCCGCCCCTTCGTTACGTCCGCCTTGATCGACCGCGCGATCGCCGCCGTGCAGACGAATGGCGCGGCGATCCCGGCATTGCCGGTCACCGACACGGTCAAACAGATCGACGCGCAGGATCGCGTCGCCCGCACGATCGATCGGGCGACGCTGCGCCTGATCCAGACACCGCAGGCTTTCGCCTATGCCGCGCTCCGAGACGCGCATCTGCGTGCCGCAAAGGAAGGCCGGCACGATTTCACGGACGACGCGGCGCTCGCAGAATGGGCCGGATTGTCGGTCACGACGTTTGCCGGCGAAGCCGGTAACATCAAACTCACGACCGCGGAGGACTTTGTGAAAGCTGCGTCAGCGGGCGCGACGGCGCTGGACGATATCCGCACAGGCATGGGTTTCGACGTTCACGCTTTCGAGGACGGCGATCACGTCACACTCGGCGGCGTCCGCATTCCGCATGATCGAAAGCTCAGCGGACATTCCGACGCCGATGTCGTGCTGCATGCGATGGTCGACGCCATTCTCGGCGTGCTGGGCGAAGGCGACATCGGATCGCACTTCCCGCCTTCCGACCCGAAATGGCGCGGCGCCTCGTCCGACCGCTTTCTCCAGTTCGCCGTCGAGCGCGTGAAAGCACGCGGCGGCGTGATCGCCAATCTCGATACGACGATTGTGTGCGAGGCGCCCAAGATCGGCCCGCACCGCGACGCGATGCGTGCCCGCATTGCCGAGATTGCCGGCATCACGATCGACCGCGTCGGCGTGAAGGCGACGACGAACGAAGGTCTGGGCTTCCTCGGCCGCCGCGAGGGCATTGTCGCGTACGCGATCGCCACGATCCGCCTGCCGGGAACGACCAATGCTTGACGAAGATATTGTCGAAGCCGGCAAGCGGTTGCTCGATATCTGCCGCCGCAAGCAGTTGACGATCGCCACGGCGGAATCCTGCACCGGCGGCCTTGTCGCCGGCACGCTGACGGAAATTCCCGGCGTGTCCGCCATGCTCGATCGCGGCTTCATCACCTACAGCAACGAAGCCAAGCAAGAGATGCTCGGCGTCTCGCCGCAGACGTTGGAAGCCTACGGCGCCGTCAGTTCGCAAACCGCGGAGGAGATGGCGCGCGGCGCCCTCGCCCACGCCCCGGTCGATCTTGCCGTATCGGTCACTGGTATCGCCGGTCCGGAGAGCGACGGCACCGAAAAACCAGTTGGACTGGTGCATTTCGCAGCGGCGTCGCGAACCGGGCAGTTTGCCCATGTCGAAAAGCGATTTGGCAATCCGGGCCGCGCCGAGATCCGCAAGCGGTCCGTGCTGCAGGCGTTCGTGATACTGCACGATCTCGCCGAAAAAGAGCCGTCGCGCGTGTGACGCCTACTCCTTGCGGCCGTAAATCACGTCCGCACGCCGCTCGAACGCCTCGGCGAAACGGCGGAACGCAGCATCGAACATCGCGCCCATCAGCATGCCCAGCGTGCGGCTACGGAACTCATACGCGATGAAGAATCTCACTTCGCAAAGCTGCTCGCCGAGGGCATGGAATTCCCACCGGTTCTCCATGCGGCTGAACGGACCCTCGAGATATTCGACGAGAATCTGAAGGTTCGGCCGGTCGAGAGTCACACGGCTTTTGAATGTCTCGTGCAAGAGCTTGAAGGCGACCGTCATGTCCGCGACGACGACCTCGACGCCGTCGATCTTCTCGGAGCGGTTGCGCACGCGCAGCTGACTGCATAGCGGCACGAATTCCGGATAGCGCTCCACATCGGCGACAAGATCGAACATGTCCGCCGCGCTGTGACGAACGCGTCGCCTGGTCGAAAAGTCAGGCATCAGCGCCTGGTGCCGAAAGGTGTGGAGCGGTCCTCGGGCGAGATCATGCGCGAGCCTAACGCGAGAGCTTCGCCTCGCGCGCGGCGCGCAGCTTGGCGAAATCGTCGCCGGCATGATGTGAGGAGCGCGTCAGCGGCGACGCCGACACCATCAGAAAGCCCTTCGCATAGGCCATCGCTTCATAGGCCTTGAACTCGTCCGGCGTGACGTAACGAACGACTTCGTGATGCTTGCGCGTCGGCTGCAGATACTGGCCAATGGTGAGGAAATCGACATCGGCCGAGCGGAGGTCGTCCATGAGCTGGAGCACTTCGTTGCGCTCCTCGCCGAGGCCGACCATGATGCCCGATTTCGTGAACATCGTTGGATCGATCTCTTTCACCTGCTGCAGCAGACGGATCGAGTGGAAATAGCGCGCGCCCGGACGCACGGTGAGATAGCGCGACGCCACTGTTTCCAGATTGTGGTTGAAGACGTCGGGCCGCGCGGCCACGACTTTCTCCAACGCGCCGCTCTTGCGCAGGAAATCGGGCGTCAGCACTTCGATCGTGGTTTGCGGGCAGCGCTCGCGGATGGCGCGGATCGTCTCGGCGAAGTGCTCGGCGCCGCCATCATCGAGATCATCGCGGTCGACCGACGTGACGACGATATGCGCGAGACCGAGCTTCGCGGTCGCTTCGGCGACGTTCTGCGGCTCGAGCGGGTCAAGCGCGCCGGGCAAGCCGGTGCGCACATTGCAGAAGGCACAGGCGCGCGTGCAGGTGTCGCCCATGATCATGAAGGTCGCGTGCTTCTTCTCCCAGCACTCGCCGATATTGGGGCAGCCCGCCTCCTCGCAGACTGTGTGCAGGCCATTGGCGCGCACGATCTGCGACGTCTCGGAAAAGCCGCGCGAGAGCGGCGCCTTGACGCGGATCCAGTCGGGCTTCTTGTGGATCGGCACATCCGGCCGATGCGCCTTTTCGGGATGGCGCGGGCGCGGCTGGCGGACGGTATCGAGGACAACGACCATGGTTCCCCATACTTACGGGCGCCGGCGGTACGCTGCAAGCGCCGTCGGCTGCGGCCTGTCCGCATGGCGGCAGGCAGGAAAAGGCGGGCTCAAAGCCCGCCTTTCATCATGGTGGCGTTATGCCGGCCGTGTGACGCCCACTACTGATTGCAGGCGCTTTCATCGACGCCCTGCCCGTAATTGCCCTGCGTGTAGCAGCCGGGCGACGAGGTGTGATTCGGCACCGAATAGACCGAGGCGGCTGACTCGAAACGCGGATAGTTCCGGTAGGTTCGATAGGTCGGCACCTCAGCCCGCGCCTCGCGCGCGGCAGCGATCCGCTCGGCGCGCGAGGGTTGCGCGGAAGCCGATGTCGCAAGTGCACCGAATGATACGGCAAAGAGTGCGGCGATTGCGCCTGCTTTGATGGCAGTCATCATGAGTTCCTTCCAGCTTCGTTGGTCGCCCAGAGCGGGGACATAAGCCGCGCGCGGCGCGCTGCACCGCACGCATCCGCATGGCAACGATGCAGGAAAGGGCTAAGCCTTTTGAGGAATTGTCAGCGCGTCCTTCGAACGATTCTGAATTTGACGCGATCGTGTCGACGATGCGGCAACGTCACATGTTCAGAACGCGGCCGTACGCATCAAGCACCGCTTCTTTCATCGTCTCCGAGATTGTCGGGTGCGGGAAGATCGTGTGCATTAACTCTTCTTCCGTCGTCTCGAGATTCATCGCGACGACGAAGCCTTGAATGAGCTCGGTGACTTCCGCGCCGACCATGTGCGCTCCGAGAAGCTGCCCGGTCTTGGCATCGAAAATGACCTTGACGAGACCCTGGTCTTCGCCGAGCGCAATCGCCTTGCCGTTGCCGACAAACGGGAAGCGGCCGACTTTGATCTCGCGCTTCTGCTCTTTCGCGGCCTGTTCGGTGAGGCCGACGGAGGCGACTTGCGGATGGCAATAGGTGCAGCCTGGAATGAGCCGCTTGTCCATCGGGTGCACCTTGAGGCCCTTGATCGCCTCGATGCAGATCACGCCCTCATGCTCGGCCTTGTGCGCAAGCATGGGCGGGCCGGCGACGTCGCCGATGGCATAGATGCCCGGCACGTTGGTCTTGCAGGTCCCGTCGATCACGATCGTGCCGCGATCGGTTTTCACGCCGAGCTTCTCCAGGCCGATATTCTCGATATTGCCGACGACGCCGACGGCCGAGATGACCCGGTCGGCAGTAATGGTCTGCGTTCCCTTGCCGTCGTCGATCGTCGCCGTGACGCTGTCGGCTTTCTTGTCGAGTTTGGTGACCTTCGCGCCGGTGATGACCTTGATGCCCTGCTTTTCGAATTGCTTGCGGGCGAACGCCGCGATTTCGGCATCCTCTACCGGGAGGATTTGCGGCAACACCTCGACGACCGTCACCTCGGCGCCCATGGTGCGGTAGAAGGACGCGAATTCGATGCCGATCGCGCCGGAGCCAATCACGAGCAGCGATTTCGGCATCTTGTCCGGGTTCATCGCCTCGAAATACGTCCAGACAAGTTTCTTGTCCGGCTCTAGTCCCGGCAGGACGCGCGGACGCGCGCCCGTCGCGATGATGATATGCTTCGCCTGATAATTCCCAGGCCCAAGCGCGCCTTTCGGCGCTTCGGTCTTCGAGGCTTTCACCGTGATCTTGCCGGGCGCGTCGATCGTCGCCTCGCCCCAGATCACGCTGATCTTGTTCTTCTTCATCAGGAAGCCGACGCCGGCATTCATCCGCCCGGCGACGCCACGCGAGCGCTTGATCACCGCCGCGGGGTCGAACGAGACATTCTCCGCCGTCAGGCCATAGTCCTTGGCGTGCTGCATGTAGTGGAAGATCTCCGCCGAACGGAGCAGCGCCTTGGTCGGAATGCAGCCCCAGTTCGAACAGATGCCGCCCAGGAAATCGCGCTCGATAATCGCCGTCTTGAAACCGAGCTGCGCCGCGCGGATCGCAGTGACATAGCCGCCCGGGCCGGAGCCGATAATGATGACGTCGAAGGATGTGTCAGCCATTCCTAGACAACCATCATCACGGGATTTTCGATCAGCGTCTTGAACGCGCCGATGAGTTCGGCGCCGAGCGCGCCGTCAACCGCGCGGTGGTCGCATGACATGGTAACGCTCATGATGGTCGCGGCCTCGACCTTGCCGTTCTTCACGATCGCACGCTGCTCGCCGGTGCCGACCGCGAGGATCGTCGCATGCGGCGGATTGATCACCGCGGTGAAATCCTTGATGCCGTACATGCCAAGGTTGGACACGGCCGTGGTGCCGCCCTGATATTCCTCGGGTTTGAGCTTGCGGGCACGCGCGCGTGCCGCGAAATCCTTCATCTCGTTCGAGATCGCCGAAACCGATTTCGTTTCCGCTTTGCGGATGATCGGCGTGATCAGGCCGCCCGGCATCGCGACGGCGACGCCGACGTCGGAATGCTTGTGCTTGAGCATGCCGGATTCGGTCCAGCTCACATTGGCATTCGGGATTTTCTGCAGCGCGAGCGCCAGCGCCTTGATGACGAAGTCGTTGACCGAGAGTTTGTAGGCGGGCTTGCCGTCCTTGTCCTTCGGTGCGGCCGCGTTGATCTCTTCGCGTGCGGCCGTGAGCTTGTCGATATTGCAATCGATCGTCAGGAAGAAATGCGGAATCGTCTGCGTCGATTGCGTCAATCGCTGAGCAATCGTGCGGCGCATATTGTCGTGCGGGACAACCTCGTAGCTGCCCTCTTCGAACAGCGCGCGCACCTGTGCGTCGGATGGACCAGCCGGCGGCACGTAAGCCGCGGCTGGAGCAGCGCCTGGCGCTTTCAGCCCCTTACCCGATTGCGCGGCTTCGACGTCGCGCGCGACCACGCGGCCGTGCGGACCGGAGCCCTGAATGCGCGACACGTCGATCCCGGCATTCTTGGCGAGCCGGCGCGCGAGTGGTGACGAGAAAACGCGGGCGCCGTCAGACGACGGCGCAGGCGCCGGAGCGGCGGCTGCAGGCTTCGGTGCCGGCGCAGCTTGCGGCGTGGGCGCAGCAGCGGCCGGAGGCGCCGCCTGAGCCTGCGGCTTGTCCACCGGCGCGGCGCTTGGTGGCGTAGCACTCGGCGCCGCGGACGAAGCAGCTTTGACATCCTCGCCTTCGCCGGCGAGCACCGCGATCACCTGGTTGACCGGAACGTCGGCGGTGCCTTCAGGCACGACAATCTTTGCGAGCGTACCCTCGTCGACCGCCTCGACTTCCATCGTCGCCTTGTCGGTCTCGATTTCGGCGATGACGTCGCCTGACTTGACCTTGTCGCCCTCTTTCTTGAGCCACTTGGCGAGATTGCCTTTCTCCATCGTGGGAGAAAGCGCGGGCATGAGGATGTTTGTCGGCATGATGAACCCCTTAGCCCTGGCCTATCGGGCCGATGCTGCCGCTATTGGCCGGCGCATCAATTTCGGAACTGAACGCGTCGCGAATACGCTCCACGACGCCGTCTTCGGCCTCGTCGCCTTCCTGTGCGTAAACGCGCGCGACCTGACGCGCCACATCGGCGAGCAGAATGCCCCAGGCGCGCGGATCGTTGAACGCGCGCCGCAAGGTGACGTGCAGACCGCCGTCGACGACGCCGGCGCGCAGCACTTCGACGCCGCCCTTCTGGTCCGCCCCCGGTGGAATCTGTAGTGCGTCGTAAGGCGCGCTCATGCCATCACCGATACGAAACGGCCTTGGCGGCGTCGACGATGTCGGCGACCGAAGGCAGCGCAAGCTTTTCGAGGTTCGCGGCGTACGGCATCGGGACATCCTTGCCCGTGACGCGGATGACCGGCGCATCGAGATAGTCGAAGGCCCGCTCCATCACGCGGGCGGCGATCTCCGCGCCGATGCCCGATTGCGGCCAGCCTTCCTCGACGGTCACGAGGCGGCCGGTCTTCTGCACGGATTTCACGATCGTATCGATATCGAGCGGACGCAGCGTCCGCAGATCGATGACTTCCGCCATGATGTGTTTCTTGGCGAGCTCTTCCGCGGCCTTCAGCGTGTACGTCATGCCGTGCGAGAACGACACGAGGGTGACGTTGTTGCCCGGACGCACGATACGCGCTTTGCCGATCGGCAAGACGAAGTCGTCGAGCTTGGGCACTGGGAACGAATGTCCGTAGAGGATTTCATTCTCGAGGAAGATCACCGGGTTCGGGTTGCGGATCGCCGCCTTCAGCAAGCCCTTCGCGTCGGACGCCGAGTACGGCGCGATCACGATCAGGCCGGGGATCTGCGAGTACCAGGCCGAATAGTCCTGGCTGTGCTGCGCCGCGACGCGCGCGGCCGCGCCGTTGGGGCCACGGAACACGATCGAGGCGCCCATCTGTCCGCCGGACATATAGAGCGTCTTCGCCGCCGAGTTGATGATCTGGTCGATCGCCTGCATGGCGAAGTTGAAGGTCATGAACTCGACGATCGGCTTGAGACCCGCGAGCGCTGCGCCGACGCCAAGACCGGCAAAGCCATGCTCGGTGATCGGTGTGTCGACCACGCGCTTGGCGCCGAATTCCTGTAGCAACCCCTGCGTGACCTTGTACGCGCCCTGATACTCGGCGACCTCTTCGCCCATCACGAAGACGTCCGGATCGCGCCGCATCTCCTCAGCCATCGCGTCGCGCAACGCTTCGCGCACGGTCATGGTCACCATCTCGGTGCCGGCCGGAACGTCCGGATCTTCCTGCGGCTCCACCTCGGGAGCCTTGGGCGCGGGCGCCGAAATCATCGGCTTGCCTTCGCCGACCGGCGAGCGGGATTCGTCGACGCGCTGTTCGGTCGCGACGTCCTCGGCTGCGGATTTCACCGCCGGTGCGGCAGGTGCCGCCGCTGTCACGTTCTTGATGGCGGATGCGTCCTCGCCCTGCCCAAGGATCATCGCAATCGGCGTGTTCACCGCGACGTCGGGCGTTCCTTCGGGAATCAGAATCTTGCCGAGCGTGCCTTCGTCGACGGCTTCGACTTCCATCGTCGCCTTGTCGGTCTCGATCTCGGCGATGACATCGCCGGACTTGACCGTGTCACCTTCCTTTTTGAGCCACTTGGCGAGATTGCCCTTCTCCATGGTGGGAGAGAGCGCTGGCATCAGAACCTGGATCGGCATGGACGCTTTACCGTTCACAAACGAGGAAGGGTGAAAGAACTTAACGCAGAATATCGGTGTAAAGTTCGGACGGATCGGGCTCGGAATCGTGGGTCGCGAATTCCGACGCTTCGTTGACGATGTCGCGCACCTTGGCGTCGATCTTCTTCAAGTCGTCTTCGCTCGCCATTTTCTTTTGCAGCAGGCGATTGCGGACCTGCTCGATCGGATCCTGCTCGCCGCGCACCTTCTCGACTTCCTCGCGCGTGCGATACTTCGCCGGATCGGACATCGAGTGGCCGCGGTAGCGATAGGTCATCATCTCTAGAATGTAGGGGCCGTTGCCTTCACGGCACCACTTCACCGCCTTGTCACCGGCAGCCTTCACGGCGCGCACGTCCATTCCGTCGACCTGCTCGCCCGGAATATTGAATGACGTGCCGCGCTTGGAGAAATCGGTCTGCGCGGACGAGCGATGCACCGCGGTGCCCATCGCGTAACGATTATTCTCGATCACGTAGATGACCGGCAATTTCCAGAGCTCGGCCATGTTGAAGCTCTCATAGACCTGGCCCTGGTTGGCGGCGCCGTCGCCGAAATAAGTCAGGCAAACATTGTCGATGCCGCGATAGTGATTGCTGAAAGCGAGCCCGGTGCCGAGCGACACTTGCGCGCCGACGATGCCGTGACCGCCGTAGAAATTTTTCTCGCGCGAGAACATATGCATCGAACCGCCCTTGCCGTGCGAATAGCCGCCGCGGCGTCCGGTCAGTTCCGCCATCACGCCTTTTGGGTCCATGTTGCAGGCCAGCATGTGGCCGTGATCGCGATAACCGGTGATGACCTGATCGCCGTCCTTTAGCGTCATCTGCATTCCGACGACGACGGCTTCCTGTCCGATATAGAGATGGCAAAAGCCACCGATCAGCCCCATGCCGTAGAGCTGGCCGGCCTTTTCCTCGAAACGGCGGATGAGGAGCATCTCGCGATAGGCTTCGAGCTCCTGCTCTTTGGTGAATTCAGTGATTTTTCCCGCGCCGTTCACGGCGGCTGAATCCGCCTGTGCTTTCTTAGCCGCTACCATTGCGCTCCCTCGGACAGATCAGGCTGTCATTTGCGACCACACATATAGGAATTTGATGGGCGGTGAAAGAACAGGCAGGTCGCAGCCTGGAATGCCAGAGGTGCGCGGCAATTTTCGAAAAGCTCGCCTGCCCTTCAGGGCAAGATTGCGCAAGCCGAAGGCGTCAGGGCCGCGCCACGAACATGATCACGTCGTTGGGGTGTGCATAATTGAGGAGGACGCGAGCCCGTTCGTCGAGCATATCGGGATCAATCCGGTCGGACCGCAGCAGCGAAACACGCCGGGCCCAGACACTGCGCTCCGCCTTCAGCCGGCCGATTTCAACCGTAAGTTCCGCGATCTGGCGCTCGATATCCTGTTTGGCGGTCAGACCGCGATTGCCGGTAAAGGCATTGATCCCGAAATAGCCGATAATCAGCGCGGCCAGCAGATAAAGGCCAAGCGCGGTCAGCGCGGATCGGAGGCGGCGGCGTGACACCATGTCCCGACCATGCGGCGTCTATATTAAAGCGGCTTTAATTTTGCGCCGCACGCGCCGGGTCTTGAAAAAATCGTCCGATCCCGGCATCAAAGGGGCTCGCAGACAGGTCAGACAGCAAGGGGTCACGTCATGGTGGACAGGACAGCGCTGAAGAATTTGGTCGACTATGTTGTCGGCTCGGTCGACAAAGCGCGCGCGCTCGAAGCGCCGTTCTACCATCTCGAATTCGATAACGTCTTCCCCTCTGACGTCTACGAGCAGATCCTCGCCGCGAAGCCGGTCTATGAGGACTATCGGCCGATGTCGGGCCGCAGCAAGGGCCATGTCCGCGACGACGGCACCGCAACGCGCGTGAAGATCGACCTCTTCCCCGAATATATCCGCGCGCTGCCGACCGGAAAGCGTGAGCTGTGGGATCTCGTCGGTCGCGCGCTGTGCTCGACCCCCGTGCAAAATGCCTTCGTTCGCCGCCTGGCCACGCCGCTCGAAAAGCGCTTCGGAAAGACCTACGCCAATACGGGCCTCTACCCGATCCCGATCCTGACGCGCGACATTCCCGGCTACGAAATCCAGCCGCATACCGACACGAAGTGGAAGGGCATCACGGTCCAACTGTATCTGCCGGCGGACAACGACAACACCGACATCGGCACGATCTTCCACTCCGTGAACGCGGATGGATCGCTGAAGAAAGCGTCGCAGATGAAGTTCGCGCGCAACAGCGGCTACGCCTTCGCGGTCGGCACCGACACCTGGCACTCGGCCGATCCGGTGCACAACAAGGTCGAGACCCGCGACTCGATCCTGCTCACCTATTTCGTGGATAGCGGCTTGTTGCCGATCCTGAAGAACCGCACCAAGCGCATCGGCAACTTCGTGCGCAACGAAGTGCGCCAGATGACGCGCCAGTAATTTTCGCAATCAATTCGACGAAGAATCAGCGGGCGGCACGCAATGCGTGTCGCCCGGCGTATTTCGCCTGCGCGCCGAGCTGCTGCTCGATGCGCAGGAGCTGATTGTATTTCGACGTGCGATCCGAGCGGGCGAGCGAGCCGGTCTTGATCTGCCCGCAATTGGTCGCGACCGCGAGGTCGGAAATGGTTGCGTCCTCGGTCTCGCCCGAGCGATGCGACATCACCGACGTATAGCTAGCATTCTTGGCCATCTCGACCGCCGCGAGCGTTTCCGTGAGCGTGCCGATCTGGTTGACCTTGATCAGGATCGAGTTGGCGAGGCCTGTCTTGATGCCTTCGGCGAGGCGCGTGACATTCGTCACAAAGAGATCGTCGCCGACGAGCTGGCACTTGGCGCCGATCTTGTCGGTCAGGATTTTCCAGCCGGCGAAATCGTCTTCCGCCATGCCGTCCTCGATCGAGGCGATCGGATATTTCGCGACGAGCTGTGCGAGATAATCGGCCTGCTGCTCGGGCGAGCGTGTCTTGCCCTCGCCTTCATAGACATACTTGCCGCCCTTGAAGAACTCCGTCGACGCGCAATCCAGCGCGATCAGGACGTTGTCGCCGGCCTTGTAACCGGCTTTGCCGATCGCCTGCATGACGAAATCGAGCGCGGCTTCGGCGCTCGGCAAGTTGGGCGCGAAACCGCCCTCGTCGCCGACATTGGTGTTGTGGCCGGCGCTCTTGAGCGCCGATTTCAGCGTCTGGAAAATCTCCGCGCCCGTGCGCAAGCCCTCGGCGAAGGTCGGCGCGCCGACGGGCATGATCATGAATTCCTGGAAGTCGATCGGGTTGTCGGCATGCGCGCCGCCGTTGACGATGTTCATCATCGGCACCGGCAGGATGCGCGCCGAGGTGCCGCCGACATAACGATAAAGCGGAAGGTTGTTGGATTCGGCCGCCGCTTTCGCGACTGCCAGCGAGACGCCGAGGATGGCGTTGGCGCCGAGACGCGCCTTGTTGGGCGTGCCGTCGAGCGCGATCATGGTCTCGTCGATCTTGACCTGCTCCTCGGCGTCCATGCCGCCGATCGCGTCGAAAATCTCGCCTTCAACCGCGCCCACGGCCTTGAGCACGCCCTTGCCGAGATAGCGCGCCTTGTCGCCGTCGCGCAGCTCCACCGCCTCATGCGCACCGGTTGACGCCCCCGACGGGACTGCCGCCCGGCCGCGCGACCCATCCTCCAGCGTGACCTCGACTTCGACGGTGGGATTGCCCCGGCTGTCGAGGATTTCGCGGGCGATGATGTCGGCAATGGCTGTCATGTTTTCGGGGCCCCGGATTTCGCGGAAATGCGCGCCGCTTCTACAGGATGGACAATGCTCTTGTCATGCCCTGTGAAAGCGGGGCATCCAGTAGCCGGAAACCACGACAGGCGCGTAAGCCATGGCGAAAAAGACATTGCAACTCGGCCGCAAGGCTGCGGTCCCGGCCTCGCCCAAGGACGCGACGCTCGATCGCGTACCCAATCCGCACCCGGACACCAACTACGTGGCGCGCTTCGTGATGCCGGAGTTCACCGCGCTCTGTCCGATCACCGGTCAACCGGACTTCGCACATCTCGTGATCGACTACGTGCCAAACCGCTTCCTAGTCGAGTCGAAGTCCTTAAAGCTTTACTTGAACAGCTTCCGCAATCACGGCTCGTTCCACGAGGACTGCACCGTCGGGATCGGCAAGACGCTGGCCAAGCTGCTGGCGCCGCGCTGGCTGCGGATCGGTGGTTATTGGTATCCGCGCGGCGGCATGCCGATCGACGTGTTCTGGCAGACCGGAAAGCTGCCGACCGGCGTCTGGGTGCCGGATCAGGGCGTCACGCCCTATCGCGGCCGCGGCTAGCCGTTCAGGCCGTTGGCATCGTCCGGAAGAAGCGCCAGCACGCGAGCCCGAGCGCAGCCATCACCGTCGCACCCACGGCGATGGATGCGCTTGCGCCGATCGTCGCAAGGCCGACGCCGAACAGCACCGGCCCGGCCGCCTGCCCCATGAAAAAGAAAAATGCGTGCAGCGATGTGGCCGAACTGCGCGCGGTCTCAGACAGCATTGTCGCCTGGACCTGAAGCGAACCGTGCAACAGAAAGAAACCAAATCCGAAGAAAAAGAACGCGACAAGCTGGACGGGCCAGGCGAGTTCGAACGCGATCAGCGCCATCGCCAGCGCGCATTGAAAGCCGCCGGCGAGCATCAAGGTCTCCATGCGGAAGCGTTTGACCAGCACGGAAATGATCGCCGAATAGAACACGCCGCCGAGCGAAAAGCCGCCCAGCACTAGGCCGGCGATAGAGGCCCGCGCTTCGCCGGCAGCGAGGAGCAGCAGCGCGACGAACGGAAACAGTCCGAAGATCGCGAGCCCTTCGACGAAGACCGCGCCGTAGCATCCCTTGGCGCGCGGATTGCGGAAGATGCTGGCATAGCCTTTCGGGACGCTGCGCAGGTCGAAAACCGGCCGGTGTGCGCGCGCCGCGCCGCGCAGTGTAAACCCGGCGACCAGAAGCGCCACGAAACCTGCGCCCGAGATCACCAGAAACACGGCGCGCCAGCCGAGAAAATCGTTGACCACGCCGGCGACGGAAGCACCGAGCAGATTTCCGGTCATGATCACGAACAGCCAGCGGCCGAGCGCGACCTGACGATCCTTGACCGGGACGAGATCGCCGATCACCGCGAGCCCGACTGGAAAAATCCCGCCCGTCGCCATGCCGACGACGACGCGAGCGATGAACAATGCGGTGAAGTTTGTCGCGAGGCCGCACACCAGCGACGCGATAACGAGCACCGCCAGGCAAAGGACCATCACCCGGATCTTGCCGACCATGTCGGCGACCGGACCAAGGAACGGCTGCGCGAGCGCGAACGGAAGCGCGAAGGCGGTTGATAGAAGCGCAACCGTCGCCGGATTGGCGAGCAATCCTTCCGCGATCTGCGGAATGATCGGGTCGACGCAGCGCGAGGAGAGCGCGGTGACAAAACCGATGACGCTGAGCCGGGCGAGAATACTCATCTATACGGCATGGGGGCGCTGCGAGCCGCGCCTCGGCGTCGATTTCGGCATGCTTTCGCTTAGCCCAAAATCCGCGGATGACCTACGCGAAGGCGGAATACCCGGTCCGCACGCCGCCGCGGCGCATCCGCGCGTTCCACTTGCGGATCTTGCTAAGCCTTCTTTTTCGGGCCCTTCGCGCCTTTCGCGAGTCCGTCGAACGCCTTCAGTTGCAGCAGCAATTCTTTCATCTTCCTGAGTGGCACCATGTTGGGCCCGTCCGACGGCGCCTTGTCGGGATTCTGATGCGTCTCGATGAAAATGCCGGCGACGCCCACGGCGACGGCCGCGCGAGCGAGCACCGGCACGAATTCACGCTGCCCGCCCGAGGACGTGCCCTGCCCGCCCGGCTGCTGGACCGAATGCGTGGCATCGAAAATCACCGGCGCACCGATATCGGCGAGTTGCGGCAGCGCGCGCATGTCGGTGACGAGCGTGTTGTAGCCGAACGAAACGCCGCGCTCGGTGACGAGTACATTGGGATTGCCGGCGCCGGTGACCTTGGCGACGACATTTTTCATGTCCCACGGCGCGAGAAACTGCCCCTTCTTCACATTGACCACGCGGCCGGTCCTGGCCGCGGCGATCAGAAGGTCGGTCTGGCGAGACAGGAACGCCGGAATTTGCAGGATATCGACGACTTCAGCGACGCGATTGCACTGATCGGGCTCATGCACGTCGGTGAGCACCGGCAGTTTCAGCTTCGACTTGATCTCGGCAAAGATCGGCAACGCCGCATCGAGCCCCATCCCGCGCGCGCCCTTGGCGCTCGTGCGGTTCGCCTTGTCGAACGACGTCTTGTAGACGAGCGCCATGCCGACGCTCTTGGCAATCTCTTTCAGCGCGGACGCCATTTCGAGCGCATGCGCGCGGCTCTCGAGCTGGCAAGGCCCCGCGATCAGCGTCAGCGGCAACGTGTTGCCGAATCTGGCCTGGCCGACTTTGACGATCTTTTTCGGGGCGGCGTCAGTCATCGCGGCAGACCATGCAGGGGCGCGGCGAACTGGTCAATAATCGCATCATCGTGCTGGCTGCTCGAAGACCAGCGCGGCGCCCATGGCGTCGGCGGGCGCCACGACGACGCGTTCCATGTGCCGGGAATAGCGAACACCGGCCGCCTTCAGGCTTGCCTCGATGGCCTTGAGATCAGTCGTCATGAAACGCAGCGCGCAAAACCGCATGCCCGCCGCGACGCTCGGTGGCTCAATGCCGAAATGGATCTTGTAAGCCGTCGGGTCCATCACCTGGATCTCGCCATGCGCCGTCGTCACCGAGATTCCGCTCGATGTCGATTGCAGATCGCGCACGCCGGTAAAGGCCGACATGAAGATGTGATGGTCAGTCGGGTTCTCGGCGACGAAGACGACGCCGGCGACGTCACTCACGCCGTTGGCATGTTTCTGGAACGCGGGATTCCAGAAATTCTCTGGATAGTGGTGCTGGCACACAAAAAAGCCTGCCTCGGGCGCCTGCGGATCACTCGCGAAGGCGAGCGTGAAAGCGAGCTTCACGCTCGAGCCGTCCGGGCGCTTTCCTTCGCGCTCGAACCGCGTCGCCTCCGATGCGGCGATACCCTGCTCGCGGAACCCCTTCTCGTCCGCGATGGCATCACGGCTCGCCAGGACGAGCTGCGAAAGGCCCTCGTGCTCCTTCAGAAAATCGCCGTTGAACCGTCCGAAAAATTTCGAGATGGCATCGTCGCCGAGTTTCTCTGGCTCGGCGAGAGTCAGAATCTCGATGAAGACGCCGGGAAACTGCACGATGCAATTATGCGTGCCCCAGGGATGGCGGTTGCGCGCGCCGACCGTAAAACCGATGGACCGGTAGAAATCTGCCGCCTTGTCGAGATCGCGCACGGCGTGAACGATGTGGTCGAGGCCGCGAGACATGATGGTCCGTTCTGATGAGGATCGAGGACGTTAAACCGGCCAGCGTAAATCGCAACGCCCGATCAGACCAGGCGGCTCCGCACCACCGCGGCATCGATGAATGATGCGAACAGCGGATGCGGCTCGAATGGCCGCGACTTCAGTTCGGGATGGAATTGCACGCCGACGAACCAAGGATGATCTTCGTACTCGACGATTTCCGGCAGTACGCCGTCCGGGGACAGCCCCGAGAAGCGCATGCCGCGCTGCTCGAGTGCGCCCTTGTAGTTGGTGTTCACCTCGTAGCGATGGCGATGCCGCTCGGAGATTTCGGTCGAGCCGTAGATGCTCGCGGCGCGGCTGCCGCGCTTCAGTGCTGCGGGATAAGCGCCGAGCCGCATCGTGCCGCCGAGATCGCCGCTGGCATTGCGCTTTTCAAGCTCGTTGCCCTTCAACCATTCCGTCATCAAACCAACGACCGGTTCCTTGGTCGGCCCGAACTCCGTCGAGCCGGCGTCGGAAATCCCGCACAAGTTACGCGCCGCTTCGATCACCGCCATCTGCATGCCGAAGCAGATTCCGAAATACGGCACCTGCCGCTCGCGCGCGAATTGTGCCGCCTTGATCTTTCCTTCCGAACCGCGCTGCCCGAAGCCGCCCGGCACGAGGATGCCATTGACGTGTTCGAGGAACGGCGCCGGGTCTTCGTTTTCGAAGACTTCGGATTCGATCCAGTCGAGATTGACTTTCACCTTATTGGCGATGCCGCCATGCGACAGCGCCTCGATCAGCGACTTATACGCGTCCTTCATGCCGGTATATTTGCCGACCACCGCGATGGTGACCTGGCCTTCCGGATTGCGGATGCGCTCGTTGATCGATTGCCACGCCGATATGTCGAGCGGTTTCTTCGACTCAATGCCGAAAGCCGACAGCAGCTCGGTGTCGAGACCGGCCGCGTGATACGCCTCCGGCACGGCATAGATGTTGTCGACGTCACGCGCCTCGATCACGGCCGTTTCACGCACGTTACAGAACAAACCGAGCTTGCGGCGCTCTTCCGGCGGGATCGGCCGGTCGGTGCGGCACAACAGAATATCCGGCTGAATGCCGATCGAGCGCAGTTCCTTCACCGAGTGCTGCGTCGGCTTGGTCTTCAATTCGCCCGCGCTCGGAATAAACGGAAGCAGCGTCAGGTGAATGAAGACCGCGTGGCCGCGCGGCACCTCATTGCCGAATTGGCGGATCGCCTCGAAGAACGGCAGACCTTCGATGTCACCGACCGTGCCGCCGATCTCGCACAGGACGAAGTCGTAGTCTTCGTTCCCTTCGCGGATGAAATCCTTGATCGCATTCGTGACATGCGGGACCACTTGAATGGTCGCGCCGAGATAATCGCCGCGCCGCTCCTTCGAGAGGATGTCCTGATAGATACGCCCCGCGGTGATGTTGTCGCGCTTGTTCGCAGGGCGGCCGGTAAATCGCTCGTAGTGGCCGAGATCGAGATCGGTTTCCGCGCCGTCATCGGTCACGAACACTTCGCCGTGCTGATACGGCGACATCGTTCCGGGATCGAGATTGAGATAGGGGTCGAGTTTGCGCAGCCGTACCTTGTAGCCGCGCGCCTGCAGCAGGGCTCCGAGAGCCGCCGATGCGAGACCTTTGCCGAGCGAAGAGACCACGCCGCCGGTGATGAAAACGTACCGCGCCATGGGGTCCAACCTGTACTCCACTGATTTCGATTCGACGAGAGAACTCCTCTCGCCTGTGAATAGTCCATCGCCACAAAGAGGAAGGGCCGGTTTCCCGGCCCTTCCTGAAAGTCACTGCGACCGTGGAACCTGCGGCCCCGTCGGTGCCGCCGGCGGCTGGCTTTGCTGCCGCAGCGTGTCGAGCACACCGCCGCTGCCTGAACCGAGCGGCGGAGAACCTGGCGCGGTTGGAGCGCTTGCGGGTGCGCCGGAATTGAGGATCGATGTCGGCTTGCGATCCATGCCGGCCATGATCGAGAGCGCGAGGCTGGTCGCGAAAAACGCTGCGGCGAGGATTGCCGTGGTGCGGGTCAGCATGTTGGTCGACCCACGCGTGGTCATGAAGCCGCCGCCACCGCCCATGCCGAGGCCACCGCCTTCGGAACGCTGCAACAGCACGAGCCCGACCAACGCGAGCACGATCATAAGATGGATGACAATCAAAACGGTCTGCATGCCAAAACCCGGTCACGGCGGCGCGAGGTCGCGCCTTGATCTTTGCCGATTAAGGAAATCGGAGGGTGTCTACACGATCCGCCGCGGATCGGAAACACCGAATTCCGTCGTTCCTGGCCTTTTGGCCTGACCGCATATAGGCGGTCGGATCGGCCTTTTCCAGCCTTCAAAATCAGAGGTAAGCCGCAGCAATCCCCAGAAAATCGTCGGATTTCAGGCTCGCACCGCCGACCAGGGCCCCGTTAACGTTCGCGATCGAGAGCAGCTCCTTCGCATTCGTAGGCTTGACCGAGCCGCCATAAAGGATCCGCACCGCCTCACCCGCCGCCTTATCCCGCTTGATCAGGTAGCCGCGAATGAATGCATGGACCTCCGCGACGTCCTTCGGGGTCGGTGTGAGGCCGGTTCCGATCGCCCAAACCGGCTCATAGGCGACGATCAGCCTCTGTGGATCCAACTGATCCGGAAGCGATCCGCCGAGCTGCCGCTCGATCCGCGCCAGGGTCGCACCCGCCTCGCGCTCCTCTTTGGTTTCCCCAACGCAGAGAATGGCCGTGAGCTTCGCGCGCGCCGCCGCTCCGGCCTTCGCTTTGACGTCGGCGTCGCTTTCCTGATGGTCAGCGCGCCGCTCCGAGTGCCCGACAATAACGGCGCTCCCGCCGGCATCGGCGATCATCTCCGCGGCGATGTCGCCGGTATGCGCACCCGACGGCGCGGCATGACAATCCTGCCCTCCGATCGCAATCGGCGAGCCTTTAGCGCGTTCGGCAAAGCGCGCCAGCAACGTGGCCGGCGGGCAGATCATGAGATCGGCATGACCGCTGACGCGCCCGGCGCCGGCAATCATCTTCTCGAGTTCGGCGACCGATCCGCCGAGCCCGTTCATCTTCCAGTTCCCTGCGACCAGCGGACGCGGCGCGCTCGCCATGGCTTTTCCTCAATCTTGTTTGGTTAAGGAAGCCGTTAGCAAAGCGGATTGGCGAGCGCCAGCCTTGTTCGGTTCCCTTTGTATTGCCGTGGGGTAGCGCGATCCCTATGATGCGCCCCCTTCCACCCCATTTCACCAAAAACACGAGATAACGCGCGTCCATGCTTCGAGGGATTCACAGATACACGTCGAACTTCATCGGCCGCGCGATTACCGCTGTCATTCTCGGCATGATTGCCGTCAGCTTCGCGATCTGGGGCATCGGCGACATTTTCCGCGGCTTCGGGCGCGCGACGGCCGCCAAGGTCGGCGGCACGGAAATCTCCATCGAGCAATTCCGGCAGAACTACAACGACCGGCTGCAGCAATTGTCGCGCCGGATCGGCCGCCCGATCACGACCGATCAGGCACGCGCGCTCAACCTGCCCAGCGCGACTTTGGGCCAGATGGTCGCGGAAGCAGCGCTCGACGAGAACGCGAAGCAGATGCGGCTCGGCTTGTCAGACGCGGAAATCGCCAAACGCATCACGACCGATCCGACGTTCCGCGGAGCGAACGGCCAGTTCGATCGCTTCCGGTTCGAGCAGATCATCCGTCAGGCCGGTTACAACGAGGGCCGCTTCGTCGCCGACCAGCGCCGCATCGCGTTGCGGCGCGAGATCGCCGAAAGCATTGCCGGCAGCCTGACCGTGCCGCAGACCGCGATCGCCATTCAGCACCGCTTTCGCAACGAAGAGCGCGCCATCGATTTTGTCGCGCTTGACCGCGACCAGGCCGGCGACATCCCCGCGCCGTCGCAGGACGTGCTGGCCAGGTATTTCGACGAGCGCAAAATCCTGTTCCGCGCGCCCGAATACCGCAAGATCGATCTTCTGGTCCTCTCGCCGACCGATACGTCGCGATGGACCGAGGTATCCGACGCGGACGCACGCAAGGCGTACGATGATCGCAACACACGCTATGTGACGCCGGAGCGCCGCGAGGTGCAGCAGATCGCATTCCCGAGTGTTGAGGATGCGAAAGCCGCCGCGCAGAAGATCGCGGGCGGCGCGACATTCGAGCAGATCGCGCAGGAACGCGGCGTGAAAGATGCCGATCTCAATCTCGGCATGGTGACCAAGGCCGGCCTGCTCGACAGCGCCGTGGCGGATGCCGCATTCGCGCTTGCGCCCGGCAAGGTCAGCGATCCGGTCGCCGGTCGCTTCGGCACATTCCTGTTGCGCGTCGGCAAGGTCGAGCCTGAGCAGGTCAAGCCGTACGATCAGGTCGCCAACGACATCAAGCGCGAGCTCGCGCGGGAGCGCGCCGGAAAGCAGGTCGCGGACTTGCAGAACAAGATCGAGGACGAGCGCGCCTCGGGCCAGTCGCTCGGCGAGATTGCCAAGAAGCTCAATCTGACGATGCGCACGATCGACGCCATCGACCGCTCGGGCCGCGACCCCAAGGGTGACACCATCGCAAATGTTCCGGCCGACGTTTTGCCGGCGGCGTTCACGTCGGACATCGGCGTTGAGAATGAGCCGTTGCAGGCGCAGGACGGCAGCTATGTCTGGTACGACGTGATCGGTATCACGCCGTCGCGTGAGCGCCCTCTCTCCGAGGTGCAGGACCGCGTCACCGAGCGCTGGCGCGACGACGAGATCGCCGCGCGATTGAAAACCAAGGCGAACGAGCTCGCCGAGAAGTTGAAGACGTCGACCGTTGCCGACGTTGCCGCCGCGGCCGGATTGAAAGCGCAGAGCGCGAAGGGTCTCAAGCGCGGCGCGGTGTCTGATGCCGTGCCTGCACGCGTCCTCAACGACGTCTTCACGACGCCGAAGGACGGCATCGGCAATTCCGAAGGCGATCGGCCGACCCAGCGCGTCGTTTTCAGAGTGACGGACATCATGGTGCCGCCGCTCGATCCGAATTCGCCCGAGGCCAAGCAGATCGAGAGCCTGCTCAAGACCGCGCTGTTCGAAGAGTTTGTCAGCGAGTATATCACGCGCCTGCAGAACGACCTCGGCACGACGATCAATCAATCGGCGCTGAACCAGGTGCTGAGCGGCGCCAGCAACTGAGCCGGCGCATGAGAACGGAACCTTCGATCGAGCAGTTTTCGCGTAGCTACGACCGTGGCGATGCGCAGGTTGTGTGGACGACGCTGGTCGCCGACCTCGAGACGCCCGTCTCCGCGTTCCTGAAGATTGCCGGCGGCAAGCCGATGAGCTTCCTTCTGGAGTCGGTCGAAGGCGGCGCGGTGCGCGGACGCTATTCCATCATCGGCCTCGAGCCGGATTTGATCTTTCGCGTGAACCGGGACCGCGCCGACATCAACCGCGCAGCGCGTCAGACGCCGGACACGTTCACGCCGTGCGACCAGCCGCCGCTTCAGGCACTGCGCGAGCTGATCACCGAGAGCCGCATCGCATTGCCGGAAGAATTGCCGCCGATGGCCGCCGGCGTGTTCGGCTATCTCGGCTACGACATGGTGCGGCAGATGGAAGAGTTGCCGGCGCCGAACCCGGACGCGCTTGGCTTGCCGGATTCCATCATGGTGCGCCCGACCCTCATCATCGTATTCGATGCGGTGAAGGATTCGATCACGGTGGTGACGCCGGTGCGCCCGGTCGCAGGCGTCTCCGCGAGCGCCGCGTTTACGCGTGCATCGGAGCGCCTTTCGAGCGTTGTCGATGCCCTGGATCAGCCGCTCGACAAGTCGGCGGCGCATGTCGATCCCGGCCCGCTCTCCGTGGCGCAGACGTCGAACACCACGCCCGACGAGTATCGCGCGATGGTTTTGCAAGCGAAGGAATACATCGCCGCCGGCGACATCTTTCAGGTCGTGCTTTCGCAGCGTTTCGAAGCGCCGTTCGCGATGCCGGCGTTTTCGCTTTATCGCGCGCTGCGCCGCGTCAATCCGGCGCCGTTCCTCTACTACCTCGATTACGGAACATTCGCCGTCGCCGGATCGAGCCCCGAAATCCTGGTGCGCACGCGCGGCGGGCGCATCACCATCCGTCCGATCGCCGGGACGCGCCCGCGCGGCGCCACGCCGCACGAAGACGTCGCGCTCGAGCAGGAATTGCTTGCCGATCCGAAGGAGCGCGCCGAGCATCTCATGCTGCTCGACCTTGGCCGCAACGATGTCGGCCGCGTCGCCAAGATCGGCAGCGTGAACGTGACCGACCAGTTCTTCATCGAGCGCTATAGCCAGGTGATGCATATCGTCTCCAACGTCGAGGGCGATCTCGCCGACAACCGCGACGCGCTCGATGCGCTCGCCGCGGGCTTCCCGGCCGGCACCGTTTCCGGTGCGCCGAAGGTGCGGGCGATGGAGATCATCGACGAACTGGAAAAGGAAAAGCGCGGCATCTACGCCGGCTGCGTCGGCTATTTCTCGGCGGCGGGCGACATGGATACCTGCATCGTGCTGCGCACCGCCCTGGTGAAGGACGGAACGATGTATGTGCAGGCGGGCGCCGGCATCGTCGCCGACAGCAATCCCGAGTCCGAGCAACTGGAATGCATCAACAAGGCCAAGGCCCTGTTCCGCGCGGCGGAAGAAGCACGGCGCTTTGCGTCCGGCGCCGGACGGGGCCAGTGACGCCGGGCGATCCCTTGACCCCCTCCGCACCCCCGCGTAAGACCCGGAACCGGCTATAAAAACAGGTATAAACGGGGCGTCATGATCGTCCTGATCGACAATTACGACAGCTTCACCTTCAACCTCGTCCATTATCTGGGCGGGCTTGGAGCGGACGTTGTCGTGCATCGCAACGACAAGGTGACCGCCGCGGACGTCGTCGCGATGCAGCCGGAGGGCATCGTGCTCTCGCCCGGCCCCTGCACGCCGAACGAAGCTGGCATCTGCCTCGACCTGATCAAGGCCGCCGCGCCGGCAATCCCGATCATGGGTGTGTGCCTCGGCCATCAGGCGATCGGCCAGGTGTTCGGCGGCAAGGTTGTGCGCGCGCCGATACCGGTGCACGGCAAGATGTCGGACATCCGGCACGAAAGCGCGGGCGTCTTTCGCGGCATCAACGGCCCGTTCAAGGCGACGCGCTATCACTCGCTCGTCGTCGATCGCGCCAGCATGCCGCGCGAATTGATGGTCACCGCGGAAACCGACAAAGATATCGTCATGGGCCTGTCGCACCGCGAATTACCGATCCATGGCGTGCAATTCCATCCCGAGAGCATTGCCTCGGAACATGGTCATCTGATCCTGAAGAATTTTCTCGATATCGCGAAAGCCTGGAACGCCAAGCGCGCGGCATCCGGACAGACATTGAAGAGGGTGTCGTGATCGACGAGTTCAAGGCGCTGATCGGCAAGGTCGCGACCGGCGCCGTTCTCTCACGCGAGGAATCCGCCGGCGCGTTCGATCGCATGATGTCGGGCGAAGCGACGCCCTCGCAGATGGGCGCGCTGCTGATGGGTCTGCGCGTGCGCGGTGAGACTGTGGACGAGATCACCGGCGCGGTGAGCGCAATGCGCTCGAAGATGCTGCGCGTGAAGGCGCCCGACAACGCCATCGACGTCGTCGGCACTGGCGGCGATGCCTCGGGCTCCTACAACATCTCCACCTGCGCGGCGTTCATCGTCGCCGGCGCCGGCATCCCGGTCGCCAAGCACGGCAACCGCGCCCTCTCCTCGAAATCCGGCTCGGCCGACGTGCTCACGTCGCTCGGCGTCAAGATCGATCTCACTCCGGAGCAGGTCGGGCGCTGCGTCAGCGACGCCGGCATCGGCTTCATGTTCGCACCCGCGCATCATCCGGCAATGAAGAATGTCGGCCCGACCCGCGTCGAGCTCGGCACGCGCACGATTTTCAACCTGCTCGGCCCGCTCTCCAATCCGGCCGGCGTAAAGCGCCAGCTTGTCGGCGTCTTCTCGCGCCACTGGATCGAGCCGCTCGCGCAGGTGCTCAACAATCTCGGCTCCGACAGCGTCTGGGTCGTGCACGGCTCCGATGGCCTCGACGAGATCACCACCTCGGGCCCGACGCATGTCGCTGCGCTCGAAAACGGCAAGGTCCGCACCTTCGAGATCAAGCCCGAGGATGTTGGCCTGAAATCCGCGAAGGTCGAAGCCCTGCGCGGCGCCGACGCCGACACGAATGCCGCCGCGCTCAAGGGCGTGCTCGAGAACAAGGACAGCGCTTACCGCGACGTCGCGCTGATGAATGCGGCTGCGGCGCTTGTGGTCGCGCGGGCGGCGAACGATATCAAGGAAGGCGCAGCGCTTGCCCGCAAGGCGCTGGAAAGCGGCGCCGCAAAGGCGCGGCTTGAAAAGCTCGTCGCTGTCTCGCACGCGTGAGGACGGATCGTCATGGCCGATATCCTCAGGAAGATCGAAGCCTACAAGCGGGAGGAGATCGCCGCCGCGAAGGCGGCGCGGCCGCTGGCGGCGCTCGACGCCGCGATCAAGGCAGCGGGAAAACCGCGCGGGTTTTTGAAAGCGATTGAGCAGCGCGTTGCGGCCGGACACTTCGCGCTGGTTGCCGAAATCAAGAAAGCGAGCCCGTCGAAGGGATTGATCCGCGCCGATTTCGATCCGCCCGCGCTCGCGCGTGCCTATGAACAGGGCGGCGCGACATGCCTTTCGGTGCTGACTGACGCGCCCTCGTTCCAGGGGAAGCCGGAATTCCTGACGCAAGCGCGCGACGCCACCGCCCTTCCCGCCTTGCGCAAGGATTTCATGTACGACGTCTACCAGGTCACGGAAGCGCGCGCCTGGGGCGCCGATTGCATCCTCATCATCATGGCAGCGCTGGACGACGCCGTCGCCAAAGACATCGAGGACGCGGCCTTTGATCTCGGCATGGATGTGCTGCTCGAGGTGCACGACCAAGCTGAACTGGATCGCGCGCTGCGGCTGCGCTCGCGCCTCGTCGGAATCAACAATCGCGATCTGCGCACTTTCGAGACATCACTCACCGTCAGCGAAGCGCTCGCGCCGAACATTCCGCGCGATCGCGTCGTGGTCGGCGAAAGCGGCCTCTTTGCGCCGGCGGATCTCGAACGGCTGGCCCAAGTCGGCATCTCAACCTTCCTGATCGGTGAAAGCCTCATGCGTCAGACCGACGTCGCCGCGGCGACCCGATCGCTCCTGGCCGGCCGCAATGCGGCCGCCGTGCGCGCGGCCGGTTGAGCCATGGCGCGCGCAAAAAAAACTGCGAAGAAAGCCGCCACTTCGGCACGCAAACCAGCGAAGAAAAAAACCGCATCGCCGGCCGGAAAATCGGCGGCGCCCTCCAAAGCGCTGACGCATATCGCCAAGAGCGGCGAGGCGCGGATGGTCGATGTGTCGACGAAATCGCCGACCGAGCGCGAAGCCGTCGCCGAGGCGCGCATCGTGATGTCGCAGCCGACGCTCGACCTCGTCTTGAAAGGCGACTCCAAGAAAGGCGATGTGTTCGGCGCGGCGAGGATCGGCGGCATCATGGCAGCCAAGCACACGCATAGCCTCATTCCGCTGTGCCATCCGCTGCCGATCACCAAAGTGTCGATCGACATCGTGCCGGACTGGCACCTTCCGGGCCTGATCGTCACCGCCACCGTGAAAGTCACCGGCCCGACCGGCGTCGAGATGGAGGCCCTTACGGCCGCGGCCGTCGCCTGTCTGACGATCTACGACATGGTCAAGGCCGTGGAACGCGGGATGCGAATCGAGGGCGTGCGGCTGCTGAAGAAATCCGGCGGTAAATCGGGCGACTATCACGCGCCGGGCTGAGTCCGTGCGGCCGCGCGGAACGCGCGCCCGATGCGGGGACGCACGCAAAATTCGGCTAAAAGCGCCACTTTGCCGCGGAAAAAGCGCGTCCCATCCTTAAATCTCCACTTGGGCGACCGCTCGACTTCTTCACCTCAAATTAAAGGGTTGCGGAACACATATCGAACAGATAGTGTCCGTTCATGATTTGTTTCTACAGCTTGGGCCAATCCGGGGGAACCACAAGGCGATGCTGACCCGCAAACAGTTGGAGCTTCTGCGCTTCGTCAACGACCGCCTGAAGGAGACCGGCGTACCGCCTTCCTTCGACGAGATGAAGGACGCGCTCGATCTGCGCTCGAAATCAGGCATCCATCGGCTCATAACGGCCCTGGAGGAGCGTGGCTTCATCCGCCGCCTCCCGAACCGCGCCCGCGCCATAGAAGTCATCAAACTCCCGGATTCGGTCACGCAGGGCATGGGCGCCGGCAACCGGCGCGGTTTCACCCCGAGCGTGATTGAAGGCAATTTGGGCCGCGTCCGTTCCGGCTCGGAGGACGAAAGCGGCCGCCCCGTCCCCATTCCGGTCATGGGTCGGATCGCCGCCGGTACGCCGATCGAGGCGATCCAGACGCGCAGCCATACCATCAACATGCCGGCCGACATGCTCACCACGGGCGAGCATTACGCACTCGAAGTGCGGGGCGATTCCATGATCGAGGCTGGCATCCTTGAGGGTGACATGGCGCTGATCCGCAAGACCGAGTCGGCCGATACGGGCGACATCGTCGTTGCGCTGATCGACGACGAGGAAGCGACGCTCAAGCGCTTCCGCCGACGCGGCGCCTCGATCGCACTCGAACCGGCCAATACGACCTATGAGGTCCGCATCCTTCCGCCGACGCGCGTGCGGATCCAGGGCAAGCTCGTCGGGCTGTTCCGGCGCTACTGATCCTTTTTCCAGAGCCAGAAGCGAGCGAACCTGTCACGGTTCGCTCGCTTCGTTTTCTGCATCGCGCGGTGTCGCGTCCTGCGAAGCCGGCTGGCCCGCCGGTGTTTGTGTGCGGCCGGCCGCCTGCGGGCGCCGTGTCCATGGCCGGTCATAGCCTTCACGATTGGCGCGCGTGATGACAAACGCCTTGCCGGTGCGTGTGATATCCATCGCGCCCGATGCCCGCCATTCGCTCCGATCGACGAGCATTGCCGCGCAGCCCGGAGGCGCACGGCGCGAGGTGACGACGAGCGCGGCCTTGGCGCAATCCTCCGCCAAACCTTCGGCTGTGAGCGACAGCGCAACCAGTGACTGATCCGGTAGCGTTGCGACACACCCGTCTCCATCACAGCGAACATTCGCCGCCAGGCTTTCGTCGCGCGGCGCGCGGGCATCGCCGTCGGCGGCGAGCCACTCCTTGATGGTGAAATCGTCGTTGCGGCTCCGCAGGATCGAGATGCGTCCGTCGGCGTTGCGGACCGCAACCATGTTGCCCTCAGGCGCAATGCGAATGTCGGGAAGCGTCGGATTGGCCGCCCAGATCGTCGCGGCGACAAGGACCGCGGCCCCGACAAACCGGATCGGCGAGCGCAGCAGGCAGAGCACGATCAGGCCCGCGGTGCCGAGCAATAGCGGCGCCATCCCGAATGCCGCGATGCGGCCGATCGCGCCCGGCAGGCTCGCCACCCACAGCGCGACCGCGATCATCCAGTCGATGCCCTCGCCCATCAGGCGCCAGAAGAAACCGTCATAGCCGAACGGAATGGCGAGAAGCCCAAGCAAACCGGCCGGCATCACCCAGGCCGACACGATCGGCATCGCGAGCAGATTGGCGAGCACGCCGTACGGCGCGAGGCGATGGAAATGGAACGCCGCGTAGAGCGTTGTCGCCAGTCCCGCCACAACTGACGCCACGATCAATCCAACGGCCTCGCGGCCGCCCCAGAGCGCGATCTTGGCCGCGCCACGCGTGTCCGGGACGTTCGAAAACCACGGTAGCCCGCGCTCGTACGCGGCAACGAGCGCGAGCGTCGCGGCGAACGACATCTGGAAGCTCGGATGCACGAGCGATTGCGGGGCGATCAGCAGCACGGCGAATGCCGCGACAGCGATCGTGCGCAACGTCAGCGCCGGACGGTCGAACATCACGCCGATCAAGACGATCGCCGTCATGATGAAGGCGCGCTGCGTCGCGACCTCCGCGCCCGACAACAGGAGATAGAAGGCGGCCGCGAACAGCGCGACCCCTGCCGCCCATTTCTTGATCGGATGACGGCTCGCAAAGGACGGTATCAGCGCGAGCGACGCCCGGATCACGAAGAAGACCACGCCCGCGACTACGGCCATGTGGTAGCCGGAAATCGAAAGCACGTGCGCGAGGCTCGAAACATACATCGCGTCGTTGACCGGCGCCGAGATCGCGTCGCGCTTGCCGGTGATCAGCGCCGAAGCGATCGCGCCGCGATCGCCGGAAATCGCCGCGCGGATGCGTGCGTCGATCGCATCGCGCATGGCATGAATGGTCGAGGCGTAGGTCAGCCACGCACCCGCCTGATGCGGCGGCGCCATCGGCTTGACCTGCCCCATGACAAAACCGGTCGCGCCGATCCCCTGAAAATAGAGATCACGCGCGAAGTCGTAGCCGCCGGGACGAAGTGGTCGCAGAGGCGGCGTGAGACGGGCCCGGAGGGTGACGAATGAGCCGACAGCCGGCGCCATGCCTTTGCGAACGGCCAAGCGCACGCGATCGAGCTTGATGTCGGCGCGACCTGTATCGAGGCGATGAACCCGCAGGATAAAACGATCGCTGCGTTCGCGTTCTTCGCGGTTTTCCACGAAGCCGGAGACTTCCGCGTAGTTCAACGGCGCGGCAAGCACCGGATGTTCGACGCGCACGCTCTTGACGGTCGCCGCGGTGAAGCCGGCCGCCATCGCCGCCAACGCCAGCGCTACCGGAAAGGCCAAGGGCCGCGCGCGCAGAAGGAACGCTGAAACACAGGCCGCGAGCGTAACCGGCAGTCCGGCCCACCAGAGCGGCTCGCGCTCAGCAGAGAAGTAGATCGCGATGCCGAAACCGAATGCGATCGGGAGCCAGGGAACGAGCCGGCCCGGCCCCACATCGGCGATCGCCCACGCGCGCAGGCGCTGCGCAAAACGTTCCAGAAATCGGGAAAGGTCATACGCCCAAGGCGACGCGGCACGGCGCCAGGCCTTGGCGATCACCGGCGCCCAGGTGGTGGCGCGCGCCCCGCGATTGCGATTCTGCTGCATGGCGCGGAGCCCCCGATCCCGCGCGTGAATGACCCCCTATGCTACACGACGGAGGTCCGGAGGCGAGTGGCGCCGCGCTATCCGGCGGCGGCGATCTTGGCGTAGGTGTCGCGCAACCCGACGGTCCGGTTAAAGACGAGCTTCTGCGGCGTGCTGTCGGGGTCCGGGCAGAAATAGCCCTGCCGCTCGAACTGCACCGGTTCGCCGGAATTGCTCTTGGTCAAAGCGGATTCCAGCTTGCAATCGGCAAGCACTTCGAGGGATTGCGGATTGAGGTCGGCCGCGAAATTCGCCGCGTCCGGATCGGGCCGGGTGAAAAGCTGATTGTAGAGCCGGACCTCCGCCGTCACCGCGTCGGCCTCCGATACCCAATGCAGCGTCGCCTTCACCTTGCGGCCGTCCGGGGCGTTGCCGCCGCGCGAGGCAGGATCGTAGGTGCAACGCAGTTCCAGGACCTCGCCTTTCGCGTCCTTGATCACTTCTTTGCAGGTGATGAAGTAGGCGTAGCGCAGCCGCACTTCCATGCCCGGCGACAGCCGATAGAACTTCTTCGCCGGCACTTCCATGAAGTCGTCGCGCTCGACATAGAGCACGCGCCCGAACTTGATTTTGCGCGATCCGGCATCGGCATCGTCGGGATGGTTGGCGGCTTCGATCTCTTCGACCTGGCCTTCCGGATAATTCTCGATCACGACTTTGAGCGGCCGCAGCACCGCCATGCGGCGGAGCGCGGTCCGATTCAACACCTCGCGCACCGAGAAGTCGAACACCGCCGCATCGACCACGCTGTTCGCCTTGGCGACGCCAATGCGTTTGACGAAATCGCGGATCGCGTCCGGCGGAACGCCGCGCCGGCGCAGGCCGGCAAGCGTCGGCATGCGCGGATCGTCCCAGCCGCTCACATGCCCTTCCCGCACGAGCCCGGTCAGCACGCGCTTCGACAGGATCGTGTAGGTCAGGTTCAGTCGCGCAAATTCGTACTGATGCGGGTGCGAGGGCACCGGCAGATTGTCGAGGAACCAGTCATAGAGCGGGCGATGATCCTCGAACTCCAGCGTGCAGATCGAGTGCGTGATGCCTTCGATCGCATCCGACTGACCGTGCGCGAAATCGTAACTCGGATAGATTTTCCAGGCCGTGCCGGTGCGCGGATGGCTCGCATGCAGAATGCGATAAAGCACCGGATCGCGCAGGTTGATGTTGCCCGACGCCATATCGATCTTGGCACGTAGGACGCGCGCGCCGTTCGGATATTCGCCGGCGCGCATGCGGGCGAAGAGATCGAGATTTTCGTCAACGCTGCGGTCGCGGAACGGCGAGTTGCGGCCCGGTTCCTTCAGCGTGCCGCGCGAGAGCCGCATCTCCTCCTGCGTCTGATCGTCGACATAGGCCTTACCGGTCTTGATCAGATGCACGGCCCATTCGTACAACCGCTCGAAATAGTCGGACGCATGAAAGAGGTTCTTGCCCCAGTCGAAACCGAGCCAGCGCACGTCCTTCTCGATGGCGTCGATATATTCCTGTTCTTCCTTGGTCGGGTTGGTGTCGTCGAAGCGCAGGTTGCACTGGCCGCCAAACTCCTCCGCAAGACCAAAATTGAGACAGATCGACTTGGCGTGGCCGATATGCAGATAGCCGTTCGGCTCCGGCGGAAACCGGGTGACGATCTTTGTGTGCTTCTTGCTCTCGAGGTCGGCAGCAACGATGTCGCGAATGAAATCGCGCCCCGGCTCAATTCCGACCGTGTTTTTGTCCGTCATTCGCTTAAATACCTTACCGGAAGCCGTCGCGGCGGCCTCCTATCTGCCAAATCCGCCAAAGTCCGCCAAGCACTAAGGTGCGGCTTAACCGCTTGAGGTAAGTCTTTTGCTGATAAGCAGGATTCGGCGCGGGACGTCGACCGCTTATATGGTAGACCGGCACGCCAAACCAAGCGCTCCGACACGAAGACCAACCTGCCAATGACCGAGACGATCATCACCCGCTTTGCCCCCTCGCCGACCGGCTTCCTGCATATCGGCGGGGCGCGGACGGCCCTGTTCAACTGGCTCTATGCGCGCAACCGCGGCGGCAAGATGCTGCTGCGGATCGAGGATACCGATCGCGAGCGTTCCACCCAGGCCGCCATGGACGCGATCATCGACGGGTTGAACTGGCTCGGCATCACCTGGGACGGCGACGTCGTCTATCAGTTTTCGCGGGTCGCGCGGCACCAAGAGGCCGTCGAGCAGATGCTGGCCGCGGGCAGAGCCTATCCCTGCTACGCGTGCCCGGAAGAATTGCAGCAGATGCGCGAGAAGGCGCGCGCCGAAGGGCGCACGCGGCTCTATGACGGGCGCTGGCGCGACCGCGATCCCGCCGACGCTCCGAAAGGCGTGAAACCGGCGATCCGCCTGAAAGCTCCGTTGACCGGCGAAACCGTTGTCGAGGATCAGGTTCAGGGACGCGTGACCTGGCAGAACGAAAATCTAGACGACCTCGTGCTGCTGCGCTCCGACGGGACGCCGACTTACATGCTCGCAGTCGTGGTCGACGATCACGACATGAATGTCACGCACATCATTCGTGGCGACGATCATCTCAACAACGCCGCACGGCAGACGCAAATCTACAACGCGCTCGGCTGGAACGTGCCGACGATGGCGCATATTCCGCTGATCCACGGACCCGACGGATCGAAACTGTCGAAGCGCCACGGCGCGCTCGGCGTCGATGCTTACCGCGAGATGGGCTACCTCCCTGCCGCTCTACGCAATTATCTGGTTCGGCTCGGATGGAGCCACGGTGATCAGGAGATCTTCTCGACGCAGGAGATGATCGACTATTTCGATCTGCCGCAGATCGGTCGCTCGGCAGCGCGTTTTGATTTCGCCAAGCTGGAAAATCTCAACGGCCATTACATGCGCGCGAGCTCGAGCGAGGAGATCCTGTCCGCGCTCGAACAGGCTCTGCCCTATATCCGCAACGGCGAAACGCTGAAGACGAAACTGACCCCGGCATTGCAGGCGAAGTTGCTCGCCGCCATGCCGGCATTGAAGGAGCGTGCCAAGACGCTGAACGAGCTGCTGGAGAGCTCGCATTTCCTCTGGGCCGACCGGCCGCTCAAGATCGAGGACAAGGCGAACGCATTGCTCACGCCGGACGCCAGATCCCTGCTCGCGGCCTTGATTACCAAGTTCGAGGCACTCGATATCTGGAACGCGGAAACCGCCGAGGCGGCGGTCCGCGATCAGGCGGATGCCTCCGGCGTCAAGCTTGGGTCGCTGGCGCAGCCCTTGCGGGCCGCCCTGACCGGGCGTGCGACCTCGCCGGGGATCTTCGAAGTCCTCGAACTTTTGGGCAAAGACGAGAGCGTTGCCCGCATCAAGGATGTGGTTTGAAAAGATCGTTCCTTAGCTCTTTTGCTAAGGAATGGGTGACCGTCTGCCGGGTATCTTGCGGCGCGAAAGGGGATAAGATACCCCCACCTTGATCGGCCAGCGATATCGAGAGCCCGCCCGGGCTCATATTCAGCCATTGCCGGGGCTGATAGCGATGTGCGGGTCCGCCTCGAAAAAGGATAGCCACCATGGACGCGAAGACGGGCACGAACACGAAAACCGGTACGCTCAACGTCGGCGATCAGAAATGGACCTTCCCGCTCTATGAGGGAACGATCGGTCCGGACGTCGTCGACATCGCAAAGCTTTACGGCCAAGCCGGATTGTTCACTTACGACCCGGGCTTCACGTCCACCGCAAGCTGCGAATCCAAGATCACCTATATCGACGGCGACGAAGGCATCCTGCTTTATCGCGGCTACCCGATCGAGCAGCTCGCCGAGCACGGCGACTTCCTCGAGACCTGCTACCTCCTGCTCTATGGCGAATTGCCGACCGCCGCGCAGAAAGCCGACTTCGACAAGCGCGTGAACAACCACACCATGGTTCACGAGCAGATGAGCCGTTTCTTCCAGGGCTTCCGCCGCGACGCGCATCCGATGGCCGTCATGGTCGGCTCGGTCGGCGCACTCTCGGCCTTCTATCACGACTCCACCGACATCTCTGACCCGCATCAGCGTCTCGTCGCCTCGATCCGCATGATCGCGAAGATGCCCACGCTCGCTGCGATGGCTTACAAATACACGATCGGCCAGCCGTTCATGTATCCGCGCAACGAGCTCGACTATGCATCGAACTTCCTGCGCATGTGCTTCGCGGTGCCGGCGGAGGACTACAAAGTCAATCCGGTGCTCGCGCGGGCAATGGATCGCATCTTCATCCTGCACGCCGATCACGAGCAGAACGCCTCGACCTCGACGGTGCGGCTCGCCGGCTCGTCGGGCGCCAATCCGTTCGCCTGCATCGCCGCCGGCATCGCATGCCTTTGGGGTCCCGCGCATGGCGGCGCCAACGAGGCGGCGCTCAAGATGCTGGCCGAGATCGGCAGCGTCGACCGCATTCCGGAATACGTGAAGCGTTCCAAGGACAAGAACGATCCGTTCCGTCTGATGGGCTTTGGTCATCGCGTGTACAAGAACTACGATCCGCGCGCCAAGATCATGCAGAAGACCTGCCACGAGGTCCTCGCCGAAGTCGGCCACAAGGACGATCCGCTGCTTGAAGTCGCCATGGAGCTCGAGCGCATCGCACTGCACGACGATTACTTCATCGAGAAGAAGCTCTATCCGAATATCGATTTCTATTCAGGCATCACGCTCAAGGCGATGGGCTTCCCGACCTCGATGTTCACGGTGCTGTTCGCGGTCGCCCGCACGGTCGGCTGGATCGCGCAGTGGAAGGAAATGATTGAGGATCCGCACCAGAAGATCGGCCGTCCGCGTCAGCTCTATACCGGCGCAACGCGGCGCGACTACGTGCCGACCTCCGCGCGCAGAGCCTAAGCCAGCAAGGCGTCAAGACAGCGCGGCCGCGCCTCGTTTGACGGCGGCCGCGCCGTCATAGGCCCAGGTGAGATACGACGCGCCCCAGGTGAAGCCGCCGCCAAAGGCCGCGAGGATCAAACGGTCGCCGGGCTTGAGCCGCTCTTCATAGTCCCACAGGCAAAGCGGGATCGTCGCGGCGGTCGTGTTGCCGAATTTCTGGATCGTCACCATCACGCGATCCATCGGCAGTCCCATTTTCTCCGCCGTGGATTCGATGATGCGGCGGTTGGCCTGATGCGGCACGAGCCACTGGATCATGTCGGCGCGCAGATTGTTGCGCGCCATGATTTCGTGCGAGACCTCGGCCATCTTGGCGATCGCGAATTTATAAACCGCGGCGCCTTCCTGATAGACATAGTGCATCCGCTTGGCGACCGTCTCCGCGCTCGGCGGCAGGCGACTGCCACCGGCCTTCTGATGCAGATGGATCATGCCGGAGCCATCCGAGCGGATGAGCGTGTCGAGAATGCCCTCGCCGTTCGGTGACGGCTCGACCAGCACGGCGCCGGCGCCATCGCCGAAAATCACGCAGGTTGCACGATCCGTGTAATCGATCACGGTCGACATCTTGTCGGCGCCAACAACAACGACCTTGCGGCACTGGCCGGTGGCGATGAATTGCGTCGCGATGCTCACCGCGTAGATGAAACCCGAACACGCGGCCTGCACATCGAAGCTGCCGACGGGCCCGAGCCCCACCATGTCGGCAATCAGGTTGGCGGTGGACGGGAACACGAAATCGGGCGTCGTGGTCGCGCAAATGAGGAGATCGACCTCTTCGGGCTTTGTGCCCGTGCGCTTGAGCAGGCCGCGCACCGCCTCCGCCCCCATATGAGACGTCCCGAGACCCTCACCCTTGAGGATGCGGCGCTCCTTGATGCCGGTGCGCTCGGTGATCCAGGTATCGCTCGTGTCCACCATGCGCGCGAGCTCGGCGTTGGTCAGGACGTAGTCCGGAAGATATCCGTAAACTCCTGTAATTGCAGCTGTTTTCGGATGATGTCCGTTTGGCTTCATTGCCCGGTGCTCTTTGGCGCGATGCAATATACCGGCAAATTACGCAACTCGGCGGCCAGAAGCCAGTATTTCCGGCGCGGGCCTGCCATCACGATACATGTAGGAGTTGCGGCGTTCGTTTACGGGCCGCCTCGGCCAGCACGATCTGCGCCGCATGCCGTGCGGGCTCGGCCGTGCCGATCCCCATGATCGCGTCAAGCCGCTTGAAGGCCTCCACCTGCCGTTGGCGCTGTGGTCCTTCCTTGAACAGCGGCAGCAAGGCGTCGGCCAGTTTCTCGGGTGTGCAGTCTTCCTGAATGAATTCGGGAACAACATTCTCGTTGAGGACGAGATTGGTCAGAATCGCCGTCGACACCTTGATCAGGCGCCGCGCGATCACGCCTTCGATCTTGGACACCTTGTAGGCGGTCACCATCGGCACACCAGACATCGCGAGTTCAAGTGTGACGGTGCCAGACTTTGCGAGTGCGACACGCGCGTTGCGAAACGCTGCGCGGCGATCTTCGCGTTTCACGACGATCTGCGGACGCAGCGGCCAACTCGCAGTCTCGCGAACGACGGCGTCGGCAAGATGCGAGGTCGTCGGAATAACGATATCAAGTGGCCAGATCTGCTTGGCGATGCGTTCGACGGCACGCCGGAACGGCTCGGCGAGGCGCTTGATCTCGCCGCGCCGGCTTCCCGGCAGGACAAGCAAAACTGGCGGCGGCGCGGCGCGGCGCTGCGCTTCCTCCACGTTCGGCCGCAGCTCGTCGATCTGCTCGACCAGCGGATGGCCGACATAGGTGCATGGCGGGCCGCCGAGCCGCTTGTGCGCCTCGGGCTCGAAAGGAAGCAACGCCAGAACGTGATCGATATAGCGGCGCATGGCCTTTGCGCGGCCGGGGCGCCAGGCCCAGACCGAAGGCGAGACATAATCGACGATCGGGATCGACGGATCGGCGCGGCGGACGCGGCGCGCCACGCGATGGGTGAAATCAGGGCTATCGATAATCACCATCACGTCCGGCTTCGCGGCAATGCCCGCGCGGGCCGCCTGACGGATGCGGTTGATGATCAAGGGAAGCCGGCCGGGGATCGCAGCGAGCCCGACGATCGACAGATCCTCAATGCGGAACAGCGACGGCATTCCTTCGGCCGCCATCTCATAACCGCCGACGCCGGCAAACTCGATCGGGCCATCGTGCATTTGCCTGAGCGAACGCATAAGCGCCGCCCCCAGGCGGTCGCCGGATTCTTCTCCCGCGACGACAAAGATCTTCATGGCGCCGTGCCGTCCTCAAAGCCCACGACGAATAGTCCCGACTTGTCGGCGACCTCGATGATGCCCTGCGGTTCGGCGACAATCGTGCCCCCCGCGAGCACAGCGAGGCCCGCAAGCCCTGCATCACGCACACCTTCGATCGTGCGTTTGCCGATCGACGGCAAGTCGTAGCGCCGATCCTGATGGAGCTTCGGCGCCTTCACAAGGACGCCGACGCCATCGCCGGTCCGGATACGGCCGATTTTCTTGAGCTCCACGATCCGCTCGAGCATCCGGTCGGTGCCCTCCGCCGCTTCGAGCGCGAGCACGTGGTTGCCGGCCACGACCACGGCCTGACCGATGTCGAAGGGTCCGGTCGCGCGCAGGATCGCGGCGCCTCGCGCGATATCGGCTTCGTCCTGCGCGGACGGACGCTTGCCGCCGATCGGCCCCTTCGGCATCAGAATCTCGGGCGCAACCTCGTGCGCTCCCATCAAGCGAAAGCCCTGATCTTCCACGAGGCGCCCGATGCCGGAAATCAGATGATCGTCGCCGCCCGCGAATTGACGGATGATGCGCGGCAGGAAACGTATCGTCGTCCAATCGAGCCGCAGCTCCCGGATCGCGGGGCGCACGACCGTGCCGATGAAGATCACGTCACGGCATCCGTGCTGCCGGGCCGTCCGGATGATGTATCCGAGTTGGCCGAACCGCACCCAGTAATGCGTGTAGCGTTTGACCGCTTCCTGATCGGCGAACGGATGCAGCGGAAACAAAATCGGCTGTCGGCCCTGCTTGATCAGGGTGTCGGCGACCGTGAAAGGGAAACTGCCGCCGCCGCAGATGATCGCGACCGGCCCTGTCCCGGCTTGCGGGACAGCGCCGTTCATGACGACGCGCCGTCCGTCGCGGCCTCGCCCGCCGGCACAGTTTGCCAAGCCTTCATCAGCGGGCGCGAGCCGCCCGCCCGGATAAACTCGACGATCTTCACAACAACCGCGTCGGACGCATAATCGCGCGCCACCGCCTCGACACGATCCTTGTGGTGGCCGGGCATCATGAAGAGGCCACGATAGGCCTGGCGCAGGCGCTGGATGTCGAAACGCGAATAGCCGCGGCGCCGCAAGCCGACGACATTGAGGCCGTCGAGCGCGCCGCGCTGGCCGATCGCAAAGCCGAACGGAATGACGTCGGCGGCGATGGCAGTCATGCCCGCGATCATCGCGCCTTCTCCGACGCGCACAAACTGATGCGCCGCAGAGTGGCCACCAAACGTGACGTAATCCTCCACGAGGCAATGGCCGCCGAGCACGGCGTTGTTCGCCATGGTGATGTTGTTGCCGAGTACGCAGTCGTGGCCCACATGCGTCCCAACCATGAACAGGCACTTATCCCCGACTTTGGTCAGTCCGCCGGCATCCTCGGTGCCGGTATTCATGGTGACGCTTTCGCGGATCTCGCATTCTTCGCCGATCACGAGCTTGGTCGGGCCGCCGCGGTATTTGACCGATTGCGGCGGCGTTCCGAGCGAGGCAAACGGATAAACGACGCTTCGTGCGCCGATGGTCGTATGGCCGGTGATGTGCACGTGAGAAAGGATCCGGCATCCGTCGCCGATCGTGACATTGGCATCGATCACGCAATACGGACCGATGGTCACGTCCTTGCCGATCGTCGCGCCGTTGGCGACGCGCGCACTTGGGTCAATTAAACTCATACAGCCCTCATGAATCCACGATCATGGCACCGACCTCGGCCTCGGCGACGACCTCGCCACCGACTTTCGCGACGCCGATATACCACCACATGTTCTTGCGCCGGGTCTTCTTCGTCATGTGGTACTCGATCGTGTCCCCCGGCCGGACTTGCTTGCGGAATTTCGCCTTATCGATGGTCAGGAAATAGACTTGGCTCGACTTGCCTTTGGTAGTGCCACCGGCGATGCACAACACGCCTGCGGTCTGCGCCATGCCCTCGATAATGAGCACCCCCGGAAAAACAGGATCATCCGGGAAATGCCCCATGAATTGCGGCTCGTTCGCCGTGACATTCTTGATCCCGATCGCGAACTCATCACTGCGCATCGAATGCACGCGATCGACCAGCAGGAACGGGTACCGATGCGGCAACGATTGCAGGATCTTGCTGATGTCGGCGGTCTGAATGACGTTTCCAATTTCATTCATCTGCGTTTCTCGCTAAGCGTCGGCACCATCGCTGCCGTTATCAATCGAAACACCTTTGCGGCCGAGCCGCTCTATCGCTCTTAGCTCCCTGAACCACTGTTTGGCCGGTCGCGCCGGCGCGCCGGCATAGCGGCCGCCGGGCGGAATCGTTCCGTGCGCAATGCCTTGCGCGGCAATCTGGGCGCCTTCGCCAATGACGGCGTGAGGCGTGGCCCCGCCGCGGGCCCCGATCATGACGTAGTCGCCGATCGTGGCGCTGCCGGCAATGCCGGTTTGAGCGACGATAATGCAATGGCGCCCGATCGATACGTTGTGAGCGATCTGAACGTGATTGTCGATTTTGGCGCCCTCGCCGATCACCGTGTCGCGGATCGCGCCGCGGTCGACCGCCGTGCAAGCACCGATCTCGACATCGTCTTGAACGATGACGCGTCCGACTTGGGGAATTTTCGTATGCCCTTTCATGCCCGGCGAAAACCCGAAACCGTCCTGGCCGATGCAGCACCCCGCGTGGATAATGACACGGTCGCCGATCAGTGCGTGCGTGATGGATGTATTCGGCCCAATCGCGCAATCGCGGCCGATCTTCACATTCGCGCCGATCGCGGCCCCTGCGCCGATGACCGTCCCTGAACCGATCTCTGCATTCGGACCGATCACCGCGCCGGGATCAATTATCGCACCGCTCTCGATCCGCGCGGCAGGGTGAATATAGGCGCCGGGCGCGACCCCTTCGGCTGCGAAAAGCGAGGACGGACGCAGCGAGTCCGGAAACAGCGCCCGCGCCGCCGCTACAAATGCGCGGTACGGATCCCGGGTCACCAGCAAAGGAAGCGACGCCGGGGCATCGGCAATGAAACGCTCGGAGATGAGGCAAGCGCCGGTCCGCGAGACGCGAAGGCCGGACGCATATTTCACGTTATCCATGAACGTGAGCTCGTGCGGGCCGGCGCGGTCCAGCGGCGCCAGGCCACGGATCACCTGCGCGGGGTCGACCGGTCCGCGCGGGGTTGCACCCGCCATCGCGGCGATATCGCCGACGGTCACCCCGGCTTTTGGTTTGAAGAAAAGCGGCTCGGTCATACCCGTACTATAACCGGCCGCGCCCCGCGGCCGCGATCAGAATTTGGTGCCGCCACCGAAGCGGAATTGCTGCACCCGGTCGTAACCTTCCTTCGTGATCGGGAACGAATAGTCGAACCGCATGGGGCCAAACGGCGAATCCCAGATCAGGCCGACGCCGACCGACGAACGCATCTTGTTGTCGTCGGCGAAGATCATGGTCTCGTTGGTCGCCGGATAGTATGTCGGCCCCTTATAGTCCCAAAGCGAACCGGCATCGGCGAACACCGCAGCCTTGATACCGACGTCCTTCGGGATGAAGTACAGCGGAATCTGGAATTCCAGGCTGGCGCCCCAGTACATCGTGCCGCCCAGCGCGTCGTTGGTGTAGCCGGCGGTCAGGTCGCGCGGCCCGATGCCGTTCGAGGCGAAGCCGCGCACCAGGTTCGGTCCAAGCCGGAAGTGGTCGAGCATGCGCACTTCCTTGCCGCCCCAGCCCTCGATGTGGCCGGCCTGCAGACGGAAGACGTTGATGATGTCCGGGATCCATTCCGAGTAGAAGCGCGCATCGACCGTCGAACGGATGTAGTTCGTGTCACCGCCGACGCCGGCGATGTCCTGCTTGAGGTCGATGATCATGCCCCGCGTCGGGCTCTTGTTGTTGTCGAGCGTGTTGTAGGAGAGCGTGTAGCCAACAAGCGACGTCATGACCGCGCCTTGCTGCAACTCGACGCGAACCGGGATCGACGCTTCGCCGTTGATGATACAGGGCGAGCCCGCGGTGATCGGGAACGGACCGTAGATACAATCGTTCAAGATCGTCGGCAGTGTGATCTTCTGCTCATACAGCGAGTAACGGAGCTGCAGCGAGGTGTCTTCGCGCAGCTGGAAGCCGAGCCGCACCGCGCCGCCGAGCGTGCGCGTATCGTAGGACTGATACGAGTTCGCCGATCTCTCCTTGTAGAAGAGGTCGAGGCCGAGCGCGATGCGCTGACCCATCAGATAGGGCTCGACGAAGCCGAGCTCGAATCCCTTGGTGTATTGACCGTATTGGACCGCGGCGCGCGCGTATTGTCCGCGGCCAAGCAGGTTGCGTTCACCAATCGACACTTCGCCGAGGAAGCCGTCGGCTGTGGAGTAACCACCGGAGATAGCAAATTCACCGGTCGGCTGCTCGACAACGGTCACATTGATGATGATGCGATCGGGCGCGGAGCCCGGTTCGTTCGTGATCTTGACCGACTTGAAGTAGTTCAGGTTTTTCAGGCGGCGCTCGGCGCGATCGATCAGTGCGCGGTTATAGGCGTCGCCCTCGCCGATATCGAACTCTCGGCGAATGACGTAGTCGCGCGTGCGCGTATTGCCGACGATGTTGATGCGCTCGATATAGGCGCGCGCGCCCTCCTCCACCTGGAAGACGATGTTGATCGTGCGTGAATCGAAATTGCGGTCGCCGCGCGGACGCACCGAGGCGAACGGATAGCCGCGCTTGGCGATCTCGATCGAAGCTTCTTCGACACTCTTCTCGACGGCTTCGGCGTTGTACCAGTCGCCGGTTTTCACACGCAGCGTGTTGCGCACCGCGCCGGGATCGATGGCGCGCACATTCGACTGGACCTCGACGTTACCGAACTTATAGCGATCACCCTCTTCGATCGTGAAGGTGACAACAAAGCCCTTCTGTCCAGGCTCGAATTCGGCCGACGCTGAGACGATGCGGACATCGGCGAAGCCGTTCTTCAGGTAGAAGCGCCGCAGAAGGTCGCGATCCGCTTCAATGCGATCGGGATCGTAGATGTCGGTGCTCTTGAGAAAGCTCAGGAAGTTCGTTTCGCTCGTCTTGATGACGTCCTTGAGGCGTCCGTCGCCATAGGTGCGATTGCCGACAAAGCGGAGTTTCGAAACGCCGGTTTTCGCGCCTTCATTGATCTCGAACACGAGGTCGACGCGGTTGTTCGGCAGTTCGATGATCTTCGGCACCACCGTCACATCAAAACGGCCCGAGCGGCGATAGATTTCGACGAGGCGCGCGGTATCCGCCTGCACCAGCGGACGCGAGAACGTGCCGCGCGCCTGCGACTGCACTTCCTGCGCGAGTTGCTCGTCCTTGACCTTCTTGTTGCCTTCGAAGGCGATGCGATTGATGACCGAGTTTTCGACGACGGTCACGATCAGCTTGCCGCCGGCCTGACGGATGCGGACATCCTGGAACAGGCCCGTCGCGTAAAGGCCCTTCAGGCCGGTGTCGATCTGCACCGCGTCGAGGCGGCCGCCTGGACCGGGCTGGAAATACGAGCGAATGGTCTCCGCCTCAACGCGACGGTTGCCTTCGACAACGATATTGCTGGATTGGGCATAGGCAGCTGTCGGCGCAACGACGCCGGAAAGAGCGCAGCCAAAGACGGTCTCCCCGAAGAGAAGGGCAGCCAAGCCCAACCCTCGTACTAACCTCATTCCCATTCGCACGCGCCTATTTCCCTCAGCCACACCTGCGCAGTCTTAACGCCTGATTAAGACTCGTCTCTTGTACAGGGTTTGACACCCTGTGCAAACGAAACCACGCCCGGTTTTGCCTTTCCCCTCAAGAAGTTGCAGCCTGGCCACACGAAAATCCAGTGGCTTTAGCCTCACGACGTCCACAGATGCATGATGTCGTTAAAGGTTGCAAAAACCATCAACATCAGCACGAACGCGAGCCCGATTCGAAAGCCCATTTCCTGAGCTTTTTCAGAGAGCGGACGGCCGCGGACAGCTTCGATCAGATAGAACAAAAGGTGACCGCCATCGAGCAGCGGGATCGGAAACAGATTCAGCAATCCGATCGAGACCGATAGCACCGCTGCGAGATCGAGGATCGGGCCAAAACCCAAAGTTGCGACCTGCCCCGAAACCTGAGCGATCCGGATCGGCCCGCCCAACTGGTCGGCCGATTCGCGGCCAGCGACCATGCGGCCGAGATAGGACATCGTCTGCTCGACGACGAACCAGGTCTTGTCCGCACCGAGTACCACCGCATCGATCAGCCCCACCTTTTCGGTGCGGATCTCGTCGGGGGCATTGGAGCGGCTGATGCCGAGCACGCCCAGGCGATGGGTGTTGCCGAAATTGTCCTTGATCTCGCGCAGGGTCGGTGTCGCCTTGAGGACGATGCGGCTGCCGCCGCGATCGACCGTGACGTCGAGTGCCTGGCCGGCGCTGACACCGACAATGCGCTGCATGTCGGAGAAATTCGTGATCTTGCGTCCGTTGATGTCGACGACGATGTCGCCCGGCTTGAAACCGGCGGCCGCGGCGGCGCTTTCGGGCACGATCGTGTCCACGCGCGCGGTCGTCGATTGCTTCCCATAGAACATGAAGACCGCGGTGAAGATGACGATCGCCAGGATGAAATTGGCGATCGGACCCGCGGCAACGATCGCCGCACGGCTCGCGACCTTTTGGTGGTGGAAGCTTTCGCGCTTCTCGCTTTCGGTCATGGCCGCCGTTTCAGCGGCGTCGGGGACGCTGGCGGCATTTTCGTCGCCGAAGAATTTCACATAGCCGCCGAGCGGGATTGCGGACAGCTTCCAGCGCGTCCCGTGACGATCGTTAAATCCGAAGAGTTCGGGACCAAAGCCGACCGAGAAGACGAGCACGCGCACGCCGCACCAGCGCGCGACGAGGAAATGTCCGAGTTCGTGGAAGAAGACAACGACCGTGAGGACGAACAGGAACGGCAGCAGCGAGCCGGTAAATCCCCCACCCCACAGACTTCCGAGAAAATCGAAACTCATCGACAACGGTCCCCCGAGACCTGGTGGTTAAGAACCCTTAATCGCGATTCCGGGCAAGAGCCCAAGGGCCAGCGATCTGGAAACATGGTCAACGGAAAGTGCATCGTCCACACTCGCCGGCTCTTTCGAAAGGCCGTTGCGGGCGGCCGCCTCGAGAGTGGCGTCAACAAGCGCCGGAATGGCGGCAAAACCGAGACGCCCGGCCAGGAACTCGGCGACCGCGATCTCGTTCGCCGCATTGAGGATTGTCGGCGCCGCCCCACCGGCCTCGAGCGCCGCGCGCGCGAGTTTCAGTGCCGGAAACCGCACGAGATCCGGGGCCTCGAAGGTCAGGCTTGCGACTTTCGACCAATCCAGGCGCTGCGCCGCGCTGTCGAAGCGATCGGGCCAGGCCAAGCAGTGCGCGATGGGCACGCGCATGTCCGGCGGGCCAAGCTGCGCCAGGAAAGACCCGTCCTTGTACTCGACCATGCCGTGTACGACGGATTGCGGATGCACCAGGATGTCGATCTGCCTGGATGGAAGCCCGAACAGGTGATGCGCCTCGATCAGCTCCAGCCCCTTGTTCATCAAGGTTGCGGAATCGATCGTCACCTTCGCGCCCATGGACCAGTTGGGATGCTTCAGCGCCTGCTCCGGCTTGGCGGCGCGGATCTCTTCGATCGACGCGGTGCGGAACGGGCCGCCCGACGCGGTGAGGATCATCCGTTCGATATCCTGCGGGCGGCCGGCCGACATCGCCTGGAATAGCGCGTTGTGCTCGGAATCGACCGGAAGCACGGTCGCGCCCTTCGCCGCTGCACGCCGCATGAACAGACCGCCGGCGCAAACAAGGCATTCCTTGTTGGCGAGCGCGACAATCGCGCCGCGTTCGGCAGCCGCGAGCGTCGGGCGCAGCCCTGCCGCACCAGTGATCGCGCCCATGACCCAGTCGGCAGGCCGCGCCGCCGCCTCGACGACCGCGTTTTCGCCGGCGCCGGCTTCGATACCCGTGCCCGCGAGCGCATCCTTGAGCTGGCCGTGCATCGCCGGATCGCTGATCGCCGCGAAGCGAACCTTCAGCTCCTTTGCGAGCGCGGCAAGCGCGGCGACATTCTTGTTCGCCGTCACCGCCTCCACGCGAAAATGCGCGGATTGCTTCTTCAGAAGGTCGACCGTGCTGGCACCGATCGATCCCGTCGCACCGAGAATCGTGACGGAGCGGATCTTCGCCATCGGCGACGGGCGCGACCGCGCAAGTTGAGGTTTGTTGCTCATCGTTTCTACCAGCCGATCAGGCCTTGTGCCGGCGTGTTCCAGCCCGCGTGTGCGACGCCGATCAACAGCGCCATCAGTACGGCGGTGACAAATCCGTCGAGGCGATCCATGACGCCGCCATGCCCTGGGATCAGCCCGCTCGAATCCTTGACGTCGAACAGCCGTTTCATCCGGGATTCAAAAAGGTCACCCGCCTGTGAGACGGCGGACAAAACCGCCGCGATCAAGGCAATCATGAGAAAGCTGCGCGTCGCCGAGGGCTGGACGACGGCCGCCGCGGCCGCAATCGCGCCGATCAGGCCGCCGATCGCACCGGACCAGGTCTTGTTGGGGCTGATTGCCGGCGCAAGCTTCGGGCCGCCAATCGCACGGCCCGTGAAATACGCAACGATATCGGTGCCCCAGACGATCGCGAACACAAACAGCATCGCCATGAAGCCGGTGCGGTCTTCGCCGCGCACGAGGATCGGCGCAATGACAAGCGCGCTCGCATAAATGACGCCGGCGAAGGTCCAGACCGCGTTGCGCGCCGAGATGATCGCCGCTCCCAACCCGCCGAGCGCCGCAATCATGATCGCGATGTCCTCGCGGTCGTTCATCGACAGGAACATCTGGATGACAAGCGCGCTGATGCCGGTGATCAATGCACCGACATGACCTGCGGGCTGCACGAGCTTCGTCCATTCCCACCAAACCGCGATGGCAGCAATCGTCCAGAACACCGCGAACGCCCAGCCACCGAGATAGGCAATGCCGATAGCGACCGGCGCCAGCACCGCCGACGAGGCGACGCGCAGCAAGAGATTGCGCGACGGCTTCGCCGCGGACATATCCGCCGGTTCACTTACGGTGTTGGGCTTTGGCATGATCATGCGCCCGATTGCGCGGCGAGACCGCCGAAACGCCGCTCACGCCTGCGATACTCGGAGATCGCATTCTCGAGCGCGGCGCGGTCGAAATCCGGCCAATGCAGCGGCAGGAAGACGAGCTCGCTATAGGCCGACTGCCACAGCAGGAAATTCGAAAGTCGTTGCTCGCCGCTCGTGCGGATGATCAAGTCGGGATCCGGCATATCGGCGGTGTCGAGAAATCCGCCGATCTTCTCTGCGGTGATCGCGGAGGGATCCAGCGTGCCAGCCGCCACCTCGCCGGCGAGACGTCGCGCGGCACGGGCGATCTCCTGCCGGGCGCCGTAATTGAAAGCGACGACGAGCGTCAGGCGCTCGTTGTCCTTGGTCAGTTCCTCGGCCTCTTCCAGCAGGCGGCGGATATCGGCATCGAGATCGTCGCGCTCGCCGATCACGCGCACGCGCACGCCACTCTGGTGCAGATCGGCGAGGTCGTTGCGGATAAAGCGCTTGAGCAAGCCCATCAGGTCGCGGATCTCGGATGCCGGCCGCGAC
>JADMIO011251626.1_pt1 | contig 67192 bp, 61 predicted proteins | sample 8958161 | NCBI WGS metagenome assembly JADMIO01 (sample SAMN16585339, study PRJNA669376) | soil metagenome | isolation source: Crop rotation soil | place: USA: Cullars Rotation, Alabama | collected 2011 | reverse complement strand
GGGGCCGCACCTCGACCGGCACCTGGTAGGTGGCGCCGCCGACCCGCCGGCTCTTGACCTCGAGCTGGGGCCGGACGTTCTCGACCGCCCGCTTGAGCACGGTCACCGGGTCGCCACCGGTCTTGCGGCTGATCTCGTCGAGCGCCTTGTAGACGATGTGCTCGGAGGTGGAACGCTGACCGCGGATCAGCACCTTGTTGACGAGCTGGGTCACGACGACCGACCGGTAGATCGGGTCGGGCATCAGCTCGCGCCGCGGCGCCGGTCCCTTGCGAGGCATTAGGAGTCCCTCTTTGCGCCGTAGCGGCTACGGGCCTGCTTGCGGTTCACGACACCCGACGCGTCGAGCGCGCCCCGGATGATCTTGTACCGGACCCCCGGGAGGTCTCGGACCCGACCGCCGCGCACGAGCACGATCGAGTGCTCCTGGAGGTTGTGGCCGATGCCGGGGATGTACGCGGTGACTTCGACGCCGGTCGTGAGCCGGACCCGCGCGACCTTGCGGAGCGCGGAGTTGGGCTTCTTCGGCGTGTGGGTGAACACACGCGTGCAGACGCCCCGCCGCTGCGGCGAGCCCTTGAGGGCGGGCGTCTTGGTCTTCTCGGCCTTGGTTTCCCGCCCCTTGCGGACGAGCTGGGCAATCGTGGGCACGCGTGTCCCTTCGCGACGATCTCGGACGAGCTTCCGGGGGACCGATTCGCGCCGGTCCGTTGCGCGGGCGGGATCGCCCCGGGCTTTGGGCTGCGGGCGGGGCTGTGCGCGTTGCGCGGGCCACCCGGGCCAACGGAGCAGCCTACCAGCGGGCGCCGCCGCTCACCAGCCAGATCACCCGTTCCGGGCGAAACGCGCCGCTCAAGAATCGCGGCCCGGTTGGCCGACACCGGAAGTGGGAGGCCGGAAAGGCCGGTAGGAGTTGCGAGCCCCCCGTCGCATCTCGCTCGTCAAGATCCTCGCCACCGCCGGAGCGCTCGCGTGCGCGGGCGGCGGCGCATTCGTCGGACACGCCGCTCCCGCGGCCGGCGGCGCCGCGGCATCCGCGCCCGTGTCCGACCACTTCCTCTGCGTCGCGGACTTCGGGCTCGGCTGCAAGCCGGTCGCCGTCACCCTGCCCGGCGGCGAGCGCTACGCGGTCGCCGACCCGAGCGCCCGCCTCGCCTGCCGGCCGGACTTCCGCTCGTTCGGACGCTTCGGCCGGCACCACCCCGCGCCCGAAACCGTGAACGTGACGAATGAATTCGGGCCCGACGCGCCGAGTGGACCGACGCCGGTGTCCCTCCTGCAGAGCGGGCCGCAGTGGAACTGCGCGACCACGTCCGGCCTCGCCGCGCAGAGCTCGCGCCGCGACCGCGGCCGGTTCGCGCGCGCGGCGAGCAGCGGTGCCGCGTTCACCTGCAGCACGGTGCGGTACCCGGCGGGCAACGGACCGCGGTTCGCCGCGTCGGGCCCGCTCCGGGTCGACGACCGGCTGACGGTGCGCCTGCTCGGTCCCTCGCGGCTGTGCGTCCCCGCTGAGAACGCGCTGGACACGTCCACCGCCTGGCTCTGCTCCGACGTGCGCGTCCAGGGCTGGGGCCGCTTCGGTTGGTGGCCCGGCGTGCTGCTGTGCGTGCCGTCGAGCACCGGCGCTGCGGCGCCGCCCGCGCTCCCCGGCCCGACGGCGACCACCACCACCACGACGACAACGACCACTTCGACCACGTCCTCGACCACCACGACGACGACCACCACGACGACCACCACGACGACGACCACGACGACGACCTCACCCCCACCGGTCTCGCAGCCCTGCCCGGGCACGATCGTGAACGGCATCTGCATCATCAATCTCTGAGGGCGCGCCGCGCCCGCGGCCGTACCATCCGGCCCGTGCCGGAACGCCCGCGCTACCGCACGACGGTCTCCGACAGCGCGCGCTGGGCCGGCTTCGCGCTCCGTCCCGGCGACATCATCATCAGCGCGCCGGCGAAGTGCGGTACGACGTGGATGCAGACGATCTGCGCCCTGCTCCTCTTCCAGACCGACGAGTTCCCCGCCCCGCTCGACCGGCTGTCGCCGTGGTTCGACATGGAGACCCGGGCGCTCGCCGACGTCGCCGCCGACCTCGACGCGCAGCCGCACCGCCGGTTCATCAAGACGCATACGCCGTACGACGGTCTGCCCCACGACGACCGCGTCACCTACATCTGCGTCGGCCGCGACCCGCGCGACGTCGCGCTGTCGTGGGACCACCACCTCGCCAACACCAACCTCGTCGCGCTGTTCACGGCACGCGACCGCGCGGTTGGCAACGACGACCTGGTCGAGCTGATGCCGGAGGGTCCACCGGTGCGCGCCGCCACCGAGATCGAGCGGTTCTGGCAGTGGGTCGACCTGGAAGTCCCCCCGGGCCAAACCGCGGAATGCCTGGAGAACCTGGTGCACCACCTCTCGACGTACTGGGCGGTGCGCGACCACGACAACGTGCTGCTCCTCCACTACGACGACCTGCGCGCCGACCTCGACGGGCAGATGCGCGTCGTGTCGGCGCAGCTCGGGATCCCCGTCGACGAGGCGCGCTGGCCCTCGCTGGTCGCGGCCGCGACGTTCGACCGCATGCGCGCCAACGCCGACGTCGTCGCGCCCGACACGACCTACGGGATCCGGAAGGACAACCGCGCCTTCTTCCATCGGGGCACGAGCGGCCAGTGGCGGGCGCTGCTCGACGACGACGACCTGCGCCGGTACCGCGCCCGCATCGCGGCGCTCGCCGACCCCGAGCTCGCGCGCTGGCTCCACCGCGAGTCCTGAGCGTCGGACTCGCCGCGGGAGCGGCCGGCTCGCGCCTCGGCGTCTACCGCGACGCCTCGTAGCCTGCGCCGGTGTTTCTCGACGCCGCCGACGTCCCGCGCGGCACCGTGCTCGACGCCGACGTGCTCGTCATCGGGGCGGGGGCGGCCGGCATCACGATCGCTCGCGCGCTCGCGGCGACGACCGCGACCACGCTCGTGCTCGAGAGCGGCGGCCTCGACTTCGAAGAGGACACTCAGGACCTCGCGCACGGCCTGGGCGACGACTATCCCGTCGACCTCACGCGCCTCCGATACTTCGGCGGCACGACCAACCACTGGGGCGGCTGGTGCCGCGCGCTCGACCCGTGGGTGCTGGCGCACCGGCCGTGGGTCGCCGACGTCGGCTGGCCGATCGACGCCGCCGAGCTCGCGCCGTGGTACGAACGGGCCGCGTCGGTCGTCGAGCTCCCCACCGACCCACCCGACTGGACCTGGGACTGGCCGTACTGGCGCGCGCAGCTGCCGAGGTGGCGCTACTCGGTGCTCCCCGACAACGCCGTGACGACCGGGACGCTGTTCCGCTTCAGCCCACCCACGCGCTTCGGGACGAAGTACCGCGCCGCGCTGCGGTCCGCCGACAACGTGAAGGTGGTGCTGCACGCCAACGCGCTCGAGCTGCGCACCGATCCGGCGGCGACGCGCGTCACGGATGTGCAGGTCGCGACGCTCGCGGGCAACCGCTTCACCGCGCGCGGGCGCCACGTGGTGCTCGCCACCGGCGGGCTGGAGGTGCCGCGGCTGCTGTTGCTGTCGGACTCGACCCGGCCCGCCGGCCTGGGCAACGACCACGACCTCGTCGGGCGCTACTTCATGGACCACGTCGAAGGCTCGGTCGGGACCCTCGAGACCGCGACGCTGCCGGGCGCGTACATGGGCGGCGTCTTCGGCAACGCCCGCGCGATGGTCACACTCACCCCCGAGACGATGGCGCGCGAGGAGCTGCTCGCCTGCGGCGTCACGTTCGATGCCGACACCTCCATCGGCGTGTCGCGCTTCGCCGACCGGGAGACGGGCGTCACCGCGGCCGATATCGGTGCGCTGCGCACCGCGCTGGCCGGCGGCGGGTCGCACGCGACCGACGTCATCGTGCGCGCCGAGCCGAAGCCTCAGGCCGACAGCCGCGTCGTGCTCGCCGACGAACGCGACGCCCTCGGACAGCCCCGCCTCGACCTGCGCTACGCCCGCTCGCCCGCCATCGAGACGTCGATCCGGCGCACGCTCGAGCTCGTCGCGCGCGAGCTGGGCCGGGCCGGGCTGGGCCGGTTGCGTGTCGACCTCGAGGACGGCGAGGAGACGCGCTTCGAGGTACCGACGATCGGCTTCCATCTCATGGGCACGACGCGGATGGCCGACGACCCGAAGCAGGGCGTGGTCGACGCCGACCTGCGCGTGCACGGCATCGACAACCTGTACGTCGCGTCGAGCTCGGTCTTCCCGACCGCGGGATACACGAACCCGACGCTCACGATCGTCGCGCTCGCGTTGCGCCTGGCGGCCCACCTCTCGGGTCGAACGGCATGAGCCGAGTCATCGACCGCCGCGCGTTCCTCGGTCTCGGCGCGGCCGCGCTGGGCGCCGCCGCGCTCGCGGCCTGCTCGAGCGGATCGTCCGCGTCCGACCTCCCCGTCGGCGCGCTGCACCGCGTCTACGCGGACCGGGAACGCATCGAGGCGGTCGGCAAGCGTGCGGTCGACGTGCACGAGGTCGGCAACCGTCCGAGCACGCTCGCGGCGGCCCTCTCGCCCAGCGGGTCGGCCGCGGGTCTCGCCACCGCGACCGAGTCCGCGCTGCGCGCCCATCTGCAACGCGCGGTCGCCGACGACTTCGCGCGCGGTCGCGTCGTCGACGTCGGGGGCTGGCAGCTGTCGCTCACCGAGGCGCGCGCCGCCGCGCTCGTGCACCTGACCCGCTAGCCGGCCCGGCGCAGATCCGCAGGCCCGGATATTGGACGCGCGTCGCTCGACGCGATGGAGGGCCGGAGGTCGTAGCCGCATCAAGAAACAGACGGGACAGTTACGCTCTCCCGGTGGCTTCGCTGCTCCGGTTCTGGCGCCGGTCCGCTCCGAGCCCTTCCGGCCTCGGCCCGTTGCCGCCGCCCGATACGACCCTTCACCCGGTCGGCGGGCCTTCGGCCGAACGCGGCGCCAATCAGATGCGGCTGCTGCGCCACTGGGGCCTGCGCCCGTCGGCGCGCGTGCTCGAGATCGGGTGCGGAGTCGGCCGGCTCGCGTACGAGCTGGCGCCGTACCTCGACGGCGGTACCTACGCCGGCTTCGACATCAGCCCCAAGGCGATCGGCTGGCTCAACGAGCACTACGCGCCGCGGCTGCCGAACTTCCGCTTCGACCTCGTCGACGCCCGCAACGTGCGCTACCGGCCCGAGCACGACACGGGCGCGGATGAGATCCGCTTCCCCTACGACGACCGTCGCTTCGACGTCGCGTGCGCGTTCGCGGTCTTCATGCACATGCAGCTGCCGGAGATCCGGCGCTACTGCGAGGAGATCGCGCGCGTGCTCGTGCCCGACGGTTTCGGGGCCGTGACGTTCCGCGCGGTGGCGCCGGGTGAACCGCTCCCGCGGACGCGCGACCGCGAGTGGGTGCCGGTCGGCGAGGGGACGTGGTCGATCTTCCCCGAGACCCCGGGGCGCGCGCTCGCGTACGACGACGCGCTCGTGCGCTCGACGATCACCGACGCCGGTCTGACCGTCGTCGGCGCGGTCGCGGGCCGCTGGCACAACCGGCCGGCCGCTGATCCGGGCGAGCCGACGCTCGGCGCCGACGTCTACATCGTGCGACCGGCGGCCGCGTGACCTCGCCTGACGCCGACCCGGTCCCCGGCCGTCCCGATCCCGGTCGGCCGCTGCTGTTCAGCCACATCCCGCGTACCGCGGGCTCGACGCTGAAGTTCGTGCTGCGGTCGACGCTCGGCCACGCCCAGACGCTGCTCGACGCGCACTTCTACGACCTCGACGGCGAGGATCTCGACCGCTTCGCGCTGGTCGAGGGCCATCTCGACGTCGCGTTCTTCGAGGAGCGGTTCGGCCCCGGTTGGCACGCGAACGGCATGACCATGCTGCGCGAACCGGTCGCCCGCACCGTCTCGCAGGCCCGCCACATCCGGGCCCGACCGGGACCGTTCCAGGACGAGCTCAAGGCGCGCGTGCGCGACCCGGCGGCGCTGTTCGCCCGCGTGCCGCGGCTCGCGAACCTGCAGACGAAGTACTTGTCCGGCACTCCGCGCGACACGGTCGCCGTCGACACGACCGCGCTCGACGCGGCCAAGGCCAACCTCGAGCGGCTGGCGTTCGGCGTCACCGAGCAGTTCGACACGTCGATGGCGTTGCTGATGGAGCGGCTCGCCTTCGGCATCCCGAAATTCGACGTGGCGAACGTGTCACGCGGGACCCACGACGACGACCTGCTGTCGACCGAGTTCCGCGCCGCGGCGCGCGAGCACAACGACCTCGATCGGCAGCTCTACGATCACGCGATTCCGTTGCTGCGGGGCCGCGTCGTCGCGTTCGCCGAGAGGTTGCTCGCGACTCCCGCAACCGAAAGCCAGGTCGACGGCATCCTGCGGTTCCGGCGCCAGCGGGTCGAGCAGGAGCTGCGGCTCCCGCCCGGCGGCGTTTCGGCCGCACGCTTCTCGGGGTGGCTGCTGCTCGACGGCCGGCCCGCCGACGCCGCGTTCGTGCGGGTGGGCGACGACATCATCCCGCTCGTCCCGCGGATCGAGCGGAGCGACGCGGCCCGGGGCACCCACGACGTCCACAACCGCACCGCGGGCGTCGCGGGCACGCTGCGGGTGCCGCCCGACGCCCGCCAGATCGAGCTGCTCGCGTTCGACCGGACCCGGGAGCTCCGCGCGCACCGCACTATCGAGATCGTGCGGGTCGAGCCGCCGCCGCTGTCGTCCCGTCTCCCGAGCGCGGTGAAGAACCGGGTCAACAAGCTGCTCGGGCGCTGATCGCGACCAGGTCCGGCGGCTCGGCTGACGCGTCGCCGGGCTTCTGATGGCAGAAAGCGGCGCCGGACCACACCTTTGCGACTCTGATGGCAAAAGGTGAGGTCGTGAGCCCGCACGTGACCCGCGTCGAGCAAGCGTCCGCGGACGCGTGACGGCCGGGGCACGAGGCCCCGGCCGTCATCTCCTTCTGGTATTGCAGGGGAACTAGTCGCCGGCGACGGCACTCCCGGGCTCGTCGCCCTCGGTCGAGCCCGAGCCGGCACCGAGGTCCATGTTCTCCAGCGCGTTGATCGCGTCGGTGAACTCGGTCGGTGCGGCCGCCTCGACCGGCGCGGTCGCCTCCGGCGGGGCAACCGTCTCTGCGGCGGCTTCGCCGGCCCCCTCGCCCTCTCCGAGCGCCGTGAAATCGGCGTCGGTCGTGCGCGGGGTGCTCGCCTCTCGCAGCCACGTCGCGAGGTCCATCTCTTCCTCGGCCTCGGACGTGTAGAAGGGCAGCGGCTCGTAGTCGGGTGCGACGGTCTTGATGTCGCGGTAAAGGCCCATCCCGGTGCCGGCCGGGATCAGCTTGCCGATGATCACGTTCTCCTTGAGACCCTCGAGCCCGTCGGAGCGACCCTCGATCGCCGCTTCGGTGAGCACGCGGGTGGTCTCCTGGAACGACGCCGCCGACAGCCACGAATCGGTGGCCAGCGACGCCTTGGTGATCCCCATCAGCTCGGGCCGCCCCTCGGCCGGACGCTGGTTCGACTCGACGAGCCGGCGGTTCTCCTCGGCGTAGCGCCGGGCATCCACCTTCTCGCCGGGGAGGAACGCGCTGTCGCCCGGCTCCGACACGGTCACGCGGCGGAGCATCTGCCGGACGATCACCTCGATGTGCTTGTCGTGGATCGACACGCCCTGGTCGCGGTACACCCGCTGCACCTCGTCGACGAGGTACTGCTGGGTCTCCCGCACACCCTTGATCTCGAGCAGCTTCTTCGGGTCGAGCGGGCTCTTCTCGTCACCGATCAGGCGGTCGCCGGCCTGCACGTCCTGGCCGTCGCGCACGCCGAGGTGCGCCCGGCGCGACACGGCGTACTCGAACTCCGTGCCGTCGTCGGCCACCACCGTGATGACGCGCTCGCCCTTCTCGTTCTCGCCGAGACGCACGACACCGGACACGTCGGCCATCAGCGACGCGCTCTTGGGCGTGCGCGCCTCGAACAGCTCGACCACGCGGGGCAGACCGTGGGTGATGTCCTCACCCGCGACGCCACCGGTGTGGAACGTCCGCATCGTGAGCTGCGTGCCGGGCTCGCCGATCGACTGGGCGGCGACGATACCGATCGCCTCGCCGAGGTCGGCGATCTTGCCGGTGGCGAGCATGCGGCCGTAGCAGCACGAGCACACCCCCGACACCGTCTCGCAGGTCAGCACCGACCGCACACGCACACGCGTGTTGGCCGTGTCGTCCTGGAGCTGCCGAAGCACGTCGTCGTTGACCTCGGTGTTGCGCGGGAGCACCGAACCGTCGGCGAGCGAGACGTCCTCGGCCAGGCAGCGGCCGAGCAGACTCGTCTCGAGCAGCCGCAATGCCTCGGGACCCGGGACGATCTCCTCGACCCAGATGCCGCGCATCGTGTCGCACGCGATCTCGCGCACGATCAGCTCCTGCGCGACGTCGACGAGACGCCGGGTCAGGTAGCCCGAGTCGGCGGTACGGAGCGCGGTGTCGGCCAGACCCTTGCGAGCACCGTGCGTCGAGATGAAGTACTCGAGCACGGACAGGCCTTCACGGAAGTTGCTCTTGATCGGGCGAGGAATGATCTCGCCCTTCGGGTTGGCGACGAGGCCACGCATGCCGGCGATCTGACGCACCTGCATGACGTTTCCTCGAGCACCCGACCCGACCATCATGTCGATGGGGTTGAACTTGGTCGACTGCATGAGGTCCTGCATGGCCTTCGTCACCTGGTTGGTGGCGTCGGTCCAGATCTCGATCTCCTGCTGACGGCGCTCGTCGTCGGTGATGATGCCGCGGTCGTACTGGCTCTCGACCTTGGCGGCCTCGCCCTCGAACTGCTCGAGCAGCCCGGCCTTGGCCGGCGGCGTCGTGACGTCCGAGATGGAGATCGTGAGCCCGGCACGCGTCGACCACTCGTATCCGAGGGCCTTCAGCTTGTCGAGGCTCTCGGCGACGACCGCCTTCTCGTAGAGCACGACGAGCTCGCCGACGACCTCGGTGATGTCGCGCTTGCGCATCGGGCGGTCGACGAACGGGAAGTCGTCCGGGAACGCGGTGCTGAGCAGGAACCGGCCCACCGACGACTCGACCAGCACCTCCGAGGTGCCGTTGGTGCCGTACTCGCGGAGCACGATGCTCTGCGGGGTGCCGTCCTCGAGCGGGCGCGGGTACCGGTCGACCGGGAACTTGCTCGCCGGCATCCGGACCTTCACCTTGGTGTGCAACGACACCGTCTCACCGGCGGCCGAGAAGCGCTCCTCGTACGCGGCGAGCGCCTCGTCGAGCGACGCGAACACGCGGCCCGTCCCGGCGCCCCCGTCGACCTGCTCGGTCAGGTAGTAGACGCCGATGATCATGTCCTGGCTCGGCACCGCGATCGGGCGACCCGACGCGGGCGAGAGGATGTTGTGCGCCGACAGCATCAGCAGCCGCGCCTCGGCCTGCGCCTCCGCGGAGAGCGGCAGGTGCACGGCCATCTGGTCGCCGTCGAAGTCGGCGTTGAACGCCGCGCACACGAGCGGGTGGATCTGGATCGCCTTGCCCTCGACCAGCACCGGCTCGAAGGCCTGGATGCCGAGGCGGTGCAGCGTTGGCGCCCGGTTCAGGAAGACCGGGTGCTCCTTGATCACCTCTTCGAGCACGTCCCACACCTGCGGGCGGGCGCGCTCGACCATGCGCTTGGCGGACTTGATGTTCTGGGCGTACTCGAGGTCGACGAGCCGCTTCATCACGAACGGCTTGAACAGCTCGAGCGCCATCGCCTTGGGCAGACCGCACTGCTGGAGCCGCAGCTGCGGGCCGACCACGATCACCGAACGGCCCGAGTAGTCGACGCGCTTGCCGAGCAGGTTCTGGCGGAACCGGCCCTGCTTGCCCTTCAGCATGTCGGAGAGCGACTTCAGCGCGCGGTTGCCGGGGCCCGTGACCGGGCGGCCGCGGCGGCCGTTGTCGAACAGCGCGTCGACGGCCTCCTGCAGCATCCGCTTCTCGTTGTTGATGATGATCTCGGGCGCGCCGAGGTCGAGGAGCCGCTTCAGCCGGTTGTTCCGGTTGATGACGCGGCGGTAGAGGTCGTTGAGGTCGGAGGTCGCGAAGCGGCCACCGTCGAGCTGCACCATCGGGCGCAGGTCGGGCGGAATCACCGGGATGACGTCGAGGATCATGCCCATCGGCGAGTTGACGACCCGGCCCGCGTCGTCGCGGCGGTTGAACGCCGACACGACCTTGAGCCGCTTGATCGACTTCGCCTTGCGCTGACCCTTCGCGGTGGCGATCGTCTCCTTGAGGTCGGTCTCCACCTCGGCGAGGTCGAGCCGCGAGACGAGGTCCTTGACCGACTCGGCGCCCATGCCACCCGCGAAGTACTCGTGGTAGCGGTCGACGAGCTCGCGCCACACCCGCTCGTCGTCGACGAGCTGCTTCGGCTTCATCGTGCGGAGCGTGTCCCACACGAGCTTCAGCTGACCGAGCTCCTCCTCGTAGCGGAGGCGGATCTCCTCGAAGTCCTTGTTCTTGGCCTTCTCGGCCCGCTCGAGCTCGTTCTTCTTGGCGCCGCGGCCCTCGAGCTCCTCGAGCTCGGCGATGTACTGCTCGTCACGCTCGCGGAGCTTCACCTCGCGCTCGCGCTCGACGTCGCCCATCTCGGCCTGCATCTCGGCCTCGAGCGAGGCGAGGTCGTTGTGGAGCCGGTCCTGGTCGATCCAGGTGACGAGGTGCGCGGCGAAGTAGATGACCTTCTCGAGCGACTTCGGCGCGATGTCGAGCAGGTAGCCGAGCCGGCTCGGGACGCCCTTGAAGTACCAGATGTGCGTGACCGGCGCGGCGAGCTGGATGTGGCCCATGCGCTCGCGGCGGACCTTCGAGCGGGTGACCTCGACGCCGCAGCGCTCGCAGATGATCCCCTTGAACCGCACGCGCTTGTACTTGCCGCAGTAGCACTCCCAGTCCTTGGTCGGACCGAAGATCTTCTCGCAGAAGAGCCCGTCCTTCTCCGGCTTGAGCGTGCGGTAGTTGATCGTCTCGGGCTTCTTCACCTCGCCGTTCGACCACGTGAGGATGTCGCCCGCGGTCGCGAGGTTGATGGTCAGCCGGTTGCTCTCGTTGACGTCGAACACGTCTACCTACCTTCTTGACTGTTCGAAAGCGGGGCTCGTACGCAGGGCAGGGCTCAGAACGACGACGACGACCGGGCGCGGGCGGCGTCTTCCTCGTCGGTGCCGCGTTCCGGCCTCGACAGGTCGATACCGAGCGACTCCGTCGTGCGGAAGGCGTCCTCGTCGAGCTCCCGGATCTCGATCTCCTCGCCCTGCGCGTTCATCACGCGCACGTTGAGGCAGAGCGCCTGCATCTCCTTGATGAGCACCTTGAACGACTCGGGGATGCCCGGCTCGGGGATGTTCTCGCCCTTCACGATCGCCTCGTACACCTTCACGCGGCCGAGGACGTCGTCGGACTTGATCGTGAGGATCTCCTGCAGCGCGTACGCCGAGCCGTAGGCCTCGAGCGCCCACACCTCCATCTCACCGAACCGCTGGCCGCCGAACTGCGCCTTCCCACCCAGCGGCTGCTGCGTGATCATCGAGTACGGGCCGGTCGAACGGGCGTGGATCTTGTCGTCCACGAGGTGCGACAGCTTCAGGATGTACATGTAGCCGACGGTCACGTCGCGGTCGTACGGCTCGCCGGTACGGCCGTCGTACAGCTGCGCCTTGCCGTCGATACCGATCAGCCGCTGGCCGTCGGCGCCGTCGGGGTTGAGGTTCGCGAACAGGTGCTGGATCGTCGGCACGTTGGTGCCGGTCTCGTCGACCTCGTCCCAGTGCGCACCGTCGAACACCGGGCTCGCGATCCACACCGCGGGCTCGGTGACCGGACGCGTCTTGTTGGGCTGCACCGGCTTGGTGTGCTCGCCGTCCCAGCCGTGCCGCGCCGCGTACCCGAGGTGCGCCTCGAGCACCTGGCCGACGTTCATCCGGCTGGGGACACCGAGCGGGTTGAGCACGATGTCGACCGGCGTGCCGTCGGCGAGGTACGGCATGTCCTCGACCGGGAGGATCTTGGAGATCACACCCTTGTTGCCGTGGCGGCCGGCGAGCTTGTCGCCCTCGCTGATCTTGCGCTTCTGGCCGATGTAGACGCGAACCAGCTGGTTGACGCCCGGCGGCAGCTCATGGCCGTCGTCGCGCGAGAACACACGCACGTCGATCACCTTGCCGGTCTCGCCGTGCGGCACCTTGAGGCTGGTGTCGCGGACCTCGCGCGCCTTCTCACCGAAGATCGCGCGGAGCAGGCGCTCCTCGGGCGTGAGCTCGGTCTCGCCCTTGGGCGTGACCTTGCCGACGAGGATGTCGCCCGCCCCGACCTCGGCCCCGATGCGGATGATGCCGCGCTCGTCGAGGTCCTTGAGGATGTCCTCGCTGAGGTTCGGGATGTCGCGCGTGATCTCCTCGGCGCCCAGCTTCGTGTCGCGGGCGTCGATCTCGTGCTCCTCGATGTGGATCGACGTGAGCACGTCGTCCTTCACGAGGCGCTCCGAGAGCACGATCGCGTCCTCGAAGTTGAAGCCCTTCCACGGCATGAACGCGACGAGCAGGTTCTTGCCCAGCGCGAGCTCGCCGTCCATCGTCGACGGACCGTCGGCGAGGACGTCGCCCTTCCGGACCTGCTCGCCGATCGCGACGATCGGCTTCTGGTTGATGCAGGTGCCCTGGTTGGAGCGGCGGAACTTCGCGAGCCGGTGCGTCACCCGGCCGTTCTTCTTGTACTCGACGGTGACGGTGTCGCCGGACACGTCGATGACCTGGCCGTCGTCGGCGGCAAGCAGCACGTCGCCCGCGTCGCGTGCGGCGCGGCCCTCGACGCCGGTGCCGATGTAGGGCGCGGTCGCCCGCAGCAGGGGCACGGCCTGCCGCTGCATGTTGGCGCCCATGAGCGCCCGGTTGGCGTCGTCGTGCTCGAGGAACGGGATGAGCGCGGTCGCCACCGACACGAGCTGCTTCGGCGAGACGTCCATGTACTGGACCTCGTCGGGGGCGACGAAGCCGATCTCGCCGCGTCCCGACCGAACGAGCACGCGGTCCTCGATGAACCGGCCCTGCTCGTCGACCGGCGCGTTCGCCTGCGCGATGACGTACTCGTCCTCGTCGTCGGCGGCGAGGTACGCGATCTCGTCGGTGACCCGGCCCTTCTCGACCTTGCGGTACGGCGTCTCGATGAAGCCGAACCGGTTGATGCGGCCGAAGCTCGACAGGTAGCCGATCAGGCCGATGTTCGGGCCTTCCGGCGTCTCGATCGGGCACATCCGGCCGTAGTGGGACGGGTGCACGTCCCGGACCTCGAACCCGGCGCGCTCACGCGACAGGCCGCCCGGGCCGAGGGCCGACAGACGCCGCTTGTGCGTCAGGCCCGCGAGCGGGTTGGTCTGGTCCATGAACTGCGACAGCTGCGAGGAGCCGAAGAACTCCTTGATCGCCGCGACCACGGGCCGGATGTTGATGAGCGTCTGGGGCGTGATCGCCTCGACGTCCTGGGTCGTCATGCGCTCGCGCACGACCCGCTCCATGCGGGACAGGCCGACGCGGAGCTGGTTCTGGATGAGCTCGCCGACGGTGCGCACCCGGCGGTTGCCGAAGTGGTCGATGTCGTCGGGGAAGTAGCCGGCGTCGCGGTTGTGCAGCTTCACGAGGTACGAGACCGTCGCGAGGATGTCGGCCTTCGTGAGCGTGAAGTCGCCGCTGCGGTTCTCGACGTTGGCGTTCGGGATCTCGAGGTCGAAGCGCTTCAGACCGAGGAGCGGGTACTCCTTGGACAGCTTCTTCGACACCTTGTGGCGGCCGACCTTCGCCTGGTCGTAGCGCTTGGAGTTGAAGAACAGGTTGTCGAGCAGCGCCCGCGCCGAGTCGGGGGTGGGCGGCTCGCCCGGGCGGAGCTTGCGGTAGATGTCGATGAAGGCCTCGTCGACCGACGCGGTGTGGTCCTTCTCGAGCGTGTTCCGCATCGACTCGTAGGGCTGGTTCTTCTCGTCGGTGATGAGCTGGAGCAGCTCCTCGTCGGTCTCGCCGAAGCCGAGCGCCTTGAGCAGCACGGTGACCGGCTGCTTGCGCTTGCGGTCGATGCGCACGTAGGCGACGTCGCGCTTGTCGACCTCGAACTCGAGCCACGCGCCGCGGCTCGGGATCACCTTGGCGTCGATGATCTCCTTCTCCGGCGCGGTCTTGTCGGCGTTGACGCCGAAGTAGACGCCCGGCGACCGGACCAGCTGCGAGACGACGATGCGCTCGGTGCCGTTGATGATGAAGGTGCCGCGGTCGGTCATCATCGGGAAGTCCCCCATGAAGACCGTCTGCTCCTTGATCTCACCGGTCTGCGCGTTCATGAAGCGCGCGGTGACGAACAGCGGCCGCGCGTAGGTCATGTCGCGCTCGCGGCACTCGTCCTCCGAGTGCTTCGGCGGGTCGAAGACGTGGTCGGTCAGCTCGAGCTTGAGCTGGCCGGTGAAGTCCTCGATCGGCGAGATGTCGCGCAGTACCTCTGCGACACCCTCTTCGAGGAACCAGCGGAACGAGTCGGTCTGGACCTCGATCAGGTTCGGGAGGTCCTTGACCTCACGAAGCTTCGAGAAAGAGAGACGCTCACGGGACGCGAGACGAGCCAACGTCACTCCAATCGGAATTGGTCACGCTTAAGGGCGCGCGGGACTGCTGATCGCGAGAGAAAGGCGGCGACGCGGGTCGCCCGAGGTGTTCGGGCGCGCGTCGAAGAGGGCCGGAAACTTCAAAAGACGCGAACGGGCAGACACGGCTTCGACAAGGATAGCGCGCAGCTACCCTCGGTGCCAATTACGCCTGAACGGCAAGCCGACCGGAACTGCTCCGGCTCGCTCGATGTCGGCGCAGGATACGACGAGGGTGGGTCTGTATCAACCATTTCCTCGTTTATTGGTCGGCCTCCGGCTCGCCGGGATACCCGGCTCGCAGAGGTCGGCCTCCCGGCTGACGCGGCGAAACCCCAGGTCAGGTGCCCGTTCGCGCGTTCCCGGCTACTTCATCTCCACCTGGGCGCCGGCCTCTTCGAGCTTGGCCTTGGCCTTCTCGGCGTCCTCCTTGGAGGCCTTCTCGACCACCGGCTTCGGGGCGCCGTCGACCAGGTCCTTGGCTTCCTTCAGCCCGAGGCTGGTCAGCTCCCGGACGACCTTGATCACCTGGATCTTCTTGTCGCCGGCGGCGTTGAGGATGACGTCGAACTCGTCCTTCTCCTCGGCGGCGGCCTCTCCGCCACCCGCGCCCGCAGCAACCGGCACGCCTGCGACGGCGACCGGAGCGGCGGCGGTGACCCCGAACTCCTCCTCGAACGCCTTGAGGAACTCGTTGAGCTCGAGGACGGTCATGTTCTTGAAGACCTCGAGCAGGTCTTCCGTGCTCATCGTTGCCATCAGCTTTCCTCTCCGGTGGTTTCTTCGTTCTCGGTCGCGGCCTCAGCTTCAGCGCTCTCGGGCTCGGGAGCTTCCTCGGACTCGGCGCTCGGTGGTGCTTGCTGGTCGGATTCGCTCTCCGTAGGGGCGGCTGACGCCGCGGGAGCCTCCTGCGACTCCTCCGGTGCGGGAGCCTCGGACGACTCCTCGGCGGGCCGCGTGTCGATGTACGCCTTCAGGCCGTACGCGAAGTTGCGGGTGAACGCCTGGAACAGGCCGGCCGCCTTGGTGAGCGGGGCCTGGAACCCGCCGGCGAGCCGGGCGAGCAGCTGGTCGCGCGGGGGCACCTCGGCCAGCGCCTCGACGTCCTTCACCGTCAGCATCCGCGGCCCGAGCATCCCGCCCTTCACGACGAGGTTCGGGTTGGTGCGGGCGAAGTCGCGCAGCGCCTTGGCGGCGACGACCGCGTCGCCGTCGGCCCGGACGAAGGCGATCGCCACGGGGCCTTCGAGCCACTCGGCGAGCTCGGTCAAGCCCGCCTCCTGCGCCGCGCGGCGGGCGAGGGTGTTCTTGTAGATCTTGTAGTCGGTGGCGGCGGGGCGGAGCGCGGCGCGGAGCGTCGCGAGATCGGTCACGGTGAGGCCGCGGTACTCGGTGAGCACCGACGCCTCCGCCTCGCGCAGCCGGTTCGTGATGTCGTCGATCACGGCCGACTTGCGCTCGACCTGCACGCTGTCGGCGGGGGCTTTGGTGGCCATGCGGTCCTCTACGTTCGGTCGTGCTCTGCGGGGCGGTAGCCGTAGGAGAGACGACGAACGGAGCGACCGGGGTCGGCCCGCCTGGCATCGCCTCTTCCGGCGGGCACCTAGGTGCCCATTACCTCGCCCTCGTTCGAGAGCATGAGACCGGAGGTCTACGGCGTTCAGTTGCGGCCGAGGACGTTATCACTGCGGCTCCGACCTCCGGCCCTCGATCGACAGTCCGACGGTTGTCACGGTCCGGGCCTCCGGATCTGCGCCGGTGCCGCGGGCGCTACCAGACCGCATCCCTGGGAAACTCGGCCCGTGCCGCTCACGCCGCGGATCCGCGACTTCCTGGTCGACCTCGAGGACCTGCTCGACCGCATCGCGGCGCCCGGCCTCGACCGCGACGGCGTCGAGATCACGACCGCTCACGCGGTCGCGCTCGTCCGGCTTCCGCACCGCAGCGATCCGGACCGCACGATCGAGATCGAGGTCGACGACCACCAGGTGATCGTCCGGTACGGCGGGGAGCCGCTGCACCTGCGCGGGCGTGCCTTCGTGCTCGAGTTCCTCGAGGCGCTGCTCGGCGGCCGGGTCGACATCGAGGTGCAACGCGGCCTGCTCTGGCGCACGACGCGCAGCTATCTCGACGGCTCGCCCCGGCCGTTCCTCGTCACGCGCATGCCGGTGCCGACGCTCTCACCCCGCACGGAGCGACGAGCCGTGGGCTTCGGTGGTGCTTGATGCGGCTACGACCTCCGGCCCTCGATCGCCGGTGCGCCTGGCTTCTAGACCGCGGCGGCCTTGGCCTCGGGGTTGATCTTCACGCCGGGGCCCATCGTGGACGACGTCGTGATGCCCTTCAGGTACTTGCCCTTGGCCGAAGGCGGCTTCGCCCGCTGGATCTCGTCGAGCACCGCGCTGTAGTTCTGCACGAGGCTGTCGACCGGGAAGCTCGCCTTGCCGATCGGTACGTGCACGTTGCCGAAGCGGTCGGTGCGGTACTCGACCTTCCCGCCCTTGAAGTCGGAGACGGTCTTGCCGACGTCGGTGGTGACCGTGCCGGTCTTGGGGTTGGGCATCAACCCGCGGGGCCCGAGCACGCGACCCAGCTTGCCGACCTGGCCCATCATGTCGGGCGTCGCGATCGCGATGTCGAAGTCGAGGAAGCCGCCCTGGACCCGCTCGACGAGGTCCTCGGCGCCCACGACGTCGGCGCCGCCGGCCCGTGCCTCCTCGGCGGCGTCTCCGGTCGCGAACACCGCGACGCGCACGTCCTTGCCGGTGCCCGCGGGCAGCGAGACGGTGCTGCGCAGCATCTGGTCGGCCTTGCGGGGGTCGACGCCGAGCTTGAACGCGACCTCGACGGTCTCGTCGAACTTCCGGGTGGCCATCGACTTCACCAGCTCGAACGCCTGTGTCGGCTCGTGCAGCTGGGCCTTGTCGTACTGCTTGACGGCCTCGACGTACTTCTTGCCCGGTGCCATGTGCGCTCCCTTCGAAGCTCCCTCGAGTGATGCCCGTGATCGACGGCCGAGGTGGTGCCGCCGGGGCAAACAGTCAGGCGAGCTAGTCGACGACTTCGATGCCCATCGAGCGGGCGGTGCCGGCGACCTGCGCCATCGCGCCTTCCTCGTCGATCGCGTTCAGGTCGGGCATCTTGGTCTGCGCGATCTCACGCACCTGTGCCTTGGTGACCTTCGCGACCGTCTCACGGCGCGGCGTCTGCGAGCCCTTTTCGACGCCGGCCGCCTGACGTAGCAGCACCGGGGTCGGGGGCGTCTTCGTGATGAACGTGAACGTCCGGTCCTCGAAGATCGTGATCTCGGCCGGGATGACCGTGCCGCGCTGCGACTCGGTCTGCGCGTTGTAGGCCTTGCAGAAGTCCATGATGTTGATGCCGTGCGGACCGAGCGCGGTGCCGACCGGCGGCGCGGGCGTGGCGGCCCCCGCCTGGATCTGGATCTTCACGATGGCCGCGACTTTTCTCTTTGCCATTCCTCTGCGCTTCTCTCTCGTTCTCTACAGCTTGGCGACGTCGCCGAACTCGAGCTCGACCGGCGTCTCGCGACCGAAGATGTTGACCAGCACCTTGAGCTTCGAGCGGTCGACGTCGATCTCGCTGATGAGACCGTTGAAGTCGGCGAACGGGCCGGTGACCACACGCACCTGCTCGCCGTTCTCGTACTCGAGCCGGGGCCGGACCTTCTTCTCGACGACCGCGCCCTCTTCCTTCTCGCCGGTGCCGAGGATGTCCTCGACCTCGCGCCGCGAGAGGGGGGTGGGCTTGGCACCGCTCCCGACGAACCCGGTGACGCCGGGCGTGTTGCGGACGACGTACCAGGCGTCGTCGTCGAGCGCCATGCGCACGAGCAGGTAGCCGGGGAAGACCTTCTTCTGCACGACGACCTTGCGGCCGTTCTTGAACTCGATGACGTCTTCCATCGGGATGACGACCTCGAAGATGCGATCCTCGACCGCCATCGAACGCACGCGGCTCGCGAGGTTCGACTTCACCTTGTTCTCGTAGCCCGCGTACGTGTGCACGACGTACCAGCGACCCTTGCGGTCGTACGGGCTCTCGATGGCGCGGCTCTCGACGATCTCCTCGACCTCGAGCAGCTCGGCGTCGCCGAGGTCCTCGGCCGAGGCGGTGGTGTCGGTGCCGTCGGTGTCGGCGGCGTCGGCGGTGTCGGCGACTTCCGTCTCCGCGACCGGTGCCTCGGTGGGCGCCTCCGCGACCGGTTCGTCGACGACCGGCTCGTCTGCGGGCGCGTCCTCCGCGACCGGCGCGTCGAACGGCCGCGCCTCCGTCTCGGTGGACGTGCTGCCGTTGGCCTCGGGCTCGGATCCGGTCGACCCGAGCTCACTCGATCCGTAACTGCCGAAGGTGTCAGACATGGCTAGAAGATGCGGTTGACCGCGCCGCCGGCGATCCAGTCGAAGAGGAAGATGAGTGCCGTCATCACCACGACACCGACGATCACGATGATCGTGGAGTTGACGATCTCCTCGCGGGGCGGCCACGCGACCCGCTTCATCTCGGCTTGCACTTCGCGCAGATACGTGCGGGGCCCGGTGCGTTCGGTCTGCGGGCCGGGCTGCTGGCGACGCCCCCCGCTGCCGCTCCCGCTCTGGGGCGCGCGCGGCTTGTCGGCGCCCTGCTTGGCCATCTGTCGTTTGACCTGTCGGTTCATGGAAGCCGCTTCATGTTCGTCACCGGCGCCGGGAGGCAGAGCCCGAACGCTTTGGGAAACACGTGAGCAGGGCAGGAGGGAGTCGAACCCCCAACCGCCGGTTTTGGAGACCGGTGCTCTGCCAGTTGAGCTACTGCCCTTCGGGCACCGAGTCGGGCCGATCCAGGATAGCGAGTTTCCTGGTCGCGCTCGCTGCGAGGCGGTTGCTACCCGGCGAGGCGCATCGAACGCCGACGCGAGCGGGCGATGAGCAGCGCGGCGGTGGCGCCGGCGGCGACCGCGGTGCCGCCGATCGCACCGGCGTACGCAAGGCGACGGCCCGACAACAGCGTCCGGCGGGCGCCGTCCTCGGCCGCATCGGTGAGTGCGGCGAGCGTCTCACCGAGCAGCCCGGGCGCAGGCTCGGCGTAGCGCGTGCGCAGGAGCGCGAGCGTCCGGAGGAGCCGGCGGTAGCGCGCGAGCTCGGCCTGGCAGCGCAGACAGGTCTCGACGTGCTGCGTCGCCTCGGGATCGACGTCGAGATCGCCGTCGACCATGGCGGGCAGCAGCGCGGTGACCTCTTCACACAGCATGAGCCTCTGCTCCTTCGTCGTACAGGACGTCGCGCAGCTTGCGGCGGCCGCGGTGCAGGCGCACCTTGGCCGCGGCGACGGTGATCCCGAGCTCGTCGGCTATTGCCTCGTGCGACAGGTCGTACACGTCCTTCAACACGACGACGCTGCGCAGCTTCGGCGGCAGGTCGTCGAGCGCGTCGGCGATGCGCTCGAGTGCCTCCGCCGACTCCGCCATGGCCGGCGGCTGGAGGTCGGCGCGGGGGTCGGCGGGCTCGATGTCGTCCTCGAACGGCTCGGCGTACTGCCGGCGCCGGCGCCGCACGTGGGTCGCCGCCGCGTTCGCCGTGATGCGGTACATCCACGTCGAGAACTGCGCCTCGCCCCGGAACTTCCCGATGCCCCGCCACGCTCGGAGATAAGCGTCCTGCACCACGTCACGCGCGTCCTCTTCGTTGCCCGTCAGCCGGCGAGCGAGCGTGAAGCTGTCGACAAAGGTCCGCCGCACGAGCTCGTCGAATGCGTCCCGGTCTCCGGCCTTCGCAGCACTGATCAGCTCGGACTCGTCCAATCAGTCCTCCGTCCGGAATGCGGCCACTACGACCCCGCCGGCCGGGAAAAGGTTACGCCGACAACCTTTGCTGTAGCGCGAGACCGCGACCTAGCGGGTCTCCTTGTGGACGGTGTGGCGCTTGTCCCAGCGGCAGTACTTCTTCATCTCGATCCGCTCGCGGTCGTTCACGCGGCTCTTGATCGTGATGTAGTTGCGCCGCTTGCACTCCTCGCAGGCAAGCGTCACCTTCACTCGCTTCTCTGACTTCGGCACGCCGGCTGCGACTCCTGATCGACGGGGCTACGAGGCTACCGGGCTATTCGGTGATCTTGACGACGCGGCCGGAGCCGACGGTGCGGCCACCCTCGCGGATCGCGAAGCGCAGGCCCTCGTCCATGGCGATCGGCTTGCCGAGCTCGACGGTCATCTCGGTGTTGTCACCCGGCATCACCATCTCGGTGCCCTCCGGCAATACCACCGTGCCGGTCACGTCGGTGGTCCGGAAATAGAACTGCGGGTGGTAATTCGAGAAGAACGGCGTGTGCCGGCCGCCCTCCTCCTTGGTCAGGATGTACACCTGCGCCGAGAACTTGGTGTGCGGCGTAATCGCACCGGGCTTGGACAGCACCTGCCCGCGTTCGACGTCTTCCTTCTTCGTCCCTCGCAGCAACGCACCGATGTTGTCGCCGGCCCGGCCCTCGTCGAGGAGCTTGCGGAACATCTCCACGCCGGTGCAGGTGGTCTTGGTCGTGGCGCGGAGACCGACGATCTCGATCTCTTCACCGACCTTCACCATCCCCCGCTCCACCCGGCCGGTCACGACGGTGCCGCGGCCGGTGATCGTGAAGACGTCCTCGATCGGCATCAGGAACGGCTTGTCGATCTCGCGAGTCGGCTCGGGCATGAACGTGTCGACGGCCGACATGAGCTCGAGGATCTTCGGCGTCCACTCGCTGTCGCCCTCGAGCGCCTTCAACGCCGAGACGCGCACAACCGGGGTGTCCTCGCCCGGGAACTCGTACTCCGACAGCAGCTCGCGCACCTCGAGCTCGACGAGCTCGAGGATCTCCTCGTCGTCGACCATGTCGGCCTTGTTCAGCGCCACGACGATGCTGGGGACACCGACCTGGCGGGCCAGCAGGACGTGCTCGCGGGTCTGCGGCATCGGGCCGTCGGTCGCGGCGACGACCAGGATGGCGCCGTCCATCTGCGCGGCCCCGGTGATCATGTTCTTGATGTAGTCGGCGTGGCCCGGGCAGTCGACGTGCGCGTAGTGCCGGTTCTCGGTCTCGTACTCCACGTGCGCGATCGAGATCGTGATCCCGCGCGCCTTCTCCTCCGGCGCCTTGTCGATCTGGTCGAACGCGGTGAAGTGCACGTTCGGGTTCTGATCCGCCAACACCTTCGTGATCGCAGCCGTCAACGTCGTCTTGCCATGGTCGATGTGACCGATGGTCCCAATGTTCAAGTGCGGCTTGGTGCGCTCGAACTTCTCCTTGGCCATGGGTTCTCCGAACTCGTGAGCTGATCTCGGGCTGGTTGACGATCTCGGGTGGACGGTCGGGCGGGTCTGGTAGCGGAGGCGGGACTCGAACCCGCGACCCCACGATTATGAGCCGTGTGCTCTTGCCAACTGAGCTACTCCGCCATTGAGGCGGGCCCTGTGCGGGCCCGCCTCGGAGCCCCCTTACGGAATCGAACCGTAGACCCCTTCCTTACCATGGAAGTGCTCTGCCGTCTGAGCTAAGGGGGCAAGGCCCGGCAAGGCTACCCGAGGCGCGTGGCCGCTCCTCCGACCGTTTCGCGGCGAACGCACCCAACCGCGCGGCGGGTCCCGGAGTGTCCTCCGACATGAACCGGCGACGACGCACCGCGCTCCTCGCGGGCGGTGTCGCGCTGGTGGTCGGCGCGGGCGTGACGGTCGCGCTCGCGTGGCCGTCGAGTCGATCCGGCCGCCGGACGCGCGCTCTGGTCGTGTCGACCACGACGACCGCGCGGCCGGTCGCGACCGCGACCGCGCGCCGCGCGACCACGACGTCGGCACCCGCGCCGCGGCAGCTCGCCGCGCACGGGGTGCCCGCGGTCCCGCTGCCCGACGTGGTGTCGACGCCCCGCCGGCCGCGGCCCACCCCGACCATCTCCCCGCCGGCTTCGCCGTGGCCCCCCGGGACCGTCGTCGCGTACGACGGCATGCAGGGCTCGATCACCTTCAGCCCCGACACCGCGCCGGTCGGGACCGTGATGTCGTACGTCGCGACGATCACCAACCCGGCCGACCACTGGTTGTTCGTGCCCCTGACCGACTGGGGCGCCTTCAGCATCTATCTATGGACGCCGCAGACCGAGGACGGCGGCACGATCCCGGTGATCGCGAAGGGCGTGGACCCGACCGCGCCGGAGTTCCAGCACTCGACGCCCGCCGGGCCGAGGCTCGGTCTCCTGCTCGCGCCGCACGGCTCCTACACGTTCTCCGGTCGCGCTTCCAACGCGGTGCTGTACGACTGGGACACCGACTACGTGGCGCACGCGGACATCATCTTCACGCCGGTAGGCGTCGCCGACGCGAGGTACAAGGTCGCGCGCGACGTCGGAACGTTCACCGTGCTCGTGCCGTCATCCACCACGACGGCGACCGATCCGAGCGCCTAGCGTTTCTCCGATGCGTACCCGACTGATCGAGCCGCGCGACGCGGAGGCGACGCGGGCGATCTACAACGTCGAGGTGCAGGAGTCGACGGTCACGTTCGACATCACGCCGCGCTCGCTCGCGGACCAGCAGGTCTGGATCGCCGAGCACTCGGGCGGGCACCCGGCGATCGTCGCGGTCGACGACGACGAGACCTTGCTCGGCTTCGCGTCGCTCTCGCCGTTCAAGCCCCGCGCCGCGTACGCCCCGACGGTCGAGGACTCCGTGTACGTCCGCCGCGAAGCCCGGGGCCGCGGCGTCGGCGAGGTGTTGCTACGAGAGATCATCCGGCTCGGCACCGACCACGGCTTCCATTCGGCGGTCGCGCGAATTGTGGGCGGGCACGAGGCGTCGATCGCGTTGCACCGTAAATGCGGCTTCGCGGAGATCGGCTGCGAGCGCGAGGTCGGCCGCAAGTTCGGCCGCTGGCTCGACGTCGTCCTGATGCAACGAATGCTCTGACCGCGCTACTCCGCGAGGAAGCGATAGGCACCGTTGTCGGCGACGACGCGACCCGCGGGCCGGCTCGGGAAGTGCGCGCCGAGCACCAGCGCACCGGTACGGGCGAGCTCACGCAGCATGCGCGCACGGGTCTCACGCGCGAGGTCCGCGTCGGCGTCGGCGATCTCCGCGAGGTGCGGCTCCGCGAACTGCAACGGCGAGTGCATGAAGTCGCCCAGGAGCAGCGCGACCTCACCGTCCGACTCGACCCAGAGCGACGTGTGCCCGGGGGTGTGGCCCGGGGTCAACTCGAGTCGCAGCCCGTGACCGAGATCGGCGTCGGGTTCGACGATGTCGGCGAGACCGGCGTCGAAGACGGGCGCGATCGAGTCGGCGTAGACGTCCTCACCCGGCAAGAGGAACGTCTTCACGTGCTCGAGCTCGGCCTCGGTGTAGAGGTGACGCGCGCTCGTGAACGTCGGCACCCACGCATCGCCGTCGAGGTGGGTGTCCCAGCCGACGTGGTCGGCGTGCAGGTGGGTGTGCACGACGAGCTCGACGTCGGGCGGCACGACGCCGGCTTCGGCGAGACGGTCGAGGAACGGGATGTCGAGCATGTTCCACATCGGCAGCCAGCGCGCCTTGTGGTTGCCGACGCACGGGTCGACCAAGACCGTCGCGCCGTCGACCTCGACGACGAACGCCTGGATGCGGATGCCGATGTTGCCGTCGGCGTCGGCCCAGTCGGGGACCAGCCACGGGTGCTGCTGCACCATCGCCTCGGTGGCGTCGGGTAGGAGGAAGCCGGGCGGGATGTCGTCCTGCGACTCGACGACGCTCGTGATCGTCGCCGATCCAACCTTCCAGCGCTGCGACTGGAGATGCACGTCATTCACCAGTGGGCCGGGTTGGATTCGAACCAACGTAGCGGTAACGCAACGGGTTTACAGCCCGTCCCCTTTGGCCTCTCGGGTACCGACCCGGATCTAATCTAGCAGCGCTATTTTTTCGTTCCCCGAGTTGCAGGAGCGCGCGATGCCGAGCTTCGACGTTGTATCCGAGGTCGACGAGCAGGAGGTCCGTAACGCGATCGACCAGACGAAGCGCGAGCTCGCGACGCGTTTCGACTTCAAGGGCACCGACAGTGAAGTCGAGCTCAAGGAGCACACGATCCAGATCGAGTCGGCGTCGGAGGAACGGCTGAAAGCCGCGACGCAGGTGCTCGAAGAGAAGTTGGTGCGACGCAAGGTCTCGTTGAAGGCGCTCGACTACGGCAAGGTCGAAGAGGCGTCACGCGGTCGCGCGCGTCAGACCGCGACGTTGCACGTAGGTATCAACGACGAGAAGGCGCGCGAGATCGGCAAGTTCATCAAGGGCCTCGGACTGAAGGGTCTGCAGCACCAGGTGCAGGGCAACCAACTGCGCGTCACCGGCAAGAAGCGCGACGACCTGCAGTCGGCGATCCAGTCGATGCGCGGGCACGACTTCGGCGTGCCACTCGACTTCACCAACTTCCGCGACTGAGCCGCGGGCGCGACGGTCAATAGCCTGGCTCCCGGCGTCGGGTGACGGCGAGCGGGGATCGGGGCGTGATGCGGGCAGTCGGGTACGTGGCGCGTCGCCGCCTCGCGCGCCACGCCTTGGGTTTCGCGGTTGCGAGCCTGCTGCTGGGCATCGGCTTCGGCGTCTGCTTCGCGAGCTTGGCCGCGGCCCGTCAGACCGCGTCCGCGTACGACCGCATCCTCGACGCCGCGCACGCCCCCGACGCGGCGGTCGCGCACGGTCGTTCCCCGGAGGCGTCGGAGGCGTCGCTCCGGACCGTCGACGGGATACGCGACCTGCGGTCGTACGCCGGCTACGTCGGCTCCGCCGACGGCATCGACCCGGTCGACACCCGTGCGCTGCTCGCCTCGACCGGGGTCCGCTTCCCGCTCGAGCTCCCGGTGATCCGCGAAGGACGGCTGCCGGCGCCGGGAGCGGCGGGCGAGGCGATCGTGAACGCCGCCGCGGCCGACCACGCCGGCCTGCAGCTCGGCGACCGGGTCGACTTCGACTTGTTCACCAGCGACCTCGAACGGACCGAGCCCGTCTCGGTGCGCGTCGTCGGGATCGGGTCGTACCCGGTCGAGGCGGTCAAGGACGCGACCACCGCACTCGGTCTCTTCGTGTTCCCGCGCGCCTTCTACGAAGCGCACCGGGACCTCGTCGTGTACTCGGTGAGCACCGTGACGCTGAAGCCCGGCTTCGACGCGCGGCGCGACCTCGCGGCGGCGATCACTCCGCTGGGTCACACCGTGCAGTCGGCGCGCGCGCAGGAGATCCACGCGGTCAACGAAGCGCTGCGTCCGACGATCATCGTGCTCGTGGCGCTCGGCCTGCTGGCCTTCGGCGCGACCGCGGTGGCAGCCGCCCAGGTCGTGCACCGGGACCACGACCGCTGGACGGACGACGGCTCGGTGCTCGCGGCGTGCGGCATGACGCGCGGTCAGGTCCGCGGCGTGCACCTGACGTCCGCCGGCGTGCTCGCGCTCGGTGCCGGCGTGATCGCGATCGTCACGATGTTGCTCGCGTCGCCGGTCGCGCCGCTCGGCGCGTTGCACGACTTCGACCCGAAGCAGGGCTTCCGCATCGACCTGACGGTCGCGGTGATCGGCATCGCGGCCATCGTCGTGACGCTCGCGCTGTGCGCGCTCGCGTTCTCACTCGAACGTCGCCGATCGCGCCGCGGGGTGTCGGAGCGCTCGGACGCGCTGACGCGCACGATCAGCCGCGCCGCCGCGTTCGCGGGCTTGGCACTCGCGCTCCGCCCGAATCGCGATCGCGGACGCGTCGTGCGCACCGTCGCCGCGACGGTCGTCACCACCGCGGTGTTCGCGCTGTGCGCCGCCTTTCTCGGGTCCGCGATCAAGTTGTCGTCGACACCGGCTCGCTACGGCTTCGACGCCGACCTGCTGGCGGTGAACCAGTTCGGCGACCAATCCCCGGCCGATCTGCGCAACGCCTTCGACACCGACCGCGAGGTCGTGGCCGTGACCGGCTTCACGACCGCGACCTTCCTGCTCGACGGGCGTGCGGTCCCCGGCGTCGCGGCCACGTCGGTGAAGGGCGACGCCATGCCGACGCTGCTGCGCGGGGCGCCCGCCCGGGAGACCGGGGACCTCGTCGTCGGCGCGGACACGCTTGCCGCTCTGGACGCGAAGCTCGGTGACGTCGTGCACGCACGCCTGTCGACACCGGGGAGTGCGGAACGCGTGAACGCGGGCGACGCCGTCGACCTGCGCATCGTCGGCGTTGCCACCTTCCCGCCCGTGTACCAGTCCGGACTCGACGTCGCGCGGCTCGGGACCGGCGCGCTCGTCACGCGCGAGACCTTCCTCCGGATGGGCGGCGACCCGGCCAACCAGCCGGAGTACACCGCGGTGCGCCTCACCCGCGGCGCCGATCCGCGCGACGTGATCGTGCGGAATCCGCAGGGATTCCGCGACGTCACCCGGACGACGACCAGCTGGTTCAGCGACGCCAAGCCCGCCGAGCTCAGACAGCTCGACGTCGCGATGCCCTACGTCGGCGGCGCGGTGCTCGTCGCGTTCCTCGTCGTCCTCGCGGTCGTCGCGCACGGCTTGTGGACGCTCGTGCGGCGCAACCGCCGCGACCTGGCGATCCTGCGCGCGCTCGGTTGCACGCGCGGTCAGCTCGGCGAGGTCGTCGCCTGGCAGAGCGCGCCATTCGGCGTCGCAGTCCTCGTCGGCCTCCCCCTCGGTGTCGTGCTCGGACGCGCCGCGTTCACGCGCTTCGCCACGTCGCTGGCCGTCGTCACCGACGCGACCACGCAGCCCCTGCTCGGCGTCGGGCTCGTCCTCGCGGCGATCGCGACCGTGGTCGTCGCCGTCGCGCTGAGCATCGTCGCGGTGAGCCGCGGACCGGCGGCCGCGGTCGCGCTCCGGGAGCCTTGAGGCCCTTCTGCGATCAGCCCGGCCGCCGGCGCGCCGGCACCAAACCACGCACCACGCGCACGGTCCGGCTCGGCGGCGGAGACCAGGGTGCATGGTCGTCGGGGTCCCACGCGTACACCGGGGTCGTGCCGCGGACGAGGCTGCAGAGCTCGGGGATGCCGAGCGCGTCGGCCGACCAGCCGTAGAGCTCGGTGAGGCGCGGCACGATGACGCCGAGGTCGAGCATTCGCCCGAGCGCGTGTTCGTCGGCGATGTAGCGGTCGAGCTCGCCGTCGAGCGGATAGACGTCGGGGAGGACCCGAGACACCGACAGGAACATGCCCGTCGCGTCCCGCCGGGGATCACCGAGCCAGCCCGCGAGGGGTGAGAGCCATCCCAAGGCGAGTGAAGGCGCGGCGACGAGCGCGTGCGCGTACAGCACGCGGACGAGCACCAAGTTGAGGAAGAAGCGCTCGATCCGGTTCTCGCGCTCGGCCAGGTCGCGATGATCGAGGTAGGCGCGGACGATGGTCACGTTGTGCGCGAGGTACCACGTGCGCGGCGACGGATTGTTGGCGAAGTCGACCGATGGCTCGATGCTGGACGACGACGCGGGGCCGGGGTGACCGAGCGAGCGCGAACGCGCCTCGCACGTATCGCGCAGCAGCCGTTCGTTCACCGCTCGCCACCACGGGCTGCCCGGGCGCTCGTGGTCGAGTGGATTGAGCAGCCCGCGCCGGACCTGCCAGCTCATGAAGGCGAGCGCGGCGCGCGCGTAGCGGAGGTGGAGGGGCGGCGCGCCGTCGGCCGGACCGTACGACGACCGGAGCAGCGCCAACCGCGCCTGGGGATCGTCGCGGACGTCGGCAACGCGCTGCGCGGCGAGACGTGCGGCCGGGATTTCGGACAATGATTCGTCGAACACCACACCCTCGTCGCCGCTGCGCACGCGGAGACTATTGCCGACCGTGGCGACAGTCCGGCTGGTCACCCAACTCGCCGCGTGGAAACGTCCCGGCGCGAATCCCTTCGACCAGCGTTTGGAACGCCCACGCCAGGATCGGCCCCGACTCGGTGCCGGGGATGCCGAACTCTTCGCGCATCCGGAGCCAGGTCTGCACCGTGTAGACGTTGCGTAGCAACGCGGTGACCACCGGAAGCGACGGCATCTTCGCCGACCTGGCGTTCCTGTTCGGCCTCATCGTCTGGATGGTCGTGACGAGCATCCTCATGCTGCGCGACGCGCCCGACTACAGCAGGTAGCCCGCTTGGTGCGCGGCGATCATGCGCGCCGCGTCGGCGACGGTCTCCGGCCCGTACGTGCGCGCGGGCGGGAGCGTCGCGCGGATCTTCTCGATCTCGGTCGGGCTGAGGTCGCACTGGCCGGTCTGCGGCTCGATCCCGTAGAGCGCAGCCGAGTTCAGCCCGAAGATCCCGGCCTTGATCTCGGGCGTGAGCTTCGGATAGCCGTGCGCTTCCTGGAGCTGCTCCGAGATCTGGAACGTGCGCATCGCCTGGATCTGATCCTGCGGTGTGCCGAACCAGATCGAGTCGGTGCCCCACACCACGCGCTTGTGGCCGATGTACTTGAGCAGCTTGCCGATGACGTGCGCGGCGGCCGTCGGGTTCCGCATGATGTACCACCACGTGCCGCCGAGCTCGGCGTACACGTTGCGGTTGGGCGCGATCCCGGCGTCCTGCACGGAACGGATCAACCGGTCGACGCCTTCCGGCGCAGGGTTCTTCGGGTCGTACGGACCGAGACCGGCCTGGTTCGGCTCGAAGCCCGAGTGGTACACGACGAAGTTCACGTCGGGATTGCGCTTCGCCGCGGGACCGATGTCGCTCGGGTCGGCGAGCTCCGGGGTCGAGCCGACGATCGACGAGATGCCCTTGTGCGTGCAGATGATCTTCGGGCCGATCTCGCGCACGTGGTCGATGAAGCGCTGGCCGATCTGCGGGCGGGACGGGTCGTGGTCGTCGAAGAAGAAGGCCGATTCCGTCGGCACCATCGTGTAGATCTTCCACGCCGCGATGTCGTACTGCTTGCGCGCCGCGTTCATGCCTTCGAGCGCGGACTCGAGCGGTCCGCGGTGCGGATACGCGCCGCCGTGCATGAGCACCCGGCCCTCACACCCGATGCGCGTCGCGACGTCGATCGCGTAGACCATGTCGTCCGAGCTCAAGCCGGTCATGCCCGGCTGCGGCAAGGCCGAGAGGATCGACATCGACGTGTCGGACCGCACGAACACCTCGCGGAAGTACGCGTCGGCGGTGAAGCAGGCCTTCGAGCTCCCCGCCTCGACCCCTTCCGAGCAACGCGCACCCGGGAAGATCGCGGTCCACTCACCGAGCTCGGGCGCCTGGTCGTAGTTCACGTAGTGCGTCTGCACGTCGAAGATGAACTCCTCGCCACCGAGCTCGTCGAGTGCGCGCTCGGGGTCGAGCGTCGACGTGCTCGTGACGTCGAAGCGGCCGCCGGTTTCGCGCCCGCGGCTCTTCGCCTGCTCGTCACTGCACGCGCTGAGCACGAACAGCGCGGCGGCCGCGCCGGTGACGCTGTTCAGGAAGTGGCGCCGCGACACACCGAGGCGGCGGGCGTTCTCGTCGGCGAGCACGTGCGTCCGGCGGATGACCTCGCGCACGAACGGGGTGTGCGGGATCGGCAGGAACTCGCCGTTGGAGACCGGGCCGAACTTGATCGGGAGCGGCTCGTCGTCCGGCACGCCCCGATCATCGCACGGGCCGGTCCGGCTGCGGGCTACGCCGCCTGATTGCGGAGGCGGGCGATGCGCTCGGCGGTCGGCGGGTGCGTCTGGAACCAGCCGGCGAAGTTCACCTTGCGCCCGGTGAGCGGGTTGATGATGTACGCGGTCGCCTGCGCGGGATCGATCTCCATCGGCACCTGCTTGGCGTAGGCCTCGATCTTCTCGAGCGCGCGCGCCAGCGGCTCGCCGTCGCCGCCGAGCAGCTCGGCGCCGCTGCGGTCGGCTTCGTACTCGCGGGAGCGCGAGAGCGCCATCTGGAGCAGCAGCGCGGCAATCGGCGCCAGGATCATCATCGCCAGCGCGCCGAAGATGTTGCCGTCGCGGTCGCGGTCGCCTCCACCACCGCCGAAGATCGCTCCCCACATCGCCATGCGCGCGAGGAACGTGATCGCCATGGCGCCCGCCGCCGCGACCGACGTGATCAGGATGTCGCGGTTGGCCACGTGCGACAGCTCATGGGCGAGCACACCGCGCAGCTCGTCCTGGTCGAGGACCTGGAGCAGACCTTGCGTCACCGCGACCGCCGCGTGGTGCGGGTTGCGGCCGGTCGCGAACGCGTTCGGCTGCGCCGCGGGGCTGATGTAGATCTTGGGCATCGGCATGCCCGTTCGCGACGTCAGCTCGCGCACGATGGCGTAGAGCTGCGGCGCCTCGGCCTCGGTCACCGGCTTCGCGCCGGCGGCGCGCACGGCGAGCTTGTCGGAGAACCAGTAGGAGCCGCCCACGAACACGAGACCGAGGATCAACCCGATCACGAGGCCCTGGGTGCCGAAGAACGACCCGACAACCAAGAACAGCACACCGAACCCGGCCAGCACTGCCGCGGTCTTCATCGTGTTCCGGAACATCGCCCTCTCTCCCGGTCAGGTCCGCCGGGTGAAACGTCCGGGATCCTCCGGTCGTTCCCGCTCGACGGCGCACACCCACCGTAGGTGTGCTTCCTGGGCAAAGGCTGTATCCGGGCTGGGCGGGCGGACCGTCCGCGCCGCGCGTCCTACCCCGCCGGGCCGCTCGGGCCGGTCTGCAGCACGTGCGACGAGTTGAACACGCCGTACATGGCCGAGATCAGAGCGATGGCGACGAACCCGACGATCAGGCCCATGAAGATGATGACGGCCGGCTCGAAGAGCGACGTCAGCTTCTTGAGCTTGTACTCGAGCTCGCGCCCGTAGTACTCGGCTGCGCTCTCGAGCTGGAGATCGAGCGTTCCGGTGTCCTCGCCGACCCGCATCATCTGCGTCGCGGCGCGCGGGAACAGGTGCATGTCGGCCACGGGGTCGGCCAGGCCCTCACCCTCGAGCATCCGATCGCGCGCGACCACGAGCCCTTCTTCGAACACGCGGTTGTTCGTGCCCTGGATCGCGGCGGTGAGCGTCTCGGGGAGCGGCACTCCGGCCTTCACCATCCCGCCGATGATCCGGCAGACCCGCTCGGTCACCGCGAACACGACGACTTCACGCACGAGCGGCACGCGCAGGAACAAGCGGTCCCGCAGCATGCGGCCCTTCGGCGTCCGGTACATCCACATGCAGACGGCCACGAAGGCGACGATGAGGCCGAGCCACACGAACCAGAGCTGCTGCCCGAGCTTCGACATGTTGATGAGGATCTGCGTCGGGAGCGGCAGCTTCGCCTGGAGCTGGTCGAAGAACTTGACGAACTTCGGCATCACGAACACCGACAGGATTACGACCGTGACGATCGACATCGCGAAGATCACACCCGGGTAGATCATCGCCGACTTGATCTTGCCGCGCGAATCGAGGTCGCGCTCGATGTATCCCGACAGCTGCTCGAGCGAGACGTCGAGCTGACCGGTGACCTCGGCGGAGCGCAGGATGCCGATGTAGTACGACGGGAACACCCGCGCGTGCTCGGAGAGCGCGTCCGCGAACGGCACACCGTTGTTGATCTGTTCGCGCATCGTCGCCAGGATCTGGCGGAACCGCTTGTTGCCCGAGCCGTCCTCGACGACTTCGAGCGCGTCGGTGATGGGGATGCCGGTGCGCACGAACGCGGCCATCTGGCGCGAGAAGTGCATGATCTCCGACTTCGGGACGCGCTGCGGCGACAGCTCGAGCTCGTTGAACTTCTTCTTCTGCTTGACCGACTTGACCTCGAGGTTGCGCATCAGCAGCTGGTTGCGCAGCGCGTCCTCGCTGGGTGCCTCGATGGCGTCCTTGACCTCCGATCCGTCGGGGCCGACGGCAACGAAGCGGTAGGTGGGCATCTCGAAAGCTCCTCGTTCGCCTACAGCACGTAGACGGTGCGCAGGACTTCGGCGATCGTCGACTTGTTCTCGGTGACCAGGCGGATGGCCTGCTCGCGCAGCGTCTTCATGCCTTGCTCGATCGCGAGCGCGCGCAGCTCGGCGTGCGCGGCGCCGGTCACCAGCAGCTCCTTCATCTCGTCCGTGACGCGCAGCACCTCGTAGATGCCGAGCCGGTCGAAGTAGCCGGTGTGCCCGCAGAAGTTGCAGCCGACGCCCGCGACGAAGTCGGCCTTGTCGACGGGACCTCCGCCCCGCTCGAAGAACGCACGCTCCTCCGGTGTGGGCGTGTAGGGCTCGATGCAGTGCTCGCAGACGCGACGGACGAGGCGTTGGCCGACGACACCCAGCAGCGAGGAGGCGATGAGGAAGGGCTCGATCCCCATGTCGACGAACCGGTGGAGCGCGGCCGTCGCGTCGGTCGCGTGCAGCGACGACACCACGAAGTGTCCGGTGAGCGCGGCCTGTGTGGCGATGCGAGCGGTCTCGACGTCACGGATCTCGCCGACGAGGATCGCGTCGGGGTCCTGGCGCAGCACCGAACGGAGCGCGGCCGGGAAGGTGAGGCCCGCCGGCTCGTTGATCTGGATCTGGTTGATCGTCGGGAAGACGTACTCCACCGGGTCTTCGATCGTGACCAGGTTGATCTCGTCCTGGTTGATCGCGGTGAGCGTCGCGTACAGCGTGGTCGTCTTCCCCGAACCGGTCGGGCCGGCGCAGATCACCATGCCGTACGGCGACTTGATGAGGTCGTAGTAGGTGGCGTAGGTCTCGGGCGCCATGCCGAGCGCGGGCAGCTCGATCACCGCGCGCGTCTTGTCGAGGATCCGCATCACGCACTTCTCGCCGAACGCGGTGGGCATCGTCGAGACGCGGACGTCGAGCTCACGGCCGCCGAGCGAGACGGCCATCTGACCGTCCTGGGGCCGGCGCCGCTCGACGATGTTCATGTCGGACATGACCTTGATCCGGCTCACGAGCGACGGGCCCATGGGTCCCGGCAGCGTCGTGATCTGGTGGAGCGCGCCGTCGGTGCGGACACGCACGCGTACCGAGTCGGCCATCGGCTCGATGTGCACGTCGGACGCGCGGTCGAGCACCGCCTGCTCGAGGATCACGTTCACGATCCGGACGACCGGCGCGTTCTCGTCGACGACGGTCGCGACCGTCGTCTCGGGCGTCTGCGACGCCTTGCGGGATGCAAGGCGCGCCTCGAACATGCGGAGCGCGTCGCCGAGCTCGGCCGCGGGCGCGTAGTTGCGGTTGATGGCCTGTTCGAGGTCGCTGCGGACCGCGAGCTTGATGCGCACGAGCGACCCGAGCGCCTCGATGAGCTGCGTGTCGAGGTTCTCGAGCAGCGGGTCGGCGACCGCGACCTCGATGCGCGACCCGTCACGATGCGTCGGCATCGCCGAGAGACGGCGGGCGTCGTCCTCGGGCAACAGCGCGACGACCTCGGGGTCGATCTCGGCCCGGCTGAGGTCGACGACGGCGAGGCCGAGCTGCTCCGCGAGCACGTCGGTGAGTGCGCGCTCGTCGAGGAGGTCGAGCTCGACGAGCAGGTTGCCCAGGCGCTTGCCGGACGCGGTCTGCTTGGTCAGCGCCTCACGCAGGTTCTCTTCCGACACGAGCCCGCGACCGACCAGCAGCTCGCCGAGCGGACGGCTCGCGGGTCGCGCGTCAGCGGCCGGTTCCGGGGCCGCCTCGGGCGCGGGCGGAGCGGGCGCGGGCGGAGCGGGCGCGGGCGGAGCCGGCGAGGGCGGAGCCGGCGAGGGCGGAGCGACCGCCGGCGGCGGGGATGCCGCGACGTACGCGCCGACCGCGCCGGCGTCGGGACCCTGCTCGGGCAGGATCGTGTCGCCTTCGCTCGCGGCGGGCTCGTCCACGGGCGCCGTGGGCGCCGCGCCGGCCGCGAGCTGGTTCACCTCTTCGCTGACGCGCGCCGCTTCGTCAGCCTTGTCGTCGCGCGGGGGCGCGTCCGGCTGCGCGTCGGCCGCTTGCTGCAGGTCGCGTGCGCGGGTCAGTCGCATGTCGCACCGTCAAGTCCTTCGCGGCCTTGTCGCGCTCGCCCGCACCGCCTCGTTGTGGGTCGTGCTCGGCCCATGCCGAATACCTCTTCCACCGGGCGGGCGCCTCCTCGCTCCCGTCCAAACGCCTCACGACTACTTCGGCGCGACCGGGGCCCGACTCGATAGATAACGGGCCTTTCCGGCGGCCGATCCCGGGGCGCGACAAGGCCCGAGGACCCGCTCACCGCCCTCGATCGGCCGCGTGCCCCGGGAGTTGCGCGTTTTCGACGAATTCCTGTGGAACCGCCGTCAGTCGTAGTACCCCGAGTGGACGTAGAGGCAGGGGATGCCCTCGGCGCGGAACATCTCGACGTTGCGGCGGTCGTCCTCGAACGCGAGGCGGAGGTCGAAGCCGGCCGACCGGAGCTCCCAGACCGACAGCTCCTTGAAGTCGCGCGCGAGCTCGTAGTCGCCCCACGGGCGCATGATCAGCAGGTCCCAGCGGATGTCGTAGCGGCGGAGCCACGCCTCGGTGAGATGGTGCACGCGATGCGGGCGCGCGGTGAGCAGCACGACCTGCAGATCGGGATCGAGGAGCGCGAGGACGGTGTGCACCTCCTCGATCACCCGGTCCTCGCCACACGCGTCGAAGAACGAACGCCAGTCGCGGCGCGGGGACTCGAGGTAGTGCTGACGGCGCGACGCGTCCGACAGCACGCCGTCGATGTCGACGACCACTGCCGCGCCCGGAACCAGCGGTTCCTCGCGCCAGGTCCAGTGCTCGGGAAACCGATTCACTCGTCGGCCGGGCCGGCCGCGAGGTAGCGCTGCTTGATGCCGTCGACCACGGCCGGGTCGGCGAGCGTCGTCGTGTCGCCGAGCGCCTGGTCCTGCGCGACGTCGCGCAGCAGGCGCCGCATGATCTTCCCGGAGCGCGTCTTCGGCAGCTCCTCGGTGAACAGGACCGACTTGGGCTTCGCGATCGGGCCGATCAGCTCCGCGACGTGGTTGCGCAGCTCGTCGACGAGCTCGTCGCGCGGCTCGACCCCCGACCGCAGGATGACGAACGCGGCGATCGCCTGGCCGGTCGTCTCGTCGGTCTTCCCCACCACCGCCGCCTCCGCGACCGCGGGGTGGTCGACGAGTGCCGACTCCACCTCGGTGGTGGAGATGTTGTGACCGGACACGAGCATGATGTCGTCGACCCGGCCGAGCAGCCAGAAGTAGCCCTCGTCGTCGCGCTTCGCGCCGTCGCCGGCGAAGTACTTGCCGTCGAAGCGGCTCCAGTACGTGTCGCGGTAGCGCTCGGGGTCGCCCCAGATGCCGCGCAGCATCGACGGCCACGGTCGTTCGAGCACGAGGTAGCCGCCACCCGGGACGCCGACCGCCTTCCCGTCGTCGTCGACGATGCCGGCCTGGATGCCGGGGATCGGGAACGTCGCGCTCCCGGGCTTCAGTGTGGTCGCGCCGGGCAGCGCGCTGATCATGATGGCGCCGGTCTCGGTCTGCCACCACGTGTCGACGACCGGACACCGCGCGCCCCCGATCACCTGGTAGTACCAGACCCACGCCTCGGGGTTGATGGGCTCGCCGACCGAGCCCATCAGGCGGATGGACGACAGGTCGTGCCGCCCGGGGAACTCGTCGCCCCACTTCATGAACGTCCGGATCGCGGTGGGCGCGGTGTAGAAGATCGTGACCTTGTACTTCTCGACGACCGACCAGAGGCGGTCCTTGTCGGGGAAGTCGGGCGTGCCTTCGTAGAGGACGCTGGTCGCGCGGTTCGCGAGCGGCCCGTAGACGATGTACGAGTGGCCGGTCACCCAGCCGACGTCGGCGGTGCACCAGTACACGTCGGTGTCGGGGTGCAGGTCGAAGACGTGCTTGTGCGTGTAGGCGCACTGCGTGAGGTAGCCCCCGGTCGTGTGCATGATGCCCTTGGGCTTGCCCGTGGTGCCCGACGTGTAGAGCAGGTACAGCAGATCTTCGCTGTCCATCTCCTCGTAGGCGCATTCGGCGGACTGGCCGGGCACGACGTCGTGCCACCAGACGTCGCGGCCGTCCTGCATCGCGACGTCGTTCTCCGTGCGCCGCAGCACCAGCACCTTCTCGATCGACGGCGTGCCCGCGAGCGCCTCGTCGGCGATGGCCTTCAGCCCGACCACCGCGCCGCGCCGCCAGGCACCGTCGGCGGTGATGAGCACCTTGGCCTGCGCGTCGTTGATCCGGTCGATGAGCGACTGCGCGCTGAAGCCGCCGAACACCACGGAGTGCGGCGCGCCGATGCGCGCGCACGCGAGCATCGCGGCGATGGTCTCGGGCACCATGCCCATGTAGATCGCGACGCGGTCACCCTTCTCGACGCCGAACGAGCGGAGCGCGTTGGCGACTCGGCAGGTCTCGGCCAGCAGATCGCGGTAGGTGACGACGCGCTCGTCGCCCGGCTCGCCCTCCCAGTAGAACGCGACCTGGTCGCCGTGGCCGGCGTCGACGTGGCGATCGAGGCAGTTGTACGACACGTTGAGCTTGCCGCCGACGAACCACTTGGCGAACGGGAGGTCCCACTCGAGGATCGTGTCCCACTCCTTGGCCCAGTCGAGCTCGAGCGCCTGCCTCGCCCAGAAGCCCTGCCAGTCGCGCTCCGCCTCGTCGTAGACGCTCGCGTCGGTGTCGAGCGCGTGCTTGCGGAACTCGCCCGGCGGCGGGAACGTGCGTCCTTCTTGCAGCAGCGCTTCGAGGGTTTCCGACATGACCTGAGCTCCTGACCGTCGCTTGCGCCGCAGGCTACCGAGCGCCGGTCACTTCCCGAACGTGACGACGCGGTGGGCGCCGAGGCCCGCTTCGTCGGTGAGCGCGGCGGCCTCGACGACCGTGCTGCGCGCGGCCAGTGCGTCGAGGTCGCCGACGTGCGCGCGTTCCTCCCAGGTGCGCCGGCCCGCCGCGACCAGCTCGTCGATGCCCAGGTCGCGCAGCCACTCGGCTTGCGACCGGTCGGATTCGAGCATGAAGCCGGCGGCGGTCGCCGCGTGCCGGAGCTGCTCGCGCACGACGTCGGCGGTGATGTCCTGCGCACCCGGTTCGTCGAGCGGCGAGCTCCCGCGCGCGTGCGCGCGGTACGTGCGCAGCCATCCCGCCGCGCCGCGCTCGAGAATCGCGGCCGCGTCGTCGAGGTAGTCGACCGCGATCAGTGTCCCGCGCCGCAACATCCGCCCGCACGTGGCGAGCCACGCGTCGATGCCGCGCGGGATCGGCAGCCGGGCGCCGTCCGCGACCGGTAGACCCTTCGTCACCGCGTCGAGCGCGACGGCATCGGCCGGGGCCGCCGGCACCGGCACCTCCGCGAAGCCGGAGCCGTCGTGCGCGATCCGGATCTCGAGCCAGCCCGACCCTGCGCGCTCGGCGATGCCGAACGGCAGGTTGTCGAGCAGCTCGTTGGCGAGCACCACTGCGGTGAGCTCGAGGGCGGGGAGCCCGTCGAGCGCAACGAACACCGGACCCGCGCCACCGACGGCCGAGGGGGCGTCGTTGGGGGCGGCCCGGGCGAACGGGCCCAGCGCTTCGTCGGCCGGCTCCAGCTCGAGGCGGCGGCGCTGCTCGTCGCGGAGCACCGCCGACGACTCGACCAGCACGTAGTGGAGGGCCGGCGCGCACGCGGGACGCGCGCGTTGCACGTCGCGCGCGAGCCGGCCGTTGCCCGCGCCCGCCTCGACCACGACGAACGGGTCGGGCTCGCCCGCGTCCCGCCAGCGTTCGTCGAGCGCCCGGGCGACGCACGCGCCGAACAACGCCCCCACTTCGGGGCTGGTCACGAAATCGCGTCCGACACGGCCCGCGCCGTGGCCCGACGCGAAGAACCCGGTGTGCGGCTCGTACAGCGCCAGCTCGACGAAGCGGTCGAACGGGATCGCGCCCTCGCGCCGGATCAGGCGCGCGATGGCGTCGGCGGCGGGGCCGGCTAGATCGGGAACGCTTGCTCTCCGATCCGGGCGAACAGCTGCGGGTACACGCCGATCACCACGACGACCGCGCCGGTCAGCGCGATTGCGCCGGCGAGCGCGGGCGGTACGCGGATCGGCGTCCGCTCGGCGCCGTCCGCGGGCTCCGCGAACCACATCTGCCGGACCACGCCGAAGTAGTAGAAGAACGCGATCACGGAGTTGACGGCCGCGATGACCGCGAGCGTCACACCCCAACCGGTCCCCGCGTCGATGATCGAGCGGAACATCACGAACTTGGCGAACCACCCCGCGAGCGGCGGGATGCCGGCCAGCGACGCCATGAACAGCGTCATCGTGACGGCCAGCATCGGCGACGTGTTGAACAGCCCCGCGTACGACGAGATCTCGCCGCTGCCGGTGCGGCGCGCGACGGCGATGATGACCGCGAAGGCTCCGAGCGTCATCGCGCCGTAGATCAGCAGGTAGATCACGACCGCGCTCATCGCCTGTGCCGCGACGTTGGAGCGGCCGTGGGCACCGGCGATTCCGGCGGCCGCAAACGGCACCAGCATGAAGCCGCCTTGCGCGATCGACGAGTACGCCATCATGCGGACGATGTTGGTCTGGCGCAGTGCGGCGAGGTTGCCGAACGTCATCGACAGTGCGGCGAGCACCCACACCGCGCCCCACCAGGACTGCGCACCCTCGCCGTGCCCGCCGTAGAAGCCGAAGTAGACGATGCTGATCAGCGCGACGAAGCCGCCCGCCTTCGAGGCGGTCGAGAGGAACGCGGTGACCGGGGTGGGCGCGCCCTCGTAGGTGTCGGGCGCCCAGAAGTGGAACGGCACCGCGCTCACCTTGAACGCGAACCCGATGATCGAGAGGAAGATCGCCACCGTCAGCAGCGACGTCACGCCTTTCTCGCTCACGAAGGTCGAGATGCCGCTGAGCGTCGTGACGCCGGTGACGCCGAAGATCAACGACATGCCGTAGAGCATGAGCGCCGACGACAGGACGCCGATCAGGTAGTACTTCACGCCCGCCTCGTTCGACCGGCGGTCGTACTTGCGGAAGGCGGCGAGGATGAACGTGGGGATCGAGATCGTTTCGAGCGCGACGAACAGCGTGATCAGGTCGCGCGCTGACGCCATGATGCTCAGCCCGAACGTCGACGTCAGCAGCAGGACGTAGAACTCGCCCTTGTAGTAGTCGCCCTCGTTGATGTAGTCGACGGCCAGCAGGATCGTGATGTAGGTCGCGATGATGAAGAAGCCCTTGAGGGCGATCGCGTACCCGTCGACCGCGTACGCTCCGCCGAACATGTAGCGGTCGTCGCCGCTCGCGGCCAGCGTGACTACCGGGATCAGCGCGGCGAGCAAGCCGATCGACGCGATGCGCGACGTCTGCCAGGCGTCCCGATCCGGCAGCAGCAGGTCCGCGATCAACACCGCCGCGATCGTCGCGACGAGGATGATGTCGGGCGCGAGCGCGTGCCAGTCGAGCGTCGGGTTCGGGATCGAGGAGGCGGCCGCGAGCAAGGTCAACCGCCCTCGATCACGGCCGTCATGTTGTTGGTCAGCGACGTGACCGCGCCGTCGGTGACGTGGAACACGAGATTCGGGAAGATGCCGAGGACGAGGATGAGCACCAGGATCGGAATCCACGCCGCCCACTCGAAGCTGCCCACGTCGTGGATGTGCGCGTGCTCGAACTCGGCTTTGGGTGTGCCGAACGCGACCTTCTGCAGCATCCACAGGAGGTAGCCCGCCGCGAACACGGTGCCGACCGCGGCGACCACCATGTAGAACCGGAACAGCGACTCGCTGAGGCCGGCACCCGGGCTGAACGCCGAGAGGATCGCCGGGAACTCACCCCAGAAGCCGGCGAGCCCGGGCAGCCCGAGGCTGGCCATCACGCAGAAGCCGAGGATCCAGCCCATCTTGGGCGCCGAAACGAGCAGGCCGCCCAGCCGCGACAGCTCGCGCGTGCCGTAGTTGTGCTGCACCGAACCGGCGAGGAAGAAGAGCATGCCGGTGATGAGGCCGTGGGCGACCATCCCGAAGATCGCCGCGTTGATGCCGAACGACGTCAGCGTCGCGATCGCCAGCATCACGAATCCCATGTGCGCGACCGACGAAAACGCGATGAGGCGTTTCATGTCGGTCTGCGCGAGGCAGCCGAGCGCGCCGTAGATGATGCCGATCACCGCCAGGCCGCCGATCCACGGGGCCCAGCTCTTCGCGGCGTCGGGCAGCATCGGCAGCGCGATGCGGATGAAGCCGTAGGCGCCGAGCTTCAGCAGGATCGCGGCCAGCAGCACCGAGCCGACGGTCGGCGCCTCGGTGTGCGCGTCGGGGAGCCAGGTGTGGAACGGGAACATCGGCACCTTGATCGCGAAGCCGAGGAACATCGCGGCGAAGATCAGCATCTGCGTGCTGTGGACGAGCCCGCTACCTGCGGCGCGCGTGAGCAGCACCATGTCGAAGCTGTGCTGCGCGCCGGGCACCGCGGGCAGCACGTCGACCTTGAAGTAGAGCGCCAGGAACCCCAGGAGCATCAGCGCCGAGCCGAACAGCGTGAACAGGAAGAACTTGATCGACGCGTACTCGCGGTTGGGGCCGCCCCAGACCCCGATCATGAAGAACATCGGGAGCAGCACGACCTCGAAGAAGACGAAGAACAGGATGAGGTCCTGCGCGATGAACGTGCCGTTCATGCCGATCTCGAGGATCAGGATCAGCGCGAGGAGCGCCTTCGGGTTGTGGGGCTCGGGGAAATGGTTCCACGAGTAGACGACGCACAACACGGTGATGAAGGCCGACAGCGCGAGCAGCGGCAGCGAGATCCCGTCGATCGCGACGTGGTACCGGCTGTTGATGACCGGGATCCACTCCTTGTCGACGTTGAACTGCAGCTTGCTGCTCTTGTCGTAGTCGAAGTCGGAGAGGATCCCGATCACGACCCCGAGGGTCGCGACACTCCCGATGAGCGTCACCCACTTGATCGCCTCTTCCTCGGCGCGCGGGATCAGCATCACGGCGATCGCCGTGATTCCGGGAATCAGGATCGTGAGTGTCAGCGCCCACGAATCGAACCAGTTCATCGAGCTGACTTCCCTCCGGTCACGTGAAGATCCACAACGCGAGGGCGAACAGCCCCACCGCGAGGACCAGGATCAGGGCGTAGAACTGCAGCCGGCCGGTCTGCACCCGCCGCACCGCGCCACCGGACTCCCCGGTGACCGTGGCGATGCCGTTGACGAGGCCGTCGACTCCACGCTGGTCGATGTAGTCGTACGTCAGACGCCCGGCGCGCACCGCGGTCCGGCCGCTGTAGTTGAGGACGTTGTCGATCACGTTCTGGTTGAACCAGTACGCCGCGCGGGCGACCGGGCCCTTGATCGACGCGACGATGATGTCGGTGTAGAGCACGTCGAGGTAGTACTTCATCACCAGGAAGTGCTTGCCGGCGCGGGCGAGCGGATTCTTCTCCGACAGTCGCTGCGGGCCCCAGCCCTTCCAGTAGTAGCCGTACGCGAGCGCGAAGCCGGTCAACGCGATGAGGACCGACACGACCGCGACGATCACGCTGAACTTCGCCACGTTGACGTCGACGAAGGCGTACTTCGGCTCGAACCACTCCTCGAACTTCATGTTGCCGGGGATGTTGAGGAACCCGGCGAAGATCGCGAGGAACGACAGGATCCACAGCGGCGCGGTGAGGATCCAGTTGCTCTCGTGCGGTTCGCCGCCGTGCCCGTGGTCGTCGGCCGCGTGGGCGCCGAATCCGGGGACGAAGGCGTCGTCCTGGTCCTCGGCGAGGTGGTGCTCGACCAGCTCGTCGCCCGCGCCCTCGGCGTCGTGCACGTCGTGGTGACCGCCGCGGTACTCACCGAAGAACGTCAGGTAGATGCAGCGCGTCATGTACGCCGCGGTCATGAACGCGCCGACGGCGCCGATGACGACGAACGCCTGGTAGCCGTTGTGGCCCGCGTTCACGAGGATCTCGTCCTTCGACCAGAAACCGGCGAGCGGGAAGATGCCCGCGAGCGCGAGCGACCCGATCACGAACGTCCAGAACGTCTGCGGCATGTACTTCCGGAGCCCGCCCATGTCCTTCTTCATGTCGAAGGAGTGGTGGGACCCGGAGTGGCTGACCGACCCGGCGCCGAGGAAGAGGTCGGCCTTGAAGAACGCGTGGGTGAAGAGGTGGAACACGGCCGCGGTCCACGCCCCGATGCCGAGCGCCATCACCATGTAGCCGAGCTGGCTGATGGTCGAGTACGCCAGCACCTTCTTGATGTCGTCCTGGACGAACGCGAGCGCGGCTCCGATGATCACGGTGATCCCGCCGATGAGCGCCATGGCGTTGACGCCGCCGTGCCCGGGCGTTCCGATCGACAGTCCGTGCCAGAACACCGGGTAGAGCCGCGCGCCGAGGTAGACGCCCGCGACCACCATGGTGGCCGCGTGGATGAGCGCCGACACCGGGGTGGGGCCGGCCATCGCGTCGGGCAGCCAGGTGTGCAGCGGGAACTGGCCGGACTTGCCGATGATCGCGAGCAACAGCGCGAGCGCGGTCCACATGACGAGCTGGTGCGGCACGTCCGGGTTCGCGGCCGCCCGGTTGACCGCGACGATGTTGAACGAGCCGTGGCCGGTGGCGCGATCGACCAGCCAATAGGTCATCACCACACCGATCAGCAGACCGATGTCGCCGGTGCGGGTGGTGAGGAACGCCTTGAGCGCGGCGTCGGAGTTCGGCTTCTCCTCCCACCAGTGGCCGATCAGCATGAACGAGCACAGGCCGACGAGCTCCCACCCGACGAGCATCTGGAGCGTGTTGTCGGCGACGACGAGCAACAGCATCGACGCGGTGAACAGGCTGAGCGCGGCGAAGAAGTGCGTGTACCGGCGGTCGCCGCGCATGTACTCCGTCGAGTACACGTGCACGAGCAGCGACACCAGCGTGACGACGAACATCGTGACGACGGCGAGGCCGTCGATCTGCACACCGGCGCCGAGCTTCACGCCCGAGTTCTCCCACCACGTGAAGTGGTGGGTGATCGGGAGCACCTGCGTGTGGCCCTCCTCGGCGGTGAGCCGGCCGACGCTGCGGCCCAGCGCGCCGAGCGCCTCACCGATGCCGTGGCCCCCGCCCTCGCTGCCTTCGGCGTCGCGGACGTGCTGGATCCACTGGTAGAGGGTGGCGCAGCTGAGGAGGAACGACGCGCCCACGGCGGCGATGCCGACCTCGGAGCCCTTCCGCGGCAGCTTCTTGCCGAACAGGAGGATCACGGCGAAGGACACGGCCGGTATCAGTGGCACGAGCCACGCGTGATCGAGGAACCACATGGCGTCAGCCCTTCAGCGCGTGGACGTCGTCGAGGTCGGCGCTGCGGGAATTGCGGTAGATCAGCAGCACGATGGCGAGACCGACACCAACCTCGGCCGCGGCGATCGTGAGCACGAACAGCGCGAACACCTGGCCGATGACCGAGTTGTGGAACGCGCCGAAGGCGACGAGGTTGACGTTCACGGCCGCGAGCATCAGCTCGATGCTCATGAGCACGAGCACGGTGTGCCGGCGCGTGAGTACGCCGTAGATGCCGGTGCAGAACAGGAACGCGCCGAGCAGGAGGAACTGGTTGAGGAGCATCAGTCGCGCCTCGCCAGGACCACCGCGCCGACCAGCGCGCCGAGGAGCAGCACACCTACGACCTCGAACGGGATGAGGTAGGTGCGGAAGATCGCGTTCGTGACCGCCGACGTGCGGATCGGCGCGTCGAGCTCGATCTTCGTGCCGTGCCAGGTGTCGATGAGGAGCGCGCCGAGGATGCCCGCGAGGAACAGCGAGCCCGCGGCCGCCGGCCAGCGCAGGTCGTTGCCGAGCGACTCCTCGGGGTGCATGGGTGCGCGCGTGAGCATGATCCCGAACAGGAACAGCACGATCACCGCGCCGATGTAGACGAGCACCTGCACCCAGGCGACGAACTCCTGGCCGAGCAGGATGAACTGCGCGGCCCCGCCCGCGAGCACCACCACGAGGAACAGCGCGGCGTGCACGACGTTCTTCGTCGACACGACGCCGATCGCGGAGATCGCCATCGCCGCCGCGATGACACCGAAGAAGATGTTCTCGGCGATCATGATTGGCACTCCGCGCGGCCCACTACTTCTTCGCCTCCGCGCCGATCTCGAGCGGCTCGGGCTCCGGCACGGTCGCCATCCATTCGCCGAGCTTGTCCTTGTCGTGGAGGAGCTCGGCGATGCGCGACTCGCTGTACTCGAACTCGGGGCTCCAGAACAGCGCGTCGAAGGGGCAGACCTCGACGCAGATGCCGCAGTACATGCACAGCGCGTAGTCGATGTCGAAGCGGTCGAGGACACTCACGCTGCGCGGACGCCCGCCCTCGCGTCGGGGCGGCCGCTGCTCCTTGTGCCCCTCGATGTAGATGCACCAGTCGGGGCACTGCCGGGCGCACAGCATGCAGACCGTGCAGTTCTCCTCCTTGAGCGCGATCACGCCGCGCGCACGCGGGGGCGGGTCCTCACGCTCGTGCGGGTACTGCACGGTGACCGCCGGCTTCGTCATCGTCTTGAACGTGACGCCGAGGCCGGTGAGCATCCCCTTGATCTCGCGCTTCATGACATCCTCACTGCGGCTACGACCGTCGGCCCTCGATCGCCCGTGCGACGGCGCGACCGCCGTCCGGTCCTCGGGATCTGCGCCTGGCCCTTCATCAGAAAGCCACCTTCAACACACCGGTCACGAGGATGTTGATCAGGGCGATCGGGATCAGCCACTTCCACGCCAGCGCCTGCAGCTGATCCTCGCGCAGGCGGGGGTAGGTGAAGCGAGCCCAGAACATGAGGAAGGCCACGAGCATGACCTTCGCGAACAGCACGGCCGGGCCCAGCACGTCGGCCGCGGTGCCGTGCACCCCGGGCACCGACCAGCCGCCGAGGAACATCGTGGCGGCCAGCGCCGCGAACGCGAACGCGGTGCCGAACTCACCGATGAAGAAGAAGAGGAAACGGAAGCCGGTGTACTCGACCATGTAGCCCGCGACGAGCTCCGACTCGGCGACCGGCATGTCGAACGGCGGCTGGGTCAGCTCGGCCTGCGCCGCGATCATGAACAACCCGAACGCGATGAACTGCGTGAAGATGTAGGGGTTGCCGATGCCGCCCCACCCGAAGATCTCGCCGTTGTGCTGGGCGGCGATGATGCCCTGCAGGTTCATCGTTCCGGCCTGGATCACGACGCCGACGACCGCGAGCACGAGGGGCAGCTCGTAGGCGATGAGCTGCGCGGCCGCGCGCAGCGCGCCCAGGAGCGCGAACTTGTTCGCGCTCGCCCATCCGGCCATGAGGACGCCGATGACCGAGAGGCTCGACACCGCCAGGGCGTAGAAGATGCCCACGTCGAGCGGCGCGACGACGAGACGCGGCCCGGCGGGGATCACGACGAAGACGAGGAACGTCGACAGCACGACGACGGCGGGCGCCAGCGCGAAGACGCGCCGGTCGGCCTCCTTCGTCATGATGTCTTCCTTCTGCATGAACTTGACGCCGTCGCCGATGAGCTGGAACCAGCCGTGGAACCCGCCGGGGTCCATCGGACCGAGCCGGCTCTGCATGTGGCTCATGACCTTCAGCAGGAAGACGTAGCCGAGGATGAGCGCAGTCAGCGGCACGATCGCGAGGACGATGAGGGCCTTGATCGCGAGGGTGGTGCCCCATCCGATTTCGAGCGCGATCACCGGTCGATGTCTCCGAGGATGAAGTAGAGGCTGGCGAGGATCGTGATGATGTCGGGGACGTAGACGCCGCGCAGCATCCACGGGAGGATCGAGACGTTGCTGAACGACGCGGAACGGATCTTCACGCGGAACGGACCGGTGGCGCCCTTCGAGACGATGTAGTAGCCCATCTCGCCGAGCGGGTTCTCGGTGTTCACCCAGACCTCGCCCTCGGGCACCTTGATGATGCGGGGCACCTTCGCCATGATCGGCCCGCTCGGGATCTGCGAGATCAGCTGCAGCACCATGCGCGCCGACTCACGCGTCTCCTGGAGGCGCACCCAGTAGCGGGCGAACGAGTCGCCGTCGGGGTGCGTCCACACCTTCCAGTCGAGCTCGTTGTACGGGAGGTAGGGCTTGCCGTCGCGGCGGAGGTCCCAGTCGACGCCGCTCGCGCGGATGTTCGATCCCGACACGCCGTACGCGGCGCCGAGCTCGGCGGGGATGATGCCGATCGAGCGCGTGCGCTGCTCGAAGATCGGGTTGCCGACGACGAGGTTCTCGAACTCGTCGCACGACGCGAGCACCTTCGCCATCGTGGTGCGGCACTCGCTGATCCAGCCCCACGGCAGGTCGTCCTTGAGCCCGCCGATGCGGTTGAAGTTGGGGTGGAAGCGGCCGCCGGTGACGCCCTCGATGAGATTGAGGACGTACTCGCGGTCGCGGAAGCCATAGAACGCGGGCGTGATCGCGCCGACCTGGAGGCCCATCTCGCCGAGGAACAGCAGGAACGTCGCGATGCGCGAGAGCTCGGTGAGCGTCGTGCGGATGTATTGCGCGCGGGGCGGTGCCTCGATGCCCATCAGCATCTCGGCGCCGGAGATGAACGGCACTTCGTTCGCGAACGACGACAGCCAGTCGATGCGGTTGATGAGCGTCGTGATCTGCGGGTAGGTGCGGAACTCGGTGAGCTTCTCGTAGCCGCGGTGCATGTAGCCGATCACCGGGTCGGCCGCGATGACGCGCTCGCCGTCGAGCCGCACGACGAGCCGCAGCGTGCCGTGCGTCGCCGGGTGCTGCGGACCGAGGTTGAGGATCATGTCGCCGGTGTCGAGCTCGACGTTGACCTGCGCCTCCGCCAGCTGCCGGAGCATCTGCGGGTCGGCGTGGACCTCGGGCAGCTGCCCCACTTGTCCGGGCAATTGGGGCGGAGGGAGCTCGGTGCCGGTCGTCATGACGCCTCCACTGCGGGAGTCGCGTCGTCGGCGTCGTCGCCCGGCATGGGCTCGACATCGACGAGGCCCGGCCACGGCTTCACCTCGCGCGCGAGCAGCGGGTAGTCCTTGCGCAGCGGGTGGCCCTCGAACTCGAACGGGAGATAGAGGTGGCGCAGCGCGGGGTGCCCGTCGAACTCGATGCCGAACATCTCCCAGGTCTCGCGCTCGTGCCAGTCGGCGCCCGGGTAGACCGACACCCACGACTCGGCGCGCAGTGACTCGTCGACATCGGTCTTGAGGACGAGGCGGCCGTGCGCCCCGCGCGTCGATTCGACAATCGCCAACAGCTGGTAGCGGCCGGCCGAGCCCGCGGTGCCGTACGTGGTCTCGCGCGGTTGCGCGGGCGTCGACGTGTCGCCGCTGCCTTCGTCGACCAGCGCCGGTGCGGGCATCCAGTCGATCGCGGACACGAACGAGAGGTAGTCGCAGCCGAGATGGTCGCGGCACACCTCCGCGCTGCGGCGCCACGCGTCGGCACGCACACGCACGACCGCGTCGCCGTAGCTGGCGCCGTCGTCGATCACCGCGTCGCCCAGCTCGGCGCGGAACCGCTCGAGCAGCGCGGCGGCTTCCGCGTCGAGCGCGTCGGCCGGGCTCGCTTCGGGAGCGGCTTCAGGGGCGGCGTCGGGCTCCGCGTCGGGAGTCGCGTCGTCGTCAGGCATTGGCCGCTTCGGGAACGATGATCGGGTCGCGCTGCTCGCCGCGCCACCGCTCGCCGGGGTTCTCGTTCTGGATGCGTTCCTGGAGCAGCACGATGCCCTGGATGAACGCCTCCGGCCGCGGCGGGCAGCCCGGCACGTAGACGTCTACCGGGATGATCTGGTCGACACCCTTGGTGACCGAGTACGAGTCCCAGTACGGACCGCCGCAGTTGGCGCACGAGCCCATCGAGATGACGTACTTCGGGTCGGGCATCTGCTCGTAGAGTCGCTTGATCGCGGGCGCCATCTTGTCGGTGACCGTGCCCGAGATGACGATGAGGTCGGACTGCCGCGGGCTCGCGGGGAACGGGATCACGCCCAGGCGCATGACGTCGTAGCGCGGGCCGGCGAGCGCGGCGCCCATCTCGATCGCGCAGCACGCCAGACCCCACTGGAACATCCACAGTGAGTACTTGCGGCTGTAGTTGAGGAGCCAGGTGAGCGGCTTGGGCGACTTGTCGGAGGAGATCAGGCCCACTTGAGGAGCCCCTTGCGCCACACGTACGCGAGCCCGAGGAGCAGCACGACCACGAAGACGGTCATCTCGATCAACCCGAACCACCGCAGCCCGTCGACGTCGATGGCCCACGGGAAGATGAACACGGCTTCGACGTCGAAGATGACGAACAGCAGCGCGTAGATGTAGTAGCGAACGTTCGCCTGGCCGAAGAGCGGCAGCGGGTCGGAGCCCGATTCGTACGTGATGTACTTCTCGTCCTGCGGCAGGGTCGGACGCAGGATCCGGGCGATCGTGAGCATCGCCGCGACCATCCCGAACGCTGCGACGACGAAGACCGCGACGGCCAGGTACTGCCTGTAGAACTCGGTCACGACGCGGCTCCGGGACCAGGCCGGGTGGGGTCGAGGCGGAGTATACGCGGGGCCTTTTCGCCCGACAGAAATGGGCGAATGCCCCCGCGCGTTGTGCTCTGACGTGGAACGAGATCGCCGCCGCGGGGGAACGCAACCGGTCGGGGTGCGAACACAACAGGTCCGGGCGATGGCGGCCGATCATCCCAAGATGGGTGCTCGCCTGGCCTTCCCGACCGGAGGCCGGCGCCGCGCGTCACAGCTGCACATCGGGCAACCGCACGCAGGACCGCGCACCGCGTTCGTGCTCTCCGGAGGCGGCAACCAGGGCGTGAGCCAGGTCGGCATGCTCCGCGCGTTGTTCGAGCGCGGCATCGTGCCCGACGTCGTGGTCGGGACGTCGGCCGGCGCGCTCAACGGCGCCGCGGTCTGCTACGCGCCGAACCTCACCGGCGTCGCGCAGCTCGCGGCGGTGTGGGAGCAGCTGCGCAGCGACCACGTGTTCCCGGGCGGCCGCATCCACCGCGCGTGGAACGTCGTGCGGCGGGGCACGCACCTCTTCGGGAGCGAAGGCCTCGAAGCGGTCATCCACCACAGCACGCCCGCGCGCGCGTTCTCCGACCTCGAGGTGCCGCTGCGCGTGATCGCCACCGACCTCGACACCGGCGAGGAGGTCGTGCTCGCCCGCGGGCCGCTCAAGCCCGCGCTGCTCGCGAGCACCGCGCTGCCGGGCGTGTTCCCGATCGTCCACCACGACGGCCGGCGGCTGGTCGACGGCGGCGTGGTCGACAACGTGCCGCTGTCACACGCGCTTGCCGGCCCGGTCGACCGGGTGTTCGTGCTCAACGTGTCGTCGGGCGTGGCCGAGCGCACCGAGCGTTCGCCCCTCGACGTGGTGATGACGAGCTTCTCGCACGCGCGCAGCCAGCGGTTCGAGCTCGAGCTGCGGCACGTGCCACCGTCGATCGAGGTGATCGTGCTGCCGCGTCCGCCGGACCCGCGCGACCTGTTCGACTTCTCGGGCGCCCACGAGCTGATCGACGCCGCGTACGAGCTCGCCCACGAGGCACTGGACCGGATCGTGACGCCGGTCGCCGCGGTCGACTCGCGGCGCCGCTTCCTGCGCCGGCGCGCCGCCGCGGGCTGACACGACGAACTGGCGTCACTTCACCGGGCCATGTCACGCGCAGTGACGCCGGTTCCAGGGCGGTGCGGCGCTAACGGGCCAGCAGCTGGGTGGCGTGCTTCGCGAAGTCGAGCATGCCGCCGGGCATGATCCCGAGGAACAGCACCGCGGCGGCCGCGAGCGTGATCGCGAGGCCGGTTCCGTAGTCGACGCGGGCGCGCACCGTGTCGGCGGGCTGCTCCTCGTCGTCGGCCGGCGCGTACATCGCGAGGATGATCCGCAGGTAGACGAACGCGGCGACGGCGGCGGCGAGCATGCCGATGAGCGCGAGCGCGTACTGGCGCTGGTCGACCGCCGCGCTGAACACCGACAGCTTCGCGACGAAGCCTCCGGTGAGCGGCACGCCGGCCTGGGCGAGGAGGAAGAACGTGAACGCGCCGGCCAGGACCGGCTGGCGGCGAGCCAGCCCGCGGTAGGTCGACAGCGCGTGCTCGTCGTCGCCCTGACGCGCGACCACGGCGACCACCGCGAACGCGCCGGTCGTCATCAGCGCGTACGTCAGCACGTAGAAGAGCGCGGCGCTGGTGCCCTTGGCGGTCGCGGCCTGCACCGCGATCAGCACGTACCCGGCGTGGCTGATCGACGAGTACGCGAGCATGCGCTTGACGTCGGTCTGCACGATCGCCGCGACGCTGCCGACGACCAACGAGAGCACGGCCAGCGCGAAGACGATTGGGCGCCAGTCGACGCTGTACAGCGCGAACGAGCCGACGAAGACGCGGAGTAACGCCGCGAACGCCGCCGCCTTGGTGGCCGAGGCCATGAACGCGGTCACCGGGGTCGGCGAGCCCTGGTACACGTCGGGGGTCCACATGTGGAACGGCGCGGCCGCGACCTTGAAGCCCAGCCCGACCAAAAGGAACGCGATGCCGAGGAGCAGCACGCCGTTGTGCAGCAGCGTGGTGCTGGCGAGGAACTCGGCGATGCCGGTGAGGTTGGTGGTGCCGGTTCCGCCGTAGACGAGCGCGACACCGTAGAGGAACACGGCCGACGAGAACGACCCGAGTAGGAAGTACTTGAGGCCGGCCTCCTGCGAGTTGGTGCGCTTGCGATCGAACGCGGCGAGCACGTACAGCGCGATCGACAGGATCTCGAGCGACAGGAAGATCGTGACGAGGTCGTTGGCCGAGACCATGAGCATCATGCCGGTGGCCGAGCACAGCATCAGCGCGAAGTACTCGGCGCCCTCGAGCCCCTCCCGTTTCAGGTAGCTCGACGACAGCAGCAGCGCGAGAAACGTCGCGATGAGCACGACCGTCATCGCGAACACCGCGAAGCCGTCGACCGCGACCATGCCCACCACCGGCCCCTTGACCGTGGCACCGCTGCGCGTGAGCATCGCCTGGTAAGGCCCGTCGTCCTGCACGAAGTTCCACTGGATGGCGACGAACACGGCCGAGGTCGCGACGCCCGTGATCGCGGTGACCAGCGCCATCTCGTGGACGCGCGGGTCGTGGCGCACCAACGAGCGCAGCAGCACGATCACCAGCGCCGCCGCGAAGAGGGCGATCTCGGGCGCGATCGCGAACCAGTCGATCGACGGCGCCGCGATGTGCTCGACCGGCGGCAAGGCGGCGCCGATCACGGCGTGCTTCCCCCGGCCTCACACGGCTTCACTTCGCCGGACAGCGTCGTCGTTCCGTCGGCCTCCGTCCGCTGCGCCTTCCCCTGCGGCACCGTGAAGTGCCCGGTCGCGTCGGCGACACACGTCTCGGCCGCGAGATTGACCGCGGGCTTCTGGTGGTCGCTGTGCGTGTCGACCTGGTTGACCAGCGCGACGACGCTCGGCTCGAGGCGGTCGAGGACCGGCTTCGGGTAGAAGCCGAGGAAGAGCGACAGCCCCAGGAGCGGGAGGACGGTGCAGAGCTCGCGAACGCGGATCTCGCCGGTCGCCGCGTTCTCCTCGTCGGGCTCGCCGGTGAACGCGCGCTGCACGGCCCAGAGCAGGTACACCGCGGCGAGAATCACGCCGGTGGTCGCGGCGACCGCATACCAGCGGCTCGACAGGAACGCGCCGAGCAACGACAGGAACTCGCCCACGAAACCGGAGAATCCGGGAAGGCCGATCGACGCGAACGTCGTCGCGACGAACAACCCGCCGAAGATCGGCACCGCCTTCCACAGCCCGCGCAGGTTGGCGAGCTCGTAGGTGTGCCGGCGGTCGTAGAGCATGCCGACGAGGAGGAACAGCGCGCCGGTCGTGAGCCCGTGCGAGAGCATCGTGAACAAGCCGCCCGAGACGCCCTGACTCGTGAACGCGAACACGCCCAGCACCACGAACCCGAGGTGCGAGATCGACGAGTAGGCGATGATGCGCTTCAGGTTGGGCTGCATCGCGGCGACGATCGCCCCGTAGGTGATGCCGAGGACCGCGAGGACGAGCAGGATCGGTGCGAGGTCGACCGCGGCCTGCGGGAACATCGGGACCGCGAAGCGCAGGAAGCCGTAGGTGCCCATCTTGAGGAGCACGCCGGCCAGGACGACCGATCCGGCGGTGGGTGCGTCGGTGTGCGCGTCGGGCAGCCACGTGTGGAACGGGATCAGCGGGATCTTCACCGCGAAGCCGATCGCGAACGCGACGAACAACCACTTGGCCGTGCCGCTCGAAAGCGCGCCCGACGACTGCGCCCAGGCCGTGAGCGCGGGCACGTCGAACGTGAGCCGGCCGGTCGCGTGCTCCTGCAGGAACGCGACGCTCAGGATGCCGGCGAACAGGAAGGCCGAGCCCGCCATCGTGAAGAGGAAGAACTTCACCGCCGCGTAGCGCCGGTTGCCGTGGCCCCAGCCCGCGATCAGGAAGTACATCGGCACCAGCACGAGCTCGAAGAAGACGAAGAAGAGGATGGCGTCGAGCGCGAGGAACACGCCGATCACCGCCATCTCGAGCAGCAACATCCAGAACGTGAACGATTTCGGCTTCTCGAGCTCGTGCGACGCGAGCAGGCTGATCGGGATCAGCAGCGCGGTCAACGCGACCATGAAGAGGCTGATGCCGTCGACGCCGAGCGTCCACCGGATGCCGAGCGCGGGCATCCATTCGTGGCTCGACACGAACTGGTAGCCGGCGTGGTCGGTCTCGAACTGCACGAGCAGGTAGATCGCGAGGCCGAACACCGCTGCGCTGGTGACGTAACCGACGACCCGCGTCAGCTCGGGCCGCCGACCGGGAACGAGCAGGGTGAGCACGGCGCCGGCCGCGGGCACGAGGATCAGCGCGGTGAGCAGCGGGAACGCGGCGGACGACGCCACGGCCGTCTCGGCGGCGAGGAGCGCGGTCACAGCGTGACCCTCGTCGTGATGAACGCCAGGATGACGACCGCGCCGATGAAGATCGCGAGCGCGTAGTTGCGGACCAGGCCGGTCTGCACGCGGCGCAGGCCGCCGCCCATGCGACGGAAGCCGCTGCCGATGCCGTTGACCGCGCCGTCGATGGTGTCGCGGTCGATGCCCTCGCTCAGGAAGCGGGCCGCGTAGGTCAGCGGGCCGCTGACGAACCGCGCCCAGCCGACGTCGAGGTAGTAGGCGTTCTCGAGCACCTTCGCGAACGGACCGAGCCGTTCGACGGTCGGGTCGCGGCCCTCGGCGTCGAGCCCGTTCCGGTACCACGCGTGCGCGATGACGATCGCGGCGACCGCGAGCACCAGCGCGATCGTCGCGAGGATGAACTCGGTGCCGAGCTCCTCGGGGATCTCCGGCGCGCCGCGCAACACCGGCTCGAGCCACCGGTCGAGGAAGTCGAGCTTGACGTTGTCGAACGGCAGGTTGATCACCTCGCCGACCGTCGCGAGCACAGCCAGCACGACCAGCGGCAGCGTCATGATCCACGGCGACTCGTGCGGCTGCGGCGCGTGGTCGTCGACTGCGGCGTGCACGAGCTCGGGCGTCGCCGCGGGCTCGTCGGCCGGCATATCGGCTGGAACATCCATTGGGGCTTCGGAGTCGACGACGGGCGCGTTCCAGCGCTCGGTCCCGTAGAAGACCAACCACACCTGGCGCGTCATGTAGAAGGCGGTCGCGATCGCCGCGATCGAGCCGACGACCCACAGCCCGTAGTCGCCGTGGATCCACGCCTTGGCGAGGATCGAGTCCTTCGACCAGAAGCCCGAGAACGGGATGACGCCCGCGATCGCGAGCCAGCCGACGATGAAGGTGAACGCGGTCACCGGCATGAACTTGCGCAGGGCGCCCATGCGACGCATGTCCTGCTCGTCGTGCAGGCCGTGGATGATCGAGCCGGCGCCGAGGAAGAGCAGCGCCTTGAAGAAGGCGTGCATGATCATGTGGAAGATGGCGGCGCTGTACGCGCCCACGCCCGCGGCGAGGAACATGTAGCCGAGCTGGCTGATCGTCGAGTACGCGAGCACGCGTTTGATGTCGTTCTGCACGATCGCCACCGTCGCGGCGAAGAGGGCGGTCGCGGCACCCACCCAGGCGACGACCGTGCCCGCGTGGTCTGACAGGTCGAAGAACACGTGCGCCCGCACGACGAGGAACACGCCGGCGGTCACCATCGTGGCCGCGTGGATGAGGGCCGACACCGGCGTCGGGCCCTCCATCGCGTCGGGTAGCCAGACGTGCAGCGGGATCTGCGCGCTCTTGCCCATCGCCCCGAGGAACAGCAGCAACGCGATCGCGGTGACCGTCGACTGCGAGAGGTGCTCGGCGCCGGAGTTGACGAGCAGGTAGTCGAGCGAACCGAGCTTCGAGAAGATCAGGAACATCGCGATCATGAACCCGAAGTCGCCGACCCGGTTGGTCACGAACGCCTTCTTGCCGGCGACCGCCGCGGAGTTGCGCTCGAACCAGAACGAGATCAGCAGGTACGAGCAGAGGCCGACGCCCTCCCAGCCCAGGAAGGTGAGGAGGAAGCTCGAACCGAGCACCAGGACGAGCATCGACGCCGCGAAGAGGTTGAGGTACGCGAAGAAGCGGCTGAAGCGCTCGTCGCCGTGCATGTAGCCGATCGCGTAGAGGTGGATCAGGGTGCCGACGCCGGTGACGAACAAGATCATCGTCGACGACAGCGGGTCGGCGAGCATGCGGAAGTCGACGCGGAAGCCGGCGGACTGGATCCAGGTGAAGCCGTCGCTGAGGTGCGCGCGTTCCTCCTCGGGGAGCGACCGCAGCGCGAAGAACAGGATGACGGACGCGACGAACGCGAGCGCCATGAGGATGGTCGCGATCCAGCCCGCCTTGGGCTCGCCGATGCGCTTGCCGAACAGCAGCAGCACGACCGCGCCGAAGGCGGGGATGACCGGGATCACCCAGGCAAGATCGAGGAGGTGTTCCGCGCTCATCCGTCTCCGACCATCACGTCAGCCCTCGAGCGCGTTGATGTCGTCGGCGGTCACGTCCTGACGGCGCCGGAAGATGGCCACGATGATGGCGAGCCCGACCGCGACTTCGGCGGCCGCGACGACCAGCGTGAAGAACACGATCACCTGGCCGCTGATGTCGTTGAGCGCCTTGGCGAACGACACGAAGGTGAGGTTCGCGGCGTTGAGCATCAGCTCGATGCACATGAACATCACGAGCGTGTTGCGGCGCACGAGCAGACCGACGCCCCCGATCGTGAACAGCGCCGCCGCCAGCGTCAGGTAATAGGTGGGCGTGATCGTCGCCGCGCCGATCAAGACCCGCTCCCTCGACCGTCGGCCTCGCCGGCCGGCGCGGGCGCGGGTCCGGGGCGCTGGCCGCTGCGCCGGGCGAGCGCGACGCCGCCCACGACCGCGATCACCAGCAGCACCGCGGTGATCTCGAACGCCCACACGAAATCGGTGAACAGGCTCTTGGCCAGCGTCTCGACGTTGCCCTGACGCGCGGGACCGAGCTCCCCGCGGGCGGAGTGCTGGCCGGTCGCCCAGTGGTGCCCGGCAATGAGGACGACCTGCGCGAACAGCAGCACGCCGGCGATGATCGCCACCGGGCGCTGGAACACGCTCGGCTCTTCGAAGACCTCGTGTTTGTCGACGCCGAGCAGCGTGATCACGAACACGAACAGCACGACGATCGCGCTGGCGTAGACCACCACCTGGATCGCGGCCACGAGCTGCGCGTCGAGCTGGAGGAACAGGACCGCGACGCTCACGAGCGTCAGCAGCAGGAACAGAGCCGAGTGCACCGGGTTGTGGGAGAGGATCACCCCGAGCGCGCCGATGATGATCGCCACCGCGCAGACGTAGAAGATCACCGCGGTCATCAACGGTCCGGCCCTGCCTCGTCGAAGTGCGGCGCCGCGTCGGTGTCGACGGGCTCGAGGTCGCTCTGCCCCGCCTCTGGGCCACGCACGCCGAAGCCGAGCTCGCCGGACCAGCCGACCCGGCCTTCGTACGCGGCCGACCCGCTCGGCGACGTCGCGCGCATCCACGCGCTCGTGTGGTCGTCCTCGCCACCGGTCCACAGCTCCCACGGCAGCCGCTTCGCGCGCCCGTCGTCGTCGACGATCAGCTCGTCCTTGGTGTAGATCGCGTCGGCCCGGTTGGTGAACGAGAACTCGAACAGCTTGGTCTCGGTGATCGCTTCGGTCGGGCACGCCTCGACGCAGAGGTCGCAGTGGATGCAGCGGAGGTAGTTGATCTCGTAGACGTAGCCGTAGCGCTCACCCGGCGACACCGGGTCGTCGACCGGGTTGTCGGCGCCGCGCACGTAGATGCACTTCGCCGGGCACACTCCCGCGCAGAGCTCGCACCCGATGCACTTCTCCATGCCGTCCTCGTAGCGGTTGAGGACGTGGCGGCCGTGTTGGCGCTCCGGCTTCTCCCGCTTCACATGCGGGTACTCGGTCGTGAGGCGCGGCTTGAACATCTGCCGGAACGTGACGCGGAAGCCGGAGAGGCGTCCCATCAGTGGAACTCCTCCACGTACTCGCCCGGCTTCGGCATCGAGAGATACAGCGTGTAGAACGCGAGGATCGCGATCCCGGCCGACACCGGTGCGACGACGTACCAGTGCCAGCCCTCTTCGCGGCCGACGAGCAGCGCGGTCGACACCAGCACCCAGAGGATCGCGATCTCGATCAGGTACTTCCAGCCCAGCGCCATCAGCCGGTCGTAGCGCATGCGCGGGAGCGACGCGCGCAGCCAGACCGTCCCGAACAGCAGGGCCAGCACCTTCACGGTGAACCAGAAGATCGGCAGCAGCCACGCGTTGACGACGCCGGTGCTCGACCACGCGCCGACGGACGGGCCCGACGGGCCGCCGAGGAACAGCGTGGTTGCGATCGCCGACATCGTGATGACGTTCATGAACTCGGCGAGGAAGAAGATCGCGAAGCGGATGCCGGTGTACTCGGTGTTGAAGCCGCCTACGAGCTCCTGCTCCGCCTCGACGAGGTCGAACGGCGGGTGGTTGGTCTCCGCGGTGGCGGCGATCAGGAAGATGCCGAACGGCACCAGCGCGCGCAGCCAGAACCAGTCCCCGAACGCCGATCCCACGCCGTCCCACGCCTGGAGCGCGGCGATCCGGTGCGTCGACAGCGACTGCGCCTGGATCAGCACGCCGAGGATGGCGAGCCCGAACGCCGCCTCGTACGACAGCAACTGCGCCGACGACCGCACCGCGCCGAGCAGCGGGTACTTCGAGCCCGACGACCAGCCCGCGAGCATCACGCCGTAGACGCCGAGGCCCGACATCGCGAGGATGAACAGCGCGCCGATCGGGAGATCGGCGACCTGCAGGTACGTGTCGTGCCCGAGGATCGAGACCGTGCCGCCGATCGGGATCACGCAGAACATCAAGAACGCGGGCATGATCGACAGGTACGGCGCGAGTCGGAAGACGCTGCGATCCGCCGACGACGGGATCGACTGCTCCTTGAAGAAGAGCTTGATGCCGTCGGCGAGCGTCTGCAGCACACCGTACGGGCCGGCGCGGTTGGGGCCGATGCGGTTCTGCATGTCGGCTATGACCTTGCGCATGCCCCAGATGTAGAGCATCACCGACACGAGCAGGATCGCGAACGCGATCACGACCTTGATCAGGACGACGGCGAACACGGACCACGACATGCCGTCCGCGAAGAGCGGGTCGGGCGCGAACTGGGGAAGGAATTGCTGCGCGATCACGAGCCGGCCTCCCGGCCCGAGGGAGTCATGGTCTCCAGGCGGAGGTCGGTCACGACCGCGTCCGCGTCGATCAGCGCGCTCGCGCCGGAGCCGTCGGCCGAGAAGTCGAGCCGCGCCACTCCGGGCGGCACTCCTGCGTCGACCGCGACCGCGAGCACCTGGGTGCCGCGCGTCGAGGTGACGCGCACCTCGCGACCCGACTCGACACCGAGGCCGGCCGCGTCGTGGGGGCTGATGTGCAGCGGGAACGGCCCGCGGACGCGGGCGAGCGCGGCGGCTTCCTTCACCAGCCGGCCGTTGTCGTAGAGCCGCCGGCCGACGACCAGGCGCAGCGAGTAGCCGTCGCGGCGCGGGACCTCGTAGTCGGGAATCGCGCCGTCCCACGTCCACAGCTCGGGCGGGGCGGAACTCGCCGCGGCGGGCGCGGTCGCCTCCCCGTCGCCTTCCTCGGCCGCGTCGGTCGCGAGCTCCTCGAGGCCCTCGACGTCGGCGAGCGCCTCGCCCTCGACCTTGATCGGGTCCCACGACGCACCGCTGCCGTCGTCGGCGAGGATCGACAGGCCGCGCGTGCGCAGCACGATCTCCTCGCCGTGCTCGCTCAGCGGGAGCACGACGCCGTCGCGCGCCTGGCGGAGGAGGTCGCAGTCGACACCGGCGAACGCGGGTGCGACGCGCGCGAGCTCGTCGGTGACCTCGTCGACGGTCGCGAGATCGAAGTCGGTGCCGAGGCGCAGCGCGAGCTCGCCCGCGATGCGCCAGTCGTCCATCGCGGTGCCCTCGGGCGCGACCTTGCGGCCGACCCGCTGCACGCGGCCTTCGAGGTTGGTGACGCTGCCGGTCTGCTCGCCCCAGAGCGTGCACGGCAGCACGACCTCGGCCCGGCCCGACGAGCCGGTGAGGAATGCACCGATCGCGATCAGCTTCTTCGCCCCCGCGATGCCGCGCCGGGCAAGGTCGGCGTCGGGGAAGTCGGCGACCGCGTCCGAGCCGAACACGACGAGCACCTCGATGTTGCCCGCGGCGGACGCGGTGAGGATGCCGCGCGTGTCGAGACCGCGATCGCGCGGGACGCGGGTGCCCCAGGCGTGCTCGAACCATTCGCGGCCCGCGTCGAGCGTCACCCGACCGGGCAGGAACCCGGGGACGAGCCCGGCGTCGATCGCGCCGTGGACGTTGCCGCGCCGGAGCGCCGACAGGAAGCACGCGCCGGGCAGGTCCCGCAGCGCGCCGGCGCGGCGCAACGTGACCGCCGCGGTGTCGGCGAGCGACGCGCCCAGCACGACCACGACCGGACCGGGCCGGTCGCCGCGCGCGCGGGCGATCGCGTCGAGCGCTTCGGCGCCCAGCGCTTCGCCCGGCATCGTGCGGACGATCTCGGTCGCGTGCCGCGTGAGCTTGTGCGCCACCGGTGCGAGGTCGACGAGCGGGACGCCGAGCTCGATCGCGGCCCGGCGCACCCGCAGGTGCAGCACCGGCAGTGCGTCCTCGAGGTCGGCTCCGAGCACCACGATCGCGGCGGCACGGTCGCAGTCGGCGATCGCGGCGCGGGGCACACCGAGCATCAGCTCGGCCGGCAGACCGTCGCCGATCTGCGCGTCGACGTTGTCGGTGCCGATCACGCCCTTCAGCAGCCGGGCGAACGCGTACGCGCCCTCGTTCGTCGTGCGGGCACCGCCGAGCACCGCGATCGATTCGGGGCCGTGCTGCTCGACCGCTTCGCGGAACAGCGCGGCGGCCGCGTCGAGCGCGTCGGGCCACGACACCTGGCGCAGCTCACCGTCGACGAGGCGGTGCGGCTCGAGCACGCGGGCGTCCGAGTGGATCCACTCGATGCCGTAGCGACCCTTGTCGCACAACCAACCGTGGTTGACCGGCTCGGAGTCGACGCCGAGCAGGCGTACGAGCCGGTTGGACGACGACTGCAACGCGCCCCGACACTGCACCGCGCACGCGTTGCACGACGTCTCGACGGTCTCGAGGTCCCACGGGCGCGCCTTGAACCGGTACTGGCTCGCGGTCAACGCGCCGACCGGGCAGATCTGCACGGTGTTGCCCGAGAAGTAGGAGTCGAACGGTTGCTCCGCGAAGTTGAGCACCTGCATGCGGTCGCCGCGGTCGACGAAGTCGATCAGCGGGTCGCCCGCGATCTCGTCGGCGAAGCGCGTGCACCGGCCGCACTGGATGCAGCGCTCACGGTCGAGCAGCACGAGGTCGCTGAGCGGGATCGGCTTGGGGAAGTGGCGCTTCTCCTCGATGAACCGCGATTCGCCCGGACCGAACGCGAGCGTCTGGTCCTGGAGCGGGCACTCGCCGCCGCGGTCGCACACCGGGCAGTCGAGCGGGTGGTTCACGAGCAGGAACTCGAGGACGCCGTCCTGGACCTGCTTCACGGTGTCGCTCTGCGTGTGGCAGACCATGCCCTCGGCGACCGGCGTGGTGCACGCGGGCGGCAGCCCGCGCATCCCGTCGACCTCGACGAGGCACATGCGGCACATGCCGACCGGCTTCATCCGCTCGTGCCAGCAGAAGCGCGGGATGTATACGCCGTGCTCCTGCGCGGCCTTGATCAGCAGCTCGCCCTTGCGCGCCTCGAAGGTCACGTCGTCGACGGTGACCGTCACGGTGTCCTTCTCGAGTTCCGGCTTCGGTTCGGTGGTGGTCACACGCGTGCTCCCGCGTCGGCGCGCAGCCGCTCCTCGATCTCGGCGCGGAAGTACTTGTTGAGGCTGGCGATGGGCGACACGACGCTCGGGCCGAGGGGACACAGCGTCGTCTGGGTGAACGGCGCGGTCGCGACGTTGGGCGAGATCCCCGCGCCGACCGACAGCAGGAGGTCGAGGTCTTCGGTCCGGCCCAGTCCGTGCGACATGCGGTAGAGGACCTTCTCGATCCAGCCCGTTCCCTCGCGGCACGGCGTGCACTTCCCGCACGACTCGTGGGCGTAGAACTTCGCGAGCCTCCACGCCACGAGCAGCGGGTCGGTCGTGTCGTCGAACACCATCACCGCGCCGGAACCCAGCGTCGTGCCGAGGTTCTGCTGCACGAAGTCCATGTCGTAGATCGCGTCGAGGTGCTCGTCGGAGTTGATCAGCCACTGGAACGACGCGCCGCCGGGCAGGAAGAACTTGAGCTCGTGCCCGTCACGAATGCCGCCCGCGAAGCCGTAGATGACGTCGCGGAATGTGCACCCGAACTCGATCTCGTAGTTGCCGGGCTTCTTGACGTGGCCGGAGATCGCGACGATGCGCGTGCCGGTCGACTTGTTCACCCCGAGCTCGGCGTACGCGGCGCCACCCATCGTGACGATGTGGGGGACGGTCGAAAGCGTCTCGACGTTGTTGACGACCGTCGGCTTCGCGTACAGGCCCGCGATGGCGGGGAACGGCGGCTTCAGCCGCGGCATGCCGCGCTCGCCTTCCAAGGACTCGAGCAGGGCGGTCTCCTCGCCGCAGATGTACGCGCCCGCGCCGCGGTGAATGACGATTTCGAGATCGAAGCCCGACTCCAGGATGTTCGACCCGACGAAACCCTTCGCCCGGGCGTCCGCGAGCGCCTGGGTGAGGCGCTCGAAGCCGAGCGCGAACTCACCGCGCAGGTAGACGAACGCGAGGTTGCACTGGATCGCGTACGCCGAGACGATGATGCCCTCGATGAGCTGATGCGGGTCGCGCTCGACCAGCATCCGGTCCTTGAACGTCGAGGGCTCGCCTTCGTCGCCGTTCACGACCAGGTAGCGGGGGAACGAGTCGGGCGGCAGGAACGACCACTTCTGACCGCACGCGAAGTTCGCGCCGCCCCGTCCGCGCAGGCCGGACGCCTGCACCTGCTGCTGGATGTCGGCGGGATCGCCCTTCGCGAGCACCGCGCGCAGCGTCTCGTACGCGCCGCTCGCGAGCGCGCCGTCGATCGTCCAGGAGTCATCGGGCCGCTCGTGCAGCCGCTTGGTGACGATGCGGTGTTCCTGGTCGATCACCATGCGGCTGCGACCTCCGGCCCTCGAACGCCCGTGAGGCGTCGGGGTGACGATCCGGGCCTCCGGATCTGCGCCTGGCCCACGATCACACCACCGATCCGGAGATCGTGCGCGCCGCGCGCGTGCCGCTGCGGTACTCCTCGACGATCTCGTGGGCGCCGACCGGCGTGAGCCGCTCGTGGAACTCGTAGTTGACCTGCATCGCCGGGGCGGCGCCGCACGCCGCGATGCACTCGACCTCCTCGACCGTGACGTCGAGGTCGGTGGCGTACTCCTCCTCGAGGTGCTCGAGGATCTCCGGCCCGCCGGTCACCAGGCACGTCACGTTCGTGCACACCGATACCAGGAGCTTCCCGCACGGACGCCGTTTGAGCATCGTGTAGAAGGAGCAGGTCCCGAGCACGTCGGCGGCGGTCACGCCGGTGAGCTCCGCGATCTCGTCCATCGCGTCGTTGCTGAGCCAGCCGTGCTGGTCCTGCGCGAGGTGGGCGAGCGGCAGGATCGCCGACTTCGAGCGCGGGTAGCGCGCCACGATCTCCTTCGCACGCACGCGGTTGGCGTCGGTGAAGAAGGTGGTCATCGGTCGACCTCGCCCATGATCGGGTCGACGCTCGACACGATCGCGACCGCGTCCGCGACGAGGCTGCCGGTGCCCATCGGCTCGATCGACTGCAGGTTGTAGAACGACGGTCCACGAATGTGCATGCGCACGGGCTTCGACGAGCCGTCGCTCACGAGGTAGCAGCCGATCTCGCCGCGCGGCGACTCGATGGCCACGTACGTCTCACCCGCCGGGACCTTGAATCCCTCGGTGAACAGCTTGAAGTGGTGGATCAGCGCCTCCATCGACTCGTCGATGCGGGCGCGCGGCGGCGGCGTGACCTTCTTGTCCTGCACGCGGAAGTCGCCGGCCGGCATCCGTTCGACGCACTGGCGCACGATCTTGATCGACTCGAAGATCTCCGACAGCCGCAGGCGGTAGCGGTCGAAGACGTCGCCGTTCATGCCGTACATCACGTCGAATTCGACGTCGTCGTACGCGAGATACGGCTGCGACTTGCGCAGGTCCCACGCAAACCCGGTCGACCGCAGGATCGGTCCGGTGATGCTGCGCGCCAGGCACTCCTCGGTCGTGATCAGGCCGATGCCGACCGTGCGCTCACGCCAGATCGGGTTCTCCGACAGGAGCTCTTCGTATTCGCGCGCGCCGTGCTCCACGGACTCGCACAGCTCGAGCGCACGCGACTGCCACCCGTCGGGAAGGTCGGCGGCGACCCCGCCGGGCCGGATGAAGTTGTGGTTCATCCGGAGGCCGGTGACGTACTCGAGGTAGCGGAGCACCTCTTCGCGCTCTCGCCACCCGTAGAGCATCATCGACACCGCGCCGATGTCCATGCCATTCGTCGCCTGGAACAGCAGGTGCGACGACATCCGGTTGAGCTCGACGAGCATCGTGCGGATCCACGTCGCGCGCGGCGGCACGTCGAGGTCGAGCAGCCGCTCCACCGCCATGGAGAACACGAGCTCGTTCGAGAGCGGCGCGGCGTAGTCCATGCGCGTCACGTTGGTGCAGCCCTGGACGTACGTGAGCTCCTCGCCGGTCTTCTCCATACCGGTGTGGAGGTACCCGATCACCGGCTTGACGCGGAGCACCTCTTCGGAGTCGAGCTCCATCATGAGGCGCAGCACACCGTGCGTCGACGGGTGCTGCGGGCCCATGTTGATGATCATCGTGTCGTCGAGCGTGTCCTCGGGCCACATGCCCCCGCCCGTGAAGACGACTTCCGTCGTGCGTGCGCGCGGCTGGAGCTCCTGCGCGCCTTCCGACGTCTGGCGCTCGAGGCGCGCTTCTTCGATCAGCTCGTCTTCGTCGTGGAGGCTCATCGCGGGTGCGGATCCCCCTTGAACGTCACCGGCACGCGCGCGGCCGGGTAGTCCTTGCGGAGCGGGTGGCCCTCCCAGTCGTCGGGCATGAGGATGCGCGTGAGCTCGGGATGGCCGACGAAGTCGATGCCGAAGAAGTCGTAGGTCTCGCGCTCCGGGAAGTTCGTGCCTGGGTAGACGCCGGTGAGCGACGGGACCGACGGGTCGGCGTCGGGAACCGCGCAGATGACGCGCACCCGCCGGTTGCGGACGTGTGACAGGAAGTTCGCGACGACCTCGTACCGCTCGGTCGAGACCGCTTCACCCGTACCGCGGCTTGGCACGTAGCGCACGCCGTCGAGCAGGTGATCGGTCGCGGTCACGTCGACGCACATCGTGAACTGCTGCTCGTCGCGGAGGAACCGCGCGACGTCGGCGAACACCGCGCGGTCGACGTACACGACCGGCTGGCCGTGGCTGCGGTCGAAGATCGAACCTGCGAACCGCTCGACGATCGCGGCGGCTACCTCGTCGTCCGGCGCGACCGGCTCGGGCGGGACATCGTGCACGTCTTCACGAGCCTCGTCGTCGGCCATCGTTCGTCCGCCCCGCCCGTCCGCCTACCCGCCCGCTCGCGCGGGCTGGGGGGCGTCGAGCTGAATGGCCGCGCCGCCGGTCGGCGACGACTCGCGCCGGCGGAGCAGCTCGCCGGTGCGGATCTGGTCGTGGAGCGTGAGGATCCCGTGCATGAGCGTCTCGGGCCCGGGCGGGCAGCCGGGGACGTACACGTCGACCGGCACGATCTGGTCGACGCCCTGGACGATCGCGTAGTTGTTGAACATGCCGCCGCTGCTGGCGCACACGCCCATCGAGATCACCCACTTGGGCTCGACCATCTGGTCGTAGACCTGCCGGAGCACCGGAGCCATCTTCTGCGATACCCGCCCGGCGACGATCATCAGGTCGGCCTGGCGCGGGCTGGCGCGGAACACCTCCATGCCGAAGCGCGCGAGGTCGTAATGCGCGGCGCCGGTTGCCATCATCTCGAGCGCGCAGCACGCGAGACCGAACGTGGCGGGGAACACGGAGTTGCGCCGTCCCCAGCGCACGATGTCCTCGAGCCGCGCGGTCATGAAGTTGTGCGGGATCTGTTCGAGCGGCATCAGGCCGCTTCCTCCGCGTCGGCCGGTGGCTGCGCGGGGTCGAGCACCGCGGTGCGCGTGCGCAGCAGCGGGCCGGGCAGGCGGTTCACGACGTCGCGGACCGGCGCCCACTCGAGCGCGCCGACCGAGAGGAGATACGCGAACGGAACGAGCAACGCGAGCACGAACACGGTCATCGCGACGAGCCCGAAGAGGCCGAGCCCGCGGAACACGACGGAGAACGGATAGAGGAACACGATCTCGACGTCGAGCACGATGAAGCTCATCGCGACGAGATAGAACTTGACGGGAAAGCGCTCCGCCTTCTCGTCGCCCTCCGGCACGATGCCGCACTCGTAGGGCGCCTGCTTCGCCGCGTTGGCGCGCTGCGGAGCGAGCAGCTGCGACGCGACGAACGACAGCATCACGAAGGCGACAACCAGCACGGACATCACGAGAATCGGCAGGTAATCGATCATGTGATTTCCACTCTCGGCCGCCACCGCGAAACAGCGCGGAGGCTATCCGAACGGCCTTTTCCGGGGTGTACCCGCTTTCAGCGCTCTGGAACTACCCGCACCATGGCCGCGACCGCGCGGTACGCCGCCTCCGCGCCGCCGATCTCGTCGGGGCGCATGAGGTTGGCCATGATCCGCAGCACCCACTCCATCAGCGTGCGACTGCGCATGCCGACGCGTGTCAGCTCGCGCATCACGGCCGGGTTCCCGATCGCGCGCACAAAGGTACGAGCGACCTTGAAGTACAGGCCGTAGACCTCGTCGAGCCGTTGTTCGTAGGTCTCGAGCGCGCCGCGGTCGCCGGTCGCGAGTGCGAGGTCGACCGCGTCGGCGGCCAGCCGGCCGGTCTCGTACGCGAGCGAGATCCCCTCGCCGTTGAACGGGTTCACCGATCCGGCGGCGTCGCCCACGACGAGGTAGTTCGGGCCGACCCGGGGCAGCACCGAGCCGCCGGTCGGGAGGCGACCCCCGGTCGGGGCGCCGGTCGAGGTCTCGGGCGAGATCCCCCAGCGGGCCGGGGCGGTCGCGCAGAACGCCTCCATCAGATGGGTGGTGTTGATGCTCTTCCAGCCCTTGAAGGTCGAGAGCAGCCCGACGCCGACGTTGACCGTCCCGTCCCCAACCGGAAAAATCCACCCATAGCCTGGCAAATGGTTCCCGTCGCGATCCCGGATGTCGAGGTGGCTCTCGATCCAGGGGTCGTCGTGGTGGGGGCTCGTGAAGTAGCCCCGGATCGCCATCCCCAGGGGATAGGTGCGGTCGCGGGCGGTGCCGAGCGCCCGGCCGAACCGGGAGTTGGCCCCGTCGGCGACGATCACGTAGTCGGCCCGCAGCTCGTGGCGGGCGCCGGTGTCCTTGTCGAGGACCTTCGCCCCCGTGACCAGGCCGTTCTCGACGATCGGCTCGATCGCCTCGGTGGCGGGCCGCAGGTCGGCGCCGGCCTTCACCGCTCGTTGCGCGACGAGGTCGTCGAGCTCGCTGCGCCGCACCACATATCCGTAGGACGGGAAGTCGGGGTGCGCGGGCCACTCGAGCTCCAGCGTGATGCCGTGGCCGATCGACCGCAGACCGTCGAAGCGCTGGAAGCCGGAAAGGTCGTCGGCGAGGCCCATGTCGTGCAGCTGCCTGACCGCGCGCGGCGTGAGGCCGTCGCCGCACGTCTTCGCCCGCGGGAAGCGCTTCTTGTCGACGACGATCACGCGGTGCCCGGCCGTCGCGAGCCAGTACGCGGCGGACGCTCCCGACGGTCCCGCGCCGACCACGAGCACGTCCGCGCGCGTCTCGTCTGACTGATTCACGTCGCCATGATCACACGTCGCCCGCGGGCGAGCCGTACCGAATCACTTTCCAGCACATTGGGATCCTAAGCTTAGAATTCCACGTGGACAAGTTGTCGCG
>JADMIO011398601.1_pt1 | contig 67194 bp, 71 predicted proteins | sample 8958161 | NCBI WGS metagenome assembly JADMIO01 (sample SAMN16585339, study PRJNA669376) | soil metagenome | isolation source: Crop rotation soil | place: USA: Cullars Rotation, Alabama | collected 2011 | reverse complement strand
CGCGACAACTTGTCCACGTGGAATTCTAAGCTTAGGATCCCAATGTGCTGGAAAGCAACGATCCCGAGAAGACCGCAGCCACGTTCGTGGAGATCGACGGCAAGCGCTGGGCGATGTCCGGCGACTTCGCCCACGTCGAAGCCGACGGCACGATCGTCATCCACGGGCGCGGCTCGCTCGCGATCAACACCGGGGGCGAGAAGGTGTTCCCCGAAGAGGTCGAAGCGACGCTGCTGTCGCACCCGGGGGTCGAGGACACGCTGGTCGTCGGCGTGCCCGACGAGCGCTGGGGCGAACGGGTGGTTGCGGTCGTGGCGCCGCGCCACGAGGCGTCACTCGAGCTCGGCGACCTTCAAACGCACGCACGGAAAGAGCTCGCCGGCTACAAGGTCCCGCGCGAGCTCGTGATCGTCGACAAGATCCAGCGCGGTCCGAACGGCAAGGCCGACTACCGCTGGGCGAAGGAGACCGCGCTCGCCGCGCAGGAGCGCGTCTAGCCACTCTTCTTTGGAGATCGTGGTGCGCCGATTCGACGCCCTACGGTCTCCAGAATGCAGTCGCTGCTTGCGGTGGTGGGAGAGCCGTCGCAGCTGCTGCCCGCGCGGACGCAGATGGCGTTCACGCTGGGGTTCCACATCATCCTCGTGCCGTTCGGGGTGGCGTTCACCTTCCTGACGCTGCTGGCGAACTACCGCGGGATACGTCGCAACGATGCCGACGCGCTGCGTCTGGCGCAGCGTTGGTCGAAAGTCGCCGCGGTCCTCTTCGCCGTCGGCGCAGTGAGCGGCACCGTCTTGACCTTCGAGATGGGCTTGTTGTGGCCCAAGCTCATGGACCGTTTCGGCGACGCGTACGGGATCCCGTTTGCGGTCGAAGGGCTCTTCTTCTTCCTCGAAGCCATCTTCATCGCCATCTACATCTACGGGTGGAAGCGCCTGTCGCCCTGGCCGCACTTCTTCACCGGCATCCCGGTCGTGCTTTCTGGCATCGGCGGCACCCTGTCGGTGGTTGCCGCGAATGGCTGGATGAACCAGCCCGGCGGCTTCACGCTTCGTCACGGCAAGGTCGTCGACGTCGATCCGGTGCGCGTCTTCTTCAACGACGCGTTCTGGCACGAGGCCGTTCACATGCTCTTGGCCGCCTACCTCGTGGCCGGGTTCACCGTTGCGGGTGTGTACGCGGCGGCGATGCTCCGGGGTCGGCGCGATCGGTATCACCGCCTGGGGTTCCTGATCCCGTTCACGATCGCGGCCGCGCTCACGCCCGTCCAGATCTTCGTGGGGGACTGGGCGGCGCGGAAGGTGTTCGAGCAGCAGCCGATCAAGTTCGCCGCCCAGGAGCTGCAGCTGAACACGATGAGGCACGCGCCCGAGTTCGTCGGCGGCGCGCTCATCGACGGCGAGGTTCGGTACGCCCTCAAGATTCCAGGTCTCGCATCGTGGCTCGCCGACTTCCACACCAACACCAAGGTGATCGGGTTGAACAGCGTGCCGCCGCGCGACCGACCACCGGCCACGATCGTCCACCTCGCGTTCCAGCTCATGGTCGCGATCGCGACCGGGCTGTTCGCGTTGGCCGTGTGGTTCGCGATCGCGTGGCGGCGACGACGCGACCTACCGCGAACGCCTTGGTTCCTGCGCGCGGCTGCGATCGCGGGTCTCGCCGCGATCGGAGCAATGGAAGCGGGCTGGGTCGTGACGGAAGTCGGTCGTCAGCCATGGATCGTCTACGGCGTGCTGCGAACTGAAGACGCGGTGACGCACTCCGACGGCGTGTGGTTCAGCCTGATCGGCGTGATCCTCCTCTACATCGCCGTCGGCGTCACCACGCTGCTCGTGTTGCGCGCGATGACGCGCCGGTGGCGCGTCGCGGAACAAGAGGATGCCAGCATCCCCTACGGGCCGAGGCCGGAGCTCAATTCATGACCGACGTCATCGCGGTCGTGCTCTGGATCGGTGTGACGTTGTACGCGCTGTTCGCCGGCGCCGATTTCGGCGCGGGCTTCTGGGATCTCGTCGCCGGTGGCGCCCAGAGGGGAGAGCGACCGCGCGCGCTGATCGACTCCGCGATCGCGCCGGTGTGGGAAGCGAACCACGTGTGGCTCATCTTCTGCCTCGTGGTGCTGTGGACTGCGTTCGGCACAGCGTTCTCGTCGCTCATGTCGACGCTGTTCGTCCCCTTGACCGTCGCGGCGTTCGGCATCGTGCTTCGGGGCTGTGGCTTCGCGTTCGGGCGGGTCTCGACGCGGTTGGGTGCGCGCCGCGCCTTCGGCGCGACCTTCGCGTTGTCATCCCTCGTCACCCCGTTCTTCTTCGGGGCTGTCGCCGGCGGGATCGCATCGGGACGCGTCCCGGTCGGCAACGCCAGCGGCGGGATCGTCGCGAGCTGGGTCAACCCGACCTCGATGCTCGGCGGCGTGCTCGCCGTCATCACCTGCGCGTACCTGGCGGCGGTGTTCCTGACTGCGGATGCGCGGCGGCTCGACGCCCCCGAGCTCGAGCGCTACTTCCGAGTACGCGCGATTGCCACGGGCGCGGCAGCCGGCGTGGTGGCGATGGCCGGGATCGCGGTGCTCCACTCCGACTCGCGGCACCTGTTCCATGGCCTCACGCACGACGCGCTGCCGCTCGTCATCCTCTCCGCGCTGTGCGGCGTCGGCGCGCTGGTCGCGCTCGTGCGCGAGAGCGCGACGCTCGCCCGGTTCCTCGCGGTCGGGGCGGTCGCGACCGTGATCGGTGGTTGGGGCGTCGCGCAGTACCCGAACCTGCTGGGCACGCATCTGACGCTCGATGCGGCGGCGGCGCCCGACTCGACGCTGATCGCGATCCTCGTGGTCGCGGTAGTAGCGGTGCTGGTGCTCGCGCCGTCGTTGGTGCTGCTGTACGTGCTCGACCAGCGCGGTCACCTCGAGGACTGAACCGATCCTCTGGAGAGCGACGGGCGTCAATTCGGCACCCTTGGGTCTCCAAGTAGGGCGTTCGGTGTGGCTTCGCCATCCCGAACGCCGGCGGAGCCGGAGCTTGCGCAGGCGACCAGAGGTTTTGGTCCGGTCGCCTACATTTGCGGCGTGACCACGACTGCGGAGCCGCTCGATCAGGGTCTCTTCCTGCCGGAGCCTGAGCCGCGTGACGTCAGGTACACGATCATCTCGGTGGACGACCACCTCGTCGAGCCGCCGCACATGTTCGAGGGCCGGCTTCCTTCCAAGCTGCAAGATCGCGCGCCGAAGATCATCACGAACGATCACGGGCACGAGGTCTGGGAGTTCGAAGGTCAGCAGCACTTCCAGGTCGGCCAGAACGCGGTCGCCGGGCGCCGGCCCGACACGGTGAAGATCGAGCCGTTCCGCTTCGATCAGATGCGCCCCGGTTGCTACGACATCGACGCGCGCGTCCGCGACATGGACATCAACGGCGTGTGGGCGTCGGTCAACTTCCCGTCGATGATCACCGGCTTCTGCGGTCGCGTGTTCTCGCACGCGAAGGATCCGGAGCTCGGCCTCGCGGTGACGCGCGCGTGGAACGACTGGATGTACGAGGAATGGTGGCAGCCATATCCCGAGCGCAGCATCCCGCTCGGCATCACGTGGCTCTCGGATCCTGAGATCGGTGCCGAGGAGATCCGTCGTAACGCTGAGCGCGGGTTCAAAGCGGTGACGCTTCCGGAACGTCCGCACCGCATCTTCCTGCCGTCGATCTTCGACTGGTACTGGGAGCCGATCATGGCCGCGTGTGCCGAGACCGACACGGTCATCTGCCTGCACGTCGGCTCGTCGGGGATGTGCGACTTCCCCGACAAGTCACCGGGCCTCCAGCTCGGCGCAACCTTGTTCGGTCAGCTGTCGCTCACCGCGTGCGCAGAGTGGGTGTGGTCGGGATGGGCGGCGAAGTACCCGAACCTCAAGATCGCGATGTCGGAAGGCGGCATCGGATGGGTCGGCATGCTGATCGACCGCCTCGACAACATCGTCGACCGTTCGGGCTACGGGATGGAAGGGTTCGACGGGCTTCGCCCGGCCGAGCTGCTGAAGCGCAACTTCTGGTTCTGCACGATCGACGACCCATCCACGATCAACACGCGGTACGCGATCGGCGTCGATCACATCATGTTCGAGACCGACTACCCGCACGGCGACGGCACGTGGCCCGACTCGCAGAAAGTCGTCGAGAAGTTCTGGGGCGATCTGCCGGTCGACGAGCTGCGCAAGATGCTGCATCAGAACGCCGCCGACCTCTTCCGTCATCCACTTCCACCCAACCCCCTCCCGTAGGCCCGTGAGCACCGAAGCGATCGACGCGCGCGCCCAGGTCGACACCGCTCCGCCGGAGCTCGAGGAGATCCTCGCGGTCAGCCGCGCGATGGCCACCGCAGTCGCGCCGTCGACCGGGTTGACCGACGTGCAGGCACCTCTGCTGCGCGCCATCACGAAGGCAGTCACCGGTGTCGATGTCGACTACCTCACGCTCGAGCCACTTGGGCCCGACGAGTTCGCGCGTCTGGTTGCGAACCGCACGGATCAATATCGCCAGCGTCTCGTTCACCACATGGTCCTGGCCGAGCTCGTCCTCATCCCCATCCCCGAGGACGTCGCCCAGCGCGTGGCGGCGGCGGCGCAGGCCTTGGGGGTCGACGACGACTTCGTGAACGTCGCGCGCCAGTACGCGCGGGGCGCGCTCGGGATCGCATGGAACGAGCTGCGCCGTGAAGGCTTCGTCGAGCGGGGCGACGACGCCGACCTCACCGGCCTGCACGCGGCGGCCAAGCAGGTCGATCCTTGGGAAGAGCCGCCGCCCGACCCCGAGCTCGAAGCGCGCTGGCGGGCCTTCGCCGAGATGCCCGAGGGATCGCTCGGGCGCGCCGTCGCCGACATGTACCGAGACCGCGGGTTCTTCATCCCGGGAACGCGCAGCGCCGCGTCCGCATATCTCGCGCAGCACGACTTCGTGCACGTGCTCGCCGAGTACGGCACCACGATCGAAGGCGAGCTCGAGGTGTTCGCGTTCGTCGGTCGCGCGGACCCCGACCCGAAGGGCTTCGCGTGGCTGGCGACGATGGTCGGCTTGTTCGAGACCGGCTACATCAGCCAGCAAGGGTTCTTCCAGTCGAACGTGCGTGATCGCCATCTCGACAACCCGGGCATGACCGATCGCCTGGCCGACGCGATCCGGCGCGGCAAGGCGGTGGCCGAGACATTCGGCACGGACCTGTTCCAGGTCGACTACCACGAGGTTGCGCCGCTCTCGATCGACGACGTGCGCGAGCGGTTGTGCATGCCGCCCAAGTCGGACGCCGCGGTCGCCGCAGGCTCAGTCGGGCCTGCGCATCCTGATGGCCGGTCGGAGTTCCAGAAGGAAGCCGCGCAGCAGTCACACGACCACCCTGACGGCCGCACCTTCTGATGCAGGCGGCCGGCCAACCGGCGAGCGAGCTGCTCGCCGAGCTGGATGCCCGCCGCGACTCCGAGCCTGACGTCCACGGCGCGCGCCTCTTCGGTCTCGTCTACCCGACCGGACGCGACGACATCGAGGACCTCGTCCACGAGGTCCACCGGCGCTACCTGTTCCACAACGCGCTGAACCCGTTCAAGTTCCCGGAGATCGCCGCGCTCGAACGCGATGTCGTCGGCATGACCAGCTCGCTGCTCAACCTGCGCGGTGACGGCGGCGGCGCGATGACCTCGGGCGGCACGGAGTCGATTCTCATGTCGATGCTCGTGAACCGCGAACGGGCGAGAGCGCGCGGCATCCAGCGGCCGCAGATCCTTGCGCCACGGTCGTCGCACCCGGCCTACGCGAAGGCCGCGCACTACTTCGGGATGGATCTCGTGCCGATCCCGCTCGACGCGCAATGGCGCGCCGATGTCGCCGCCGCACGCGAGCTCCTCACTCCGGAGACCGCGGTGATCATCGCGTCCTCCTTCTCGTACCCGCACGGCGTGATGGACCCGATCGCGGACTTGGCCGCGCTGGCCGCGGAGAACGGCGTTGGCTGCCACGTCGACGCGTGCATCGGTGGGTTCGTGCTGCCGTTCCTCGAACGGCTCGGTGTCGACGTGCCGCCGTGGGACTTCCGCGTCGAGGGCGTCACCGAGATCTCCGCCGATGTGCACAAGTACGGGTACATCCCGAAGGGCGCGTCCGTGATCCTTCACCGCGACGCCGACTGGTCGCAGCACCAGATCTTCCTGTTCGACCAGTGGCCTGCTGGCTTGTACGGATCGCCCGCGATCGCCGGTGCGCGCCCGGCCGCGCCCATCGCCACGGCATGGGCGGTCATGCACTTCCTGGGCGTCGACGGTTACACGGCGATCATGCGCGACCTCATGGGCACGGTCGAGAAGGTGCGCGCCGGCATCGACGGCATTGACGGCGTCGAGATCGTCGGGCAGCCGATCGGTCCAGTGCTCGCGCTGCAATCGGACACACTCGATCTCGCCGCGGTCGGCGACGTGATGGACGAGCGGGGCTGGAACCTCAACCGCAACACTGAGCCACCCGGCTTGCACCTGATGCTGTCGCCCGCGCACAGCGCAGTCGTCGACCAGCTGGTCACTGATCTCTCCGACGCCGTCGCGCATCACGGCCCCTCGAAGGGGGTCGAGGCTCGTTACTCCTGACTTCTGGTCGACTCCGCAGGCTTCGTCTCATGCCTGACCGAATCTCGATCCAATGGCACCGGCGCCGCGTCGCCGGGCGCAGCGCGGCGTACCTCGAAGCGGGCCAGGGCCCGACTGCGGTCTTCTTGCACGGTTGGGGGTTGAGCCATCGCGCGTATCGCGGATCGGTGAAGCGCCTGGCCGGGATGGGACTGCGCGTGCTCGCCCCCGCGCTTCCGGGCTTCAGCGGGACCGCGGGACTCCCGAGCGAAGAGTGCACGCTGAACGGGTACGCGGCGTGGGTCGTCGCGTTCCTCGACGAGATCGGTGCCGACGAGCCGGTGCTGCTCGTCGGCCATTCGTTCGGGGGTGGCGTCGCGATCGTCGTCGCGCACGACCATTCCGATCGTGTGGGAGCGCTCGTGCTCGTGAACTCGATCGGCGGCGGCGTCTGGCGTGACGACGGAGCGCTCACGAAAGCCATGTCCGACCGCCCGCTCTGGAGCTGGGGTCTGCACTTCTCGCGAGATCTCCGCGGGATGTCGCAGCTCACCCGAGTGCTGCCGGTCGTGCTCACCGAAGCGCTGCCGAACCTGGTGCTCGATCCCAGGTCGTTCGTGCGCTCGGCGCGTCTCGCGAAGTCGGCCGACCTGAGCGACGAGCTCGATGATCTTCGGCGCCGAGGATTGCCGGTCGTCGTGATCTGGTCACCGCGCGACCAGGTCGTCACCGATTCGTCGATCGAAGCGCTTCGCGATTCGCTCGGCCGCGCCAAGTCGATCTCCGTACCCGGCGGGCACAGCTGGTTGCTCGCCGATCCCGATCACTTCGGCGAAGTCATGACGAACGTCGTTCAGGTCGCGGAACGGGCGCGCTGGACCCGACCCGCGGGACCGATGCGAAAGCTCTGGCGACGCGGGCGCGCCGCCGCTCGAATCAGGAGGTGAGGTCGGTGCAGGCCGACTCGTTGTTCATCGCAGCAACGAGGTCGGGCGCGTCGATGTTCGTGGCCGCGCGAACGGCCTGCTGGACGTGCTCGAGCCCGGCTTCCAGCGAGTCCTCGGCGGTGCGCGCCGCGCCCTGGAAGGTTCCCGCGTCGGTGGTGGCGGCCGACTTGAGCTGGCTGCGCGCCGAGTTGATCGTGCTCTGAGCGAGCACAAAGCCCTGCCTGATCGTCGACGCGGCAAGCTTGCCGCCGCTCCCCGTGGGCGCACCGATCTTCTTGAGGTCCTTGTTCAGCTTCTTCGTGGCCTTGAACGTCGTGTCGAGCAGCTTCAGGAGCGTCTTCTTCGCTGCCTTCGGCGTGCTCGGTGAGCCCGATGTCGCCTTCGACGAGGCCTTGTCGATCGTGCCGCGCCACGCCCCGATCTTCGTGCACACCGACTTCGCCCACGGTCCCGGCTTAGCCTTTGCGTGGGCCGACGCTCCTGCGGGGGCACCGAGGGCGAGAGGGACGGTGAGCGCGACCACGACCGCGAGAGCGCGCAGCGGGCGGGACATCCGGGTCAACGTACCCGCACCGTCGAGATCGGCACGAAGCGGGCACATGCGCGCGCCAGACTGACGGCACCAGATGGCGACCCGAGCACGCGTCCCTCCGACGCGGGCCGATCACCGGGCCGAGCCCGCGCCCGAGGGACCGACCCTCGCGTACCAACCTGCGCTCGATGGTCTGCGCGGCGTTGCCGTGCTGGCGGTGCTGCTGTACCACGGCGGGGCCCGGTGGATGCGGGGCGGATTCCTCGGCGTCGACCTCTTCTTCGTCCTGAGCGGCTACCTGATCACGACGCTGCTGCTCACGGAATGGGGTCGGAGCGGCAACATCTCGCTCCGTCGGTTCTGGGGACGTCGCGCCCGACGCCTGCTGCCGGCGCTCGGCCTGGTGCTCGTCGGCGTCGCGCTCTACGCCTTGTTCGTCGCCAGTGCATCGCAAGTGAGCTCCATCCGCGACGACGCACTCGCGTCTATCGGTTATGTCGCGAACTGGCGTTTCGTGTTCTCGAATCAGAGCTACTTCGCGCAGTTCGCAGCGCCATCACCTTTGCGACACATGTGGTCGCTCGCGATCGAAGAGCAGTTCTACTTGCTCTGGCCGTTCATCCTCATGCTGCTGTTGCGACGCCGACTGAAGCTTCGGGTGCTCGCGCAAGTGCTCGGCGGTGCGGCGATCGCATCGGCGGTGCTCATGGCAGTGCTGTACAAGCCGCACACCGATCCGTCTCGCGTCTATTACGGCACCGACACACGCGCGCAGGCACTGCTTGCCGGCGCGACGCTCGCCGTGGTGCTGTTCCGGCTCGGGCTCCGAAATCGGGGGAAGGCGCCCGCGAGCCAAGCACCGTTCGTGCGGGCCGGGCTCGGCGGAATGGTCGTGCTCTTGGTCATGCTCATCGCCGTTCGCGACTCGTCCGGATGGATGTACCGGGGCGGCTATCTCGTCGCCGCGGCGGCGTGCGCGGCGATCATCGCGGGCGCCGTGCAGACGCGCCGCAACGTCGTGCGCATGGTCTTGTCGCCACTGCCGTTGCGCTCGGTCGGCAAGATCTCGTACGGCCTGTACCTCTGGCACTGGCCGCTCTATCTCACGATCACGGCCGACCGCACCGGTCTCGACGGAAACGCGCTCCTGCTCGTCCGACTGGCGGTCACCGGCGCGGTCGCGACCGCGTCCTATTTCTTCCTCGAGATGCCGATCCGAACGGGTTCGTGGCCGACACTGCCTCGCCGCGCGCTCGTGTTCGTTCCCTCCCTTGCCGGGGTGCTGGCGCTGGTGTTCGTGCTCGTGCCTGTCGTTCGCCACGAAGAGAAGAACGCGGTCGCGACGCCGACGGTGACGACCTCGGCGGTCAAGGTCCCTCCGGCCCGATTGATGACGATGGGCGATTCCGTCGCCGGCGCGCTCTACTTCGGATTCGACCGCGCCAGCCACGCGATCGGCACGAAGGTCTTCAATCGATCCCAGCCCGGTTGTCTCGTCGGTCCCGCGACGGTCACGAGCAACTTGTATGCGCCCCCGGCGAACTTCTGCAAGGCATGGCTCGATCGATGGCCGCAGTACGTCGCCGAGGTGCAGCCCGACGTCACGGTGGTGATCTTCGATGTGTTCGTCGTGCAGGACCTCGAAAGTGGCGGCAAGGAGCTGAAGTTCGGCACCAAGGCGTCGGACAAGTACCTGCTCGCGCATCTCGACAAGGACATCGACGTGCTCCGCTCGAAGGGCGGCAAGGTGGTGGTGCTCACGTCGCCGTACAACCACCGGACGAATCAAACGGTGGACTGGCCCGAGGATCATCTCGACCGGACCGACCACTGGAACCAGCTGCTGCGCAAGTACGTGAAGCAGCGCAAGGATCCCGGCGTGACGCTTGCCGATCTGAACAAGTTCGTCTCGCCCGACGGTCAGTACACGAACACACTCGAAGGCATGGAGCTCCGGTACGACGGTGTGCACTTCAATCCCGAGGCGAGCGTGCGCATCTTCCAGTGGTTGCTCCCGCAGCTGCCGTCGGGACCCGCCCCCACGACCACGACCACCGTCACGACCACGGCGCCCGATTGACGCGTCGCCGCTCGGCTTGGGCAGACTGGGGCCTCATGCGCCGTCCGACCTTCTGGCTGCTGTTCGCCGCCGCCCTCGTGCTCGCCTTCGGCGCCCCGGCGGCTGCCGGCACTGCCGACGACACCGCCGGCATCGGCAGCCTCGATCCCGGCTCGGGCCCGCCGGGCACGGACATCACCTACACCGTGGTCGGGAGCCCGAACGCCGACTCCGAGTGCCGCGGGTCGAGCGCGTTCGCGACCGAGCTGCTCGACGCCACGGGCACGCGCATCAGCACCGGTGACGAGACGGTTGCCGTGCCCGACAGCGCGACGCCGGGTCAGGCGTTCGTGCACCTCATCTGTTACATCGCCGACGCCACCGGCCGTCGTGTGATCTACGGGGTGTGCTCGAGCTTCGAGATCACCGATGCCGGCACGCCCGCGGGAGCGGCGAAGACGGCGACCGGGGCCACTGTGGACGAGCCCTGTCCGGCGACGCCGCGCTTGGTCACCAGCCAATCGGTCATCGACACGCAGACGACCTTGGGCTTGACCTTCAACGAGGTGCTCTCGAACCTCGGCTAGGAGGTGCCTCGCCCGGTCTGACGTGCGGGCAGAATTCGAGCATGGCTGCGGCGAGTCTTCTGGCCCTCGCGTTCCTCGCGGGCGCCATCCCGTTCTCGAACATCGTCGCTCGCGCCACCAAGGGCATCGATCTGCGGGACACTCCGTACGGCACGGTGTCGGGGAGCGCGCTGTATCGGGTGGCGGGCCTGTGGCCGCTCGTGTTCGCCGGGATCCTCGACGTCGCCAAGGGCGCAGCGGTGCCGCTCATCGCCGGTCACCACGACGTGCTTGCCGCGTTCGCCGGTGGCTTCGCGGTCGCCGGGCACAACTGGTCCCCGTTCCTGCGCTGGCGCGGCGGGCGGGGGACCGCGCCCGCGCTCGGCGCGCTCGCCGTGAACGCGTGGCCCGGCGTCTTCGTCCTGCTCGGAAGCCTGGTGCTCGGCAAGGCCGCGAAGGAGACCGGACTCGGCGGTTTCGTGGGCGAGCTCGCGCTCGTGCCGGTGCTCGCGATCACGCACGGCGGTGAGGGCGCGCTTGCGGGCGCCGCAGTCGCGGTGCCGATGCTGATCAAGCGAATGCTCGGCAACGCGCCACCTTCCGAACGCGGCGTCCGCCCGTACGCGCGCCGTCTGGTCTTCGATCGCGATCCTGAGACACCAACACCATGAGTTTCGGCCGGCTCATCCGGCGTCCCGCGTTCCGCGATCTCCTCGTCGGGCAAACCGTCTCGGGACTCGGCGACTGGATGGGCACGGTCGCGTTCATGGCCCTGGCGCTGAAGCTCACGGGCTCGCCGACCGCGGTCGGGGGTGTGCTTGTACTGCGACTGATCCCCGCGGCCATCGGTGGCCCGCTCGCGGCGCGTGCGGTACGACGATGGGATCGCCGCCGCACGATGCTGGCGATGGACGCGACACGCGCCGTGCTCATCGCGTTGGTCCCGCTCATCCGGGCGATCTGGTGGGTCTACGCCGGCGCGTTCCTGCTCGAGGTCGCGAGCATCGTGTTCCTCCCGCCCCGAGACGCGTCGATACCCGAGCTCGTGGACGAGCACGACTTGCCGCTCGCGAACGGTCTCGTGCTGGGATCATCGTTCGGCACGATCCCGCTCGGCGCTGGGCTCTTCGCGGCGGTTGCCGCGCTCGGCGTCAGTCCATTCCATCGCCCACTCGCGCTCGTTTTCTGGATCGACGCGCTCACGTTCGTCGTGTCGTTCGTGTTCATCGCGCGCTTGACGATGCTGCGGGGCCGTGAGGGCGCCGACCCGGCGGCGGAAGAGGCGCGCTTCCGCGAGGCGTTTCGCATCCCGCTGGTGAGGATCGTGATGCCCGCGACCGCCGCTGTCGCGCTCGGCCTCGGCGCGCTCTTCTCGGTCGGGATCGTGTTCGTACAGGACGTGCTCCACGCGTCCGAGACCGAGTTCGGGATCCTCATCGCGTTGTTCGGTGTGGGAGCGGGAGTCGGGCTTGCGTTCCTCCAGCTCCGCCGGGGGCACGAGGCGCTGTCGGAGACCCGGCTCGGGGTCACCGCCATCGGCGTGATCGTCGCCGCGTTCAGCCTGTCATCGTCTGTGTGGACGGCGTACCTCGGCGCGATCGCGTTCGGCGGGGCCGCCGCGTTCACGCTCGCCTCCGGGATGGGCGGCATCCAGTCGGCGCTCGACGGCCATCAGCGGATCCTCGCCTTCGCCGCGTTCCATGTCGTGATCCGGATCGGATTGAGCCTGGCCGCGCTCGGGGCCGGACTCGCAGGGGACCTGCTGAATGACGTGAAATGGCCTCTTGTGGGGAGGCTGGAACCGTCACGCGTGGTCCTGTTGTGCTCGGGACTGCTCGTGATCGCGGTGTCCGTGATCGTCGGTGTGCAGCTCACGCGCGAGCTGGCGCACGCCCGTTCTCGTGATGCGCTGTTCGACCGTGAGGCGCAGGCGTGAGCGTCGCGATCGTCACCGATAGCGCAGCCGCGCTCCCTGCCGATCTCGTTGCTCGCTACCAGATCACCGTCGTGCCGATGTGGTTGACCGTTCGTGGCATGCCCGAGCCAGAAGGTGAACGTTCGCTCGAAGAGCTCGTGGCTGAAGCCGACGTCACCACGTCCGCGCCGACGCCGGGCGAGTTCGAGACGGCGATCAAGGAGACGCGCGCCGACGGCGAGGGCGTGCTCGTGCTGACGATCGCGTCATCGATGAGCGCGACCCATCAAGCCGCGCTGGTCGCCGCGCAGGCCGTCGGCGGTCCCGTGCGGGTCCTCGACACGCAGACCGCGGGTGGTGCCGAGGCGCTGGTCGTGCTCGCCGCGGCGCAGGCCGCACAGGACGGAGCACCGATCGATGAAGTCGAGGCGCGCGCCCACGCCGTGATGGACGGTGTGCGCCTCATCGCGACGATGCCGACGCTCGATCACCTCGTGCGCAGCGGTCGCGTGCCGGGCATCGCAGGCTGGGCCGGTCGCCGGCTCGGCATCAACCCCTTGTTCGAGTTCCGAGGCGGCAAGGTCAAACGTCTGCGGCCGGCGTTGAGTCAGGAAGCCGCGTTCGACCGCATCGTCGCGCTCGTTGAGCGCGGCCGTACCGAAGGCGCTCGACTTCACGTGGCCGCGTTGCACGCGCTGGCCGTCGACGTCGCTGAGATGTTGCTCGAGCGCGCGTCCACGATCGCACCGCCGGCAACCGCGTTCGTCGGTGAGTTCGGTCCGGTGATGGTGGTGCACACCGGCCCCGGCTTGGCCGGTCTCGCGTGGTGGTGGGAGCCGCCCCGCTAAGACGCGGGCGCACGCACCCATCCGACGGCGTCGACCACCGGTCCGACCGAAGTGGGCTCGAAGGAGTGCGCCATGCCGTCGACGATCGTGAGCCGGCGTGGCTCGTTCGCGGCGTCGAACAGTGCTTGCGCGTCCCGCGGCGCGATGAACGGATCACGACGACCGTGCACGACTGCGATTGGAGCGTGGACGTCGGTGACCATCTCGATCGGTGGCGGCGGCCGATGGCCGTGGCGCGCGATGCGGATGTGCATGTGCTCCCGCGCGAGCCAGCGACCGGGCGCGGTGTGGGTGAGCAGGGCGGCGATCAAGCCGCGCGCATTGAGCGGCAGCTTCCAGCGCGCGGGGCAGCTCACGATCACGACGCCGGCCACGTCAGCCGAGTCGGTGGTCAGTGCGGAGAGCACAGCGATGGCCCCCATCGACTCGCCGACGACGACGATCGGCACACCGTCGACAGCGACCGTGTCGATCGCGGCGCGAACGTCGTACCGCTCGTGATCACCGAGCGTTGTCGCGCCGCCCGACGCACCGTGCCCGCGTGCGTCATATGCGAGGACAACACACCCGCAGTCGGCGAGCGCTTCGGCGAGGGCCGTGATCCGGGGCTCATCCGACGAGCCGGCGAACCCATGCACGACCACGACGGCCGCACGGGCGGCGCCCGACGCCGCCCACTGGCGGCCTGACAGCCGAACGCCGTCGCTCGTCTCGAGCGAGATCGCAGTCGCCGCAATCATGCGGCGGCGGCGAGGATCACCTCGGCAAGGTCGGGGCGGCAGATCACGAGATCGGGGAGCCACGGATTGCGTTGGTTGTAGATCAGCTCCGACCCGTCGATGCGCGACACGTGCAAGCCCGCGGCGCGCGCCACCGCGATCGGCGCCGCGGAATCCCACTCGTACTGACCACCGGCGTGCACGTACGCGTCGACGTCACCGGCGACGACGGCCATCGCCTTGGCACCGGCTGATCCCATCGGAACGAGCTCGGCGTCGAGGGCGATGGCGACACGTCGCGCACTGGCCGGCGGGCGGGTCCGGCTCACGACGATGCGCAGCGGTCGTTCACCACGTTCGGGCACCGCGGGCGGTTCCGCGGTCGAGTGCACGAGATCCTGCGCGGGAAGCGCGACCGCACCGGTGTGCACGCCGATGTCGCGCTGCCAGAGCGCGACGTGGACCGCCCAGTCGGTGCGTCCAGACTCGGTGAACTCTCTGGTCCCATCGAGCGGGTCGATGATCCACACTCGGTCGGCGTCGTAGCGCCGTGGATCGTCAACAGATTCCTCGGAGAGCACCGGGTCGTCGGGGTGTTCCGCGGCGAGCAGCTCGAGCAACAGTCGGTTGGCTTGCACGTCACCGGCGTCGCCGACCATCCAGGGGCGGTTCGCGTGATCGTCGAGATGCGCGCGCAGCTCCAGCAGCAGGACGCCGGCCGCGGCGGCGTAGCGCGCAGCGTCCTCGTGATCCGTCATGGTCAGGCAGTCTCTCGCGTGCGAGACGCCCGGGGCATCACGGCCTCATGAACCCGAAGCGCCTCAGGATTCGCTGCCCGGCCTTCGACCGCACGAACAGCACAAAGGCGCGCGCGGCGACCGGGTTCGTCGTTCCGATCAACGGAGCGATCGGATAGCGCGCGATCACGTTCACCCCATTGGGGATGCGCACACGGTCGACGTCACGTTGCGCAGCCTTCACGTCGGTGACGTAGACGATCGCGGCATCGGCGGTGCCGGCGATCACCCGGTTGATCGTGTCCTTGGCGTTCCGACCGGTGGCCACGTCGGGAATGCTGAGGTGGGCCCGCCCGTACACGAGCCGCGCGTACTTTCCGCATGGCGCATCGAAGACGCACGTCACGAGATTGATGCTCCGTTTCAACGTGTCGGCCAGCGTGCGGATGCGCTTCGGATTCCGAGGTGCAACCGCAATCTGCATCCGGTTGCGCGCCACGACGCCGTACCCCGGGTTGACGTGGCCGCTGTCTTCGAGTCGGCCCATCGTTGCCATGTCGGCAGACGCGAACACGTCCGCGTGCACTCGGAACTCGATCTGACTCGCGAGCGTTGTCGACGAGTCGAACTTCAGTGTCACGTGTGTCCCCGGGTACTTCGCCTCGAACTGCTTCGCGATCACCGCGAACGGATCCGAAAGTGATGACGCCGCGAAGACGGTGACGTCTCCTGCCGGTGTCGTCGGGCCCGCAGCGACACCATGTGGTCCCGGTACGCCCAGCGACGTCGCCAGCATCAGGACGCAGACGACACCGACCCGCCTCATTCGAGGCGCCCTCCGCCGCGCGAGTGTCTTCACGATCGGCATGGCAAAGCAGTATCCCTGCGCCGCCTACCCTCGCGCCTACTCAGTCGATCGATGAGGAGAGCTCGGGCATGTCGATGCCGCACGACCCGGACGCCACGGTGCCGGCCTCCGACGGCGGATATCCCGGCTCGATGGATCCGACGCAGCGCGTGCCGCGCCCGCAGTACGGCGGACCGGCGGGCCCGGGCGACGAACCGCCCGACCAGGTCTGGGACGACGACGACGGTGCGCGTCGCCGTCGCATGGCGCTCATCGGTGGCGCGGTGCTCGTCGTGGGCGTGCTCGTCGGCGGGATGGTCGCGCTCGCCGCAGGAGGTGGCGGCGGCAAGAAGGAGCACGTCACCACGACATCGTTGTCGTCGTCCACGAGCACGTCGACGAGCACCAGCACTTCGACCAGCACCACGACGTCGACCACCACCGCGGCCGGTCCACAGATCCTTCAGTTCACCGCGAACCCCAACCCGGTCGTGTGCAACAGCCCGGGCACGGTGAACCTGTCGATCACCTGGGCCACGCAGAACACCAGTGGCGTCACGATCAGCATCGATGGGAACGCGTACAACAGCTACGGGCCGACCGGGAACGCGCAAGTGCCGTTCGCATGTCTGTCGGGTCAGCACACGTATGTGCTCACCGCGAACGGGCTCAATGGTCAGCACGTCGTGCAGTCGATCGCCGTGACGGGTCAGACACCGCCGTCGACGACAACGACTACTTAGGCGTCGAAGTCAAGCGGCGTAGAGCGACACCTCCGTCGCCTTCACGCTGGCCCAGACTTCGGCACCGACATCGACCGCCAAGCTCGCGCGAGACGCGGACGTGATCTCGGCGACGAGCCGATCCTGCCCGACCTCGAGTGTCACGCGCGCGCGCCGACCTTGGTCGTCGACATCGATGACCCTGCCCTGAAAGGTGTTGCGCGCGCTCCCGCTGGGTTGATCGCGGTGCAACGTGACGGCGTCGGGAGCGATCATCGCCAGCACGTCGCCGCTGAGCTCGTCGTCCGGTGACACGGAGATGACAGTGCCGTGCGCCGTCGTGAAGTCGTCACCCCGAAGCACGCCGCGGTAGAGGTTCACGCCGACGAAATCCGCGATGAAGCGCGAGCGTGGGTGGGCGCGCAGGTCGTCGATCGTGCCGATCTGGCGCACGGCGCCGTCCTCGAGGATCACCACCCGAGTTGCGAGCGCGAAGGCATCGACCGGGTCGTGGGTCACGACGATCCGCGCCCCGCTGAACTGCTCGAGCTCCTTGCGGAGTGACCGGCGGACCTCCGAGCGAGCGGTCGTGTCGAGCGCCGCGAGGGGCTCGTCGAGAAGGAGCAGCTTCGGTTCGAGGATCAGGGCGCGGGCGAGGGCAACCCGCTGCGCCTGGCCGCCGGAGAGGGCGCCCGGACGCGCGTCGAAGTGCTGGTCGAGACCCATCTCCGCGAGCCGCGTCCGGGCCGCGTCCTGCGCCATCGCGCGGGAGACGCCTTGCGATCGAAGACCGAACGCGACGTTGTCGATCGCGTTCAGGTGAGGAAAGAGGAGGTAGTCCTGGAAGACGAAGCCGATCGAACGACGCTCGGTGATGACCCAGCTGTCGGTCTCGGGTTCGTCGAGCACCACGCCGTCGAGCGCGACGCGTCCCTCGTCGATCGGGGTGAGTCCGGCCAGCGCGCGCAGGAGGGTCGTCTTGCCGGCGCCGTTCGGTCCGAGCAGGACGACCGTCTCGCCCGCGTCGACGGCGAGCTCGACATCGAGCTTCAGCGTGCCGACCGTCACCCGAACCCGGGCTTCGAGCATCACACTCGCAACCAGTGGTCCCGCAGCGACACGAGCACCGCCAGCGACACGGCGATGAGCACGAGGCTGAGCGCGATCGCCGCTTCCGGGCGCGTCTCGAAGGCAAGGAAGATCTTCAGCGGCATCGTCTGGGTCTTGCCTTGGAGGTTGCCGGCGAAGGTGATCGTCGCCCCGAACTCGCCGAGAGCGCGCGCCCAGGCGAGCGCGGCTCCGGCGATCACGGACGGTGCGATGAGCGGCAACGTCACTCGGCGGAATCGCGTCCAGCGCCTGGCGCCGAGCGTCGCAGCCGCTTCTTCGTACCGCTGATCGAAGCCACGCAGCGCGGCCTCGACCGTGATGACGAAGAACGGCATCGCGACGAACGTCTCGGCCAGGATCGCTCCGCCGATCGTGAAGGGGAGCCGGATCCCGAACCAGTCGTCGAGGTACTGCCCGACGATGCCGCGGCGGCCGAAGGCCAGGAACAGCGCGACCCCGCCGACCACGGGCGGCAGGATCATCGGAAGGATCACGCACGCGCGCAGCAACCGCCGGCCGCGAAAGCTCGCTCGTGCCAGCACCCACGCGAGTGGTGTGCCGAAGACGAGAGCAAGGAGCGTCGCCGCGAGCGAGCACTCGATCGACACTCGAAGCGCGTCGAGCGTCGACGAGTCACTGATCTGATCGCCGAGCTCGGACCACGGAGCCCGCACGACCATCCCGATCAGCGGTAGGACGAAGAACGCGAGCGCGACCGCGGCAAGGAACCACGCGGCCGGCGGCGGTCGACGCCCGTCACGGGTGCGCCTACCGCGAGGCCGATCGTTCATGTCGAGGGCGTCACGGCTTGAGGAAGCCGAAGCTTCTGAGCGTCTTCAGCCCAGCCTTCGACGTCACGAACTTGACGAACGCCTTGGCCAGTGCCTTGTTCTGCGTGGCGCCCACGACCGCGATCGCGTATTCGGCGATGACGTTGTCGGACTTCGCGATGGGGACGCGGTCGACGTCATCCGATGCAGCCTTCACATCGGTGACATACACGACCGCGGCATCGGCTTCGCCGAGGCTCACCTTCGTGAGCGTGTCCTTGGCGGTCAGCCCGGTCGGCACCGTCGGAACAGCGAGGCCCGCCTGCTGATACGCCCGCCGCGCGTACTTGCCGCACGGAACATCGGCCGCGCACAACGTCAGCAGCACGCTCGGCTTCAAGGTGTCCGCCAGCGTCTTGATGCCTTTCGGGTTCCCGGGTTCGACTGCGATCTCGAGCCGATTCCGCACGAAGACGACCGACCTTCCGCTCACGCCGTTCGCGGCGTGGAGCTTGTCGATGTTCGCGGTGTCCGCCGATGCGAACACATCACCTTCGCCGCTTTCCTCGATCTGCGTCTCGAGCGTCGACGACGACCCGAAGTTGAAGGTGACCTCGGCGCCTTCGTACTTCTTCTGGAAGTCCTTGCCGAGCTTCGTGAACGCCTCGGTCAGCGACGACGCCGCGAAGACGGTGATCTCCCCGGTCGGCTTGTTCGCCGGCGGCGCGGACGCTGAGGCCGTGGTGGTGCCGGCGAGGGTTGCGCTGCAGAGCAGCGCCGCGATCAAAGGTGCGAGGACGCGCGCTGTGCGTCGCAAGGTGATCCCCCGGCGTGCGACTCTCTATTAGTCTCAATGAGACTATTAGTGCCCTACGCAACTCGCCACTCGTGCTCTCGCTGACGGACTGGGTGGTGCTCGGCGTCCTGGCCGAGACTCCCCGGCACGGCTTCGCGGTGGCGCGCGAGCTCAGCGCCGAGGCCGAGCTCGGCCAGATCTGGACCGTTCGGCGCCCGCTCGTCTACCGATCGCTCGATCACCTCGAGGATGTCGGGCTCATCGAGGCGCGAACTATCGAGCGCGGAGATCAAGGGCCGCATCGCAGGGTGCTCGCTCCGACGCGCGCGGCACGTCGTCGGCTCGAGCAATGGCTGGACGAGCCGATCGGACATCCGCGCGACGCGCGGGCTGCCCTGCTCGTGAAGTTCGCGCTTCGCGCTCGTCGCGGTCTCCCGCTCGCATCGCTCGCGCGCGCACAAAGCGTCGTGTTCGAGGACGCACTCTCTGCGCTCGGTCGCCAGCTGCAGGAGGCCGATGGTGTGCAACGCGTCATCGCCCAGTATCGCTACGAAGCGAATCTCGCGATCCACCGCTTTCTCGACGCGGTGATCAGCATGGAGAACCGTCCCGGACGCGACCGACGTACCATCACGGCATGAGCATCGCCGTGCCGCTCGAAGAGCTGCGTGCCCAGATCGACTCGTACTCGACGCTCCCGTACTTGCTCACGGTGAGCGATGACGGCCGGCCGCATTGCGTTGGCTTACCGGTGGAGTGGAACGACGACGAGCTCGTGATGACGACCGGTCGTCGGACACACGAGAACGCCGCGGCGCGGCGGGCAGTGTCGCTGCTTTGGCCGCCGAACGAAGTCGGTGGCTACAGCCTCATCCTCGACGGCGCAGTGACGTCGACCGAAGATCCTGGCGACGGCCTCGGCGACTTGCGACTGACCGTCCGGCCCGAGCGCGCGGTGTTGCACCGTCCACGAGTGGGCGAGGGCGCGTCGGCGAACGCGTGCGGTGCCGAATGCGTTCCGATCCTCGACGCCTGATGTCAGCTCCCTGACGATCCCCGCGTCGTGAGCGCGACCGGGATCGACTCGACCCACGGTCCGCTCGAGCGAGCCGCAAGATCGGCGAACGTCGTGTTGTCGATGATGTCGATCGTGGCGTCGCGCACGTCGGCCCACGTCTGCTGGAGCGCGCAGCCCACCGCCATCGCGCAGGGTTCAGGCTCGTTGCGGGTCGCACACGAGATCGGGGCGAGCGGCCCTTGGATCAGTCGCACGACCTTGCCGAGGGTGATGTCCTCGGGGGAGTGGTTGAGCCGGTAGCCGCCGGATGGCCCACGCTCGGAACGCACGATGCCGGCGCTCCGCAGCTGGGGGAGCACTTGCTCGAGGACGCTGACCGGCGTCCCCGTGGCCGCGGCGAGCTCCTGGATCTTCCGCGACGCGCCGTCGTCCGCGATCGCGAGGGCGAGGACCGCTCGTGTCGCGTAGTCGGTGCGACGTGTGATCCACATGGACGAGCCCTCCCGAGCGCGCGACTTGACCTGAGCGTGATGCTCTCTTAGATTACTTTCCTACGTATTCCGACAATCCCTGTCAACATTATAGGGAACTCGCCTGAGGAGGTCAATCCCCCGTGTCTCCTGCCATCTCCCGCCGCGTGCGCTCCGTCGCCCTCGGCGCCCTCATCGGACTTCTGATTGGGGTCGCGGGCGTCGCCGTGACGCCGGCGGGCGCCCAGGAGCAGGTCACGCTCCGGCTCGGCTACTTCCCGAACGTCACCCACGCCACCGCGATCGTCGGCGTGGAGTCGGGCATCTTCGAGAAGGCCCTCGGCGACAACGTGAAGCTCGAGCTGCTCACGTACTCGACGGGCACCCAGGCGCTCGAGGCGTTCTTCGCGGGTGCCATCGACGCCACCTACATCGGCCCGAACCCGGCGATCAACGGCTACGCGCAGTCGAACGGTGAAGCGCTGCGCATCATCTCCGGCGCGACGTCCGGCGGTGCGTTCCTCGTCGTCAACGACGACATCAAGAAGCCGAAGGACTTGGAGGGCAAGACCCTCGCGAGTCCGTCGCTCGGCAACACGCAGGACGTCGCGCTGCGCTCGTGGCTGAAGAAGAAGGGCTTCGCGACCGACACCGAGGGCGGCGGCGACGTGCACATCGTTCCGCAGGACAACGCGCTCACCCTCGAGGCGTTCCAGGCGGGTGACATCGACGGCGCGTGGGTGCCCGAGCCGTGGGCGACGCGCCTGGTCGACGAAGGCGGCGGTCATGTGCTCGTCGACGAGCGTGATCTCTGGCCCGACGGCAAGTACGTGACGACGCACCTGATCGTCGCGACGCCGTATCTCCAGGAGCACAAGAGCGTCGTGAAGCGCTTGCTCGAAGGTCAGGTCGAGGCGAACGACTACATCGCGAAGCACCGCGAGAAGGCCGAGCAGCTCGTCGCCGACGGCATCAGCCGCATCACGGGCAAGGACGTGTCCGTCGACCTCGTGGCGAAGACATTCGAGAACCTCACGTTCACGGATGATCCGATCGCTTCGTCGCTGCGGAAGTCGGCAACCGCGGCGGAGAAGGTCGGGCTGCTCGATCCCGTCGACCTCGACGGCATCTACGACCTTCGCCTCCTGAACAAGGTGCTGGCGGCGAAGGGCGAGCCGAAGGTGTCAGCGAAATGAGTGCGAGCGCGCCTCCCCGTGAACCGGTGATCGAGCCTGCGGTACCGGCGGCCCCCCACGAGGGGGCCGCTCGCCGCGCCGGCACGATTCACCTCGCCGACGTCTCGAAGGTCTACGGCGATGCATCGAACGCGGTGCACGCACTCGATCGCGTGACGCTCGACGTCGAGCCCGGCGAGTTCGTCTGTCTGCTCGGCGCCTCGGGCTGCGGCAAGAGCACGCTGCTGAACCTGGTCGCGGGGCTCGACGGCGCGTCGGCCGGCTCCGTGGACGTCGAGGGTCGGACGAGCCTTCTCTTCCAGGAAGCGGCGCTGTTCCCGTGGCTCACGGCGAGCGGCAACGTCGAGCTGGCGCTGCGACTGGACGGCGTGTCGGCGAAGGCCGAGCGCCGTGAACGCGCTCGCCAGCTGCTCGCGTCCGTGCATCTCGACGGATTCGAGCGGAAGCGGCCGCACGAGCTGTCCGGCGGGATGCGCCAGCGAGTCGCGCTCGCGCGCGCACTCGCACAGCAAGTCGATGTGCTGCTCATGGACGAGCCGTTCGGTGCGCTCGACGCGATGACGCGCGACATCCTCCACGACGAGATCGAACGGTTGTGGCGCGAACAGGGGTTGACGGTGCTGTTCGTCACTCACAACGTGCGCGAAGCCGTGCGTCTCGGTGACCGGGTGGTGCTCCTCTCGAGCCGTCCCGGGCGTCCGATCGCGGAGTACCCGGTGACGATCGCGAGGCCGCGCCGCATCGACTCGCCCGAAGTCGCCACGTTGGCGGCGACCATCACCGATCGGCTGCGGGAGGAGGTGCGACGCCATGGCGAACGCCACGATTGACACGCGTCATGACGCGGAGCTGTCCGGGCTCGACGCGCTCGAGCTCGCGGTCGCGCCTCGTCAGAATCGCGCTGCGCGCCTATGGAGCGCGGCGTGGCCCAAGCTCGTCGCGACGGGGCTCTTCTTCGGCATCTGGGAGCTCATCGCGATCTCGGGATGGAAGCCCGATTACGTGCTGCCCGGCCCCGGGCCGGTGTTCGCGACGCTGTACCACGACTTCGGAGACATCCTCGAGGCTGCGCAGACGACGTTGCTCCGCGCGCTCCAGGGCTTCGCGCTCGCGCTGCTCATCGGCGGGATCATCGGTGGCCTGGTCGCGCGCAACCGCGTGCTTCGGTCGGGCATCGGCTCTTGGATCACCGGTCTTCAGACCATGCCGTCGATCGCATGGTTCCCACTTGCGATCCTCGTCTTCAAGGCGAGCGAGTCGGCGATCCTCTTCGTCGTGGTGCTCGGCGCGGCGCCATCGATTGCCAACGGGCTGATCAATGGCATCGACAACATCCCGCCCGTCCTCTTGCGCGCGAGTCGCGTGCTCGGGGCGCGCGGGTTGCAGGCGTTTCGCCATGTGGTGCTCCCGGCCGCTCTCCCGTCGTTCGTCGGCGGCTTGAAGCAGGGGTGGTCGTTCGCGTGGAGGAGCCTGCTCGCTGGCGAGCTGCTCGTGCAGATCGTCGGGACCAAGTCGCTCGGCTTCCGGCTCGAGACCGAGCGGACCTTCGCCGACGCCGACGGGATCATGGCCGTGATGATGGTGATCTTCGTGATCGGCGTCGTGGTCGACGCCCTCTTCTTCGCCAAGGCCGAGCGGGCGATCCGGCGCCGGTACGGGCTCCTTGACGAGGCGGTGGGCTGACCGGGTCGACGCCCGATCGTTTGCTCGGCCGGGGGGAGGGGGTAAGGTTACTCGTCAGTAACTTGTGCTCCCCCCGGAGGCACCCATGTCGGACTTCAGCCTCGATCTCAACGAGGACCAGCTCCAGATCCAGAAGTGGGTCCACGACTTCGCCGAGGACGTCATCCGTCCCGCCGCCCACGAGTGGGACGAGCGAGAGGAGATGCCCTTCCCGATCATCGAGGAGGCCTCCAAGATCGGCCTCTACTCGATGGACTTCTTCGCCCAGTGCGCCACCGACCCGGCCGGGCTGATGCTGGCCCTCGCGAGCGAGGAGCTTGCGTGGGGCGACGCCGGCATCACGCTCGCGATCCTCGGCAGCACGTTGGCAGTGAGCGGCATCCTCGCCAGCGGCACGCCGCAGCAGATCGGTGAGTGGCTGCCGCAGTGCTTCGGGACGCCCGACAAGATCCAGCTCGGCGCGTTCGCGGTGAGCGAGCCCGACGCCGGGAGCGACGTGTCGAGCCTGCGCACGCGCGCCGAGTACGACGAGAAGTCCGACGAGTGGGTGCTCAACGGCACCAAGACCTGGATCACCAACGGCGGCATCGCCGACGTGCACGTCATCGTCGCCCAGGTCGATCCCGACCTGAAGGGGCGCGGTCACGCCGCCTTCGTCGTCGGACCGGGCACGCCCGGCATCAGCCAGGGCCAGAAGTTCAAGAAGCACGGCATCCGCGCGAGTCACACCGCCGAGGTCATCCTCGACGACTGTCGAATCCCGGGTCTCAACCTGCTGGGCGGCAAGGACAAGCTCGACATGCGGCTGGCACGCGCGCGTGAAGGACAGAAGACGCGTACGCAGGCCGCGATGAGCACCTTCGAAGCGACCCGTCCGCTTGTGGGTGCGCAGGCGCTCGGCATCGCGCGCGCCTCGTACGAGTTCGCGCTCGACTATGCGAAGGAGCGCAAGGCGTTCGGTCGGCCGATCATCGAGAACCAGGGGATCGCGTTCAAGCTCTCCGACATGAAGACGGAGATCGACGCCGCCCGCCTGCTCGTGTGGCGCGCGTGCTGGATGGCCGCAGCCAAGAAGCCGTTCGAATCCGGCGAAGGCTCGATGAGCAAGCTGAAGGCCGGTGAAGTGGCGGTGAAGGCATCCGAAGAGGCGATCCAGATCCTCGGCGGCTACGGGTACACGCGCGACTACCCCGTCGAGCGTTGGCACCGCGATTCGAAGATCTACACGATCTTCGAAGGCACCTCCGAGATCCAGCGTCTCGTCATCGCGCGCGCGATCTCAGGCATGCACATCGACTGAGCTTCACCCCGGCGGCCCGCACGTCTCGAAGTTCCTCGGGTCGCACACGTTGCCTTGCACGCCGAGCGCCGCGTAGCACGCAGACGCGAACGTGAGCTGTGCCTGCGTCACCGAGTGCGCCAAGTTGTCGCACATGTTCTGCGGGTTGAGCAGCCACTTGCCCTTCTTGAGCACCGCGTCGCCCTGACTGCCCCTCGACACCACGTTTCCCCCGATCGAGACTTCGTACGTGAAGTCAGCCGCGGTCTTGCCCTGGCAGGTTGCCTTCAGGTTGACCGCTTTCGGCGTCGCGCCCGGGTTGGGGGGCTGCGCGGTGAGCAGCTGCTGGACCGCTGACTGGTACGCGTCGACCTGATCCGGGGACAGGTCGCTGACCTTGACGATGTCGGCGGCGTCGTCGGTCTTGTACAGCTTGTTGAGCGCCTTGGTGATCGCCTTCGACGCCGACTTGGTGGCGCACTTCGTCAGCTTCTTCTCGCTGACGGACGCCCCCGCCTCGGCCGACATCCCCAGTGCGAGCACGAACGCCGCGCACAGTCCGGCGATCACGACGGTTGCGGATCTCTGCCCGAGTCGCTGCACGGCTCCCCCTCTTCCAACGATCGACCGCCGCCGTTCGCCCGCGTGCGGTGACCTCAGTATCGACCGCCCGGCCCAGAAACTCCACCGGCTCCACCGGGCATGCGCCGCAACAGGCGCACGCCTACGCTCGGGCTGCTGTGCGCACCGCAATCCGCTCTTGCCCGCTCTGCGAGGCCGGCTGCGGGCTCGAGATCACGCTGAAGGGGTCACCCGGCGCGGAAGAGGTCGTTCGCATCCGCGGTGACCGCGAGGACGTCTTCAGCCACGGCTTCATCTGTCCCAAGGGGTCGACCCTCAAGCAGCTCCACGAGGATCCCGACCGGCTGCACACGCCGCTCGTGCGCCGCGACGGGAAGCTCCAGCCGGCGACATGGGACGAGGCGTTCGGCGAGATCGAAGCTCGCCTGCTGCCGATCATGGAGCAGCACGGCCGCGACGCAGTCGCCGTGTACCTCGGCAACCCGACCGTTCACCTGCTGGCCGGCCTGGTGTACGGCCGTGTCCTGATCAAGGCGCTCGGCAGCAACAGCATCTTCTCCGCGAGCACGGTCGATCAGCGTCCGAAGGAGATCTCTGCGGGGTTGATGTTCGGAGGATCGCTCACGATTCCAGTTCCCGACATCGACCGCACCGACTACTTGCTCATGCTCGGCGCGAATCCGTGGGCGTCGAACGGCAGCCTCGCGACCGCCCCCGACTGGCCCGGGCGCATGACCGCGATCATGGAGCGCGGCGGCAAGGTCGTGGTGCTCGATCCCCGTCGCACTCGCACCGCGGAAGAAGCGTCCGAGCATCATCCCATTCGACCGGCGACGGACGCGTTCTTCTTGATGGCGTTGGTCAACACGCTGTTCGCCGAAGGACTCGTCGACCTTCGTGACTTGACCGACTCGGTCATCGGACTCGACGACGTCGAGCGTGTAGTTGCCGACTTCACGCCCGAGCGCGTCGCGCCGATCTGCGCGATCGACGCCGAGACGATTCGTCGACTCGCACACGAGCTGGCCGGCGCCGAGCGCGCCGTCGTCTACGGGCGGATCGGCACCACGACACAAGAGTTCGGCACGCTCGCAAGCTGGCTGATCGACGTGCTCAACGTCATCACGGGGAATCTCGATCGACCCGGCGGCGCCATGTTCACGCGCGCCGCGCTCGGCGCGTCCAACACGCGGGGTGCTCCGGGGGTCGGTCGCGGTCTCCGCATCGGCCGCCGCCAGAGCCGGGTCCGCGGCTTACCCGAGTCGCTCGGCGAGCTGCCCGTCGTCTGTCTCGCGGAAGAGATCGACACGCCCGGGGACGGCCAGATCCGCGCACTCATCACGCACGCAGGCAATCCGGTGCTCTCGACGCCGAACGGCTCGCGTCTCGATGCCGCCCTCGAGAAGCTCGACTTCATGCTCTCGTTCGACATCTACGTGAACGAGACGACGCGTCACGCCGACGTGATCCTTCCCGGCGCGAGCCCGCTCGCGAAGGGGCACTACGACCTCGCGCTCCTTCAGCTGGCCGTGCGCAACGTCGCGAACTACTCGTCGCCGGTCTTGCCGCTGGCCGACGGCGAGCTCGAGGACTGGCAGGTGCTCGCGAAGGTCGCGCTCATCCTCCAAGGGATGGGCCGCGACGCTGATCCGGCGATCGTCGACGACCTCACCATCGGCACGTTGCTGCAGTCCGCCGTGAGCGATGAGCACTCGCCAGTGCACGGACGTGACGTCAACGAGCTGCTCGCGGAGCTCGGACCGCGCACCGGTCCCGAACGGATCATCGACTTCATGGCACGGACCGGTCCCTACGGCGACGGCTTCGGCGCCCGTGAGGGTGGGCTCACGCTCGACCTGATGCTCGAGAACCCACACGGGATCGACTTCGGCCCGCTCGAGCCGCGCATTCCCGAGGTCCTGCGCACGCCGAGCGGCAAGATCGAGCTCGCGCCCGAACCGCTGGTTGCTGATGTCGGCCGATTGCGCAACGCGCTCGATCGCGAGCGCAATGGGGGGATGGTGCTCGTCGGCCGGCGCGACCTTCGCTCCAACAATTCGTGGATGCACAACGTCAATGTGCTGGTGAAGGGCAAGCCGCGCTGCACGTTGCACGTGCACCCGACGGACGCGACGCGACTCGGGCTGTGCGCCGGATCGTTGGCGCGCGTGTCTGCACGCACGGGGCAGATCGACGTGCCGGTCGACGTGACCGATGAGGTCATGCCTGGTGTCGTGAGCCTCCCGCACGGTTGGGGACACGACCTCCCAGGCGTGGCGATGTCCGTGGCAGCCGCCAACGCGGGCGTGAACTCGAATCTGGTCGCGGACGAAGAGTGCTACGACGCGCTCTCGGGCAACGCGGTGCTCAACGGTCTGTCCGTCACCGTGGCACCTGCGGCCACCGGCTGAGGGATCGCGCGCTGGCCGAGTACCCGACGATCGCTTCACTCGCGGCGCGCCTCGGCCAGACCGAGGGCGACCAGGTCGCGGTCATGCGACGCGTCGGCGACGAGTGGCGCAACCAGACGTACGCCGATCTGGCTACGGAGATCCGGGCTGCTGCGCGCGGTCTCATCGACCTCGGCATCGAACCCGGCGATCGGTTCTGCATCCTCGGTGAGACCCGACCGGAGTGGACAGTCGGTGACCTCGCGGCGGCGATGTGCGGCGCCACGGTCGTACCGATCTACGCCACGAACTCGCCCGAGGAGTGCGAGTGGGTGCTGAGCAACTCTGGTGCGCGTGCGGTGCTGTGCGAGAACGCCGCGCAGGTCGAGAAGATCGATCGGGTCCGGAGCGCACTGCCGGAGCTCGGGCACGTCCTCACCATCGACGCCGACGGGTGCGGAGCGGATGTGGTCTCGCTGCAATCGCTCGCGTCGGGCGCGAACGGTGATGACACTGAGATCGAACGGCGCGCTGCCGCAGTGCAGCCCGGCGACGCGTACACGATCGTGTACACGTCCGGCACGACCGGACCGCCGAAGGGTTGCGTGCTCACGCACCGCAACTTCGGATATGTCTGTGCAAGCGTCCGGACCACGCGGGTCATTCGCCCCGACGATCGCGTGTATCTCTACCTTCCGCTCGCGCACGTGTTCGCGCGCATCGTGCAGACCGCCTCCCTGGAGGTTGGTGCCACGCTCGCGTACTACGGCGGCAAGATCCCAGAGCTGCTCACGGAGCTCGGTCAGGTGCGTCCTCACTACCTGCCGTCGGTGCCGCGAATCTTCGAGAAGCTGTACACCGCGGCGCAGTCGATGGGTGACGTCGATTTGGAACAGCGGCGCGAGATCGCGAAGTCGCTCTTCGGCGGTGAGCTGCGCCAGGCCACATCGGGCGCGGCGCCGATCGCGCCCGAGATCCTGCAGTTCTTCGAGGAGGCCGGCGTTCCGGTGCTCGAGGGCTACGGGCTCACGGAGACCACCGGCGTCGCCACGGTCTCCACGGTCGAAGATCACAAGTTCGGCACTGTGGGCCGAGCCCTCGACGGCGTCGACATCCGGATTGCTGACGACGGCGAGATCGTCATGCGAGGACCGAACATCTTCGACGGCTACTACCGGAACGACGAAGCGACGCGCGACGTCCTCGAGGACGGTTGGTTCCACACGGGCGACCTCGGCGAGATCGACGACGAGGGGTACCTCCGCATCACCGGTCGCAAGAAGGACCTCATCATCACGGCCGGCGGCAAGAACATCAGCCCGGCCAACCTCGAGAACGACCTCAAGCAGTCGCCGCTGATCTCCCAAGCAGTGGTGTTCGGCGACCGTCGTCCGTACCTGGTCGCGATCCTCACGTTGGATGCTGAAGAAGCGGAGAAGTTCGCGACGGCGCACGGCCTGCCGACCGATCTTGCGAAGCTCGCCGCGTCGCCCGAGCTGCGCGACGCGCTTCAGGCCGTCGTCGACGACGTGAACTCCCGGTACGCGCGCGTCGAGCAGATCAAGCGCTTCACGGTGCTGGACCATGATTTCACGCACGACGACGGCCACCTCACGCCGACGTTGAAGCTCAAGCGCAATGTCGTGAACGCGGACTACGCCGACGACTTCGCTCGTCTGTACGAAGGTGATGAGGGGTCATGAGTCTTGAGCTCGTGCCGCTTGCCGAGGCGCGGATCAAGCTCCGTGATCCCATCGTGGTCGGGAATGCGTCGGTCGGTACTCGGGTGATCATCGAGGTCGAGACTGCTGAGCTCGAGGGTGAGCGCCTGCGCGCGACGCTGAAGGGGAGCAGTGCCGCCGACTGGTTCAGCATCGGTCCTGATATGACCGGCACGCTCGATGTGCGCGCGCTCTTCGAGACCCACGATGGCGCACTTGTCTTCATGTATTACACGGGGCGAACCAACCTCGGTGAGCCGAACTCGCCGCTCTACACGACGCCGCGCTTCGAGACTGGCGACGATCGCTACCGCTGGCTCAACCACATGCAGGCCGTCGGCAAGGGAACGCTCGAAGGAAGCTCGCTCAGCTACGAGATCTACGAGCTGAGGTAGGGCGTTCGGGTCAGGCCTCCCAGTCGGTCCGATCGTCGCGCGACGGCTGACGACCGGTCCGGAACGGACACAACGGCGCGTCGATCAGCACGATGCGCTCCCATCGTTCGACGAGCTCCTGGGCACCGGCGCGCCACTCGCGTAGCTCCTCGTCGTCACCGTGGGCCTTCTCGAAGTTGGCCCAGTCGGGCCACGTCGGGATCGACCACAGCAGCACGCACTCGTCATCGTTCGTCATCGCCGTGCGCCACGCGCCGACCAGCTCCCACTTGTACCGACTTCCGATCGGCATCAGCGCGTCGCGCACGTTCTCGAGAAAATCGGAAGCCCAACCCGAGCGCACACGCACGAGCTCGTGCGCGTAACACGCACCCCGCACGCCGTCGGCGCACAGCTCCTCGATCGGCCGCGTCCACGGCGCGGGCTCCAGGATGCGGTCGACGCCACCGCGCCGAAGATCGGCCGCGGTTGCCCACCACTTCTCGAGCGCCGGGTCCTGCGCGCCCGCGCCGACCGCCTCGACCTGGAACGACGCGGCCAAGCCGTCCCAGCCGTCGTGCTCCCAGATGTTCACGGTCTCGGGCCAGCGACCCGTCGATCCCAGTACCGCCCAGACGCCGTAGCAAAGCTGGTTGCGTTGGTCCTGGCCTTCGGGGCTCCAGTTCGCGGTCATGTGGTGCATGTACTTGGCGCGGTTGTGGCCAATGATGTCGATGAACTCGTGGATGTAGACCTTCTCGTTGGCCATGCGCCCACATCATGGCGGCTTCGGCGCCGCGGGTGATATTCGTGACCGGCCGCGAGCGTTGAAGGTGACGACATGAAGCGCTTCCTGATTGCCGGGCTCACCGGTGCGCTCCTCCTCCTCGGGTGGACCGGTGGTGCCGACGCCAGGTCATCGGCCGCGAAGGTCCCGGCCGAGGCGTCGAAGGGGTGCAAGAAGCACACCAAGGTGCCAAGAGGCGACACGCTGGCCCACATCCAGTCCGGCGGCGCGAGGCGCGACTACTACCGGTTCATCCCGCGCGCGTACAACGGCAAGAAGCCGCTCCCCGTGGTGATGAACCTCCACGGGCACAGCGAGCCGTACACCTTCCACCGGAGCGCGACGAACCTCGGAAACTTCGGCAACAAGCACGGGTTCATCACGCTCACGCCGAACGGTTCTGGCCCGCCGCCGAAGTGGGAGACCGAAGAAGGCTCCGCCGACGTCCAGTTCCTGATCGATCTGCTCGACGAGGTCGAGGCGACGCTGTGCGTCGACCAGCGCCGCGTCTTCGTCACCGGTTACTCGAACGGAGCCTTCGTCACGTCGTTGTTCGCGTGCAAGTACGCGGATCGGTTTGCTGCATTCGCGCCGGTCGCTGGCATTCGCAACCCACCCAACTGCGCGCCCTCGCGTCCGGTGCCGATCATCGCGTTCCACGGTGTCGCCGACGAGTGGATCGCGTACAACGGTGGCTATGGACCCGGGCCGTACAACCTTCCGCCCGACGAGACGGAAGAGCTGCTGCACTCGGGCGAAGCGACGTATTCAGATCTCTCGATTCCGGAGATCGCCGCGGCGTGGGCGGCGCGCAACGGCTGCGACGCGACACCAACCGAGACGAAAGTCGCGGACGACGTGACGCTCATCAAGTACAGGTGCCCGGACCGCGCGGACGTGGAGCTCTACGCAATCGAAGGTGCGGGACACACGTGGCCCGGCAGCAAGGGGTTCGTGGGATTGAAGTCGTACATCGGACCGACGACGCTGTCGATCAGCGCGAACGCGTTGATGTGGAAGTTCTTTCAGCAGCATCCACTACCGAAGGGATGACGAAACCTCCTCCTGGGTAGACCGCGTTGAACGGTCGAGTGCTGAGGAGGCCGTCATGCCGGCCAAGCGAGCAAGCGTCAAGAACGAGAAGCAGTACGAAGGTCTGCGCAAGAAGGGGATGTCCAAGTCGCGCGCCGCCGCGATCTCGAACTCACCGGGCGCGTCGAAGCGCGGCGGCAAGAAGGCGTCATCGGGTGGCACGTCGTCCCAGTCGCGCAAGTCGAGCGGACCGGGCTCCGGCGGCAACCGTCGCCAGAAGCAGGCTGCCGGTCGTAAGGGCGGCAAGGCCGCCGCGCGCAAGCGCAGCTGACCAACCGAACCGAGATCAGGGCTCGAACGGGCCTTTGCCCATCTGGTCGCGCACGGTGACGACTGGCGGGTTCGTGAGGCTTCGGCGTTGCCAGTTCGCGCCATCGACCACCAGCGTGTGCCCCGAGATGAAACGCGCATACGGCGACGCCAGGAACGTGGCCGCCCAGCCCAGCTCTTGTCGTTGGCCGACGCGCATCGCGGGCTGACAGGGGTCCTTGTCGCTCGTGCGGTCGAGGTTGCCCTTGATGTCCTCGGTCATGTCCTCGTGCGGGAACAGGCCTGGCACGAGCCCATTGACCTGGATGCCGTAAGGACCCCACTCGACCGCGAGCGATTCCGTGAGGTTCTTGACGCCGGCCTTCGCTGCCGCCGAGTGCGCGAATCCCGGTCCACCCGTCCACGCGTAGGACGCGCCGACGTTGATGATCGAACCGGGAGTGCCGGCCACGAGATGACGACGAGCGAACTCGCGCGCGCAGAAGAAGGTGCCGTTCAAGGTGATGTCGATCACCGTGCGCCACGCGTTGGGGGACATGTCCTCGGCAGGAACGGGGAAGTTCGCGGCCGCGTTGTTCACGAGCACATCCGGCAGCCAAAACGCCCGCTCGGCGGCGTCGAACGCGGCGGCGATGCTCTCGGCCTCGCGTATGTCGCACGTCACCGTTTCGACCGGGATCGCGAGCTCGCTCAGCGCCTCGCGGCCCGCTTGCAAGTGCTCGTCCTTGCGACTGGCGATCACGATCGACGCTCCGAGCCGTCCGAACTCGGTGGCGATCGCCTTACCAAGACCCGTGCCGCCACCGGTGACGAACACGCAGGTCCCGTCGTAGGTGCCCGGGGCGAGCGCCGACTCGCCCGGCGGCGGCGGGGCGGGGAGCCCAGTTGCTTCAGCCATCGCTCGTCAGCTTCCCGTGAAGCGCGGATCGCGGTCTTCGGCGCGCGCCGCCCGCAGCTCCGCGAAGTCGTCGCTCTTGTTGATGAACGTCTGGTAGATCATCTCGTCGTTCATGGAGGCACGGATCTCGGGCACCGCGAGGTGACGGATCACCTCGCGTGCCATCTTGATCGTCACCGCTGGAGCCCGGGCGATCTGCTCGGCAGCTTCTCGAACCGTCGCGTCGAGCTCGTCGGCGGGAACGACCCGACTGACGATCCCATGCGCGAGCGCCTCCTCAGCCGACACCACGCGGCCGGTGAGCACCATGTCGCTCACGAATCCGTGGCCACACATCTCGAAGAGGACCGCCACGCCTCCGGTGTCGGGGATCACGCCGTACGTCGTCTCCGGGAGCCGGAACCTCGCGTCCTCGGACGCGATCCGGATGTCGCACATCAGCGCACGCTGGAACGACCCGCCCATCACCCAGCCCTTGCACGCGACGATGACCGGAGCGTCCATCTCCCAGAGCTGCTGGATGCCGCGGTGCCCCCGCCGCATGAGCTCGTGGTGTGAGAGCTCGACTTTGAGGTTCCCGATCGAGCCGACATCACGCCCCGACGAGAACGACTTTCCCTCGCCGCGCCAGATCACCGCGCGGATGTCGGACCGCCCCTTGAGCTCGCCGAGGATGTCGAAGAGCTGCCAGTCCATCTCGTCGTCGAACGCATTGTGCTTTTCGGGGTTGTCGTTCGTGATCGTCGCGATCGAACCATCGACGTCGAGGCGTACCGGCACGGACGGCATCGTCGCGCATCTCGGCTTGTTCGCGCCTGCCAGCGCACGGTAGGCATCCGGGCGACCGGGAGATCGCGTGGGGTACGAGCACATTCGTTTCGAGATGCGCGACGGCGTTGCCGTCATCACGCTGCACCGCCCCGAGGTGCGCAACGCGTTCAGCGGTCGCATGGGAGTGGAGATCGGCGAGGCGTACCGCGCGTGCGATGCCGACGACGACGTCCGGGCGATCGTGCTCACCGGCACACCGCCGGCGTTCTGCGCCGGCGCCGACATGTCCCGAGGAACCGAGACCTTCGTGAGCGAAGAAGGACTCGCGGATGATCAGAAGTCGTCCTTCAGTGCGGCCGGCGTGGACCCCCCGGCCTTCCGCCTGCGCAAGCCGGTCATCGCGGCCGTGAACGGTCACGCGATCGGCATCGGGTTCACGCTCGCACTGCAGTGCGATCTGCGGCTGTTCGCCGCCGATGCGAAGTACGGGATCGTGCAAGTGCGCCGCGGGATGATCGGCGACGGATACTCGCACTGGACGCTCCCGCGCATCGCCGGGTTGGCGAACGCTGCCGACATCCTCCTTACTGGTCGCATGATCGACGGCCGGGCCGCGCTCGCCATGGGCATCGCCAACCAATGTCTCGACGCCGACGAGGTGTTGCCGACGGCGATGGAGATCGCGCACGACCTTGCGATCAACGCCGCGCCAGTGTCGGTCGCGATCAGCAAGCGGTTGCTCTGGGACGCCGTCGACCTGACGTCTGAGCAAGTGGAGCGACTCGAAGCCGGGATGCACATGCACCTGTTCGAAGGTCCCGACGTCCGCGAAGGCCCAGTCGCGTTCCTCGAGCAGCGCGCCCCGAAGTGGAAGCAGCGGGTGTCCGAGGACTTTCCCGAATGGCCGGAAATCTGATGGACCGCGATCAGCTGCGTGCGCTCTTCGACCTTTCAGGGCGCGTCGCCATCGTCACGGGCGGGACGCGCGGGATCGGGCGCGCGATCGCCGAGGGCTTCGTCGCGGCCGGCGCCAAGGTGACGGTCGCCAGTCGCAAGGCTGACGCGTGCGCGACGGCGGAGTCGGAACTGACGGCGATGGGCGGGGAGGCGCTCGGTGTGCCCACGCACCTCGGCGACCTGGGTGCGCTCGACGAGCTAGTGGCGAAGACCGTGCAGAGGTTCGGTCGCTTGGACGTCGTCGTCAACAACGCCGCCAACGCGCTGACACTCCCGCTCGGATCACTCACGCCCGAGGCATGGGACAAGTCGTACGCGGTGAACCTTCGCGGGCCCGTGTTCCTGATCGAGAAGGCGCTCCCGCATCTGAAGGAAAGCCCATCGGCTTCGGTGATCAACGTGATCTCTGCCGGCGCCTTCCTCTTCTCTGCACCCGTCGCGATGTATTCCGGAGCCAAGGCGGCACTGATGTCGTTCACGCGATCGATGGCAGCAGCGTTCGGGCCCGACGGCGTGCGGGTCAACGCGCTCGCACCCGGCAGCGTCGACACCGACATGATGCGCAACAACTCACCCGAAGCACAGGAGCGGATGAAGAACGCGTCCATCCAGTCGAGGATGGCGTCGCCCGAAGAGATGATCGGCCCGGCCGTCTTCCTCGCGTCCGACGCGTCGAGCTTCATGACCGGGCAGGTACTGATCGCCGACGGCGGTCTCGTTCCCCACTAGGGCCGGTAATGTCTCGTCCTCTCCGACCTCTCGGGCAAGAGGAGAACGACCATGGCCGGCGGACCCCGCTTCACGCATCTGGACGATCTCAAGTGGCAAGAGGTGAGACGCCAGCAACACGGTGACCGCGTCGTCTCGGTCAAGGAGAAGTGGCCGGAATTCTCCGATCGCTACCTCACCGTCTACGCGAAGTACGACCCCGGTGTGATCGTGCAAGCGCACGGTCATAACAGCGATCACGTCGTCTTCGTGATCGAAGGCGACGTGATGTGCGGCGACGTGCACTGCCCGGCCGGCACGCACATCGCCCTCGACCAGGGCGACACGTTCGGGCCGTTCGTCGCTGGGCCCAACGGCGCCACCCTCTTCGAGATCATGATGGGCGACCCGCGGTCGTTCCCCGCCGACCTCGAGGGCTTCGACAAGCTGCTCGCGGAGCACGGAGCCACGCAGCTGCCGAACCCGCCGATCGACATGCCCGACTGGCTCGAAGACACCAGGACGTAAGTGGCGTCAGCGCCGCTCGCAGCCGGGTCGGTCTCGCTCCGGCTGTATCCCCACAACGATCTGCCCGCGACCGAGATCGTCAGCGAGATGCGCGCGCAGGCCGCGCTCGGCGCGGAGTCCGGTTTCGACGGCGTGATGACGAGCGAGCATCACGGTGGCTTCTCCGGTTACCTCCCCAATCCGTTGCAGGCGGCGGGCTGGTGCCTGGAGGCGATGGCCACGGGATGGGCAGCTCCGAGCCCGTTGCTCTTGCCGTTGCGACCGACCGCGCTCGTGGCAGAGGAGATCGCGTGGCTCGCGGCGCGCTTTCCCGGCCGCGTCGGGATCGGTGTGGCGTCCGGCTCACTGAAAGACGACTTCGACATCATGGACACGACGATGCGCGACATGACGACGCGCTTCTCCGCCGGACTCGAAGCGCTCGTGCACATGCTGCGCGGTGAGGCCGATCCACCTCTTGGAAACGATCCCGCCCTTGCTGCCTGCGCCGAGCAACCGATTCCTATCGTGAGCGCGGCGATGGGCCATACCGCAGCGAAGCGTGCAGCACGCTTGGGCGTCGGACTGCTCTTCGACTCGCTTTCCACGCCCGAACGTTGCGCCGAGATCGTTGCGACCTATCGCGATGCTGGTGGCGCCGCGCCATGCATCCTCATCCGGCGCGCGTGGATTGGCGAGCCCCCGGAAGGCAAGGTGGCCGAGCAGCTCGACGTCTACCGCGGCTACTCGTCACGTGCCGCGCAAGGACACTGGGGCGAGAACGAGCTCGTCGGCAGCAACGACCCCAAGGAAGTTGCTGAAGGACTCCTCGAGGCACAGCGAGTCGCAGGCACCGACGCGCTGAACATCCGAATTCACGTGCGAGGCGTCGCACCTAGCGACGTGCGCGATCAAATCGAACGAATTGGCAACGAAGTGGCGCGACCTCTTAGGTCTTGACCTTTTGGCTAAGAGAACGCATTCTTGGCTGGAAACTTGGCGAAGGTCATCAAGTGGTTGCGCACCCCGCCCTGGAGCGCATCGATGTACGCGAGCTTCCGAATGAGATAGCTGCGCGTCTCCTTGGGGTCTAGATACAAGTTGTAGAGGCGTCCGTACGGATATCGCTGCGTCGCGCCGGTGAACCCGCCGGGGTTGTGCACGTCGCGGTCGTCGTCGGAGATCGACGAGATCATGAGCTTGAACTCACCGACGCGCAGCGCGGAGAAATGATTGAGCAACCAGTAGTACTGATGCTTGCGGTGCGATCGACCGTCCGCAGTGAGCAAGAAGGCGGTCTGGTCGACGCCGTCGATGAAACGATCATCAGGCATCGCGGATTCGGCCCCCGCCAAGGAGAGCATCGTGGGGAAGAAGTCGGTGAACGCGAAGAGCCCGTCCGATGAACGGTCGGCGTCGATCATGCCGGGCCAGCTCACGACCGCCGGCACGCGTACTCCACCTTCCCAAGTCGAGCCTTTGGCACAACGGAAAGGCGTATACGCGGCGTCCGGCCAGGTCTCCATCTCGGGACCGTTGTCGGACGTGACGAGGATGAGCGTGTCCTCGAGCTGACCGGTCTCGCGGAGCGTGTCGGCCAGGCGCCCGACAATGTCGTCGAGCTCGATCATTGTGTCCTTGTAGGGATGCTTCGCCGGCGACGACCCTAGGTACTTCTCGAGCGGGTAGTTGTCGAAGTGTGCGCCGCGCGTGCAGTGGTACAGGAACCAAGGTTGCGAACCTCCGGCCATGCGCCGGATGAAGTCGATGGAGTAGGCCGCCCACTTGTCGTCGAGCGTCGACAGCACCGGGATGGTGACCTCTTCGACGTTCTCGACGTCGCCGCCGCGGGTCGCGTGGACGAAGCAGCGATTGAACGGTTGGTTCTCGATCCAGCGCGTGCGTTCCTCCGAGTAGACGATCTCGGGGAAGAAGTACGGGTCGCGCCACTCGGTGTACATGTCCGATACCGACAGAAAGCCGTAGAAGTCGTCGAAGCCGACGTGCTGCGGTTGCGAGTCGGTGTTCTCGCCCATGTGCCACTTGCCGACCGCCTGTGTGACGTATCCCGCATCAGAGAGCAGCTGGGCGATCGTGGTCTCGCCTTGCAGCCCGCCGGGTTCTCCGTACATCGGCGGTCGCAGCAGGCCGTGACGCATCGGCAGCCGGCCGGTCATGAGCGACGCGCGGGACGGACTGCAGGACGGTTCGGAGTAGCAGGACGTGAGCAGCAGACCGTCACGCGCCAGGCGGTCGATGTTCGGAGTGGGCGCGCCGACGGCGATGCCCCCGCCGTAACACCCGAAGTCGCCCCATCCGACGTCGTCGAAGAGCACGACCAACACGTTCGGTCGGCGTCCGGTGCGTGCGACGTACTCGTCGAGCCGTTGGCGGGCGGCGGCTGTCTGCTCGGTGTGAGCGAAGGCAGGCTCGAGATGTTCGGCGAGCTGAACCGTCGGCTCGGTGATCGGGTCGAAGCTCATGGCGCCGACGCGACCGTCACTGCGACGGATATGGCGGCCACCACGGCGGCGACACCGCGGTGTCGATGGTCGCCGGGTCGACCGGTCGGCGCTCGTTCGACGCCTGATACACCGCGAACACCAGTTGCAACGTGCGAATCGCCATATCGGCGTCCATGTCGGGTTGCGTTCCCGCGATCAGTGAGTCGACGAAGTGCTTCGACGCGTTGTGGAAGCCCGTCGGCCACCCCGCGTCGATGTCGCCGAATGACGTGGTCGAACCATCAGCGCGGTAGAGCATCACCGGCGGGAGATCGAGCATGTCCCCGGTGTACTGCGTCACCCAGATGAAGCCGTCGGTCCCTTGGATCTCGAAGAACTCGTCGGCACCGTAGTAGTCGCTGCGGATGAACATGTTCGGCGCGTACGTGACCTCCATAAGTCCAAGGAGGTCGTCGCGCTCGTACTCCCACAGCGCCGCGGTCGGCGCTTCGAAGAACAGTGGACCCTGACGGACGACCGCCTGCACGCTCTTGATCTTCTCGTCGGCGAGCCAGAGCGCAGCCGCGTACTTGTGCCACACGTCGTCGAACAGGTGGCCGGCTGGACTCAGCTCGTTGAAGCGCCAGATGTATCCCTCGATCTCGAGCGTGTCCTGGAACTTCGAGTTCGTCTTCCCGCCGACGAGCGTCTTCACCCGGATCATGTTCGGTGTGCCGATCGCGCCGTCGGCGATGAGCTCGCGCGCCTTCATGAGCGGCGGGTAGTGCAGCGCGCATTCGCTCACGCGGAAGATGACGCCGGCCTTGTCGGCCGCCTCGACCATCTCCCGAGCTTCAGCGACTGAGTTCGCAACCGGCTTCTGCACCGAGATGTGCTTGCCCGCCTCGGCGGCGGCGATGACATGGTCGCGATGCATGTGCGTCGGTGTGAGGATCTCGACCGCGTCGATGTCGTCGTCGGCGAGCAATGCATCGAGGTCCGTATAGACCTTCGGGATGTTCCACTCGCTGGCGACGCGTAACGCCTTCTCCTCTCTCGGCTCGCAGAGAGCGACGACGTCGCAGTCGGGGTGGTCGAGGTATCCCTGGGCGTTCAGCGGCGCGATGTTGCCGATCCCCACCAAGCCCAGCCGCACGCGATCCATCGGGGGGAAGTTAGTCAGTGTCGTGAGGCGGGCTCTTCGGCGCGCACACCCCGGAGGCCGAACCACGCCAGCTCGCTCACCCAGCGTGCGAGATCGGCTGCCTCGAGGCTTGACCCGTCGTCGGTAAGTGCGTCGCGGCTCGTCGCCTCGGCGATTCCGATCAGGCCGTGGGCCAGCACCCGGCGGTGCTCTGGGCTCGCGTCGATCTCGATCAAGAGACTGATCGCATCCGCCGCGGAGTCGAGCACCCGCTCGACGATGTCGGCGAACTCCGGGTCGTTTCGAGCCGAGGCGCCGAAGAGCACGCGGAATGCGGCCTCGTTGCCGGTCACGAACCGAAAGTACGCGGCGAAGCCCTCTTCGACGCGTTCACGACCGGTGTGCGCGGCGCCTGTCGCAACGGTGAGCTCGTCGATCAGCTGGCGCCCAAGGTCGTCCAGTAGCTCGGTGAACAGCGAACGCTTGGACGGGAAGTGCTGATAGAGCACCGGCTTGGTGACGCCCGCGGCCGCGGCAACGTCGTCCATCGAGGTGGAGTGGAAGCCGCGGGTCGCGAACTGCTGACACGCGACATCGAGGAGCTGTCGCCGGCGCTGTTCGGCGGGAAGACGAGCTGACACCAACGGCTCAGACGCTCGACTTCAACGGCATCTCGTACCGGTCTTCGTGGTCGAAGTTCCGGGCCCACAGATCGTCGAGCTGTGACTTCTCGTCGTCGGTCAGCGGAAGATCGCTCGCCGCGGCGTACTCCTGCACCTCTTCGATCGTCACGCAGGTCGGGAGGACGGTCGTGAATGCTTCGTTGGCGAGGATCCCGGCGATTGCAGCCTGTCCGATCGTGCGCCCGGTGCCTTCGTAGAGGAAGCGGAGCGTCTCGGCCTTCTCGAAGTTGTCGAGCATGTTCTCGCGGTTGCGGTGTGCACGATGGTCGTTCTTGTCGAACGTGGTGTCGGGAGTCACCTTGCCCGACAGAGTGTCGGACGCATGCGGCACTCGGGAGATCAATCCGATGTGACCCTCGGCGACTCGAGGCTCGGCGGCGAAGCTGAGGCCCGGCTCTTGCTCGAGGATGTTGAAGACGGTTTGGAGCGACGCGATCGGGCGATTGCGCACGGATTGGAGTCCTTCTTCGACCCATCCGATCGCGGGGCCGAGTGCGACGCCGAGCTCGCGGACCTTGCCCTCGGTCTTGAACTTCTCGAGCTCGTCCCACAGCGCGTCGTCGCGGATGGGATCGATGCGTGCGTTGTGGAGCTGGTAGAGGTCGATGTGGTCGACACCGAGTCGACGCAGCGAATCCTCGAGCTGCCGCCGCACGCCGTCCGGTGACCAATCCTGCGGACGTTCCGACTGGCCCGGGAACTTGCGGGGGGCCGCGAGGTCGTATCCGCACTTGGTGGTGAGCACGATCTCGTCGCGGTGCGACTTGAGGAGGTCGGCGAGCATCGTCTCGCCGATGCCTTCCTCGCCGTACACGGGTGCCGTGTCGATGAAGTTGATCCCGGCGTCGAGCGCAGCGTGGAGCAGGCCGTCCTTGTCTTCGACCTTGCCCCACCAATCACTGGCGAGCGTCCACGTACCGAACCCGACTTCTGAGACTTCGAGATCGGAATCACCGAAGCGGCGGTAGCGCATCCGACCTCCTCGTGGATCGCTGTGACCGGGTCCTAACGGTAGATGCCGCCGTGAGCAGGCGGCGAACCGTCGCTACCCGTGTCCGGTGCCGCGCTCCTCTCGCTCGGCGGCGCGCACCCCGTAACCCAGGACGATCGGTACGGGCAGCACGACGATCGCGAAGACCAGCGCGGCGACGGTCAGCACGACCAGCCAATCTGGAAAGTCGGCGACGATGCCCGCGATGAACGCGACGATCGCCAGCAGCAGCGCGGCGTAGCCCACCCGTTGCGCGATGCGGACGATGCCTGCGATGCGCGCTCGACGCTGCCGAACCGGATCAGCCGGGTCGGTCACCACTGATCCCAACCTACCGCCGCGAATGCTTCGACGATCCGCCGCGGCAGATCACGGAGATCGAAGTGTGCTTCGAGCGCCTTGCGATTGCGCCCGTTGATCGACGGGTCCGGCGCGTCGATGCGCGCCGCCACCGCGGCGGGATCTTCGATCGAGAGCAGCTCCAGTCCGAGGCCGACCAGCTCGTCCAAGACGGGGTAGTGGCCGACCACCACCGGAAGCTCGGCAACGAGTGCCTCGATCACCGGATTCCCGAACCCTTCCCAGCTGGATGGAAAGACGACACAGTCAGCCGCTGCGTAGGAGTCTTCTGCGCGCGTGGCACGGCCCTCGACGATCGGTAGCGTCGCACGCTCCACGAGCTGCTTGAGCTCCGGCCCGAAGCCGTCCTCGGCTGGACCCGTCAGCCAGAACCGCACCGGTCGCGGCGCCATGGATGTCGTGAGCATCTCGGCGAACTGGATGCCCGAGCCGACCTGCTTTCGCGGGATGGCGCGTGTCGGCTGCAGCACCACGATGTCTTCGTCGCTGAACCCGAATGCCTCACGCGTCGCCTCGCGGTCGCCTGGCAATGGGTCGAGGTCGAACGCGTTCCGAATCAGATGTGACGTGATGCCGCGATCCTCGAGACCGAGGTGCGCGAGCTCGTTGATCACCACATGAAGCGACCCTGGTCGGCGAGGCGGGAACTGCGTGAAGTGCGCAAGGTGCTCCCGCTCCCAAGGCAAGTCGTGGTGGTGAAAGAGCACGCGCCCAGCGAAGTCGTCCAGCACATCGGCTGCGATCGTTGACGCTTCGACGTTCAGCGGGAGAGAGCAGAGGTTCTCGACGACGACGAGATCAGCGCTTGCGAGACTCGCCGCGAGCGCATCTGGTTCGGGTGTCGCGCCCGGCGCCGGATCGATCGCTAGGAATGGAAGCCAGACATCGTCGGGCCGGAGGCCGTCACCGATCTCACCGGCGATTCGACGGGTGAGAAAGCCGAGTTCGTTGAGCGCCCATTCCCACTTGCGCGTCTCGACGGACACGCCGTCACGACCACCCAGGCGAAACGACAAGACCGCAGCGACCGGCGTCTTGCCGACGCCGGTCGTAACCGCGCTGCTCAGGTGACCTCGCGATCTGGTGCGAGATGCGGAAGACGGCGGTTGATCGCGTCGAGCACCGCTCGCACGATTGCGTCGTCCCGATGCTGACGCACGATGGCCGAGCCTGACAGCCGAAGCTCGTGAGGCGGCTCGACGCTGATGACTGTGACGACAACGATCTCTTCGTTACCGAGACGCATCGTCTTCGCGTCGTCGATGTCGAGCGCATCTACGGCGTCAAGCTGTTGCAGTGCGTCGATTGTCGCCGCGGCAACCAAGCGCACACGCGTGGCCGCCGCGACCGAACCTTCGGCGAACCCAGTTGCTTCGTCGTGACCGAGTCCGAGCGACACGCGCACGGTCGCGCGCTGTCCCGACAGATGCGAGTCGACAGAGATGATGCGTGGTCGCAGCACCGGTGGCGCGCCGAGCGCCCCGCTGGCGTCGTCTTCGTCACTTCCGAGTTGGACAACCGACACGGTGCGGCGGTCCAACTCCATTCCGAACGAAGCGAGTGCGACCGACTGCACGTCGCGCACCACTTGTTTGGGGTGCTTGCCGGTGTGGGCCAGCACGTGGACCTCCACGGGCCGGCCGCCGTCGTCCGCCACGATCCGTGTTGCGACCACGTCGGGTAGGCGGCAGAGCTCCGCCTCGAGGTCGTCGAGCTCAGACCGGGCGGTCTGGGAGTTGTCGATAGTCAAAGGGAACCCCCGCCGAGATGTCACCCCGAAGGATACGGAGGGTCGCAAGGGGTGACAGGGATTCGTTCGCGCGCAGAGTGGTTGGGGTCCCACATTGGCACTTGCGCTTCTGGCGTCGGCCTACGAGACTGTTGTGGCTCGTGTGAGTAATGCGGGCACTTGGGGTGAGCGGGCGGGCACGAGGGGAGGTGTACTCACGTAGACGGACGGAACGGGCAGGACCTCGGCTGTATTGGGGCTGAAGAGTCCTGAAGCGAAGCGTCACCTCTAGCGGCATCTAGCGGAGCCGACGGGAGTCCCTCAGAGAGGGGGGATTCACGTGAAGAAGGTGATGACCCGTCTTGCCATCATCGGTTCGAGTGTCGCCGCGCTGGTTCTGGCCGGGGGCGCGAGCCGCATCTGGCGGTAAAAAAATTGGTTACTGGATCCCGGGGTTCTGCCCGGTCCGTCTGTCTCAGCCCGATGACTACTTCCCCAGGACGCGAGAACGCACTTCGCGGCCTTTGCTACGGCGTAGCAGTTCTCGCGATCACCGCGAGCGTCGCGCTCCTTTTGTTTGGGCCTACGGCTGACTCGGTCGCGCTTGCGATCCTCGGCGTTCTTTGCGCGTTCGCAGCTAACACGAGCGTTGTGCTTCCGAACGACAGCGCAATGAGCGCGAGCTTCATGCTCGCGGTTGCGTCGATTGTCGTGTTCCATCGTGATGCGCAGCTGCTCGGTCCGCTGCTCGTGGGCATCGCCGGGGGTCTCTACCTACCGCACATTCGCGAGCGCGAAATGCGGAAGGTCTTGTTCAATGCAGGCAGTCTTGGGCTGTCCGCTCTTGCGGCGGCGGGGGTCTACTCGCTCGTCCCGGAAAACGTGCTGCGTTCGGTCCCCGGATTACTCGCAGCCGCAATTCCGACCGCACTCACGTATTCGCTGGTCAACTTTGTGTTGCTCAGTTGTGCACTTTCCCTTAACGACGGTCGGCCACTGAAGGAAGTGGCTGATGAGCTTTGGCTAGGTGACCTCCAGATCTATCCGTTTGCCTTGATGGGCGTGCTGCTCGGCCGCCTGTACGTTGATGTTGGCGCCTGGATCATTCCGCTGTTCGTCGCTCCGATTCTGATCGCTCGACAGGCGTTCGCTTCCTATCTAGCGCTGCGCGAAACACAGGAAGCCACTCTCGCCACGCTTATTCGAGCGCTCGAAGCCAAAGACCGATATACGGCAGGACACGTTGAGCGCGTGGCTCGATTCGCCCATCTAATGGGTCTCGAACTCGGACTAAGACCTACGGCGCTCGAACGACTCCGTTACGGATCCTTGATGCACGACATCGGAAAGCTGGTCGTTCCTAACCAGATCTTGAACAAGCCCGGGCGTCTCACTGAGTCTGAATATGAGCGAATGCGTGAACACGAGCTTGTATCGGTCGAACTCCTCCGCAGAATTGATTTTCTTGCTCCAGTCGCACCCAGCATCGAAGCTGAGCATCGTCCGCGTGGGGCCGCCGCGCCTACCGCGCCTCTCGACACCCGGATCATCGCAGTTGCCGACGCTTTCGACGCTATGACATCAACGCGTGCCTACCGTCGCGCGCTTCCGCAGGAGGTCGCATTCGCGGAATTGAGAGACAAGTCCGGAACCCAGTTCGATCGAGCATGCGTAGAAGCGCTCATCACGGTTCTTGAGCGTCGCGGCGAGAACTATGGGGCTGGTCACGAGGAGGACATCGCAGACTTTGCAGTGCCGCCCCCCGTAGTTGGAACCGGCTCTGCTGGTCTGGGCGACTTGGAATCGGAAGAGCGGAGCCTGCAGAGGTGAACCGCAATCGGCTCCTCCTCATCGCCTTTGCCTTAGGCCTCGTCGGGGGCATCACCGCTCAGGTTGTCGCACCCGGGTACCGGGACGTGGTGATCCTTGGTGTCGCCCTTATCGGTAGCGAATTGTTTGAGCTCAGACCGCCGAAGCGCGCTGCGTTACCTCTGTCGTTTGCTGTCGCCGTGGTGCTCGTCTTGGCTGCGACGCCCACGCAGTACGCGCTCGTGATCGGACTCGGCTATGTCGTAGCGACTGCAATCCGCCCGGGCCCCATGGGGCCGTCGCAACGCCTGCTGCTCTTCGCAGAGAGGCTCGCCGAGGGCTACGCAATCCGTAGCGCGTACCGGCTTGTTGTCGATGCCACGGGCCACAGCCAGACGAGGGCACTCGTACTCGCGGCGCTTGCCGCTGCTGCCCTGGCACCGGTCGTTGTCGCGGATCTCGTCACACTCGTGCGCGAGCGCCGTATCGCCCCGCTCAATCGTCGGGGCGCTGACGTCGCACTCGTGACGAGCGCCATCCTCATGGGCGTCGGCTACTCAGGTATCCACGGCACAGGTCGCCTTGGTCTCTGGGGCCCACTGCTTTTCAGCATCCCGCTCGCGGCTGCTTGGTATTCGCTCGAACTGCTCGCGACCACGCGTCGGAGCTTTCGACAGACGGTTTCGGCGCTCGGCGCTGCGCCGGAATTGGGCGGACTGGTGCGAGCTGGCCACGTTGAACGTGTCGCGGAACTTGCCGTTGCGATGGGCCGCGATCTGGATCTCTCTGGTGGCGAGCTCGAACAGTTGGAGACCGCGTCGCTTCTCCATCATTTGGGCGCCGTCTGCCTTGACGATCCTGGGCCCGACAGCTCGCTTGATCCGATCGAAGTTGCGCGTTCCGGTGCGGCGATGCTCCGAGCAAGCCCCGTATTGGCGCCTGCCGGTGACATCGTGGCTGCGGAGCCTTCACTTCACCGTCGGAGCCCGGGAGCCGCGGAAGCTGAAACCGCCGCACTAGAGGGCCAGATCTTGAAGGTCGCGAGTGCGTTCGACGAACTGACAGAAGGTCAAGAGGAGCACGCGGCGTGGGCTGTCGAAGCCCTGTACACCGGCCCCGGCTATGTCTATGACGGTCGCGTGTTGGGAGCTCTCGAGCGAGTGCTGGCTCGGCGGGGGCTGTTGCTCGCCGAGGTCTGACGCGAGCGTCCACGACGACGCCGGCTCGCGAAGTACGCGAGCTCACAGACGCCAACCCCCACGACTAAGTCTCCGAACGAAACCACCTCATCGAACGGTTCGGGAAGCACGATCCGATCATCGAGGAACCTCAAGAAGTCGTCCTTGTGCTCGGGGCGATGCTTCACGCTCACAGGGATCGGTTTGTGGATGCGACGACCTCGAGCGTCGTTCCCGATGTCGACGGTTGGCATCCCGCGGTTCAGTCCGATGACGAGCGTGTTCATTGCGATTCCAATCGCAATGACGCCAAATCCGGCAATCCTCAAGTTCGTCAAACAGAAGGCAAGAAGAAGTGCATACGACACCATGAGCACGCCGTAGCCGATCGTTTCGATGTGCTCTTTGGGCACGTCAACGATTTCGAGCCCGACCTGCAGCGCGAGTCCACCGGCGAGCAACCACCCGCCGACGATCGGGACCTTGGCAAGTTGCGACCAGCTACCACGCGTGAGGATGACGACGACGACCGCGGTCACGATCGTCAACAGGGGGAGCCACACGCCGCCAACGGTAGCGAGCGTGTTCCTCGACACTCCGGATGCCTACGATGCGGCCGTGCCAGAGCTCGAACTCGTTCGTGACGGCGCGGTAGCGCGCTTCACAATCAATCGCCCCGAACGTCGCAACGCGATGTCGTTCGAAGTGATCGAAGGCTTGCGCGATGGAGTGAGAGACGCGCGATCGGACGACCAGACCCGAGTCATTGTGATCACGGGAGCTGGTGACAAGGCGTTCTGCACCGGCGCCGACCTGTCAGCGATGAGTGGGGGCGCAGACGCGTCGTCGGCACACGAAGGTCGTGGCCTGCTCGCCGACCTCTTCCGCGAGATGTGGCGTGTGGGCAAACCGACGGTGGCGCGTGTTCGCGGATTCGCATTGGCGGGCGGGTTCGGCCTGGCTATGGCATGCGATTTCGTAGTTGCAGCGGATGATGCGCAGTTCGGCACGCCGGAGATCAACGTGGGGCTATGGCCCTACATGATCACGGTTCCGCTTCTCCGGTCACTTCCACCACGGCTCGCTTTTGAACTCATGTCGACGGGTCGCCGTGTCGGCGCCGATGAAGCCTTGCGTTTCGGCATGGTGAATCAGGTGGTTCCTGCTGCGGAACTCGATACGGCTGTCGACGACTTGGCCGTGACGCTTGCCGAGAAGTCGCCGCTCACGATGCGGCAGGGGCGCCAGGCCTTCTTCCACGCGATGGAGATGTCTCCGGATGCCGCGCTCGACTACCTCCAAGCAATGTTGACTGTCACGTCGCAATCCGAAGATGCACGCGAGGGGATCGCGGCCTTCTTGGAGAAGCGACCGCCGAAGTGGACCGGTCGCTGAGCGCTCCTCGCGACGCAATCAGCGATCAGAGGTGACGCGCGAATCGCCCAGTTTCTTTTTTTGAAATTGGCGTTTGCCTGTCGACAAATTGATGCCGCGTCGATACGTTCCGCCGGGGTCGCGTAAAGGCGACCGAGGGGTGGAAGCGGGACGGCGGCATGACGGGTTCGGATGGCGCGGCGGCGAGTCGACCAGAAGAGATGCGCTTGCTAGTAGCTCGCTATCGCGAGGACGCCTACCGGCTAGCCAGGCACCTGGTCCGTAGTCCGAGTGAAGCTGAGGACCTCGCGCACACCGCGATCCTCAACGTGCTTCGGCGGGCAGACAGCATCAGTGACGAGGCGCACGTTCGGCCCTACTTGATGACGGCGGTTCGGAACGCGTGGCGCAATCAGCTGCGTGCGCGCGGGTCACGGCGATTCCTGGGTGCTGACTACGCGGAATCACTTCCATCCGACGATCTCGAGCCGGAGGAACGAGTCCTCACTCGGCTCGACGTTGACCTTGCCCGCGCTGCGTACGCAGCGTTGTCGCCGACGAGTCGCGAGATCATCAAGTTGCGGTACATCGAGGAGCTGAACTTTCCAGAGGTCGCAGCGCGGTTGTCGATCAGTCCGGTGGCAGCGAGGCAGCGTGCGCATCGTGCTCGTGAGGAGCTGATCGGTGCGTGCATCGAGCACGCAGCCACTTCGGGCGATGGGAAGTGCCGGACGGTGCGTCGACGACTAGGTCGCTACCACCGCGGTCTGCTCAGCCAGAAGGCGCGCAGTGAAGTGGGCATCCATCTTGCGGGCTGTCCCGGATGTCAGTCCTGCTTCGACCAACTGGTCGAGCTCTACGGACAGCGAATTGGTCGTTCGTCTAAGGACGAAGACGTATGAACCCGCGATCCATACGGCTGCGATCTGTCGAGTTACGTCGATCAACTTCTGCACCGGAGCGTTTTAAGAAGTTCGTCATCGCGATCTCGGCAGCATGGGTTGCTGTTGGCACGTTCTTGTTGATTGTTGAGGGTGGTCCGCCCATCAAGCCGCTTCTACTTCTCGCCGCCTTGATAGTCGCCGCGGAAAATCGAGACCGAGTGTTCGGTGACGAAACTTCGATCAGCGGGAGCATCATTGTCGGGATCGCCGCGGCCTTCATGTTTCATGGGTCGGCGCCTCTTGTAGGACCGTTGTTCGTTGCGAGTTGTGCGGCGGTTTATTGGCCGCACATTCGCGATCGAGAGATCGCGAAGATCGTCGTCAACGGTTCGTGCATTGGCCTCTCCGGCGTGGCAGGCGCGCTAGTCCTTCAAGCCGCGCCACCCGTCCGGCAGATGCCTTTGTCTCATGTTCTCTTCTGGGCTGTACCGGTCTCTACCGCCTACTGGCTGCTGAACAGCATCCTTCTTTCGTTCGCAGCAACCTCCCTTAGAGGAGGCAGCTTCCGGAGAATGAGTTTGGTACTGCTCTGGTCCGAGAAGAGCGTCTTCGGCTTCGCAATCCTTGGCGGTCTTTGTGGCGCGTTGTATGTCCGTGAAGGGACCGCGGTAGGCATCGGCGCACTCATTCTGCTGCTCGCGTCGTTTGACATAACTGTGCTTGCACGCTCTTCGCTTGCAACCAGGGCGCCACTACAACGAGTCACGTTCCGGTCGTTGCCGATTGCCGCGGTAGCGATCACATCTTGGAAGTTGGTGCCATGGATCGGAGTGCCTGCCGCGGTACTCACGGCGATCATCGCGGCAGGCGTGTTCTTAGATTTCTTTGCACTGTTGCGATTTCGCCGCGCGTTGGGGACTTGGGAGTTCTCGCTTGCTTTCGGCATGGTGCTGACTGACCTGCCGCTCGCGATCATTGCTGTTGTCGCTGGGGCACTGGCGGCCGAGTTCGGTGTTCTCGTCGCGCTCGGCTTCGCGGTCATTGCCTTGACCGCGCAGTACGTAGCGAGCGACCTTCTGCGCCGCCGGCGGGACGTGATCTCTCCGAGTGACGAAGAGCTGCTCGGCGCGATCGAGTTCGCCCTCCTCGATCGATCAGATCGCGCGCCGACGCCCATCTGAACGACGGTTCAGACCACTCGTGTGACTCTGGCCGTGGGAGGATTGCGCTGTGAGCGACGAGTCGAAGAGCTCTGACTCGCCGAGCGCGTCCGGGGGTGGTGACGTCCACGACTGGGGCCCGCTCGTCGATGACCTGAAGCAACGACGCGAGACGGCGCTCGACATGGGCGGTTCAGAGCTAGTCGAGCGGCAGCACTCTTTGGGCAAGCTGACCGTGAGAGAACGGCTGGACCTGCTGCTCGATCCGGGGACGTGGGTCGAGTACGGGCTGCTCGCCGACAGCATGGATGCGGCCTACGAAGGTCGTTTTCTTGCTGCCGATGGCGCGGTCACGGGTATCGGCGAGATCGACGGTCGACGCGTTGCGATCGCAGCGTACGACTTCACCGTGCTCGCAGGATCCATGGGGCGCATCGGTGAGAACAAGATCAAGAGGATGCGCGAGACAGCCCTCCGTCAGCGCATCCCGATGATCTGGCTGCTCGACTCTGCGGGCGCGCGCATCCAGTCTGCGTCCGGATCGGTGTTCGCCGGCGCCGGCGATCTGTTTCGTGAGCAAGTCGCGATGAGCGGAGTCGTACCGATGGTCACGGCGATGCTCGGTCATTGCGCTGCAGGCACTGCCTACATCCCGGGTCTCGCCGACTTCGTACCGATGGTGAAGGGCACGTCGTCGATGGCGCTTGGCGGCCGCCACCTGGTGAAGGCCGCGGTGGGCGAGGACGTCACCGAAGAAGAGATGGGTGGGTCGGGTGTCCATACGAAGATCTCTGGGTGCGCAGATCTGGAGGTTGCCGACGATGCCGAATGCCTGCAGGTGGTGCGTAAGTACTTGTCCTTCTTTCCTTCGCACAACCAGGAGACACCGCCGCGTCTGCCGGTCACTGATCCGGTCGACCGAAAGCTTCCTGAGCTCTATGACATCGTGCCGACCGCGCCACGCCGCGCGTATGACGCGCGCAAGGTCGTGCAAGCGATCGTCGACGATGGCGATGTCCTCTGGATGAAGCCCGAGTGGGCGAAGAACATCGTCACCGGCTTGGGACGCATCGGGGGACAACCCGTCGGAATTCTCGCCAACCAACCGATGGTCTTGGGCGGCGCGCTTGACGTGAACTCCGCTGACAAGGCAGCGCGCTTCGTATGGCTCTGTGACGCGTTCAACATCCCGTTGGTCTTCCTGCACGACGTACCGGGCTTCATTGTCGGCTCGGCGGTCGAGAAACAGGGGATCATCCGGCACGGAGCGAAGATGCTCTTCGCGGTTTCGGAAGCCACCGTGCCGAAGATCAGCGTGGTGCTTCGCAAGAGCTACGGCGCCGGATACTTCGTGATGAACGGGTACGCGTACGAGGCCGACTACCTGATCACTTGGCCGACGGCCGAGATCGCGGTGATGGGTCCCGACGGCGCGGTCAACATCATTCATCGAAAGACGCTCGAGGCGGTCCCCGAGGAGGAACGCGCACAGAAGCGGCTGGAGCTCGCCGAGGAGATTCGAAGTCACATCGATCCGTACATCGCCGCCGGTCACGCGCTGGTCGACGATGTGATCGACCCCGCGGACACGCGCCACGCGATCTGGCGCGGACTCCAGCTCGCGCGCGACAAGCGGGTCGATCGGCCGTGGCGGAAGCATGGTGTCCTACCCGTCTGACCCCACCAGCCGGCCGGTGCTGCCGACCGAAGCCACAGCCGAGCCCGAGCGACCGCTTCGGCGTCGCATCCCTCCGATGGGCAGCCGTTATTGGCGCGTGTGGTGCGCAACGACGGCGTCGAATCTCGGAGACGGCTTGACGCTGGTGGCGATGCCGTTGCTCGCTGCCGCGTTCACACGCGATCCACTCACCATCGCTGGGATCGGAGTCTTCACCCCCCTCGCCAAGATCGCGGTCTCGCTCGGTGGAGGAGTCGTCGTCGATCGCGGTGACCGCCGACGGTTGATGATCGTCGCCGATGTCGTCCGCTTTGCGACCGTGGCGATCTTTGCCGTTCTGGTCGCGAGCGACGACGTCAGCTTTCCGGTCGTGTACGCCGTGGTGTTCGTGCTCGGCGTCGGAGAGTTTCTCTACGACACGTCGGCCACCGCGGTGATCCGCGACGTCGTCCCTTCGGAGCGACTCACGACTGCGAACGGATGGCTCTACGCGGCCGAAGACGGTGCGCAGGACCTAGTCGGCCCACCGATCGGCGCTGCGTTGTTCGCGGCCACCGCATGGCTGCCATTCGTCGCCGACGCGGGATCCTTCGCACTGGCCGCGCTGTTCGTCTTCTCGTTGCGCGGCCGGTACCGAGCCGTACGCGGTCCGGTCACGACCGTGCGAAAAGAGCTCCGGGAGGGGTTCCAGTTCGTGCGCCGAACACCATTCTTCCGATCGAGCGCAGTCGTCTGGTTCACACTCGGATTCACCCTGGGCGCGACATTGGCGACTCTCGTCTTGTTCGTCGTCCAGACGCTCGGCAACGGCGAGATCGGATACGCCACGATCATCACGACCGGCGCAGTCGGAATCGTGCTCGGCAACCTCTTCACCGCGCGTCTCGAGAAGCGTCTGCGCGTCGAAGGCGTGTTCGTCCTCGCGATCGTCGGAAGCGGCGCGGCGCTTGTCGGCACCGGTGCTGCGCCGAGCCTCGCCGTAGCCGCAGTCGCGCAAGCTTTGTGGGGCATCGGCTTCGCGCTCGCGAACACCCAGATGGTGAGCGTTCGGCAACGACTTGTCCCGGATGCGCTGCTCGGCCGAGTGACGGGAGTCTTCGGTCTGTTGAGCGCGGTCGGAATGGTGATCGGCGCTTTGGTCGGAGGCGCGCTCACCGAAGGCGGCGGTCCTCGTGTCCCGATCCTCTTCGCCGGCCTCGTCACGATGGCCGTCGGACTTCTCTGGTTCGTGCTGTTCCGGATCCAGGGACCGGTCGAACAACCCACCGCGACCGAGACCGGTGTCGCGTCGACCTGACGCTACGCTGCCGCGCCATGCACGAGATCAGAGCCGAGATCACCGCGAACGTCTGGCAGGTGCGAGTCGAAGAAGGACAGATGGTCGCCGAGGGTGACGAGCTCGTGATCCTCGAATCCATGAAGATGGAGATCCCCGTGGTCACCGAGATCCCCGGCGTCGTGCGCGAACTCCATGTCGCGCCCGAAGACGTCGTGCAGGAAGGCGACCTGATCGCGCTGATCGACGAGAACTAGTAGTTCGCCGGCAGCACGCGCTCGAGATACGAGTAGAAGAAGAACAGCGCCACCGCGAACGGAAGCGCGCCGAGGAACCAGCTCATCCATCGCGGATGACGGTGGAAGTACAGCCACCACAGCAGACCGATCAGCGCGGCGATCGCCCCGGTGATGATTGTCGGGGTCTTCGAGCCCGACTCGCCCGACAGTCCCGCTTCGGTGATCTTCGGTGCGTGCTTGATCTTCGGAGTGGGGAGCGGGTCTTCCTGCAGCTCGGCTTGCACGACGAGCCGTTGAGCAGCCGAATACTTCGGATTGCAGGTCGTCAGCGTGATGGTCGCCGGGCGCAGTGGGACCGGCCGGAGGACCGTGAGGTTGTGTGGATCGACCACGAGGATCGGTTCGTAGACGCGGTACGTGAACCGACCCTGCGCCGTGTCAATGACGATCTTGTCCCCGTCCTTGAGCTGGTCGAGGTTGCCGAACGGCGCGCCATACGTCGTGCGGTGCCCAGCGATTGCGGAGTTGCCCTTCTGGCCCGGAAGCGGAGTCTTCGGATAGTGCCCGGGACCCTTCCGAAGATCATCCCGGCTCGTGCCTTCGACGACGATCTTGTCGACGTTCAGGCTCGGAATGATGATGCGGGCGACGGCTTCGCCTTCACGCACGACGACCGGGAGCTGGGTCTCCGGAGGCAACGTCGTCGTCGTCGTTGCCGTCGTGGCCGGCTCCTCGGTCGTTGTGGTCGCCGGCGCGGAGCGCGCGAGCACCTGCTGGAACTCCTTGGCGAGGCGGTCCTGCTCCCGGTTCGTGTAGATCCCGGTGCCCCACAGCTGATAGGCGACGAAGAGCAGAACGAGCACGCCAACCGTGACAAAGAGGCGTCCGAGAGCCCCGATGGCGCGCCGCACCCCGTGATCCTACGGGCGACGGGTCACGAAACCGATGGATGCGCCAGGCTTTCAGCGCCTTCGATCGGTTCGCCCATGTCGGAAGCCGATTCGTACACTTGTCATCCCTCCACCGGAGGCGCTGTGCAACCCGTTGTTCGTCTCCGCTCCGCCGTCTGCCTCCTCGGTCGTTTTCCGGCACTCGCCGGCGTCGACCTCGACGTCGCGCCCGGAGAAGTGGTGCTGCTCTCTGGTGGGAACGGCGCCGGCAAGACCACTCTGTTGCGTTTGATCGCCGGTCTCGTCCCCCTTCATGAAGGTGAAGCCGAAGTGCTCGGCCACGATCTCACCCAGGATCGCCGTGATCACCGCCGCCAGCTCGCGCTCGTCGGACACGAGACCTTCTGTTACGACGACCTCACGGTCCGCCAGAACCTCCACTTCGCGGCTCGTGCGACGGCGACCGACGTGACGGTGGCGGATGCGGTGCTCGAGCAGGTCGGTCTTGGCTCGCTCGCCGAGGTCATGCACGGCCGGTTGTCGGCCGGCCAGCGGCGACGGCTCGCGCTTGCCGTCGCGCTCGCCCGTCAACCGCGACTTCTTCTGCTCGACGAACCGCACGCGGGTCTCGATGCCGAAGGCCGAGCGGTGCTCGACGACGTGCTGGCCAGCTCCGGCCCCGAGACGCACACCGTGTTGATTGCGTCGCATGAGCTCGATCGGACTCGTTCGCTCGCAAGCCGTGAGGTGGTGCTCACCGCCGGTCAGGCTCACGGTGAGCTTCCAGTGGAAGCCCCTCTCCCGTCGGTGACTCGATGACGCTCGTCGAAGAGGCGGCGCTGGTAGCCGGCAAGGACCTGCGCATCGAGGCTCGTTCGCGCATCACCCTGCAACAGATCGTCCCGTTCGCGCTTGTGGTGCTCCTCTTGTTTGCGTTCGCCCTCGACCCCGATCGGGGCGTGCTCCGGCGGGTGGCGCCGGGCTTGTTCTGGGTGACCGTGCTCCTGGCCGCGCTGTTGGCCGTCTCGCGGTCGTTCGCAGTTGAGGCGCAGAACGGCGCGCGCGACGGGCTCAAGCTGTCCGGGCTCGATCCGGCGGCGATCTTCCTGGGCAAGGCGGGGGCGATCGCGGTCGAGCTGGTCGCCCTGGAGTCGCTCCTCACTCTTGGAGTCGTCGTGCTCTTCGACGTGTCGCTCGGTTCGATCGGGCCGCTCATCCTGGCGACGATCCTCGCCACCGTTGGCGTGGCCGCCGCCGGTACCCTCTACGGCGTCCTCGCCGCATCGTCGGGTGCGCGCGAGACGCTCGTTCCACTGCTGGTCCTCCCGGTGGTCTCGCCGGTGCTGCTCGGCGCGACGAGGGCATGGGAGGACGCAATCGACGGCGTGCCGTCGGATGCATGGCCGTGGATCGGCGTCCTGGCGATCTTCGCCGTGCTCTACACGGCGATCGGGACGCTCGCGTTCGGTCCGTTGTTGGAGGAAGCATGACGTTGCTGAAGCCGCCGATCGGCCGGATCATCGGCTGGTTCACGGTTGCTGCGCTCGTCGTGCTCACGCTCTTCGGCTTGTGGGGCGCTCCGAAGGACGCCGTGCAAAGTGATGCACAGCGCCTCATGTATCTGCACGTCCCCGCCGCGTGGATCGCCTACCTCGCGTTCACCGTGACGGCGGTCGCGTCGGGCTTGTGGCTCTGGGGCAGAACTCGTTCGCCGGTGTGGGATCGCGTGGCGGGCGCGTCTGCCGAGCTCGGCGTCGTGTTCACCGCGTTGACGCTCGTCATGGGCTCACTGTGGGGTCGCCCGGTGTGGGGCGTCTGGTGGGCGTGGGACGCGCGGCTCGTCACGACCGCAGTCCTCTTCTTTCTGTACCTCGGCTATCTCGCCCTGCGGCGGGTGCCGGCCGCTCCCGATGCGCGCGCGAAGCGGTGCGCCATCGCCGCTTTGATCGCCTTCGTCGACGTGCCCATCGTCCACTTCTCTGTGACCTGGTGGCGAACGCTCCACCAGCAGGCGACCGTGTTCGATCCCGAGCTCAAGGCGCACATCCATGGCGTGATGGCGTTCACGCTCTGGTGGGGCGTCCTCGCGTTCACTGCGCTCTACGTGTACCTGCTCGATCGGCGGTATCGACTCGAGTGCCTCGAAGAAGGACGCGAAGAGCGTGAGCTTCAGCACGCGATCGAGGAACGGCTACGCGGCGCGGGGCCTTCGGAGCCCGTGAAGGTCGGAGCCAGCTGATGCACTTCGCCGAGTACGTCATCACCGGCTGGGTGCTCACGGGTGCAGCGCTGCTCGGGTATTGGCTTCGGCTCGTGCAACGGACGCGGCGGGCCGAGCGCTTCGACCGCGACGCATGACCGCCGCGACCCCGAGCTCCACGGCCGTCCGTCGCCGGCGCGCCCGCATCGCCATCGCGTGCTGCGTGGCCGCCATCGCGGCGATCATCGTGCTCGCGTTCGTGCTGTCGGAGAACGTCGTCTACTTCCGGACCGTCTCCGAAGCAGTGCGGAATCGCGCGAGCGAAGGCACGCACCAGCTGCGCATCGCCGGTCAGGTGGTCCCCGGCTCGGTGCACGAGACGGCCGACGGCGTTCGGTTCCGAATCACGGACGGCAGGAAGACCGCGACCATCAACCATCACGGTGATCCGCCGGAGCTCTTCAAGGCCGACGTACCCGTGGTCTGTGAAGGGCATTGGCGCAAGAACGACACGTTCTCGTCGGAACGGATCCTGATCCGACACGGGAACAACTACGCGCCGCCCAAGGTCGACACGGACTCAGCACGATGAAGGCCGATCTCGGACGCTTTGCGCTCCTGCTCGGCACCGTCGGCGCCGTCGCCGGCATCGGCGCACTCGGATGGGGCCTCTATCGCCACGACGACCGGCTGCTGCAGATCGGTCGGCGATACGTCTTCGCCGTGTTGATCGCGGCGGTGCTTGCCGTGTGCGCGATGGAGTGGGCACTTCTGTCGCACGACTTCTCGCTTCGCTATGTCGCCGAGAACAACGCGCGCAGCACACCGACCCTGTTCACGATCACCGGGCTCTGGGCCGCGCTCGAAGGTTCGATCTTGTTGTGGTTGCTCGTGCTCGGCGGCTACCTCGCGTTCGCCGCGCGCAAGTTCCGCGCCCGCACCACCGATCCACTCGTCGCCTGGGCGCTTCTTGTCGGGTTGTGTGTCGCGCTCTTCTTCTTCGCGCTCACACTCGGCCCGGCAAATCCGTTCCACACCCTGGCCAACCCGCCGTCAGACGGCAACGGGCCGAACGCGCTGCTGCAGAACCACCCGCTGATGGCGTTCCACCCGCCGATGCTCTACCTCGGGTACGTCGGCTTCACGATCCCGTTCTCGTTCGCCGTCGCCGCGCTGATCACCGGTCGCTTCGGAGAAGGCTGGCTTGCCGACACTCGTCGGGCGACACTCGTCGCCTGGGGCTTCCTCTCTGTGGGGATCCTGCTCGGCGCGTGGTGGAGCTACGAGGTTCTCGGTTGGGGCGGGTACTGGGCGTGGGACCCGGTCGAGAACGCGTCGCTCTTGCCCTGGCTGACGGCGACCGCGTTCATCCACTCGGTGATCGTCCAAGAGCGACGGGGGATGCTGCGCGTCTGGAACTTGTCGCTCGTGCTTGCCACGTTCTCGCTGACGATCCTCGGCACGTTCCTCACGCGATCCGGCGTCCTCAACTCAGTGCATTCGTTCACGGAGTCGCCGATCGGCCCATGGCTGCTCGTCTTCCTAGGCGTCGTCGCTGCGGTCGGCATCGGCCTCATCGCGTGGCGCGGGGATCGACTGCGCGCGCCTGGACGCATCGACTCGCCGGTCTCGCGAGAGTCGGCGTTCCTCGGCAACAACCTTCTCTTCGCTGGGCTCGCCTTCGTCGTGCTGCTCGGTACCGTCTATCCGCTGCTCGCCGAGGCACTCCAGGGTCGACGACTGTCGGTCGGTGAGCCCTACTTCAATCGAATGACGACGCCACTGGGCGTGGCGCTCCTCTTCCTCATGGCCGTGGCGCCGGCGCTGCCGTGGCGCGCGACGAGTGGGTCGGTGCTGCGCGATCGCCTCTTCATCCCTGCGTGGTGTGGCGCTACGGCGGCGATCGTCGCACTCGCGCTCGGCGCGCGCGGGTTCACCGACGTCATCGTCTTCGCGCTCGCGGGCTTTGCTCTGGCAGGCATCGCCCGTCAGTACGTGCTCGGCATTCGCGCCCAGCGACGATCTGGAGCGAGTTGGCCTCGCGCGCTGCGCACGACCGTGCAGAGCAACCCGCGGCTGTACGGCGGGCTGATCGTGCACGTGGGTGTTGTGCTGGTTGCCGTGTCCTTGGCCGCATCGAGTGGTTATGCGACGAAGCGCGAGGTGCGTCTTGCGCGTGGCGAGTCGGCCACCGTCTCCGGCTATCGCGTGACGTACCTCGGGTCGAAGTTCTCACAGACGGGCCAAGACAGTCAGGTGTCAGCGCGAGTTCGCATCGCACACGGCGATCGCGTGCTGGGCGTGTACGCACCGGCGATCAAGAGCTTCCCGGGCACAACCGGCGGCATCGGGACGCCGTCGGTGCGGACCGGCTTGATTCGTGACGTATATCTCACCTTGATCTCGTCGCCGAACGAGCGTGGTCGCGTGACGATCGGCGTCGCGATCAATCCGATGATCCTGTGGCTTTGGATCGGTGGACTGACGATCGGTCTCGGCACGCTCGTCGCGCTCGCGCCGAGCACCCGGCGACTGCGACGCGGCCGAGCTGCGCCCGACGACGTGCCCGCAGCCCCACCGACGCCCGCTCGTGAGCTCGAAGAGGTTCCCGTATGAAGCACCCCGCACGCTGGGTCGCGCTCAGCGTCGCGGTCGTCGTCGCACTGTTCGCGGTCGTGCTCGCCACGCAGGTCGGCGGCAACCCGGAGAGGGAGTCGCAGCGAAGCGCGCTCCTCGGCAAGCCCGCGCCGGAGCTGGCGGTCCAGGCACTCGACGGGTCGCGGGTCACCAATGCCGACCTGTCGGGCAAAGCGGTGATCATCAACTTCTGGAACTCGTGGTGCCCGCCTTGCCGAGCCGAGCTGCCGGCGCTGAAGGCCTTCTATGGACGGCACGCTGAGGATCCCGACTTCTTGATGCTCGGGATCGTCCGGGACGACACGAAGAAGGCAGTTCGCGAGTACGTCGATGCCGAAGGCATGAAGTGGACGATCGCCTTCGATCCCGGTTCGAACGCCGTCTTGAACTTCGGCGTACGTGGGCAACCGGAGACCTTTGCGATCTCACCGGACGGCGTGATCGTCGCGTTCCAGTACAGCGAGGCGCGGCTCCGCGATCTCGAGGCGATGCTGCTTCAGGCTCGGCGCACGTGAGCGCAAAGACCTGGTCGTGGATCGCGCTGCTCGCGGTCGCTCTCGGGGTCGTGGCCTGGGCCGCGTGGCCATCGGGTGACGACGCGACGCAGCGAGAGCGCGTGCTCGAGATCGCGCACGACTTGCGATGCCCTGACTGCGAAGCGCTCTCGGTCGACCAGTCCTCCACGCCGACCGCGCGCGCCATCAAGGCCGACATCGCTCGTCGCGTCGCCGATGGCCAGTCCGACGATGCGATCCGACAGTCCTATGTGGACCGGTACGGGGAGTCGATCCTCCTCAATCCCGAAGGTTCCGGGCTTGGGTTCTTGCTGTGGGGACTGCCGGTAGTGGCCGTGCTGTTGGGCGCCGGCGGTCTCGCGTTCGCGTTCCGTCGTTGGCGGAGCGAGCCGCGTCTGCATGCCACCGATGCCGACGAGCAGCTCGTAGCGCGAACTCGTGAAGAGACCACGTGACGGAGACCGCCGCGCCGACGCGGGACGAGCTGGAGGCAGAACGCGACTTCCTGCTGCGGTCGCTCGACGACCTCGAAGCCGAGCGCGCCGCGGGCGGAATCGATGACGACTCGTACCAGGCATTGCACGACGACTACACGGCACGCGCGGCCGCGGTCATTCGCGCGCTGCGCGATGGTGTCGACGCACGCCCGGTTGCACCGAAGGTCCCATGGTCGCGACGACTTCTCATCATCGGGCTGATCCTGGCCGTCGCCGCCGGAGCCGGCGTCGCGCTCGCAAGCTCGCTCGGAAGTCGCCTGCCCGGTGAGACCTCGTCGGGCAACACCGGCACGCGACCACCGAAGAAGAACACCGCCAGCTCGCGCCGCAAGGAGCTCGAAGCCCAAGTGAAGGCACATCCGGACGACGTCGGCAGCCGGTTGTTGCTCGCGCGCTTCCTGGAAGGCGATAACGACATCGCCGGCGCGCTCGAGCAGTACGACGCGGTGATCGGGATCGACGCCAACAACACCGAGGCCTATGCGCAGAGCGGCCGTCTCCTGTACATCGCGGCCCAAGCGGCGCCCTCACAGGCGGCCGACCTCGTGGATCGCTCCAAGGCCCGGCTGGACAAGGCGATCGAGATCGACCCTGAATTCGCCGACGCGCGGTACTTCCGTGCCATCGTGTTGGCGAACGAGTTCGGCGACTTCGCCGGCGCGCAGAACGATCTGCAGCGTTATCTCCTGCTCAGCCCTCAAGGTGAGTTCGCGGATCAAGCGCGTCAGCTGCTCGCCGACGTGACCCGAGCACTCGAGCCGAACACGACCGCCAGCACCGCCCCGTAACCGACGAAAGGCAATGCTCCGATGGCCAATCCCCCCGAGCAACAGACCAACGCCGACCACCTGTACCGCACGACCATCACCACGAACCGCGGCACGATCGTCATGGACCTCGATCCGCAGCTCGCGCCGAACACCGTGAACAACTTCGTCGGGCTCGCGCGCAGCGGCTACTACGACGGCCTGCAGTTCCACCGGGTCGTCCCGGAGTTCGTCATCCAGGGCGGCGACCCCGAGGGAACCGGTCGCGGCGGCCCCGGCTACAAGTTCGCCGACGAACCTGTGCAAGGGGAGTACACCCTCGGCGCGGTGGCGATGGCGAACGCCGGTCCGAACACGAACGGCTCGCAGTTCTTCATCTGCATCGACGACTGCACCCGCAAGCTCTCGAAGGATTACAACCTCTTCGGGTACGTCACGCAGGGCGTCGACATCGCACAGGCGACACAGGTCGGCGACGTCATGCAGACGGTGGCGGTCGAAGAGGTCCCGCGCTCCTGAGCGGTCGCGGTGCGGCCATCGGCCCGGTTCGGCGGTAGCCTCGACGGGGAGGCAGTCCTCCCGGGAGGGAGCGCTTGATGGCCGAGTCAGACGTCGGGCCCACCACGCCGGTCGAGCTCGTGGAGGCGCTGTACGCGCGCTTTCCGCAGGCCGTCGAGACTGCCCGTCGCCGCCTCGGTCGTGGCCTCACCTTCTCGGAGAAGGTTCTCGTCGCCCACGCCGCCGACGCCGAGACCGTCGGGCTGAACCGCGGCGACGACTACGCCGACTACAAGCCCGACCGCGTGGCGATGCAGGACGCCACCGCGCAGATGGCGCTGCTCCAGTTCATGACGGCTGGCCTGTCGTCGGTGGCGGTGCCGACGACGGTGCACTGTGACCACCTCATCCAGGCGCACGCCGGCGCGAAGCGCGACCTCAAGCAGGCGCTCGACACCAACGAAGAGGTCTACGACTTCCTGAAGAGCGTGTCGTCGAAGTACGGCATCGGGTTCTGGAAGCCCGGTTCCGGGATCATCCATCAGGTCGTGCTCGAGCAGTACGCGTTCCCGGGCGGGATGATGATCGGTACCGACAGCCACACGCCCAATGCGGGTGGGCTCGGGATGGTCGCGATCGGTGTCGGCGGCGCCGATGCCGTCGACGTGATGGCCGGTTGGCCCTTCAACACCCGCGTGCCGAAGATCATCGGGGTTCGTCTCACCGGCAAGCTGTCGGGTTGGACCGCCGCGAAGGACGTCATCCTCAAGGTCGCCGGCATCCTCACGGTCAAGGGCGGCACCGGCGCGATCGTCGAGTACTTCGGACCGGGCGCGGAGTCGATCTCGGCGACCGGCAAGGCGACCATCTGCAACATGGGCGCCGAAATCGGCGCCACCTGCTCGATCTTCCCGTTCGACGAGCACGCAGCCGCGTACTTGCGCGCCACGCGTCGCAGCGACATCGCCGATCTCGCGACGGGCATGACCGAGCACCTGAAGTGCGATACCGAAGTCGAAGCCGCGCCCGAGCGGTACTTCGACCGCGTGATCGACATCGATCTCGACGCGCTCGAGCCGCACTTGGTCGGTCCGCACACGCCCGACCTCGATCGCTCGATTCCGGAGCTGAAGCAAGCTGCGAAGGACGAGGGCTATCCGGTCGAGATCTCGTACGCGCTTGTCGGGTCGTGCACGAACTCGTCGTACGAGGACATCGGCCGCGCCGCCAACGTGGCGCGTCAGGCCAAGCAGGCCGGACTCAAGGTGCGCACACCGCTCTTGATCACGCCGGGTTCCGAGCAGGTGCGCGCCACGATCGAGCGCGACGGCTACCTCAAGGATCTCGAAGAGATCGGAGCCATCGTGCTCGCCAACGCGTGTGGTCCGTGCATCGGTCAGTGGAAGCGCGACGACATGCAGCTCGGCATGAAGAACACGATCGTGTCTTCGTTCAACCGCAACTTCCCGCGCCGCAACGACGGCAACCCCGCGACGCTGTCGTTCATCGGGTCGCCTGAGACGGTCGTGGCGATGGCGCTCACGGGTCGCCTCGATCACGACTTCCTCCACGAACCGATCCCGACGGACGACGGGCAAGAAGTGATGCTGACCGCGCCTTCTGCCGACCAGCTTCCGAAGAAGGGTTTCGACCCGGGGAAGTCGGGGTTCGTCGTGCCCGCGCCCGACGGCAGCAAGGTCAAGGTCGTGGTCAAGCCCGACTCCGAGCGACTCGAGCTGCTCGAGCCGTTCGACGCGTGGGACGGCAAGGACCTCACCGGCTTGCGGGTGCTCATGAAAGCAGTGGGGAAGTGCACGACCGACCACATCTCTCCCGCGGGTCCGTGGCTCGCGTATCGCGGCCACCTCACGAACATCTCGCAGAACCTGTTCAGCGGTGTGAACAACGCGTTCGAGCTCGACGGCGCCGGCAACGGCATCGACGTCCGTGACGGCTCGACGAAGCCGTTGCCGGAGCTCGCCAAGGCGTACAAGGAGGCGGGGATCGCCTGGGTCGCGATCGGTGACGAGAACTACGGCGAAGGCTCGTCACGCGAGCACGCGGCGATGGAGCCGCGGTACATGAACGGTCGGGCCGTCCTCGCTCGGTCGTTTGCCCGCATCCACGAGACCAACCTGAAGAAGCAGGGCGTGCTGGCTCTGACCTTCGCGAACCCCGACGACTACGAACGGTTCAAGGTCGACGACAGCATCGACATCGTCGGGCTCGCCGACCTCGCTCCGGGCCGTCCGATCCAGGTGCGGATCAACCATGCCGACGGTAAGGTCGAGGAGATCAAGACCACACACACGATGTCAGAAGAGCACATCGAGTGGTTCCGGGCGGGCTCGGCTCTCAACGTGCTCAGGGCTGAAGAGTCGAATCGCGCATGACGAATCGCACCCGGTGGCTGCTTGGCGGCGCAGCTGCGGTGCTCGTGGTCGTCGTCGGTGCCGCGGTTGCAATTGCCAGCGGCGGTGGTGACGACAAGCCGCGCGCCGCACCCACCACCACGACGTCGACCAGCACCACGACGACGACGCTGCCGCCGACCACAACGACGACCGTGACCGTGCCGGTGACGGTCGGGGTCGTCTGCACCACTCCCGAGGACGCCACGCAATCGTTCGTGAACTCGTGGATCGCCGGTGACCGCGCCTCCGCCGAGCGCTGCGCGACGACCGAAGCGACCGACAAGCTCTTCCAGAACAGCGGTGCCGGCGCGCAGTACACGTTCCAGGGTTGCTCCGGTGACCCTGGGGTTCCCACCTGCAGCTACTCGTACGAAGGTGGGGCGGCGAACTTCACGCTCAACGGCACCGAGTCGGGTGGGTGGAAGGTCGTCGACGTCAGCTACATCGCTGACTGACTGAAGCGCGCGCGACACCGCGCGCGTCGAGGTGTGACACAAGTTCGCGTGAGAACTTTTTTTGCTTTCTCGCGCGCTGACCCCGGATTCGGGGTGTGACTGTCATACCCCCGTGCTTGAGTGAGTGCATGAGCGCGTTGTCCATCACGGAGACGGCCGACGAGAAGTACGACTTCTCGGCGCGTGTCGACGCGCTGCGCTGCCACTCCACCGACTGGTTGAACGAGCACATCAAGGACCTGCGGCGTGAGCAGCAGCAGCTGTGGCTCGAGGAGCTCGCGGCGCTGCGAGTGCTCGACGACCGCGTTGCCCTACCCGTGTTCCCAGAACCGAGCGTGTCGGCGCGCACCAACAAGTCGAACCTGAAGGTGGCTCGCGAGCTCGAGTCGTTGCCCGCGATCGCGGATGCCGCGCACTCGGGTGCGATCTCCAAGGACCAGCTCGAGCCGCTCGTCGAGATCGCCGGTCCCGAGACCGACGGCGAGTGGTCCCTGCGCGGCACGCGGATGGCCGTCGGAGATCTGCAGCGCATGGCGCGCCAGCTCCAGAAGGTGAGCGCGGCCGACGCTGAAGCGCGCCAACGCGCTCGCTCACTCCGAGTGTGGAAGGACCCAGTGAGCGGGATGATGAACGTACGCGGCGCGTTCGCCGATGTCGACGGTGTGCTGGTCGACAAGGTGCTCGACCACATGGCCGAGCGCATGCGGCCGGCCAAGGGCTTGCCCTGGGACTCGCTCGAGCACCGCAAGGCCGACGCGTTCGCCGACCTCTGTCGCAACTACGCCCAGGTCGAACCCACGGGGAAGTTCCGTTACGAGATCGTCAACCTCTACGACCCGAACGCGAGGTCGTACGGCCCTTCGGTGGATGGCATCCCGATCGCCGAGGAGACTCTCGCGGCGCTGCTCCCCAATGCCAAGGTGCGCGACTGCGTGCCAGACGAGAACGGCGTGATGCGCACCGTGGGGAAGGTGCGCCAGGCGCTGCCGAAGGACATCGAGCGGCACATCCGCCGCCGCGACGGCAACGCGTGCCGCACACCCGGTTGCAACGGGACTTGGCGTCTCGAGATCCACCACATGCAGGAGATCTCCGAGTTCGGCGAGAGCTGGGATGTCACCAAGCTGGTGCTGGTGTGTGGGCCGTGCCATCACCGGCTTGCGCCGCACGGCCCGTACCGATTGATCGGCAACGCCGAAGAGCCCGACGGCCTGCGATTGGTGCACCGCGACGACCTCGCCCGCGATGGGCCCGGTCCCTAGATCGTCACCTTCGACACCAGATGTTGGGTGGTCACTTCCTCACCAGCCCTTTGACAACTGAAGAGGCAACAGGGGTGCGCGCGACGCGAGGCGCGCGCACCAGCTCGGGCTCAGTGTTCGAGCGTGACCAGCTGATCCGAGGTGGGCTCCGCGCAGCAGAACCACGGTTCGGTGAGACGCGGGATGCTCGCCGCCTTCGTGGCGTCGACCTCCAACGGCGTCAGACCGCATGCGACGCGTACAGCGTTGGTGATCGTCGGGAGATCGTCGCCGGCGGCGAGTGCACGCTCGACGAGCATGGCGAGATCCGCTTGGAGCTCGTCCATGGCTGGGTCGGCGGAGGTCCAGGAGTACGAACCCCGACCCGCGTCGTACGAGCCGAGATACGGCGCGAGCTCCGGGTGATCGAGCAGCAGCGATCCTTCGGGCAGGAGAAGCCGGATCGTGTACTGCACGGGGTCGACATTGCCGACCAGATCGTTGTCGGCGACGAAGTCGAGCAGCGCTTGGATCTGCTCGAGCGTCGTCCACGGCGTGAAGGGCAGCCACGAGGGACGGATCTCGATGCCGTGCTCGCGGAGCAGCGCAACGGCGCGAGCCGCATCGGCGGCGGTATGGCCCTTGTCGAGACGATCGAGCGTGGCATCGTCGACCGACTCGAAGGCGGACACAACGAAGAGGCAGCCGGCGGCCGCGAACTCGGGCCAGACGTCCTCGTCACGCAGGATGTGCTCCACCTTCACCGTGCAGTCGAAGGTCACGTGAGGGAAGCGTTCGTGAAGGGCGCGCACCACGCGTCGGGAGTGATGCACGCCGTTCAGGAAGTCGGGATCGCCAAACGTGATGTGCGTGGCGCCCGCTTCGATCTGCTGGGCCGCGTCCGCGATGACGGAGTCGACATCGACGATCCGGATGCGGCCGCCGTAGACGACGGGGACCGGGCAGTGGCGACAGCGGTGCGCACAGCCAGTGCTCGCTTCCACATAGCCGACGAGATGTTCGTCGTCGCCAACGCGAAGGCGGGCGTAGCGGTCGAGTGAGGGGAGCAGCTCACGAGCGGGGAGCGGTCGGTGTGGTGATGCCGCGTCACGATCCAGCGACACCGCGCTCGGCGCCGATTCGCCCGCAGCCCATGACACCAGGCCCCGATCGAACTCCCCGGCGATCACGGCGTCGGCGACGTCGCTCATCGTGAGTGCGTAGAGGCCGTAACACGCGATCGGAAGATCCGGACGACGAGCGCGGGTGGCGGCGATGGATTGGCGGGCGATGCGACTCGCGGTGTGCATCGGCACCGAGAACGCGATGCGGTCGGCCCAGTCCACGAGCTCGGGTTCCCACGGTTCCAGGGAGCAGTCGATGACGCGCACGTCGTGACCCTCCTCCCGCAAGCGGGCAGCCGGCGCCGCGACTTGGAGCGGCTGGTGACCGAGCTCGTAGGACGCAACGAGTGCGATGCGCATCACGTCGAGTTCACCACAGCAATCTCGATGTCCAGGCACGCATGGGCTTGGCGCAGCGTCGCCTCTACTGCATCGGGGCTCTCGGCATGCGCGAAGGCGAAGCCGAGGTAGCGATCACCCTCCGGGAGCGCCTGCACCAAGCGCCCCACGGGAACCGTGATCTCGACGCCGTCAATGCCGGGGACGGCTCGGGCGTCGTCGAGACCGTGCACAGCGGTGAGCCGCCCGGCGCTCGGGATCGGAAGCATCAGCACCCCCGAGGCTTGCGACTCGCGTCGAAGCTCGCCGATGTCGCGGCCGAGCGCGTGCAGCAGGATCACCGACTCGAGGCTGATGCCCGTGCCGAAGCGCAATGCACGCGCACACAGACCGCCGATCGATCGAGCCGCGACCTCGATCACCCACACGCGCTCCTGCCGTTCATCAGAGAGATCGACACGGAGCTCGGCGTGGATAGGTCCTTCGGCGAGACCCAGCGCGCGGGCTGCGTCGGCGGCCACGCGCGCGACGCGCGCCTGCAGGTCCTCGGGGAGTCGCGACGGCGTGACATAGATGGTCTCCTCGAAGTACGGACCTTCCAGAGGATCGGGCTTGTCGAAGAGCGCGAGCACGGTCAGCTCGCCGTTCTGGAGGAGGCCTTCGAGCGCGACCTCGACGCCGGGGACGTACTGCTCGACCAACAGAGATGTCTCGCCGGAGATGGCACGAGCGCGTTTCATGGCGACGGCTTTCCAGCACAGTGGGATCCGAAGCTTGGAATTCACGTGACTTGAAGTCGCGG